>Ga0210386_10003933_pt1 | contig 12343 bp, 13 predicted proteins | sample IncBWH32OmetaG_FD_160091 | JGI IMG/M metagenome (GOLD analysis project Ga0210386, IMG submission 160091) | Forest soil microbial communities from Barre Woods Harvard Forest LTER site, Petersham, Massachusetts, United States - Inc-BW-H-32-O ... | reverse complement strand
CGGGTTGCACGAGACGTAGACGATGCGCTTCGGCGCGGCGTCGACGATCCGGTGGACGACCTTCTTCGAGAGGCCCGCGCGCGGCGGATCGACGACGAGCACGTCGGGACGCCCGGCGCGCGCGAGCAGCTCGGGCAGCGCCAGGCGCGTGTCGCCGGCGAAGAAGCTCGCCTTCGTGATCTCGTTGCGGCGCGCCGCGGCGATCGCGTCGGCGACGGCGTCCTCGATCAGCTCGATCCCCCACAGCTCGCCGGCGCGCGGCGCGAGCGTCAGCGCGATCGTGCCGATGCCGCTGTACAGGTCGTACACGCGCTCCCAGCCCTCGAGCGCGGCGTAGTCGGCGACGACGCCGGACAGGCGCTCGGCCATCTCGGTGTTCGTCTGGAAGAACGCCTCGGCGGAGATTTGCAGGTCGAGCTCGCCGAGGCGCTCGGGCAGCTTCGCGTCGCCGCGGACGAGCTCGGTCTCGCCGCCGCCGGTCGTCTCGGCGAGGCTGTCAGAGCGCGTCCAGAGCACGCCCGAGAGGCTCGTGCCGAGCCGCTCGCCGAGCGACGCGGCGAGCTCGCCGGCCTCGAGCTCGCCTGCGGTCGTGACGACGCGGACCTGCAGCTGGCCGCTGCGGCGGCCTTCGCGCACGACGAGGTTGCGTAGCCGCGCGCGCCCGTCGGGCGCCGGGCCGATCCGCTGTTCGCGGCCCCGCTCGCGCCGTCCGCGCCGCTCGCGACCGCCGCGTTGGCCGCGCTCGCGCGGGCCGGTCGGCTCGACCGCCGCCGGGCGGCCGCGATCCCACGCGGTCAAGCCCTGCTCGCGGCACCAGCGCAGCGCTACCTCGCGCGCGAGGTTGCCGCGCTCGGAGGCGAGCAGGCAGTCGTCGATCGGCGTCACACGGTTGCCGCCGGCCGGCGCGTGAAAGCCGCAGACGAGCTGGCCAGGCTCGCCGTCGCCGTCGCCGACTGCCTCGCCGAACGAGTACTCGAGCTTGTTGCGATAGCGCCACTGCTCGACCGCCGGGACGATCTCGCGCAGCTCGAAGCCGTCGAGATGCCCGATCCGCCGCAGCGCCTCGTCGACCTGCTGCTGCTTGATCTGCAGCTGGCGCTCGTACGCCAGCACCTGCCACGGGACGCCGGGGTGGTGCGCGACGGGTGCGATCCGCTCGGGGCTCGGCTCGAGCACGTCGAGCGTGCGCGCGTGCGCGTAGCTGCGCTTGCGCTTGTGCACGACCGCGCGGACGCGGTCGCCGGGGATCGCGCCGGCGACGAACACGACGTAGCCGCCGTCGCCGAGCCGCGCGACGCCCTCGCCGCCGAACGCGAGCGAGTCGATCGTCAGCTCGAGCTCGTCGCCGCGCTGCGGGCGCTGAACGCGGTCGTCGGCTGGTTGCTGAGCGGGGGCGTGCAGAGTGTTCTCGTTCACGGTCAGCGAGCGCATCCGTATATACGCATTCGGTCGATCGTAGATACGATTGCTATCGGCTGCCAGAACGCGACACACACGATCCGTGCCGGCCGGCTCACGACGAGCAGCACGCTCACAGCGCGCCGACGAGCAGCTCGAGCAGCGCCTTCTGCGCGTGGCGGCGGTTCTCGGCCTGGTCCCAGATGTGCTGCCGCGAGCCGTACAGCACGTCGGCGGCGATCTCCTCGCCGGGATGCGCCGGCAGGTCGTGCAGCGCGAACGCGCCCGGCGCGGCAGCGTCGAGCAGCGCGTCGTCGACGCGATAGTCGGCGAGCGCGGCGCGGCGCTCCTCGGCGGTCTGCTCGTCGCCCATGCTGACCCACACGTCGGTGTACACAGCGCACGCGCCGGCGACCGCCTCGCGCGGGTCGACGCACAGGCTGAGCGCGCCGCTCGCGCCGGCCGGCAGCTGCAAGTCGTCCTCGAGCGCGTAGCCGGGCGGTGAGGCGATCGCGACGTCGAGCCCGGCGAGCGCGCCGAGGATCGCGAGCGAGCGAGCGACGTTGTTGCCGTCGCCGACGTACGCGATGCGCAAACCGCGCAGCGAGCCGTACGCCTCGCGCAGCGTCAGCAGGTCGGCGAGCGCCTGGCACGGGTGGTGCCGCGCGGTCAGCATGTTGATCACCGGGATCGAGCTGTGCTCGGCGAGCTGCTCGAGCGTCTCGTGCGCGCCGGTGCGAACGCCGACGACGGCGACATGGCGCGAGAGCACGAGCGCCGTGTCGCGCAGCGCCTCGCCGCGCGAGAGCTGCAGCTCGTCGCTGCGCAGCACGACCGGATGGCCGCCGAGCTCGTGCACGCCGACGTCGAACGACAAGCGCGTGCGCGTCGACGGCTTCTCGAAGATCAGCGCGACGCTGCGCCCGTCGAGCGCGCGCGAGGACAGCGGCGCCGCCTTCAGCTCGCTCGCGCGCGCGAGCAGCGCGTCGAGCTCGTCGGGCGCCAGCTCCGCGCCGGTGAGGAATGACCGAGGCATGGAGCAGCCAGTCTAGGCTAGGGTGCGCGGCCTGATGATCGCTCGCTTGCCTGCGCCGCTGATCGCATGCGCCGCGCTCGCCGCGCTGTCCGGCTGCGGCTCCTCCGGCGGCGGCTCGTCCGGCTCGAGCGCCGCATCGACGCCCGCGAGCACGCAGCACTCGAGCGGCGAAGCGACCGGCGGCCTCAAAATCGCGGCGAAGCCGAAGTTCGCGACGGCGAGCGGTCCCGTCCACAGCGGCTCCGTGTCGATCGCCTACCGCAACATCGCGATCGCGCCCGACACGGTGCGCGTGAAGGTCGGCGGCACGATCGTCTGGACGAACTACGACAACGTCGAACACAACGTCACGAGCGAGGGCGGCCCACAGCGGTTCGCGTCGAACAACTTCGGCGAACGCGGCACGTTCTCGGTCAAGGCGCTGAAGCCCGGCGTGATCCACTACGAGTGCACGATTCACCCGGCGTCGATGAACGGAACGATCGAAGTAGTCCGATAATCGAGTAAATCGATTCGGGAGGTGGCGCATGCGCCACCTCCTCGATCGGCGCATGCGCCGATCGCGGGAGCGCGCATGCGCGCTCCCGAACGGCCACGACGACTCAGAAGTCGGCCATACCCTCGGTAGGCGTCGAAGCCGTCGCGTACGTGCGCTTCGGGATCCGCCCGGCGCCGCGCGCGAGGCGGCCAGCTTCGACGGCGGCGCGCATCGCGCGCGCCATCCGCACCGGGTCCCGCGCGCGCGAAACGGCTGACGCGGCCATCACGGCGTCGCAGCCGAGCTCCATCGCGAGCGCAGCGTCGGACGCCGTGCCGATGCCCGCGTCGAGCACGACCGGCACGTCGACGGCTTCGCGGATCAGCGCGATGTTGTACGGGTTGCGGATGCCCATGCCGCTGCCGATCGGCGAGCCAAGCGGCATCACGGCGGCGCAGCCGACGTCGGCGAGACGCCGTGCGAGGACGGGGTCGTCGGTCGTGTACGGCAGCACGACGAAGCCGTCGTCGACGAGCTCCTCGGCCGCGCGCAGCAGCTCGGGCGCGTCGGGCATCAGCGTGTCCTCGTCGCCGATCACCTCGAGCTTGACCAAATCCGTCTCGAACGCCTCGCGCGCGAGGCGCGCCGTCAGCACGGCGTCGCGCGCCGTGTAGCAGCCGGCCGTGTTCGGCAAGAGCTCGACGCCGGCCTCCGACAGCACGTCGATCAGCGAGCCGCGCGAAGCCGGGTCGACACGGCGCAGCGCGACCGTCACGAGCTCGCTCGCGCTCGCGGCGATCGCCTCGGCGAGGATCGCCAGCGACGGGAAGCCGCCCGTCCCGAGCAGCAGCCGCGAGCGCAGCGTGCGCCCGGCGATCGTCAGCGCATCCGAGGCTGCGCCGGCGGCCGGCCGCGCGGCATCCGAGCCTTCGGCGCGGCCCGCTCGCGCCGGGGGCTCACGCGTCTCGCGCGCGCCGGACATCATCCGCCTTGCATCGCCGTCAGGACCTCGACGCGCGCGTCGTCGGCCAGCAAGAACGACTGCCATTGCGCGCGCGGCACGACCTGGCCATCGACGGCGACCGCGACGCCGCGCGCGTCCGGCTGCAGGTCGAGCCGCGCGAGCACCGCCGCGACGGTCTCGCCGGGGCTCACATCGGCGTCGCGACCGTTGAGCACGATCACGCGCGCACCGCCTGCGCGTCGTCGCGCGAGCCTGCCGATAGCGCTTCGGAGGAGGACGCGGCCGGCGAAGCGTCTCGCGAGCGCGCAGCCGGCGCGAGATCGGCGAATCGCCGCGGCGCGCACGCGTCCAGCAGCTCAGCGTCGGCGCGCTCGCCGTCGATCAGGTCGACGACGAGCTGCGCCGTCAGCGGCGCGAGCAGGATGCCGTTGCGATAGTGACCGGTCGCCCACACGAGCCCGTCGGGCTCGCCGCGGCCGATCGCCGGCGCGTTGTCGGGCGTGCCCGGCCGCACCCCGACGCACAGCTCCTCGATCTTCAGCTCGCCGACGTCCGGCACGAGCTCGTGCGCCTCGCGCAGCAGCTCGTAGACGCCGCCGGCGTCCGGCTGCACGTCGAAGCCGCGCTCTTCGACGGTCGCGCCGAGCACGTACGCGCCGTCCGCACGCGGCACGACGTAGCCGCCGTCGAAGCGCGCGACGCGGCGCAACAGGCCTGGCCCGCGTGGGTCGCGCAGGCGCAGCAGCTGGCCCCTGACCGGACGCACCGGAACCGGCTCGCCGACGCCGTCGAGCTGCGCGCTCCACGCGCCACATGCGACCACGACGTGCCCGCCGCGCACGAGCTCCTCCTCGCCGCCAGCCGGCGCGAGCGCGGCTCCGAGCACGCGCCCGGCGGCGTCGCACGCGATCCGTGCGACCGGCGCGTGCTCGCGCAACTCGACGCCCGCGTCGGCGCACGCGGCGCGCAGCGCATCGAGCACGAGCCGCGGGTCGACCGAGTGGTCGTCGGGCGCTTCGAGCGCGAGCCGCAGCGCCGGCGCGAGCGCCGGCTCACGTTCGCGCGCCTCGCTCGCGCGCAGCCGCTCGGTCGTGAGGCCAAGCGAGTCGCGCAGCGCGATCTGGCGCTCGAGCTCGCGCGCCTCGTCCGCGTCGCGCGCGAGCAGCAGCGTGCCGGTCCGCATCAGCCCGACGTCGACGCCGCTCGCCGCGCGCAGCTCGTCGGCGAACGCCGGCCACAGCGCGGCCGAGCGCATTCCGAGCTCGAGCTGGCGTCGGCCGGCCGCGCCGAACTCGACCTCGGCGACCGGCGCGAGCATCCCGGCGGCGACGCGCGAGGCGCCAGACCCGAGCGTGTCGCGCTCGAGCACCGTCACGCCGATCCCGCGTCGGCGCGCGCGCCACGCGATCGACAGGCCGATCACGCCGCCGCCGATCACGAGCAGGTCAGGCGAGCCGTGCGAATTTGACATCACGTTGATGCTAGCCCGCGCCTGCGAGACTGCAGCGCCGCCGTGCTCCGCCGCCGCGACGAGGCCGACGCGCGCCGGTCGCGCCCTGCGAGACTGGAGCGATGCCCGCGACCGACCTCGGCGTCGAACGCCGTGCGCGTCTCGACGCCGCTCGGCTGTACCTCGTGTGCGACGCCAAGCCCGGCGGACGCGAGCTGGCGGACGTGATCCGCGCGGCGGTCGCCGGCGGCGTCGACGTCGTGCAGCTGCGTGACAAGCAGCTCGGCGACGACGAGCTCGCGGCCGTCGCCAACGCCGCGCGCGCCGTGTGCGAGCGGATCGGCGCGCTGTTGATCGTCAACGACCGCCCGCTCGTCGCGCGCGAGGTCGGCGCCGACGGCGCGCACGTCGGCCAGGACGACATGCCGGTCGCCGAGGTCCGCGCGCTGCTCGGCGAGGAGATGCTGATCGGGCTCTCGACGCACGCCGAGTCCGAGATCGACTCCGCGCTGCCGCGCGACGCCGACGGCGCGCCGCTCGTCGACTACATCGGCGTCGGCCCAGTGCACGAGACGCCGACGAAGGCCGGTCGACCGGCGGTCGGCGTCGAGCTCGTGCGCTACGCCGCCGCGCACGCGTCCGTCCCGTTCTTCGCGATCGGCGGCCTCAGCGAGCAGAACGTCGGCGACGTGCTCGACGCCGGCGCGCGGCGGATCGTCGTGCTGCGCGCGATCGCCGCCGCCGCCGACCCCGAGGCGGCCGCGCGCGCGCTGCGCGCGAAGCTCGACGCGCGGACCGGCCCATGAGCACGCCCGCGCGGCGGCCGCGGCGGCGCATGCGCCGGTCGGCACCCGGCTCACCCGGCGGCGCGCGCGCGACCGCTCCCGGTCCGGCCGCCGGCGCGCCGCGACGCCTGCGCGGTCAAGCCGCCGACGAGGCCGTGCGCGCGGCGCTCACGCCGCTCGGCGCCGACGAGCGCCCAACGCCGCTGCGCGTCGCGATCGCCGTCTGCGTCGTGCTCGCGATCGCCGTGATCGCCGGCGCGGCGTCGATCCACGATCTCAGCCGCCACGGCGGCTCGATCCCCGGCGCCGCGCTGCTCGCGGTCGTGCTCGCGCTGCTCGCCCAGGGCATGTACCGACGTCGCTACTGGGCCGTGCTGTCATTCGAGGCGCTGCTCGCGTTTCAGATCATCGTCACCTCGCTCGCGCTCGTCGTCGCCTCGACGCTGCTCGCCGCCGCGATCTGCGTCGTCGGCGTCGCGCTCGGCGGCTGGCTGTTCTGGAAGCTCGTGCGCGTGATGGGTCGCATCCAGGCCGGCGAGCAGGCCGAGCGGCTTCGATAGGCTCAGCGCGCGATGGCCAACGAGACGTATGACTGCATCGTGATCGGCTCCGGGCCGGGCGGATACGTCGCCGCGATCCGCGCCGCGCAGCTCGGCTTCAAGACGGCCGTCGTCGAGCGCGACAAGCTCGGCGGGCGCTGCCTCAACTACGCGTGCATCCCCGCGAAGGCCGTGCTGCGCTCGGCCGACCTGCTTTCCGAGATTCGCGAGGCCGGCGAGTATGGCCTGAGCGTCGCCGGCGTCGAGGTCGACTTCGCCGGCGTGATGGCGCGGCGCGAGAAGGTCGTGACGACGCTGACCTCCGGCGTCGCAACGCTGTTCAAGAAAAACGGCATCGACGTGATCGACGGCGACGCGTCGCTGAACGGCGAGGGGCACGTGCTCGTCGGCGAGGACTCCTACGCCGCCGCGACGATCATCCTCGCGACGGGCTCCGTCGCGCGCTCGATCCCGGGCGTCGAGTACGGCGGGCGGATCATCGGCACCGAGGAGGCTTGGGCGCTGAGCGAGCTGCCCGCGCGCCTCGCCGTCGTCGGCGCCGGCGCGTCCGGCTCGGAGATCGCCTCGGGCTACGCGCGGCTCGGCTCGGACGTGCGGCTGATGGAGATGCTCGACCGCGTGCTGCCGAGCGAGGACGCCGACGTCTCGCGGCTCGTCGAACGCGGCTTCAAGCGCCAGGGCGTCGGCGTGCACACAGGCGACCCGATCTCCGACGTGAAGACGGGCTCCTCGAGCGTCACGTTCACGCACGGCGAGGACGCCGGCCTCGAGGTCGACTACATGGTGCTCGCGACCGGACGCGGCGCCGACGTCGTCGGCCTTGGGCTCGAGCAGGCCGGCGTCGAGCTCGACGAACGAGGGCTGATCACCGTCGACGGCGCGCTGCGCACGAGCCGGCCCGGCGTCTACGCGATCGGCGACCTCGTCGCCGGCCCGGCGCTCGCGCACAAGGCCTCCGACGAGGGGATCATCGCCGTCGAGGACGCGGCCGGCCTGCCCACCCACCCAATCTCCTACATCGATATACCGCGCGCCACCTTCTGCACGCCGAACGTCGGCTCCTTCGGGCTGACCGAGCAGCAGGCTCGCGAGGAGGGCTACGACGTGCTCGTCGGCAAGGTCCCGTACGGCGCCGTCGGCGGCGGCGTCGTCTACGGCGACCGCAGCGGCATGATCAAGCTCGTCGGCGAGTCGAAGTACGGCGAGCTGCTTGGCGGGCACATCGTCGGCGCGCGCGCGACCGAGCTGATTCAGGAGCTCGTCAACGTACGCGCGCTCGAGGGCGGCTTCGCCGAGGTCGGCCGCATCGTCCACGGCCACCCGACGCTGTCGGAGGCCGTGATGGAGGCCGGTCGCGCGGCCGACGGCTGGTTGATACACGGCTGAGCCGTGGACGCGCCCACCGCCTCGTTCCACTTCGACCTCGCCAGCCCGCTCGCGTACCTCGCCGCCGAGCGCGTGCTGCACGAGCTGCCCGGCCCCGCCGAGTGGCGGCCGGTGCTCGCGTGCGAGCTGCCCGGAGCCGACCCGCTGTCGGCGTTCCGCTGCGAGGCCGAGCGCGAGGCGCTGCTCGGCGACGTCGCTCGGCGTGCGAGCGAGCTCGGCCTGCAGCCGGTGCGCTGGCCCGCGCCGTTCCCGTTCGACAGCGCCTACGCGATGCGCGCCGCGACGTACGCGAAGTCGATCGGCCGCGCCGTGCCGTTCGCGCAGGCCGCGTTCCGTCAGGCGTTCGCCGGCGGACGCAATCTCGAAGACCCCGACAACGTCCTGATCGCCGCCGCCGCGTGCGAGATGCACCCGTCGGCGCTCCTGCGCGGAGCCGAGCTGCGCTCGGTGCGCGCGCAGCTCGCCGACGCGACCAGCGACGCGATCCGAAAATCGATCGACGAAGTCCCCGCGATCGTCGTCGGCGACGCCGTCTACGAAGGAGCGCGCGCGATCGACGCCGCCGCCGCGCACATGCTCGAGCTTGGGATCGGCGTGTCGCGATGAGGGCGAAGGACGCTTATCGGCTGATCGTCACGCGCGGCGGGCGCGCGCCGGCGCTGCTCGCCGACGCCGAGCGCGTCGACCACGTCGAGCTCGTCGACATCGACGACGGCGAAGTCGTGCTGTTCTGGGACTTGCCGCCGCACGCCGCCTCGCGGATCGCGCGCGCGTTGCGTGAGGAGCTCGCGCAGCTCGACGCCGACGAGTTCATCGCGCGCTGGAGCGCCGTCGATTGACGGCTAACGTGGAACCGATGGCAGCGCTGCCAGAGCCCGACGTCGCCCGCGAGTGGCTCCGAACGATGACGCTGATCCGCCGCTTCGAGGAGCGCGCCGGCGAGATGTACGCGCGCGCGAAGGTCGGCGGCTTCCTGCACCTGTCGATCGGCGAGGAGGCGACGATCGTCGGCTCGGCGCGCGCGCTGCGCGAGCGCGACTACCTGATCTCGACGTACCGCTCGCACGGTCACGCGCTCGTCCGCGGCACGCCTCCCGAGAACGTCATGGCCGAGCTGTTCGGCCGCGTCGACGGCTGCTCCGGCGGTCGCGGCGGCTCGATGCACATGTTCGACGCCGCGCGCCGCTTCATGGGCGGCTACGGCATCGTCGGCGGCAACCTGCCGATCGCCGCCGGGCTCGCGCTCGCGTCCGACTACGACGGAACCGACGACGTCACGCTGTGCACGTTCGGCGACGGCGCCTCCAACCAGGGCACATTCGGCGAGACGCTCAACCTCGCCGCGCTATGGAAGCTGCCCGTCGTCTTCATCGTGACGAACAACCAGTTCGGCATGGGCACGTCGCTGCAGCGCCACTCGGCCGTCACCGACCTGCAGCGCAAGGGCGAGAGCCTCGGCGTGCCCGGCATGCGCTGCGACGGCATGGACGTGCTCGACACGTACGCCGTGCTCTGCGAAGCCGTCGCGCGCGTGCGCGAGGAGCGCCGGCCGCTGCTCGTCGAGGCCGTCACGTACCGCTTCCGCGGTCACTCGATGGCCGACCCCGAGCAGTACCGCTCGAAGGACGAGGTCGCGCAGTGGCGCGAGCGCGATCCGATCCCCGCGTTCGCCGCGCGGCTGATCGACGCCGGCGTGATCGACGACGCCGAGCGCCAGCGGATCGACGCCGATGCGATCGCGCGCGTCGACGCGGCCGTCGCCTTTGCCGAGGCGTCGCCGTTCCCCGCGCCAGAGTCGCTGTACGACGACGTCTACGTGCTCGACCCGCGCTCCAGCGGCTGGTACTCCGTGCGCACGACCGACGTCGCGGCCTGATGCCCGAGCTGCGCTACCGCGAGGCGCTAAATGCGGCTCTGCGCGAGGAGCTGCGCCGCGACGAGCGCGTCTTCTTGATGGGCGAGGACATCGGCGTGTTCGGCGGCGCCTTCAAGGTCACCGAGGGGCTGCTCGACGAGTTCGGCGAGCGGCGCGTGCGCGACACGCCGATCTCCGAGAACACGATCGTCGGCGTCGGCGTCGGCGCCGCGATCGCCGGCCTGCGCCCGGTCGTCGAGTTGATGACGATCAACTTCGCGCTGCTCGCGTTCGACCAGATCGTCAACCACGCCGCGCACATCCACTACATGTTCGCCGGCCAGGCGACCGTGCCGCTCGTCGTTCGCATGCCGCAGGGGGCGGGCCACCAGCTCGGCCCGACGCATTCGCACTGCTTCGAGGCGTTGTTCCTGCACGTCCCCGGGCTGCTCGTCGCGACGCCCGCGACCGCAGCCGACGCGAAGGGCCTTTTGAAGAGCGCGATCCGCGACGAGAACCCCGTGATCTTCATCGAGCACGAGTCGCTCTACGGCGTCCGCGGCGACGTCCCCGACGGCGAGGAGACGCTCGTGCGCTTCGGCCATGCGCGCGTCGCGCGCGAAGGCTCCGACGTGACGGTCGTCGGCGTCTCGCGGATGGCGCTGACCGCCGAGCGCGCCGCCGCGAAGCTCGCCGACGAGCACGGCGTCGACGCCGAGGTGATCGACCCGCGCACGCTGCGCCCGCTCGACCTCGACACGATCCTCGCGTCCGTCGCCAAGACCAACCGCTGCGTGATCGTCGAGGAGGGTTGGCCGCACGGCGGAGTGGGGGCCAACATCAGTTCGCTGATCTCCGAGCAGGCGTTCGACGACCTCGACGCGCCCGTCCGCCGCGTGTCAGGCGCCGACGTGCCGATGCCGTACTCCAAGCCGCTCGAGGACATCGCCTACCCGCACGAGCCACAGGTCGTCGCCGCCGTGCTCGACACGCTCGGGCTCGCCGCGCCCGGCGCCGAAGCCGCCGCTGTCGAGCGAGGAGGCCGCTGATGGCCGAGATCGTCATGCCGCGCCTGTCCGACACGATGGAGGAGGGCACGATCCTGCGCTGGCTGAAGGCCGACGGCGATCTGCTCGAGCGCGGCGACGAGCTCGTCGAGATCGAGACCGACAAGGCCGCGATGACGTACGAGTCAGACCAGGACGGCATCCTGCGGACGCTCGCCGCCGAGGGCGACACGCTGCCGGTCGGCGCCGTCATCGCGCGCGTCGGCGACGGCGGCGAGGCCCCAGTCGCACTTTCGAGCACCGACGACGGCGGCGCAAGGGCGGCAGTCGAGACAATCGTCGAGGCCGCCGGCGGCGGAGGCGCTTCGACCCCTGTGCAAGCACCGTCCGGCGAGCGCGTCAAGGCGTCACCCGTCGCGCGCCGCATCGCACACGACCGTGGCGTCGACCTGCGCGCGCTCACGGGCAGCGGCCCCGGTGGCCGGATCGTCAAAGCCGACGTCGAGGCGGCGCCAAGCGCTGCGCCGGCTGCGGCGGCCAGCCGCGCGCCGGCCGGCGGAGCGCGCGAGGACGTGACGACCGCCAAGGGCCAGACGAAGACGATCGAGCTGTCCCGCATGCAGCAGACGATCGCGCGGCGGATGGCCGAGTCGAAGGCGACGATCCCCGACTTCTCGATCGCGACCGACGTCGACATGGAGCACTGCGTCAAGCTGCGCGCCGAGCTCAAGCGGATCTCGAGCGCCGACGCGCCGACGTACAACGACATGGTCGTCAAGGCGTGCGCACTCGCGCTGCGCGAGCACCCGCGCGTGAACGGCGGCTACCGCGACGGCGCGCTGCAACTGCACTCGCGCGTCAACGTCGGCGTCGCCGTCGCCGCCGAGCACGCGCTCGTCGTGCCGACCGTGTTCGACGCAGACACGAAGGCGCTCGGCGAGATCGCTCGCGAGGCGCGCACGCTCGCCGCGCGTGCGCGCGACGGCGCGATCACGCCGCCCGAGCTCGGCGGCGGCACGTTCACGGTCTCGAACCTCGGCATGTACGGCGTCGCGAGCTTCGCCGCGATCATCAACCCGCCGCAGGCCGCGATCCTGTCGGTCGGCGCCGTCGAGCAGCGCGCGGTCGTGCGCGACGAGCAGCTGCTCGCGCGCCACACGATGACGCTCACGCTCGTCTGCGACCACCGCATCCTCTACGGCGCCGACGCGGCGCAGTTCCTCGCGCGCATCCGCGAGCTGCTGCAGGCGCCCGCGTCGCTGACGCTGTAAGAGGTTGCGCGGGCGTCAGTCTCGCAGCGGGTCGATCCAGCGCAGGCCCGCGAAGCGCGAGAAGTCGACGTCGGCCGAGTAAAGCGTCGCGCCGTGCTCGATCGCCAGCGCCGCGAGGTGCGCGTCGCTCGTCAGGTTGCCTGCCGTTCCCAA
>Ga0210386_10003931_pt1 | contig 12345 bp, 18 predicted proteins | sample IncBWH32OmetaG_FD_160091 | JGI IMG/M metagenome (GOLD analysis project Ga0210386, IMG submission 160091) | Forest soil microbial communities from Barre Woods Harvard Forest LTER site, Petersham, Massachusetts, United States - Inc-BW-H-32-O ... | reverse complement strand
TCTTGCGAGCAGCGCGTTGTTCAGCTAAGCGTGTAAAAGTCGATTGATCATCTTTGGTTTGTGCGCCTTGTGCATGCTCATCACCGAATATCCAACTGTTACCCATCGTCAGTAAGCATATGTATTTGAGAAAATCTAAGTTGCCTACCTGGTCCACCAAGCCAGTGTTTCCTTGGCCCAATCTTCGTCATCAAAGAGACTTAAGACGTTCCCGAAGAAGACCTTGGAATTAAAGCTTCCGTCCAGCACAACCCATGACGCCTTCTCACAAAGCATAAAACGGCCCTTAAAACATCAATCGGTCAGAAACATGCATGTAATAAAACTAAATTGAAGCTCACTAAGACCGCAACATATGTAATGGTCACCGGCGTTACCTTTGTCATACCATAGATATCGGCAACACACTTCTTGCCTGCGCTCTTGCCCTTTCCTTCCTTCATGGCAGTACGCGGTCCAGTGAATAAGTGTCGATAGCACTATAGAAAGATTAGCCACTGGCATGCATACGCAAATACAATAGACGACTTACCGAAACCAAAAACGGACTCTGTAGAAGTTTCTCATCGATGGCATCAGGGTTGTAGCCATCTTCCGGATAGAGGAGGGATGGCCAGTCATTGTGGGTAATCATGCGTTTCCCATTCAGCACGTCTTGGCAGAATTTTTCCGGATTGTCATCAAATTCATCTCGTAGATGTCGAGGGCAGAGCAAGCGCGCAGACGCGCAGTGACGGAAGCCACGGAGCTCTTTGTTGGTTTGGCGATCTAGCTCGGGGACGCCTTCAACAGGACGGATGTAACCGACACCGTTCTTGCGAAGTGATCCGCAATCATCTGAACGACCTGCCCGAGCTGCTTGGTCCAGCTGACAGGAGGATGTGTGAGATATTACGCCTAGAGATATTAAATACCTACGAGAGTAGCTAGTGTCTCGATTCCTGAGGGATCATTTATCTGAGTCCACTCCACCTGTTCCTTAAGTCCTGGTATGAACGCGAGTATTTTCTGGTACACGTCCATTGTTACTTGATCCATATCAGGGTCTCTAAGTGTGAAAGAGATCAGTGAATATATGCATGACAAGACGCATTACTTACCTGGAGGAGGCTTCAGAGGGAGTCACCGATGTAGAGGCCAGTCGACATCCCCCACTAAAGACCGACCGTACGTGTATATATGGGCCGATAAATCGAAACAAGCCACGCGCCCTGTTACGAAGTTTGCTGACATCCGAGAACCTATGAGGGAAGATAAATCAATAGATGTAAAAAACAAAAACAATGCGTACTTCGAGTCAGACTTCGACTTCTTGGAGGCCATAGAATACTCAAGGATCGCCTGATTAAGCTTGCGCTTGCGGCTCCCAGGACCTCCAGGTACATCGTCTTCTGTGTCGCTACGATCCCTACCAGAAGGTTGCTGTCCATCGCTCGCTCGTGAATTGGCTGCTCCTTGATTGCTGTGACCAGCAGTAGAGTCTTCGTAACTGCTATTCTGGCTCCTTGGTGCAGATCCACTGTGGCGACCAAGCTCATTGCCCTGCCGAGAATTGCCGTCGGGGCGTCTGCCGTGGGATGGACGAGATGGCATGCTTAGATAGGGATGGGACGAAGCGGGCAAAAACCTCACATTGTGTTGTCTTTAAATCGGACAGAGACGCTCCCTGTCTCCTGCATGGAGCCTTGTATGGTAGTACATGTAGGCGGATGTGCGGGATATCTAGCCAAAGCAATCGGCACGTAGTTAGCTCAAATCCGCCCTAACTTAGAATTCATACGCGAGGTAACTAACCAAATCCCCATCCATCAAAGATAAGTTCCGACGTCTTCATCATAATCCCAAAGGGGAAGCAGAGCGCGTTCACCAAGTTGATCTTGAGACATTAGACATTTCAGGCAAAGGTATAGCACGTATAGTGCACAATCTTCCAGTCAAGCTTTGAGTCGAACAGACCCTAACATGGGCTACTGAGAGCCGCTCGACTTGACCCGTCCAGAGCAAAACTTTGATCGAAATTGGGGCGCCAGGACTGCTATACGTAAAGCGGGTAATGGTTAATTCAGACACTTGGACGCTCTGAATCGGCCTCCTCAGCTTGAACGAGTGGATTCAGCAGTGGCCGCATGGGCTCTGCTGGGTTGGTGTGTGGTACTCCATGAGGGACAGCTGCACCGGATGTTGTTAGACCATCAGTCAGGATTTCAGACGCACCAGTACCGAGGCCGTCAGCAGCGTTGGCAGTGTCGGGTACTCCACCAATCCCGTCCTTTATCCATTCATGGTGTCAGAGATGTATACGTTAACATGACGCCGAGACACTTTACCTTCATCTGCACCGGCAATCTCTCAGGTTGACGGTTGCCTACCTGAGACAGGAGACGTGCCACGGCCATTGCCAAGAAACTCCCCAGAGTCCCACAATGTGGGATTTATGTCAGATGCGAGCGGATGTCCTACATTTGGCAAAGACTGAAACATTGTTGGCATCGGTAACCCTGCACTCGCAGCACGGAATGGTGGGCGCTGAGCGCTGAGCGCTGAGTTCTTGCAATGTATTGGGAGAAGCTGTCACGGGCGAAGACCTGGTTACATGTCTGACACCGGAATCACATTGGCGCTATGGGTATTGCGAACGGATGTGGACTAAATATAAACAGCGCATATTCAGGTGGTATCATGAATCCCGAATATAACGGGAACATACCTTTAATCACGTCCCCATTTCTCCCATTCCATCCTTACTGCTGGCTTTGGCGTCTTCCGTCACTCACTCTTCCCATTTCCCCTTTGTTAAACTTTGCTGGTGGCACGCCATAACGGTCATATGTGTCGATCTCATGGACTTGGCGCAAACGACCACAGGGAGGAGCAGCTAAGCAGTATATTGCAGGTTCCAACAACAACATCGATTCAGCTCGGAGATAAAAGGCGACACCAGAATCGCATTAATGTGGCCCAGCCTAACGCTGATCCAGGTGAGTCTCATGTATCGTTAGATTATACACCTCTCTGACGATAATAAGCTGGAATAAAACATACCTTTCCACCACCCAAGAGGAAGGCAACCGCTGATCGATCTGATCAAGCAGCAACACCAGCAAAGCGAGCGCGACAGATTGGTGAGCACTTGGACTTGAAAGACCCAACAAACGCTGCTGACAGCACTGATAAAAGGGCTTGATAACTGTTGTCCAAAGCCTCTTGCATCGACAGTTAGTAGGAAAATGGCGAGTCCATCTGACGTGCTGGCCTTGTCGACATTATCGTCGACTCGGAGGATGGGCCTGAAGCGTGAAGGTACGTGCTTACCAATCATGTTCATCACGCAGTTCGACTCTGAAAATGTTACCGTGACAGCCTCTTACTATCCTGGCCGGGGTCAAACTATGCACCCCCTTGCTGCATTCCCCACTGTTCCCCATGCTGTAATTCAAGGCCTTGACGTTGCAAACAGTGATGGTAGTAGCATTAAGAATGAGGAGGAATGGTTCACCAATGGGTGGGTAGCAGGACTGGCTGATGCGTCCTCTGAAGCCCTAGCAAACACAGTATGTCGATCGACAACATCTTCCATAATTCCCAAACTCAGGGCTACATATGGCAGAGACTGTTTCGGCAGGGTGATTCTAATGGTCAATTTTCATTGAGGAATACGCATGCCCAAGGCAGTCTTCAGGAAAACAATGCCAACATATCTGAGGCCAATGCAACGCTAATATCTATACCTGCACAAGGTGAGTGCCTCATTTAATGGTGTTTCAGTCCTGACTTCAATTGTTCGTTTATCTGTACATTAATTGCCAGTGATGCCACAGGGATCCAAATCACAAACATCGGGCTCAGCAACTTAATTTCCACCGGTGCAACCCAAGCCCATCAAGCACTCCGAGTCTTCTCTTATTGCCTCATCTCTTGAATTCCCCAAACTTCCCTTCACCTTTAGCTTTCACCAGATTTTTGGATACCATTTATCATTGCTAGCACAGAAACTATTAGTAGCTAGTTGATGATACTGCAATATACTCATTTTGTCAAAAGATTCATGAAGTCCCGCTGCCCTCTGAGCGTTATCATGTGCAGATGACAAAGACGTCAAAGGCACGCGGTTGGCATTCGCGGTCGAGACCGCAGATACAGAGGCTGCAAACATCGAGCGGCACAACCCCCATCTAGTCGCACAGGAATTCACTCAATTCAGTCATATCAGCGGCGTCAATCCTGATGCAGCCTAAATCGATATCCCTTTCAGCATTTACGGACCACAGCATCTACTTTCCTTCGATCAAGCACCAGCAAGCGCAGCGGAGTGCGCTATGACACGCGACGTGCCCTATGGCGAGGCCATTAGTACCCTCACCTGGGCAGCACTGGCAACGCGCCCAGTTATCACATTTGCAGGCACGGCTTCCTTCTTTGTGGCAACGCTGGGCCCACTCTCTTGGAGGCCATCAACCGGACGTCCCGCCACCTCTCTTTTACGCACGGGAAAGCTAGCTGCCTACTAAAGGGCTCTCTCTGCAAACGCGAACGGCAGCACTGCCGAGGACTGACGCGTACTGACGCGCCGCGTCGATGGCGGCACAGTCTCTCGACCATCGAAGCGGCAGGAGACCATCCTCTTGCCCACCACTGAGCATGACTACGTCGCTCATCTCATCTGTGTCGGATGGTGGGGAAGTGGGGCGACTCGCAGGGTTTTTCCAGGGCCGACTGATATTTCTAGTGGGTTTCCAGCCCCAGCTCGTCTTTGACTTTTACTGACTTCTTTCCGTAGCGTAGGATACCGTGTTGTAGTTGGCGTGAATCGATCGCATTTTCATCGAGTTCTTTTGGTGTTTCCAAGCTAAGTCGGCCCATTGTTCAAGGGTTTGGGGGCTGTCGATGTCGATATATGTGTTTGACAGCCATATGGCGAACCCTCAGGCTCGTGCGAACGAGTGAAGGGTTGCAGCTTCATTCATATCGATGCCCATGCGTCGTCCTATGCCAACTCCCGAACATGGCTCCACACACCTCTAAACCTGGCACGTCAGTTCGTTCGTTATGTCTTATTTTGCCTCATATTGTTCACTTCGCCTCCGCTCCCTGTCTCTATGCACCATCGTCATCAACAGATTGTCGCTTTTCCAAAGGGAGTACTCTCGGATCTCCCCGCTCGTCTTGCAAGTACACATTGTCCCACGCAGCCAGCTATTCGACTCGCGTCGCTCACTGCCCCTCATCAGTTGGGCTTGTTTTGGGGGTCTCATCGCCAATTAGGATGGATGTGCATATCTTTGACTTCTCGCAGACCGACAAACGACCGCCCCATCGTCCACCACCACCTCGTTCCGCAGTCCCTCACCACCAACGGACTTGCGACTCTGACTCGCGGTTCGTTATCCTCAAGCTTTCTTCTTTCTTTTTGAATTGCTACTGAACGCTACCCGTCATCTCTAGTACCTGTTCGGGTTTTCTGACCCGTCCGACCCGAGAAAACCTTACCCCAACCCAGAAAAACTCTTACCCTGGGGCCAGGGACGGGTTCCAAGTTTGGTCAGTTCAGGGTTACCCATGACAGGTCATCCAAGTCGGCCATCATGCATCATGGGTCGACACCACTGGCTCAGTCTTCAGCAGCAGCTGCAACACTGTGTGCGTATTATGTACAGCTGAGAGAACTCAGGCTAATTTCCATATTGCTGTTCCCTTTTAATTAGTAATGACTGTCATTGCTCGTTGCTCGTAGTTTCATAGATATCCATAATATAAGACAACGCTGGACCCAAACCGCTGACATAATCTTCTGTGTGAGAGCGTGAGGGATGCCGTAACAATTTTTGTGCAGCAGCTGTCCCTTCTTCGTTGGTTCACCAGCTCGCCTCGCCTTCTTTTCGCAGTGCTAGTGGGTAATTGCCCCTCGCCTTCTTTCCGCATCTGTTGCATGTCTGCCTGCCACCTTCGACTTCTCAGATGTGGTAGGTCGACGTCACTTGCAGGGGATGATTATCCCATTTAGTTGTCATGATTACATATTTGTGCTCATGGGGCCAGGCTGCGAGTTTTCATATTTGCCACTCTGGGAGTTACGGGGACTGACAGCGGTGTTGAAGGACGAGTAGGTTTCCCATCCGAGTGAAGACTCCGTCTTTATGGCGCACAAGAAAACCTTCTATGAGGAAGCGCTGCATCGCACCGAAGAAGAGCAAAATTCTTGGGATGGTCCCCGAGGTACGTGCGATCTTTTGCCTCAAGCCAAACTTTGGTGGGGCGGGCAAGGCTGTTCACTAACGCATTATCAAAACGATCTACGGGCTCGAGGTCCTGCAGGCGATGCAAGACTCGCCCGCGCTGGTGCTGCCTGTCGTCCTCACAAGGCTCAAGCAAAAGGAAACCGAGTGGGAGTGCGCGCAGCGCGAGTGGAACAAGATCTGGCGTGCGGTAGACGCGGCGAACTACGCGCGCTCGCTGGACCATGAAGGCATCACGTTCAAGATGACGGACAAGAAGGCGCTTAGCACCAAGGCGTGAGTCACGCAGATCGAGGCAATCATGGAGACGCAGATGGCTCCCCGCGCCGCCCTCGTCCACAGCACCAGCTCGCGTACGAGGTCGAGGACGCAGACGTGCTCCGCGATGCCATCAAGCTCGGCGGCACCTAGCTCCGCCTCGACCCAACCCATGGAAGAACTGGGTCGAGGTCAGGCTGTACAGCATCGTGCGCGAGTTCTTACAGCTCAGCAAGTGGGACGAGCGGCCCTCAGTCGGATGACCGCGCGCGAGCGGGAAGGGGCCGATCCGGCGGGTATGGTGTCGGTGGGGACGGGGACGGAAATGGTGGCCGGAACGACGAGCAATGCTGGTGGGGCCGCGGACGATGCAGAAGCGACGGATTCTTCTAGAGTGCCGCACTCAGCAGCTCTTGATGGTGCGCGGAACGGTACCCTGCCGGCAAATATCTCCGGCGATCTGCGGAAGAGCTTGCTCAAGAGCGAACAGGCCAAGTCTACGCGCGGCCAGACTCACCCGTTACCCTCGCCATCGCCCATGAGCTCGCGGAAACCGTCGCCAATTCCTATGGCACTGGATGGCGAAGCTGCGGTGGCACCTTCAAGGAGTCGGAGTCCAGCACTCGCGCCGGCATTGGTGCCAGTGTCAATAACAACGGCGGTTACCGACCTGAATTTGGCTGGTGCTGAAAAGCGACGATTCAAGTGGCGGTCGTTCTTCACGAATACATGGTTCTATGCTCTACTTCGGATGGTCGAGGTGCGTGGGTTTCATTTATTACTTCACAAACCATGGAACTGAGAATTGCGATTGACGTTCAGGTTCTCTACTCTCGTTTGCATCTCTTCAAAAATATTGCTATGGAACGCGCGAATGACCTGGCCTTTGACACAACTTCCAACACCACCACCGTGGATCTCAAGCTCATGCAAGCGCTTTCGGAACCGCAAGAGGGACAGACACAGATCACCGCTTTCCAGTATTATGAACTCATGTTGGAAACTTGCAACAGGTTGTTCGATAATCAGGTAGAACAACTCATATTTAAAGATCAGATGCGCGAGATGTTTGGGTTGCATGCAAGTTTTCCTGCTTATTCTCCTCGGCTATCATCTGACACGAGCTCAGGATGCGTACAAAATATTCACAATCGATAAAGTCCTCGCCTCCCTCATCTAACATGGTTTCGCAGGTCCAAAGTTGGGAACAGGACCCAAAGCTCGAGAAGATCGCCAAGTTACTCTGGGACGAGCGGCTTCTTTAAACTCCCACCATCGAGGACCACTGCAGGCTCCGCAGGGAAGCCGAGGAAATTCTGGAACCGGGGGATAATCTGTTCCTCATCGACTGGGTAAGGGCCACATGCACACACACCCTCTTCCCGCGTTGGCTGATCTGATCTGATCACTTTGCCGTTGTGCGCTATCAGCTCCTGGAATCGAAAATCATCACGTCTCAGCTGCTCAGCAAGGACGGCTCGAGCCTGGATGACGCCGAAGTACTCTCGGGCCGGTGGCAGGTCTACATCGAGGGGTTCGTGTCAGACGCTGAGACGCCAGGCGTTGGCGCAATCAAGGTGCGCCACCCGATTCTAAGAAGCTGCGTTCTGTCCACAATTCATCTCGTCGGCTCAGATGATGGTTGACCCGCGCGATGATCGTTCACAGCTGAAGCAGTCTGGGAGAACGCTTTCGAGTCAAATGGATCGGGGAGAGGGGGTCATCGTGTTAGAACTTCAGTGAGTCTTTCACAATGATCTGATAGAAGCTCGTTCGAGAGTCACCGTCAGGCCGCAGTGTCGTTCCTTCGTTCGCAGTGAGCCTCGAGTTCGTCGAGTCTTCAAGTCGAGATCGTCAAGAGTCCAGCACACGAAGTCGAACCCACGACGTCGGGTTACTCGTCTAACTCGGAGGGACACGTCGTCCCTCGATGCGACTCCGGTTTCAGGGTCTCGGGCAAGCCTGTACGAGACACCGGGGAGTCGATCGGCTTGGGAATCGGAAGGAGGATTCGGAGTCCCGAAAGGGACACCGTCTCAACACGCGAAGGCGAGAGGGTTGACCGGTTCGACGATCGACATGGCAAGGCACTGGCGCAAGACCGCTTCCTTCGGAGGTTTGAGGCACCTCACTCCCTACGTGAGCAACGTGGTGCTTCATCCCGAGGCCCGGTTCATCTTGTACTTCACTTGCTTCGTGTCTCTGTTACGTCCCCGATCGGGCAACTCACTTGGACACCAAGGTGGTACCTGGGTCACCGCGCAAGGCCGCAACCGTTGGCACGGCTCGCCACCAAACAGGCCAACAAGGCCGAGCGCTCTGTGAAAGGTAGCAGCCACATGAGCTGTTTTTATCCCGTGGCACCAGTCAACGCCACCTCATCTGCTAGCAGGCTTGAGTGCCGACCGTGAGGCTGTAGCTCGACGACTGGCACAGGTAGAAGCAGTGTATTCATAGGGTTCGTTAGTTTACAAAACCAGATATTTCATCATTTCCAAGAGAAGAATACATTTCAGCTATATACATCTGAGAGAATACATGAGAGAACTCGGATATGCCATACGAAGCAGAGGCCCACGAACACAAGTCATTGGGATGTGAACATGAACAACGATGCACTCCACAAGAGCAGGAGCCCAAGTTTATATACAACCCGGTGTAAGAAATCAAGAAGGTAACGGAAAGGTCAAGAAGGTGGGAAGTAGTAGTGCCAGTGGATGCTGCAGATGGGTCAGAACGATGTCAAGCGGTATGCGCAAGTAAACGGTAACGTAAAACGCCAGGCTGCGGCGTCAACGCAAGCGACGTCGAGTGAGCAATGCAACTGGAGGTGGCCTTACACTCCTCTTTTCTTGCGTGACTCTGTTCAACTGCTTGACGACGTGCGAGTCTACGGTGCCAACGGTCATCTTTTCGGTGATTTTCAATTAATTTCCCTTCTGTTTCAACCATCCGCTCTCGCCTCACCAACCCTGATCGACTCCGGCCTCATCATTGCCAACAGCCAACGTTCAGTTGACTATATTAGACCTGCCAACATCAACCAAGCCTGAACACCCTCCTTCGACACTGACCGCTCCTGCCTCGCCTCACCGTGACCAGCAACGCAAGACACCATACAACACACACTGGCATCTTTGCTTATCCCATTCGACCTCCTTCGCTCGCACATTCCCGTTTACTCAGAACACGGCCTCACATTTCCTTTCAAGAACGATCTTTAGACTCACTTGAATCAGCAGTCTGTTACCTATGTCATTTCAGTGTCTTGATTGTTCTCGGCAATTCACGGAAACAAGAGGGCTCTCCACCCATCTGCGATTCTGTAGGGAGGCCCATCGCAAACGAAAGGAAGCGTTTGAGGAACTCTTGAGCGCTTCAAAAAGGGCTAGATACAGCAATCCCGAGTCCTCCCCGGATCCTGATCTAGGCTTTGACGAGGGCACCGCCGTGACAGATGCTGCGCCGGAAATGGAAGTGTTACCGGAGTCACCTCCAGCTTCACGTAGCTTCTCTGGACGGAGACGAAAGGTTCCTCGTGCGCTGAAAGACTACGTTCCTCATTCTCTGGTAGGGCTACCTTCGCACTTGCGCCCTGCTCCTCCCAAGCCTACACTGCCAGCAGGACCGGAAGTTCTGAGCCCGGCATCCCCACCAGATCCTGAGCCAGAGCTTGTGGCTGATACCAGATTCGCAACAGAACCTAACGGTTTCGGGCTCTATCGACAATATACCAGAAAACCTCGAACTGATCCAGAGGACTGTCTAACGCTAGTAGACTTGGTAGATGACGATGATCCGTCTGAAGAACAACAGTCTGAGGCCGCAGCGATTGAGATACCACGTTCTACCACTACAATCGACTTCTTTCATCCCTTTCCCAACGCAACAGTCTTTCGATGCATGAAGTGGTTTCTGGGGGCCTCTGGGACATTATCAGTTGCAGGACTCGATCGCTTTACTCGTGAGGTGATTCTATCAGACGACTTCAATCGCGAGGATCTCAGAAACTTCAGCACAGCTCGAGAGATGGCACGACTTGATAAACATGGGTCTACCGACATTCCATTTTCTGCAGACGATGGTTGGAAGGAAGCGTCAGTGATACTTCACCTTCCAAAGACAAAAGCCAAACATGCCTCAGAGGCTGCGAGTCCTCAGTTACCGATCTCTGGACTATACTATCGTCCTCTACTGGAGGTTATCAAGGCAGCTTGTCAGAGTTCTCAAGCACAGAAGTATCACTGGGTTCCATTTAAGCTTGTTCATCGCTCCCAAGAAGAGGATCTGCGAGCTTACACGGATATTTACAACTCGGACGCGATGCTCGAAGAGGACGCCAAGATTAGGGCCTTGGGACGACATCCTGATGACGATCTCGATACTGAGGTCGCGGTACTAGCTATGTTACTTTGGTCAGATTCGACACATCTCGCCAGCTTTGGAACCGCCTCTCTCTGGCCAGTGTATCTCTACTTTGGCAATCTCTCGAAGTATGCTCGTGGACGACCGAGCGCCCATGCCGCGCACCACCTCGCATACATCCCATCCGTAAGTGTCGATTCTAATCTACATCTTACAAAACAGTTTACCCTTCTTAGCTCCCCGACAGTATCCAAGACTCTTATAGAGATGCATATGGTCCTGACGCAGTGGCAACAGCCGAAGTTCTGCGATTCCTCAAGGTTGATCTCATGCAAAAGATCTGGCTCCTGATGCTCGACGACGCCTTTGTGGATGCTTATGCGCATGGAACGCTCATAACTTGCGGCGACGGGGTCAAGCGTCGAATCTTTCCGCGGATTTTCACTTACGCAGCAGACTATCCAGAAAAGTAAGTCTAACTCTCCCATAGAAAGAATGACGTTGATGGGGTTCATGTAGGATACTCCTCGCATGCATAAAATACCTATCTCAATGCCCATGCCCACGCTGCCTAGTCAAGAAGCCACAAGTCCCGGACACAGGGACCATAGTGGATGAGAGGCGCAGGAGAAATACCCGTAACGATAATCAACCGCTTCGATATTCCATAGCAAAAGCACGTGAATTCATTTTTGTCAAGGGTATTGGGGTCACTGGAAAATGGATCTCTGACATGCTCGACGGGAGCTCTCAGCTTCCAAACCAGGTTTGTGCTATATAACATATAAACACACTGCTGACCGGCCATTATCATGTACAGAGTGCGTTCTCAACACGACTATCCGAGCATGGGTTTAACTTCTATCCAATGCTTGTGGTCGACCTCCTTCACGAATTCGAGCTTGGCGTCTGGAAGGCGGTCCTAACGCACATTCTCAGGATATTACACCTCCATGGGAAGACTATCATTCGGGAATTTAACATGAGGTAAGTCGTTTGGTATTAATCTCACGCACAGGCTCATTGTACATCTAAGGTTTCGTAAGGTGCCTACATTCGGTAGAGGTACTATCAGACGTTTCGCGAATAACGTCTCAGAAATGAAGAAACTGGCCGGGCGAGATTTTGAGGATATCCTGCAGGTGAGCCGAATATCCCTTTTCCTCGCTCCCGATCTCTCGGTACTCAGTTACGACCTCATCTACAGTGCATTATTCCCGTGTTTGAGGGTCTCCTCCCCGAAAAGCACAATGACATCGTGTTGGACCTCTTATTCGAGCTTGCGACATGGCACGGGTTCGCGAAACTTCGAATTCACACTGACAAAACAATCGATTTGCTTGCAGCCGCAACGAAGGCCCTCACAAAGGCGATGCGACGGTTCCTCCGGGAAACGTGTGAAGTTTTTACCACCATGGAACTCCCAAAAGAGGCTAGAGCTCGTGGACGACGCGCAGCAGCACTCGCAGCGAAGGGCGACAGCCGTACG
>Ga0210386_10003930_pt1 | contig 12347 bp, 9 predicted proteins | sample IncBWH32OmetaG_FD_160091 | JGI IMG/M metagenome (GOLD analysis project Ga0210386, IMG submission 160091) | Forest soil microbial communities from Barre Woods Harvard Forest LTER site, Petersham, Massachusetts, United States - Inc-BW-H-32-O ... | reverse complement strand
TGGCGGACACACCGTCCAGGTTGCGGAGACGTCGACCGAGGGGCTTCGGGCGGCTCGTTCGGGCGACGTGGCTGCCCTCGTCATCGATCGACTCTTGGACGGCGAGAACGGACTTTCAATCATTGAAGCCTTGCGCGGCGAACGAAAGTGGACGCCCGCTCTGGTCATCAGCGGGGTCAACTCCGTCGATGAACGAATCGCGGGATTGAAAGCCGGCTGCGACGACTATTTGGTCAAACCATTCGATGTTCGCGAATTGACCGCACGAGTCGAGGCCCTCTTGCGCCGAGGCGGTGACATGGGCGTCATCCGGCTCAGGGTGGGCGATTTGGAAATGGACTTGATCGACCGAACAGTCAGGTACGAAGGCAAGATGGTCGACCTGGTTCCGAGGGAATTCAAGCTGCTCGAATATTTTATGCGCCGTCCCGGCCAAACCGTCACTCGAGCGATGCTGCTCGAGGACGTTTGGAATTTCCAGCCCCCGGCGTACACCAACATCGTCGACGTGCAGATCGGCAATTTGCGCCGCAAGCTCGACCCAAGCGGCAATCGGCGCGTTATCGTCTCCGTCAGGTCGGTCGGCTTCAAATTGAACGCGGATCACTGAGGGCTGTCGACTCGGCCTCAACGACCTTGGCGTACGCTCTGACCTCGCCCCCCGTGCAGCCGGGACTTCGCGGCCCATGCGCGCCCCAGGCTTGAGGCACGAGGCGGATCCCCACGGGCGGACGGCTCAGCGCGCGAAATCAAAGAAACAGAGAGCCCTCGACGATTCGGCCGGATGGGCCAGGGGCTTTGCGCCGAACTTGACGGCCGTCCCGCCCGTCTCCGCAGAACCCCAGAGGGGGTCACGGAGCCAGGATCCTCACGCCGAAAATCACTCGGCGTCCGCAAAAAAAACCCGGAGCTCTCGCTCCGGGGTTGTCAGTTTCAACTGATCAGGCTGCGATCAGAAGTAACGGGTAACGCGGATACGGCCCTGGAAACCGCTGCTGTCGCCTTCCCACTGCCCCGGAATGAACGCGCCGGTGTTGAAGACCGTCCCGACAAGCGCGTTGGGCCGTTCCTGGCTGACGGCCTGATACATCAACTCAAGGTCGAAGTTGAGGTTGGTGACCGGGTTCCAGCCAATATCCGCGCCAACGAGCCAAGTAAAAGCGCTGGGCGAGAGCACGCCGGTGCCGACGCCGCCCACGCTGCCGTCCATGCCGCTCCAGCGGAGTCCGCCGACCGAGCCCTCAAGGTCGGTATAAATGGTTGGCGTCCAATGGTGCTCGAGCAACCCGCTAACGGACCAGGCGGTCGGGGTTGCCCACGAATTGGTCAGCGGATTGAAGTAAGCATCGGCCAAGAACATCGGCTGGCCATTTCCGTTGACCTGTCCGTTCTCACCATTCATTGCGTCCGGCAGACCCGAATACCAGACTGCGTTCCGGGTGTAGGAGCCAGTGAACAATATGTCGTCGCCTGCGCCCCAAAAATTACCGAACCATCCCCCGTTCGTCAGGTTGACCTTCACGCCGGCGTCGATGCCCCAGCCGACCTTGCTCTGGCCCGCGGAGCAGACCGCGAGGCCAGTTAGTCCGCAGGTGGACGTGCCGTTGAACTCCTCATCTTGCACGTTGACGTTGTGGATCACGCCGGAGACCTGGGCCTCGCCCCATCCCTGTTTGAGATGCAGCGCGCCAACGATGTCCGGCCAACGCTGACCGCCAAACGTCGTGGGACCGGGAACACCGTTTGGAGAGAAGATCCCAGTGCCCATGTTCTGCAGGCCGCCGTAACCGCCGGTCTCGTTGGTGCCGCCACCGGATTCGCCGTTCCCGCCTTGGCTTTGTGCAGCGAGCGTCGCCGTGAAGCCGCCGCCAAACGAAGCCGTGTAGGCCATCAGGAGCGGTTCGTTGAAGCCCTTCTGATCGGGCGAGAAGAAGTTGTTCCAGTTGTCGCCGCCACCGATGAACGAGTAGAACGACTGCGCCTTACCAGCCGTGATGCCCGCCCAGGTCACATACCCAGTATTGACATAGGTGAAGGCGCCCCGGGGACTGTCCAGACCGTTACCGAGGTCCGAATTGAAATCCATGTGACCGATTAACGGGCCATATGCGGTGTTCGACGCGAAATCAAAGCCGAGATTGGCGCGGATGTTCCAGCCAGCCTCGTCGCGATTGAACTGGCCATTCTGCTGGTTGGGCAGCGTGACGCCGAGCGGCTTGCCGGTGATGCCGTTGAAGATTGGCGCGGCCACGTTGCCGCCTTGAACCATGATGATCTGAGAGAGATGACCAGGGTTCGGATCGCCAAGCGCCGCCGCGATCGGAACCAGCGCCGCGTTCGATGAAGCGGAGTTGAACTGGCTGCCGGCATTACCGGCGATGAAGTGCGCGGTCATGTAGCCGCTGATCTTCACGCAGGTGTCCGAGCCCGGCATCGTCCAGCCGGTGATGCCGCCGACGTTGCAGACTTTGACGTATTCGACCGGCGCAGCCTTCCTGGTCGGAAGATCAGCCGCCTGTGCGCTGGCGACGGCGACCATCCCCGTCGCCGACCCCAGCAGAATGCTCTTAATGAGCGTCATTTGTGACCTCCAGTTCGTCGTTATGGGCGTCGGGTCGGACTTTCGCCCGACTGCCAATCGGCGCATTGCGCCAGCAAGTCGTCGGACCCGGCCGCGATCGGGAATCGCCCCCTCGCGCAGTTGACCATACGCGTATTCTGCCGGCTCTCAACTAAGATTTGGCAATAAATCGCCAAACGAGCGCCATTGTTTCTTCAGTGTTGCAGAACTGGCACAAATAATCAGATAAATTATTCCTTATACGACTTGCTTCATAAATTTAACTTCACAATACATTAGATTGTATTCCAGCCTAGATTAAAACAGATCTTATGAATTAGCATTCATAAGGGAAAATTTAAATTCCGATCCTGTCTGTCGATCTGCCAGACCTAGATCGTCGCGCGCCAATTCTTCGCGCCGCGCGGGCGCGGCCGCCGGCTTCGACGCAATCGAGGCGAGTTGCAGAAAAATGGGCTTAAGACGCTGGAATCATTGAGTCGCGCGCAAAACCGCACACCCCGGCGCGGCGTCGAGCGCCACTCTTTCGGCGAACGCCGACCCTGTCGGGCCGGGCGCATCCCGCGTTGACAATGCGCGGCCCATCAGGCTACCTCAGAAACGTCAGCCGAAGACACTTCGCGGAAGAGTCCGGCGTCTTTTTCGCCGGCGCCGAAGGCGCAACCGCCCCGGAAACGCTCAGGCCATAGGGACCGCGCAAGTGATGACGCTCTGGAAAGAGGCGCGCGCCCTGCTTGGCGTTCGCCCACCGACGGGGGTAACCGCGTAAAGCGGGAAATCTCTCAGGTCATGGGACAGAGGGGGCGTCCGCGAGCGCTAAAGCCGCAATAGTGCGGTTGGCGTTGCTGCGGGCGCTTATCCACAACCGGCAGGCCCATGAACGAAGCCTCCAACCGAAAAACGCCGCTTCACGCTCTGCACGTCGAGCTTGGCGCGCGCATGGCGCCCTTCGCCGGCTACGACATGCCGATCCACTATCCCGCCGGGGTCCTCGCCGAGCACCTTCATACCCGCGAGGCTGCCGGGCTGTTCGACGTTTCGCATATGGGGCAGGCGCTGATCGAGGGCGCGGACCATGCAGCCGTCGCGACTTTTCTCGAATCGCTCTGCCCAGCCGACCTTCTCAATCTGGCCCCAGGTCGCCAGCGCTATACCCAATTGCTCAACGAAAACGGCGGAATCGTCGACGACCTCATGGTGACCCGGCCGCCCGGCGCGAACGGTTCACTGAGGCTCATCGTCAACGCCGCGCGAAAGGCAGTCGACTTCGCGCGCATTCGCGAGCGGTTGCCCCTGGGTGTCCGGCTGACGCCATTACCCGAGGCGGCGCTGATCGCGCTTCAGGGCCCTCTCGCGGCCGCGACCTTGAGCCGCCTTGCTCCCGGAGAGGGCCTGGAAACCATGGCCTTCATGAGCGCCCGACCGGCGGGGCTCGCAGGATTCGAGACCTTCGTGTCGCGTTCGGGGTACACGGGCGAAGACGGATACGAGATCTCGCTCGCTTCGACGCAGGCGGAAAGGTTCGCCCGCATTCTCTTGAGCCAGCCTGACGTCGCGCCGATCGGCCTCGGCGCGCGCGATTCGTTGAGGCTCGAGGCCGGGCTATGCCTCTACGGGCATGAGCTCGACGAGACGGTGGACCCGATCGAAGCCGCTCTCTCCTGGTCAATTCAGAAGCGCCGACGCGTCGAGGGCGGCTTTCCGGGCGCGCGGCGGATTCAGGGCGAGCTGGCGAATGGGCCGGACCGTCAGCGCGTGGGCGTTCGGCCGGACGGTCGCGCGCCTGCCCGCGAGGGGACGGAGATCGTTTCGGCCGACGGCGCCCCGATCGGCGTCGTAACATCCGGCGGGTTCGGGCCAAGCGTCGGCGGGCCGATCGCGATGGGCTACGTCGCGCGCGCCGATGCGACGGTAGGGACGCCGATCAGTATCATGGTGCGCGGCAAGCCCTTGAGCGCACGTATCGCCACGCTGCCTTTTCATCCCCACGCGTATTATCGCGGTTGAGCCAAGGAGACGCATGATGCCGGAGATCCGCTACACGAAGGACCACGAGTACGTCCGCATCGAGGGCGGCGAAGGCGTCGTCGGCATCAGCGAGCACGCCCAGCAGCAACTCGGCGACGTGGTCTTTGCCGAGACGCCGCCGGTCGGCAAGGCGCTGAAGCGGGGCGATCCGGCCGCCGTGGTCGAGAGCGTCAAGGCGGCGAGCGACGTGTTCGCGCCGGCTTCCGGCGACGTCATCGCCGCCAATTCCGAAGTCGAGTCGACGCCGGGTCTCATCAACGAGGATGCGCTCGGACGGGGCTGGCTTTTTCGCATCAAGCTCGCCGACCCGAGCGAACTGAGCGGCCTGATGGACGAATCCTCTTACGCCGAGTTTCTCAAGACTCTGGGCTGAACCCATGCGCTACCTGCCGCTCGATAAGAGCGAACGCGAGGCCATGCTGACTCGCATCGGCGCGCCGGACATCGAAGCGCTGTTCGCCGACATTCCGGCCGACCAGCGGATTCACGGTCTTCTCGATATGCCGCTCGCCAAGAGCGAAATGGCGGTCGAGCGGGCGATGATGACGATCGCCAATCGCAGCGTCGCCGCCGGATCGGCTCCGTTCTTTGTCGGCTCGGGCGCCTATCGCCGGCACATTCCGGCGACCGTCGATCATCTCATCCAGCGTTCCGAATTCCTGACCAGCTATACGCCCTATCAGCCGGAAATCGCGCAGGGGACGCTGCAAGTCCTATTCGAGTTCCAGACCCAGGTGGCCGCCCTGACCGGAATGGAGGTCGCAAACGCCTCAATGTACGACGGTTCGACCGCGTGCGGCGAGGCAATGTTGATGGCCCATCGGCTAACGCGACGCAACCGCTCGGTGATTTCCGGCGGTCTGCATCCGCAATATGCCGACGTATGTGCGACATTGGCGCATATGGCCGGCGATAGAATCATCCGTCTGCCGCCCGACCTGAAGGCGAGCGAGGACATAGCCGCGGCGATCAATGACGAGACGAGTTGCGTGATCGTCCAGACGCCCGACTTTTTCGGCAATCCCCGCGATCTGACTCCCATCGCTGCGGCGGCGCACGCGCGCGGCGCTCTCTTGATCGCAGTTTTCACCGATCCGGTCGCCCTCGGCGCCTTACGCTCGCCCGGCGAGATGAACGCCGACATAGCGGTCGGAGAAGGCCAGGGGCTCGGCAATGCGCTCAATTTCGGCGGTCCTTACGTCGGCCTGTTCGCAACGCTCGCCAAGAACGTACGTCAGATGCCGGGCCGTCTCGCGGGCGAGACGGTCGACGCGGAGGGGCGGCGCAGCTTTGTGCTTACGCTTTCCACTCGCGAGCAACACATCCGCCGCGAGAAGGCGACCAGCAACATTTGCACCAACTCGGGTCTATGCGCGCTCGCGTTCTCGATCCACCTGACCCTGCTCGGCGCCGTGGGGCTCGAACGCCTGGCGAAGGTCAATCACGCCAACGCGGTGCAGCTCGCCGAGCGGCTTTCCGCAATCCCGTCGGTCGAGGTAATCAATACGCATTTCTTCAACGAGTTCGTCATGCGCACGCCGCGGCCTGCCGCCGAGCTGATCGAGGCTTTGGCTAGGCGCGGAGTGATCGGCGGATTGCCGGTCTCGCGTCTCCTGACCGGCGCCGGGCTCGACGATTGCATCATCGTTGCAAGCACCGAGACAAATACCAACGACGACCGCGTGGCTTATGCGCAGGCGCTTGCCGATTGCCTGCGATGAGTCCTTAAGAGAGAGCGCTTCCTGTGAATGTCCAAGGCCGCCCGACCCGCCCCGAAACCGCCGCCACCCCGACGGGGGAAACCTTCACGGGCAATCGGGGGCTGGACATGGAGGAGGCGCTCATCTTCGAGAGCGGGCGCTTCGATGCGACTGGGGTGGACATCGACGAGCCTCCGCCGTTTCAATCGAGACTGGGGCCGCACGCGCGCCAGAGCGCGATCGAATTGCCCGGCCTCACCGAGCCGGAGGCGGTCCGCCACTACGTGCGCTTGTCGCGCAACAATTACTCCATCGATGCTGGAATCTATCCGTTGGGCTCGTGCACGATGAAGCACAATCCTCGCCTCAACGAAAAAATGGCGCGCCTGCCCGGATTCGCCGACGTGCACCCTCTTCAGCCGGTCTCCACGGCGCAAGGGGCGCTCGAAATTGTCGAAGCGCTGTCCAACGCCTTGCTGACCATGACCGGCATGGACGCTGTCGCGATGTCGCCCAAGGCCGGCGCGCACGGCGAACTCTGCGGCATGATGGCGATCAAGGCGGCGATCGAGGCCCGGGGGGAGGGAGAGACCCGGCGAGTGGTGCTGGTTCCCGATTCCGCCCACGGCACGAATCCCGCGACTGCAGCGCTGATCGGCTATTCCGTGCGCTCCATACCGGCGGGGGAGGACGGAATCGTCAGCGTAGAAGCGGTGCGGAGCGCGCTCGCGCCCGATGTTGCGGCGATCATGCTGACCAATCCAAACACCTGCGGACTGTTCGAGCGCGAGATCGTCGGCATCGCCGACGCGGTTCACGAGGCGGGGGCGTATTTCTACTGCGACGGCGCGAATTTCAACGCCATCGTCGGCAAGACGCGTCCGGGCGATCTCGGCATCGACGCCATGCACATCAACCTGCACAAGACGTTCTCGACCCCGCATGGCGGCGGGGGACCCGGCGCGGGTCCGGTCGCGCTGTCGTCGCGGCTTGCGCCTTATGCGCCGGTTCCGTTCGTTAAGCGCGAAGGCGGAGCGCTTCGCCTGGTCGAGCACACGGAAGGTCGCCCATCGTTCGGGCGCATGTGCGCCTTCCACGGGCAGATGGGTATGTTCGTGCGCGCGCTCAGTTTCATTCTGTCTCACGGCGCCGACGGGTTGCGGCAGGCGTCGGAAGATGCGGTGCTGTCCGCCAATTACATTCGCGCTTCCCTCAACGATGTGATGAGCGCGTCGTTTGCCGAGCGGCCCTGCATGCATGAGGCTTTGTTCGACGACCGCTGGCTGAAGGACACTGGGCTCACGACGCTCGACTTCGCCAAGGCGATGATCGACGAGGGCTATCATCCGATGACCGTCTACTTCCCGCTGATCGTCCACGGCGCGATGCTGATCGAGCCGACGGAGTCCGAATCGAAGGCGAGCCTCGACCTGTTCATCATGACATTGCGCGACCTCGCCATCGCCGCGCGCGCAGGCGAGCGCGAACGGTTCCAGTCGGCGCCGATCCTTGCGCCGCGCCGGCGGCTTGACGAGACCCGCGCCGCCCGACAGCCAGTGCTGCGCTGGACGAAACCCCAGCCGGCCTGACGACCCGAGACGCGGCGCTCGCTTCCCTATGACGCCGATATGGCTCTAGACTGCCAGCGTTGATCCGAGCCCCCTCGCGCCAGAGGACTGAGCCGCCATGTCATCCCGTCTGATCCATTTCGCTCTCGCGGGCTTTCTTGCCGCCGCGGCTTTTGTCGCTCCTCACGCGGGCTTCGCTCAAGAGACCCCGGCCACTCCCGCGACCCCGGCGCCAACGGCTCCATCGCCAGCGCCTGCACCTCCGCCAGCGGCTCAAGCGCCGGCGGCTCCGTCGTCCGCGCCCGCAAAGCCCGCCGAAGCGCCTTCCGCGACCAATCCCGCGCCCGCCGCCCCGGGCGCTGCACAACCCGGGGGACCGGCGCCGTCGGGCGAAGCATCGACCGGCGAAACCGTCGATTTCCCCGCGCGCTCGTTCGCCTATATCGAAGGCAAGGCTGACAAGGACGAAATCTATACCGCAATTCTCGGTTCGCTCAGCCTCGTCAAGCGCGACATGGACAAGGCGAACCTGGCGCCCGCCGGCCGGCCACTCGCCGTCTTCGTCGAATCCGACGACACCGGTTTCAAATATCACGCGGGATACCCGCTGGCGGCGGCCCCCGAAAGCAAATCGACCCTTTCCGACGCAGTCAAGATCGGACAAACGCCGAGCGGCAAGGCGATGCGTTTCGAGCATCAAGGCGCATACGGCGACATCGACGCCACCTATGACGCCATCACGGCCTATCTCGACGACAAGGGAATCGACGCGCAGGACACCTTCGTCGAGGAATATGTGAACGACGTGAAGGATCCGGATGATCCGACGCTGCAAGTCAATATCTACGTGCTACTGAAGTGAACGCGTCTTGCCGCTACTGCGCCGCCTCGGCCGCCGCCGTCAGCGCGGCTGCGCCAGTCTTGAACTGGAGTCGCGCCAACCGCGCATAGAGGCCGTTCGCCGCCATCAGCGAGGCATGTGAGCCCTCCTCGACCAGGCGCCCCGCCTCAATGACGAGGATGCGGTGCGCATTGACGATCGTCGCCAGCCGGTGGGCGATCACAAGGGTCGAGCGCCCCTTCATCAGGGTTTCGAGCGCGCCCTGGACCAGAGTTTCGCTCTCGGCGTCGAGGGCTGAGGTGGCCTCGTCCAGGAGCAGCACCGGCGCGTCTTTGAGGATGGCGCGGGCGATGGCGATGCGCTGGCGCTCGCCGCCCGAGAGCGTGACGCCCCGCTCGCCCAACGGCGTATCGTAGCCCTGCGGCAGGGCGGCGATGAAGCTGTCTGCGGCCGCCTGCCTCGCGGCGTCGACAACCGCCTCACGGGTCGCGCCCGGCGCGCCATAGGCGATATTGTCTGCCACGGTCGCGCCGAAGATGAACGCGTCCTGCGGCACGAGCGCGATCTCCGCGCGTAAGCTCGCGGGATCGAGCCTCGAGATGTCGACCCCGTCGAGCCTGACCTTGCCGCTCGCGGGATCATAAAATCGGAGCGCCAGCTGGAACAGCGTCGACTTGCCGGCGCCCGACGGGCCGACGATGGCGACAACCTCGCCTGGCGCGATACGGAAGCTCACGTCGCGCAAGACCGAATCGTCTTCACGCCCGGGATAGGCGAATGAGACATTGAGGAAAGAAAGGTCGCCACGGACGGGCTTCGCGAGCTTGAGCGGCTGAGCGGGCGCAACGATGCGAGGCTTCACCGCCATGATCTCGCCGATGCGTCCTGCGGCCCCCGCCGCTTGCGACACCTCGTTCCACACTTCCGACAATTGCCCAAGCGCGCCGGCGCCGAACACCGCGAACAGCACGAACTGCGACAATGCGCCCCCGGTCATCCGGCCGGCGATCACCTCCTGCGCGCCGAACTTAAGTACGACGACGACGCTGCCGAAAGCGAGGAACAGCGCGGCGGCGGTGACGAGCGCGCGCGCCTGGCTCATCGCCCGCGCCGCCTCATAGGCGCCGAAGGCGGCTTCGCGATAGCGGCCGGCAGTGAAATTCTCTGCCAGGAACGAGTGCATGACGCGCACCGCCGACAGGCTTTCGGCTGCGAAGGCGGTCGCCTCCGCCAGCCTGTCCTGCGCCCGGCGGGACCGCTGCCGCACGGAGCGTCCGGCCGCGTAGAGCGGCAGGACGATGACAGGAATCGCCGCCACCACGAAGGCCGACAGTTTCGGGCTGGTGACCACCATCATCGTGATCGCGCCGACGAACAGGAACAGATTGCGCAGCGCAAGCGACGCCGAGGAGCCGAACGTCGCCTTGAGCTGCGTCGTGTCGGCGGAGAGGCGAGAGGCGATGTCGCCGGTCTTCTCCGTGTCGAAAAAGCTTGGATCGAGCCGGGTCAGATGGGTGAAGAGATCGGCTCGAAGGTCGGCGACCACCCGCTCACCGAGCGTCATCACCAGGTAGTATCGCGCGCCGGACGCCAGCGCGAGCACCGCGACGACGCCGATCATAGCAAAAAAATACGCATGGATGAGGCCGGCGTTGGCGGCGGAGAATCCAAAGTCGATCATGCGCCGGACCGCGATCGGCACGACCAGCGTCGCGGCGGAAGCAATGGTCAGCGCAATCAGCGCCAGCACAATCCGCGTGCGATGGGCGAAGGCGTAAGGCGCAAGCGGCTTCAAGGCGCCAAGCGAGACGCGAGACCTCTTGCTGCCGGTGTCGGCGGCGGATGGCATTGCGCGATCAGCTCCCCAAGCGATCCCAAGGCTTTACGGACCCCTTTTTCGCCTAAATCAAGGCAGTCGAGAGCGACAGCCCTGACCACGCTCGCGCGCTTGCGTCGGCCGGCGGCCCGCGTTATAGGAGCGCCAACCGAAAGAGCCGCCGGACCTCCGGACGGCTCTTTGCTTATTTCGCCTGAGACCTCGACGATGAAGTCCGACATTCACCCGAACTACCACATGATTAAGGTCGTCATGACTAATGGCGCCGAGTTCATGACCCGCTCGACCTATGGCGAAGAGGGCGCGACGCTGCATTTGGACATCGATCCGAATACGCATCCGGCCTGGACCGGCGGCTCGCAGCAGCTTGTCGATCGCGGCGGGCGATTGTCGCGCTTCAATACCCGCTTCGGCGGTCTCGGCATCGGCGGCAAGAAGTAGGCCCTGGCCCTCATCCGGCGCCGTAGCCCGTCGTGAGAAGGGCGTTCTTCTTAACGCGCTATGGCGCCACCTTCTCCCGTGGAACGGGAGAAGGGATTCTATAATCTGCGAACGCTCGTGACCTTGCCGCCGCCGTTGGCGGCGATTCGCTCGCGCGCTTGCGCCAGAGGCTCGCTCACCGTTTTCATGTGCCAGCCGTTGGCGTGAAGCAACGTGACGGAATCGCGCATGATCCCGACGTGGCCCTTCCAAAACACGAGATCGCCGCGCGTGAGCGGCGATCTCGGGTCGTCTATGGCGATAGGCTCGCCCAGGACCGCCTCCATCATGTCGCTGTCGCGCGGCGATGCGACGCCGGCGGCCGTCAGGGCCGTCTGAACCAGGCCCGAGCAGTCGACGCCTTCTGACGTCCGGCCGCCCCAGAGATAGGGCGTCCCGAGAAAAAGCTCGGCTACCGCGACATAATCCGGCTCGCGCGCACTGAGTTCCGTCAGGCAGCGCGACCAGACGTAAAGTCTGTCCGCCGAGACCGCGAAATCGTCCTCACGGCCCACGATCGTCAGCTGCGCGCCGAGCGAGAGCGCCATGCGCGGCGGCAGCTTGATCGCGGGGCCGGGATAAGCGTGCATACGCAGCGCGGCGACTCGATGGGTCGGCGCAGACGCGGCTCCGAGCGCGGCGAGCGGCAGATAGCCGACGTACTTGTCGCGCTCAAGCTGCGCCCAGGCCCAACCCTCGGCCTCATCATAGACAGTGACCGCCTCCCCGAAGAGCGCCTCGGTCTCGAGCGGCGCATTCGGATCAGGACCTCGCCTCAATGGCGCGCTGGCCGTGACGACCTGCGCGGCGCGCCCTTCGACATAGCGGCACGCCTCAACCTTGCCGCGCAGATGCTCCGCCGCGAGGTCAGCACGGGCGGGGGTCAGTCGGCGGTCGAACGAGGCGGGGGACATGGGCGAGCGGTTAACACGCGCGCGGACCAATGGCGACAGCGGACCGGCGGTTCTTTGCCGATCTCGTCCATGAGGAGTAACCTCGTGGAAACGGGAGACGCGCCATGGCAGCCCTCGCCGACCGACAAGACAATTTCCGCGCGCCTCTCGACCCTTATGGCGCCGTTACCCATGAGGTGTTCAACCAACCGGTCGAGCTCGTCGACTACAACCTCTACGACTCCGACGCGGCGCTGAAGGAGGCGGTCAAGCGCGAAGGCGCCGCATGGGCGACCGGCGGGCTCGAAGCGTTCGGCGCGCACGCGGGCTCGGCTGAATTTTTGGAGCTGGGGACGCTGGCGAATAAGAACCCGCCAGAGCTCGACACCCACGACCGCTACGGGCGGCGCGTCGATCTC
>Ga0210386_10003929_pt1 | contig 12348 bp, 9 predicted proteins | sample IncBWH32OmetaG_FD_160091 | JGI IMG/M metagenome (GOLD analysis project Ga0210386, IMG submission 160091) | Forest soil microbial communities from Barre Woods Harvard Forest LTER site, Petersham, Massachusetts, United States - Inc-BW-H-32-O ... | reverse complement strand
CGCCGGGTTCGTCAAGGCGGCCGGTATCGGTGACAGCGCGCAGGAACGCTCCGATCTTCTGCTGAAGTGGCACCGGAGCAAGACGGCACACTTCAGGCGGATGGTGGCCAACGGTGAGCTTCCCCCCCGGCCAGGCATCGCCCGCCTCATCCCCGAGGCACTGAAGGCTGGCTGGACCATCTCGGTCGCCTCGACTTCGGCGGAGGAGTCCGTACGGGCCGTACTGCAGAACGCAGTGGGCAACGTGGCCGCCGGCCAGGTGCCCGTGTTCGCCGGTGACATCGTCACGGCCAAGAAGCCGGACCCCGCCATCTACACGCTCGCGCTGGACGCCCTGGGTGCCGACCCGGCCGACACGCTCGTCATCGAGGACTCGCGCAACGGCCTGCTGGCAGCGGCGGGCGCCGGCCTGTCCTGCCTGATCACCGTCAACGGCTACACACGCGGCGAGAACTTCGACGAGGCGGTCCTGGTCGTCTCCGAACTGGGAGATCCCGGCCGCCCGCCCATCCAGGTCCTCGCCAACCGCAGCTCCGCGCGCCCGCGCGACTACATGACGCTCGGCGACTTGCGGGAATGCATCCGCAGCGGCGGGCGGGGTGGGACCAGGACAGGAACAAGACCAACAAGGCACAAAACAGGAGAAGGAGATCTGCGATGACCGATCTAGCCCGAGGTCAGGTTCAGGCTAACGGACTCACCTTCGAGTACTTCGAAGCGGGGGAAGGGCCGCTTGCGCTGTGCATGCATGGCTTCCCGGATACGCCGTACACCTATCGCCACCTGCTGCCGGTTCTGGCCGAGGCCGGATTCCACGCGGTCGCCCCGTTCGTGCGGGGATTCGCCCCGACGGAGCTGCCACCGTTGCGTCACCACGTGCACACCAGCGTCATGGTGGCCGACCAGATCGCGCTGACCCGCGCGCTGGGTGGCGGCGAGGACGCTTTGCTGATCGCGCACGACTGGGGTGCAGTCGGGGCCTGGGGGGCGCTCAGCCGGGCGCCGGAGCTGTGGGGCCGGAGCGTGATCCTCAACATCCCGCCGTTCGAGATCTTCGGTGAGAACCTGCCTACCTATCCGCAGATCAAGAAGAGCTTCTACTTCTGGTACTTCCAGATGCTGCCGGTCATTGAGGACCGCATACGGCAGGACGATTTCGCGTTCATCCGGGACATCTGGGGGGACTGGTCCCCAGGATACGAGGCCAAGGAGGACGTCGGCTATGTCGCCGAGGCGCTGGCAGACCCTGACCATCTGCGCGCGGCGCTGGGTTATTACTGGGGCCAGTTCGAGCCAGCTCGCTTCGGGTCGCCGGAATGGGCCGCTGAGCAGGCGGCGGCCTGGGCCGGCAACGTACCGCAGCCCGTCCTTTACCTGCACGGGACGACCGACGGATGTCATGGCATGAGCCAGGAAAAGGTCGACCGGGTCCCGAGCTTCGCCGGCCCCGGGTCAGAGGCCGAGCTCATCGAGGGCGTCGGGCATTTCATGCTGGTGGAGCGGCCTGAGGAGATCAACCGGCGGATCACTGACTGGCTTGGGCGCACCGGTACCCATTAGGACGGCTCGGGGGTAGCGAGCGACCGCATACCGCCAGATTGGCTTCACCCAGGGCCGGGATGGCCTCAAGCTGAGGTGGTGAGCGAGGAGGGTGCCGCCGCGGGTGACCTCCTCGCTGTGCGGTTTATTCCACTCACCACACAGCATGAGAGCATGCCGCCAGGCGACGCCCTGGAGGAAGTCGCGCGGGCGAGGTCAGGCAGCCGCAGTCTTCAGCAGCAGTCCGGCGAGCTGGGTAATGAATTGCTTTTTGTTGTCCCAGTAATTGTGAGCCTGCAGCCCACCTCCGGAACTATTCTCCAGATTGTTCACTTCCACGTCGGTGATGGTGACTGGGAGCTGGTTGCCATCGGCGTCCAGCCCGTAGAACAGGCCCAGTTCTCCTGGCGGCGGGCCATCGGGGACGCTGCCGTAGTGCCAGCTGTCCGGCGGGCTGAGAGGATCGGCGACGGGGTCCTTGACGTCCCAGAAGTTCAGCCACCGTGCGGACTGGAGCCCGCCAGAGTCGTTTCCCCAGGAGAACAGGTCAGCGTATTTGCGGAGCGGGCTGCCGGCCGTCACGAATGCCCGGATTCCGGCCGGCGAATCGGCCGAATACAGACGCAGGACGTCAAAGGTGCCGACCGTACCCTGGCTGTGGGCATTGACGACTACGCCTGCTACATCGGGCCGGGCCAGCAGCCGGCGCAGCGCCTCGGCGATAAATTCCCTGATGCTTTCCCGCAGGTCATTGCGGCACACGTAGGCAACGACGTCGTCCTCCAGGGTCCCGATTACGCCCAGCGCACCGGCGCTGGCCGGCTTGCGGTGCAACAGCGCCGCCAGATGATGCTGCCTGGCCGTCAAGACGTCGTCACGGGGCCGCAGCGATGGCGAGGAAACCGGGGTGTCGCGGTCACTGCCCTCGTGCAGGGCTGCCCAGGTATCACCGGCCACCAGCCGGAATGCCCCCACGACCGAACTGTAATGGCCGAGCATAAGGCCGGCTTCAGTCACGGTGCCGGTCCCCCGGCCTATGCCCGGGCTGACTCCCTCCAGCGAGGTGTACACCAGCGCGACGTGGACGATCGGCTCGTCGCCGCCGGCCAGCGGCATGCCGGTGACATCTATGCTGGCGCCGTCCCAGGTCCCAAGCCTTTTCAGGCCCCACTCGTGATCACCGGTCCCAGGTTTTGCGCTTCTCACATAGACAGGACCGAAAGGGCCCGGGCTTCGCTGCGGATCCTGGCCCAGGCTGCTGCCGAGCAACTGCAGGGCATCACTCAGGTTCGTATGCAGTGTGTCCGCATATCCGGGGTCTGATTCGGTTGGCGGCTGCTGGAATCCGATGCCATGGACGGTAAGGACGCACAGTTTTCTGCTGTCAGCCATGAGATTGCTCGCTCAGTTGTGGGGGCAGTCGTCACAACGACGGAGCGGTCAACCCGGTATCTGATACACCCGCGGTGATGGTCAGGACGGCAGCTTGGACGTCAGCCGTTCATTGTCACAGCGAGGCGGCAAAGCCGCTGATATCCCGCACTGCGGCCTGATAGGCGTCCGCGACCGCCTGCCGGAACGACATTTCCGCGGCGTGGGTCAGCCCGAGGTTCACCCGGCCGACGGCGTGAACACCGGCGCGGACCAGCTTGCGGAAGTACGCTTTGCCCTCGTCCCGCAGCGGGTCCAGCTCGTTGGCGGTGATGAAGTGCGGCGGAAGGCCGCTGACGTCGGACTCGGTAGCGAAGTACGGCCAGCACAACGGGTTCTCGGCGTTCTCGCCTGACGGATCGTACAGGGCCACGAGCATGTCCATCATCGCGCAGTTCAGGTAATGCCCCTCGTTCTCGATCATCGACGGCAGCTCGCGCAGCTTGCGGTTATCGTCCCAGCCGTAGCCGCCGCTGATGTACGGGACAGAGGCGAAAACACCATCGATGGCGTCCAGGCGGCCCTCCCGCTTGGCCTTGAGGGCACTGGCCAGCACCAGGTTGGCACCACCGGACTCACCTTGCAGGACGAGTTTCGTGATGCCCAGACCGTCGCGGTGCGCGTGCACCCAGTCGATGGCCGCGGAGCAGTCGTTCAGGCCGGCCGGGAATGGGTTGGGCCCGTCGGCCGTCCAGGCGTTACGGAACCCGACCGTCACCACGACCAGTCCGGCAGCGGCCAGATCGGTGCTCCACTGCCGGTGCACGCGGTTGTGTGCCTCCAGGATGGTCATCCCACCGCCGTGCAGGTAGACCACGCACGGCAGCGGGCCGGCCGTCTCGGCCGGGCGGTAGATATGCAGCGGGATCTGGTTGCCGTCGGGGCCCGGGATCGTCTCGGTCCGGTAGTCCACCGCGGCCTCGGTCTCCTCTGGCCAGCCGGCCGGCACCACCTCATAGAGCCCCTCGAACGCCGCGTGTGCCGCGCCGACGAACTCGGCGATCGCGTCGGCGCCGGCGCTGCGGTCGAACGGCGGCGCGGCCGCATGACCGTCCAGGCCGAAGGCGGCAAAGCAGGCCAGCAGGCTGGGATGCATGCGCGGGTCCGTGCCCAGGGTGACGTCAGGATCCGCCAGCCGGCCATCTCGAAGGGCCTGGGAGGAGTCCGTGGTCTCGGTCATGTCGCTGCCACCCTGCCTCGTGAGCCACCCGGAAGTTACCTACGCGAAACGTAACATTTGCGGCAGGCATGGGATAGAGCAGCATGGCTGGCGATGCCCGGCCAGTGCGGGACCGGACTACTGGCCAGGACCGGGAGTGGTGACAGCGGCTCCGGCGCTGGCCTGCTGGACTGCCCGCTCGCGTAGGTCGCGGCGCAGCACCTTGCCCGACGTAGTGCGCGGCAGCGCGGCGGGAAACTCGATGTGCTTGGGGATTTTGTACGCGGCGATGAATGCCCGCAGGTCGTCCCGGATGGATGCGGTGTCCCGGCGGGATCCGGGTGCCAGCACGACCGACGCCGCTACTGCCTCGCCCCACTTCTCATCAGGCACCCCGTAGACCGCGGATTCCAGGACGCCGTCCAGCTTCAGCAGCGCGCCCTCGACCTCGGCTGGGTACACGTTCAGGCCGCCGCTGATGATGAGGTCTTTCTTGCGGTCCACGATCCGGAAGTAGCCGCTCGGCTCGCGGACGGCCAGGTCACCGGTGTGCAACCAGCCGTCGATGATGGTCGCGCGTGTCTCAGCATCGTTGTTCCAGTAACCACCGAACACCAAAGGGCCGCGGATCGCCAGTTCCCCGACCTCATCGTCGGGGGCGTCGGTGCCGTCCCCCCGCAGGATCTTGGCCTCGGAATACAGGCACGGGCGGCCGGCGGTGCCGAGCCGCCGGGCGGCTTCGGCGACCGGGGTGATCATGGCGAATCCGCCCGCGACCTCGGTCATGCCGAAGCTGCTGATGAACGTGATACCGCGCTGGGTCCACGCCTCGAAGAGCGTCATCGGAACGGGCGCCGCGCCGCACAAAACCATGCGGATCGAGGAAAGATCCCGCGTGGTGAACTCCGGGCGGCGCATCAGCGCGAGCGCCATGGTCGGGACCACAACCATGAACGTGATGCCATGGGACTCGATCAGCTCAAGCGTCCGCCCGGCGTCGAACCCGCGCTCCAGGTAGATCGTTATCCCGCCGTGCAGGGCGGGCACGAGGATCGCCATGGCACCGGTGAAGCAGAGCGGGAGGTTCAGCAGGAACCGGTCATCTTGCCAGAAACCCAGATCGATGAGCCAGTTCAGGGTCGCGTAATGCACATTGTCGTAACTGATCACCGCGCCCTTGGCCCGGCCCGTCGTCCCCGAGGTGTAGTAGATGCACATCGTGTCCGACCCGGCCCGCGGCACGCCCAGGTGGGCTTGGTGCCCGGCCGGGAGCGGCGGCACGGCCAGGTGCTCGACCGGCAGCGGGCCGTCGACGCTGACGAATGTGACCGGAACCGCGAGCGCACTGGCCAGGACGGCAGCTGATTCGGCATGACTGTGGTCGGTGAGCAGGACGCGCGCACCGCAGTCCTGAAGGAGAGTGACGAGCTCGGCCGGGGTGGCCAGGGTGTTGAGCGGCACGAAGATCGCGCCGGACCGCAGCGCACCGATGAAAGCCTCAACGTACTCGGTACGGTTGCCGATCAGGCACGCCACCCTGTCGCCGGGCCTGACACCGGCGCCGGTCAGGACGTCACCAATCCAGGACGCGGCTGCGTCCAGTTCCCGCCAGGACCGGACAGCTCCCTCAAACACGATCGCAGGCTCGTCTGGCTTGATCCGGGCCCAGCCAGACACCCATTCCGATGCGCCCATGCCAAGGAGTCCTTTATCCGCGGCCGATAAGGTCCGTTCTTATCTACCAAACTCTAGTTTGGTGAACAAGGGCCTGCTCGCGGCCGTCAACGAGCCAGATCGCGCCCGCCCGACGCCGTCAGGGTGCCGGGTCAGCGCGGCATTGACAATCAACCGACCGGTTGTTAGCTTCACCTGAAGATCACGACCTCCGATCGGCACGACCGCGTCCGGACATCAGCTCTGCCCATCGCTGCCCGGGCCGGCCATGGGTCCGGGTGCGTGACCACCCGTTGCGAAGGACACTGCATGACGGAACAGTTCGGCCCGGTCGCTGTGACGATTGATGATGGTGTTGCGACGGTAGTTGTCGACAACCCACCGGTCAACGCGATGGGACGCGCGGTCCTCGACGGCCTGGGACGTGCGGCGGAATGCGTCGGGTCCGGCCATGATGCCCGCGCTGTCGTGCTCACCGGTGCCGGCGGCGCCGCGTTCATGGCCGGCGCCGATATCAGCGAGTTCCAGGCTCTGCGCGCGACGCCAGGGGCGATGGAAGAGCACAGCCGCGCGGCGCGCGGCACCTTCGACGCGTGGCAGGCACTCCCCCAGCCGGTCATCGCGGCCGTGCAGGCCAGCGCCGTCGGCGGCGGACTGGAGATCGCCCTGCTCTGCGACCTCATCGTGGCCGATCCGGCCGCGCGGTTCGGATTGCCGGAGGTGAAGCTCGGCCTGATCCCGGGCGGCGGTGGCACGCAGCGCCTGCCCGCGCGCATCGGCATAGCGACGGCGAAGGAGCTGCTGTTCCTCGGCTCGCTGATCGACGCATCACGGGCGGCGGAGCTGGGCCTGGTCAACACGGTGAGTGAGCCGGGAGGCGCGCTGGCCGCGGCGCAGGCCATCGCCGCCCGCATCGCCGCCTTGCCGCGTGTGGCCGTGACCTGTGCGAAGCGCGCCGTCAACGGGGCCGTGCCCGCAGCCGCACTCGACCGGGAGCGCGAGATCTTCCTCGAGACGTTCGCGTCGCAGGACTTCACCGAGGGCTTCGCCGCCTTCCTGGAGAAGCGCAAGCCCGTCTTCACTCACCGCTAGGAGTTGACGTAACTGTGCCCGACACGCTGCTGCTCAGCGGTGTCCGTACCCCCTTCAGCCGGTTCGGCGGTGCGTTGCGCGAGGTACCCAGTGTCGAGCTCGCCGCCTTCGGGATGCGTGCCGCGCTGGCTCACGCCGGAATCGCGCCCGACGACGTCGACGAGGTCTACTCGGGCGTGACGATCCCGGCCGAGGAGGCCCTCGACGGCTCCATCCCGGCCCGGGTGGCGATGCTGCGAGCCGGGATCCCCGAAGACCGGCTCTCCCTGACCCTGGACCGGGCGTGCTGCTCGTCCATGACCGCGGTACAGCTCGCCATGCGGGCGATCGGCAGCGGGGCGGCGGACGTCATCGTGGCCGGCGGGGCGGACAACATGGGACGGGCCGCCTTCCTGATGACGCCGAACATCCGCTGGGGCATACGCCGGGGTGGCCCGCAGCTGAAGGACCCGATGGCCGAGCCCGGCTCCGACATCGGCGGCAAGCCCGTGGCTGTGGACGCGGGCGAGGTCGCCGTGGAACACGGCATCACCCGCCAGGACGCCGATGCGTTCGCGGTGCGATCACACCGGGCCTACTTCAGCGCGCTGGAGGCTGGTTTCTACGCCGATGAGATCGAGCCGTTCACCGCGGCGGACGGGACAGCGCTCAAGGAGGACGAGGGGCCCCGCCGGGACACCTCGGAGGAAAAGCTCGCCCGGCTGCGCACGGTGTTCAATGGCCCGCTGGTCACCCCGGCGAACGCACCTGGGCAGGACACCGGCGCCTGCTATGTGGTCCTGGTCTCCGCACGGTTCGCCGCGGAGCGGGAGCTCGAGCCGCTCGCGCGGCTGGCCGGCGCCGGCAGCGTGGCGCGGGCGCCCCGGGAGATCGCGGTAGCGCCGGCGCCCGCGCTGGAGAAGGCCCTGGGGTCGGCGGGGTGGGCGCTGCAGGATCTGGCGGCCATCGAGATCAATGAGGCGTTTGCCTGCGTGCCGCTGACCTCCGCACGCGTCCTGGCCCGCGGCGACCACGCGGTCGAGGACGCGGTGCTGCGCAGGCTCAACGTCAACGGCGGCGCGGTCGCGATCGGGCATCCGCCGGGGGCCTCCGGGGCGCGGCTGGTACTCACCCTGGCCCGCCAGCTGCGGCAGCGCGGCGGCGGCCGCGGAGCCGCGTCCATATGCGGCGGCCTCGGGCAAGCCGACTCCGTGGCACTGCAGGTCTGATGACCGGCGCCCTGGCGACGTTCAGCCCGACGGCGCTGGCCGGCAAGACCGCGCTGGTCACAGGCGGCGGGACCGGCATGGGCGCGGAGATCGCCGCCGGCTACGCAGCGCTGGGCGCCGACGTCGCGGTGCTGAGCCGTAACCCGGACCACTTGCGTGCGGCGGCGGCGCGGGTCGAGTCACTGGGCCGCCGGTCGCTCGTGCTGGCCTGCGACGTCCGCCAGCCGGAGCAGGTCACGGCGGCGATGGCGGCGATGACCAGCGAGTTCGGCCGGATCGATGTCCTGGTCAACTCCGCGGCCGGCAACTTCCGGTGCCCGGCGGCGGAGCTATCACCCAACGGCTGGCGGACCGTCATCGACATCGACCTGAACGGGACGTTCTTCTGCTCCCAGGCGGCCGCGGCGGTCATGCGCGCGGCCGGCGGCGGGGTGATCCTGAACATCACCGGCGACTTCATCGACACCCACGGCGACCGCATGGCCCACGCCGCCGCGGCGAAAGCCGGGATCACCAGCTTGACCCGCTCGCTGGCGAAGGAATGGGGCCCGGACGGCATCCGGGTAAACGCACTGGCCCCCGGGCCGTTCGAGACGGCCGGCGGCGCCCAGGCGCTCGGTCGCCGGGAGGCGTTCGGCGAGATCGGCGCCCGGCTGCCGCTAGGCCGGATCGGCCGCATGGAGGAGGTCGTCGCAGCCGCCGTTTTCCTGGCCTCCGACGCGGCCGCCTTCATTACCGGCACGACTCTCATGGTGGACGGCGGCCACTCCTGGAGTGGCTACGACTTGCCGTAAGGCGAGCTGGTGTGTGGCGAACTGATGGGAACAGCAAGCGGCCACCCGTCCGTGGTGGCCCGGGACGATAAGGGGCTCGAGAACCATGGACGTGACAAAGATCGTGGTCGTGGGTGGTGGCGGCCAGATGGGCAACGGGATCGGGCAGGTCGCCGCGGCCTCCGGTTTCGACGTGACTCTCGTCGACGTATCGCAGGCGGCGCTGGACCGGGGCATTGGCCGCATCGAGAAGAGCCTGGCCAGGCTGGTCAAGGCGGGCAAGCTCAGCGAGGATGAGGCGGCAGCCACACGCGGGCGGATGGCGGTCAGCACGGACCTCGACGCGGCCGCAGCCCAGGCGGACCATGTCATCGAGTCCATCGTCGAGGACATCGACGCCAAACGGGAGCTCTTCCGCCGTCTCGACGAGATCTGCCGGGCCGAGGTCGTGCTCGCCAGCAACACCTCCCAGTTCGCCATCTCCAAGATCGCCTCAGCGACGAAGCGGCCCGACCGGGTGATCGGCACCCACTGGTTCAATCCCCCGCCCGTGATGCGGCTGATCGAGGTGGTGCGCGGGCTGGAGACGTCGGACGAGACCACGGCGCTTGTCCTGGACCTGGCCCAGCGGTACGGCAAGGAGACCATCGTCTGCAAGAAGGACACCCAGGGCTTCCTGACCTCACGGCTGATCATGGCGCTCGTGCTCGAAGCGGCGCGCGTTGTCGACGAGGGCGTCGCCGACGCCGATGACGTCAACAAGGCGTGCGTGCTGGCCTTCAATCACGCCATGGGGCCGCTCGCCACCGTCGACATGGGCGGGCTCGAAACCATGGAACGCGCCTCCGACGCGATGACCCATAACTACGGCGAGCGGTTCCGCCCGCCGCAGATCCTGCGCACCCTGGTCAACGCCGGGCACTACGGGCGTAAAACCGGCCGGGGGTTCAGCGATTACGGTTCCGCTCAGTGACGGCCGGCGCCAGGCATGGGCAGCGTTGATACCTGGGTCGGATTCTGGGGCCGTCGCGGCCACGTACGGCCCGTCATCGCCGTGGGCGCAGAGATCCTCACCTGGGGGTCGCTAGCCGACCGGAGCAGCCGGCTGGCGGCAGGACTGGCCAGGGCGGGAGCTTCGCCGGGGAGCCGGGTCGGGGTGGTGTCGCGTGATCCTGTCCGTGTCATCGAGGTCATCACCGCGTGTGCCTGGCTCGGGGCCGTCGCGGCGCCGCTGGACCCGGCGGCCGGCCCCGAGCGGCTGCGCAGCATTGCGGCCGGGGCCGGGCTCTCGGCGCTGGTGACCGACTCCGGTCTGGCGCCCGTACTCGCGCCGGTGCTGGCGCCAGACCGGACGTTCACCAGCGGCCCGGCGGCCGAAGGCCAGCGACGCTATGAGGAGCTGCTCGGCCAAGGCCATCTGAGCCGGGCCGCCGAGCCCGGGATGGACGATCCGCTGCTCTTGCTCCACACCCGGGGCACCACCGGGGCCCCCAAGGGCGCCGTGCTTTCTCATGGCAACGTGGAGGCCGTCGCGGCCGCTGTGATAGCTGCCGACGGGCTCGTGCCGCCAGACTGCGTCGGGATCGCTCTCCCCTCGATCGCGACACCGACTGGGGTGGCCGCCACGCTGGGCGCACTGCACGCCGGGGCGCTTATCCGGTTCGGCCACGATGGCCCGGCAGCGCTGCTCGATGATGGGAACCTGGCGCGGCTTACCGTGCTCGTGACGACGTGCGAGCAGCTCGGGAGCGCGGGACTGACCGGGCGTCTGGCCGCTCACGGCCCGGCCGGGCCGCGGCTGGTGAAGGTAGCGGGCCCGGTGCCCACCGAGCTGCGCCGGAGATGCCAGTCGCTGGGAATCCCGCTGGTGGAAATGTACGGGCTGGCCGAAGGCGGCGGCCTGAACCTGCAGCAGCCTGCTGGCAACGCGTCCCCAGACCCGCCCCGGCCGCTGCTTGTGCCGCTGCTGGGGCAGCAGGCCCGGGTGGTCGACGCCACCGGCGCCACCACACCCCCCGGGCAGCCCGGCGAGCTTGTCCTGGCCGGCTCGGCGGTCATGGACCGATACCCGGCCGCCCGCGCAGAGCGGCTCCTTCGTGACGGCTGGCTGCACACCGGTGATCTGGCCGTCGCCGATTCCGGCGGGAACCTGACCATCCTTGGCCGGTGCCCGCCACACGCACCGCAGAACCGGAATGAGGGCCAGCTGACATGAGCTCCAGATGAGCGGCGGACTGCGCATCGAGCGCGACGGACCCGTCACTACGGTGACCCTCGACCGACCCGAGCGGCTGAACGCGCTGAGCTATGAGGTCATCCGCGGGCTGAGCAGGACCGTGGAGGAACTGCGCGGCGACCCCGCGCAGCGCGTCGTCCTGCTGACCGGCGCCGGCCGCGCATTCTGCGCGGGCATCGATCTGAAGGAGCAGGCCTCCGGCGCGACTTGGGACAAGCGGGCCGGTCACGTGCAGGAGCGCTATGCCTTGCAGCAGGCCGTCGCGGGCATAGTCGTGGGCCTGCGCCAGATCCCGCAGCCGGTGATCGCGATCGTCACCGGTGCTGCCGCCGGCGGCGGATTGTCGCTCGCCTGCGCGGCCGATATCCGTATCGCCGAGCCCGCCGCCAGCTTCAGCGCCGCCTTTGTCCGGCTTGGCGCCTCCGGCGGCGACCTGGGCAGCTCCTATTTCCTGCCCCGCATCATCGGCTGGGACCACGCCGCCGAGCTGCTGTACACCGGCCGCACCATCGATGCCACCGAGGCCGAACGGATCGGCCTCGTCACCCACCTGGCCGGAACCGGCCAGGGCCTGGCCACCGCCCGCGCGCTCGCCGAGGAGATGGTGACTGTGGCACCGATGTCCACCCGGATGACCAAGTCGCTGCTGAACCTGTCCCGGGACGGCGCCACGCTCGACCAGATGATCGAGTTCGAGAACCGGACCCAGATCCTGCTGACCCATACCGAGGATTTCGCCGAAGGTGTCACCGCGTTCGCCCAGCGACGCCCGCCGCGGTTCTCAGATCGCTGCCGCCGGAATGACGAGCCCAGCATCTACGAGCCCAGGATCGAGCAGAAGGGAGCAGCCGTGAGCGGTCACGTCGGGACCGTACGGCACGGGATCAGCGAATGGCTCTCCTTCTGGGGCCGCTACACCCCGGGCCGGCCGGCGCTGCTGTTCCGCGACCAGACCATCACCTGGGCGCAGTTCGAGGACCGCGCCGCGCGGCTGGCCGGCGGCCTGCTGGCCGCCGGGATCCGGGGCGGTGACCGGATCGGCTACCTGTCGCGCAACAACCCGGAATTCTTTGACGTGATGATGGCCTGCGCCCGCATCGGAGCCGTCTTCGTCCCGTTCAACATCCGGCTCTCCGCAGGAGAGATCCGCTACATGGCGCAAGACGCCGGGCTGTCCCTGCTGATCTGCGAGACCTTCTTCGCAGACCGGCTGCAGGACACAATGGAGCAGGTCGG
>Ga0210386_10003927_pt1 | contig 12354 bp, 10 predicted proteins | sample IncBWH32OmetaG_FD_160091 | JGI IMG/M metagenome (GOLD analysis project Ga0210386, IMG submission 160091) | Forest soil microbial communities from Barre Woods Harvard Forest LTER site, Petersham, Massachusetts, United States - Inc-BW-H-32-O ... | reverse complement strand
GAAAAAGCCGTAACTGATGCGGGCGGAGAAAAAGCCCTTGCCCAGCTTGTCCACGGTGATGCGCTTAGCCTTGGGCACGTAAGGCGTATCGGCGACCGTGACGCTGCAGATCACCACCCGCTCATGCAGCACCTTATAGTGCTTGAGGCTGTGCAACAGGGCATTGGGCACCACGTCGGGCCGCGCGCTGAGAAAGACGGCGGTACCGGCGATGCGCTGGCTGAGCTTGTCGGCGCGTTCCAGGAACAGGTCCAATGGCAACGAGCCGTCGCGCACCGCTTCCACATGCACCCGCCGGCCCACCCGCCAGGTGTCCATCACCACGAAGGTGGCGCCCGCCACCGCCAAGGGCAGCCAGCCGCCCTGCACGATCTTGAGCGCATTGGAAGACATGAAGGCCACGTCGATCAGGCCCAACAGGCCAAAGACCGAGATGACCGCCGGCTTGCTCCAGTTCCAATGATAACGCGCCACCACCGCCACCAGCCCGGTGGAAATCACCATCACGCCGGTGACCGCGATGCCATAGGCCGCGGCAAGCGCGTCCGAACTCTTGAAGATCAGCACGATCAGCACCACGCCCACCGCCAGCATCACATTGGAGCGCGGCACATAGATCTGGCCGACTTCCACCGCGCTGGTGTGGCGGATTTCCATGCGCGGCAACTGGCCGAGTTGCACCGCCTGCTGGGTGATGGAAAAGACGCCCGAGATCACGGCTTGCGATGCGATGATGGTGGCGATGGTGGCAAGCGCCACCATGGGATAGTGCAGCCAGTTGGGCACCAGGCCGTAGAACAACAGCGGCAGCGCCTTGGGGTTGGACAGAAGCAGCGCGCCCTGGCCGAAATAGTTCAGCACCAGCGCGGGGAAGGCGAAGTAAAGCCAGGCCCAGCGGATCGCCCGGGATCCGAAATGTCCCATGTCGGCGTAAAGCGCCTCGCAACCCGTCACCGCCAGGACGACGGAACCCAGTGCGACAAAGGCCGTCCAGGATTCGGTGCGGAACAGCCGGACGGCATAGAGGGGATTGGCGGCGTACAGAATTTGCGGCGCGCGCATGATCGCGATCGCCCCCAACACCGCCAGCACGACGAACCAGATCGCCATCACCGGCCCGAATACCTTGCCGATCTTTTCGGTGCCTTTGTTCTGGAAGACGAAGAGCAGGACCAGGATGAATAGCGTGATGGGCAGGATCCAGGCCTTAAACTCATCGGAAGCCCCCAAGCCTTCCACCGCCGAAAGCACCGAGATGGCCGGGGTGAGCATGCCGTCGCCATAGAACAGCGCCAGGCCCATCAGGGCCGCGACCCCGATGGTGGTCTTGACCGCGCGGCTCACCGGGGAGCGGTGGGCAAGGGCCGCCAGCGCCATCACGCCGCCCTCGCCATTGTTGTCGGCGCGCATGATGAAGCCGACATATTTGATGGTCACCACGATCACCAGCGCCCAGATGATCAGGGACACCGTGCCCATCACCGCGGCCTGGCTTGCCGCCTGTCCGCCCACGGCGATGGCGGAATCATGCATCGCATAGAGCGGACTGGTGCCGATATCGCCGAACACCACGCCAAGGGCGCCGATGGTCAGGGCCAGGGTACGGCGGAGAGGGACGTCGGTGTCTGGTTTCAAGTTCGAATGGCGGTTTGCTGGCCCAAGATTACCATGCGCTGGACCGGTGCAAACCGGTCCCTGATTCCCGCATGGGTTCAGCCTGACAGACGATCACGTCGGTTCGGCTTCGATAACGGAAGTTTTGCCTGCCGGTTTGACGGACCCCAACCCACTGGCCACGCAAAAGCGCCGGGACAATAGGGCTTGTCGGAGAAGTCTCCCAGCGGGGCGAGGCAGTTTGGCGCAGGACCCCCGACTAAGCCAAGGCCCCGTCTAATATATCTCGCCCGCCAGCGAGGTCGCGCCCATGTTGGCGCCAGATCCGGCCACCAATGCGGCCGGGCCCCGGTCGAAGCTGCCGATGAAGCCCTTGACCGGATAGACCTTGCCCCCCCAGGCGCCGGTCTTGAGATTGAAGACCCGCACCAGCGACCAGTCATTGCCGCTGCTGACATCCGCAACCGGGTCGTTGACATAGATCGCGCCGTCGTCGAGCCAGTTGGCATGGTCGACCCGGATCTCGCGGGCGCTGATCAGATCGCGGACGACCGCGACATGGCCGCGGTCCGGCCCGGCATAATTGTACAGCACCATCACCGAGCCGGCCGAAGGCTGGCCGGAACGCGGATATTTGCCGGCCGCCTGGTCCCACCAGGTATAGGCATCGCCATGGATCTTCACCTGGGAATGATCGCGCGCGTAAGGCACGCATTGCTGCGGCTTGTGGGTGTCTTGCTCGACCCTGGCCTGGCCCCGTTCGACCGGCATGGGGGTTTGGCCATAGTCCATCACTTCGCTGGTATTGGCGCAGCCCTCCAGCGCAAGCGCCAGAAGCGCCACCGCCGCCAATTTCTGAATCGTGCCCAAAGCCCGTCTGACCCTTTTTCCGGGAGCGAGACTATCCGGCCACGGCAAAGGCAGGGTTAGTCACGTCGCCCGGATTTTAAGGAATAGGAAGCGCAGCCAATCGTTAACGTAGCGTTTACGATGTCGGAACCGGGCCGATCTCGGTGCCCATTTTGGGTCCGCGAGTTTGCATCGGGCCAAAGGCCGAAGCCAAACGCTGCTCTCACTCGCCGGGCGTAATTTGCTGGCGTACCGCGCGCGGTGCGATCGCCCCCATGGTGCCGATGGAAACCAGGCCGGAGACCGCGAAAAAGAAGAACAGCGCGCTCCAGTTGGATTCGGCAAAGGCGAAGACCGGCAGCACCACGCCCACCACAAGTTCCGGTATGCCGCGCCAGCCGCCCTGCTGAATCTCGCCCACCCGCGTGGTGCGATTGAAATCCATGCGGCTGGAGAAGAAGGCGTCGAAGGTGGCGCGCGTGTTGGCCAGGATCAGGCCGGAGGGAAACACCACCGCCAGCAGCAGCGAGGGGATCAGCTTCTTTTCATGCTGGCGTCCCAGCATGCGCTGGCCGAGATAGAGATAGCCGATGGAGGAGAAGATGCCGAGCGCGGTGGCCAGAAGCCCGAACCAGGTGACGCCGGGATAGTAGGCCGCCCCCATGCCCATCAGGGTCAGCGAGATCGCGGCGCTGGCAAAAGCCAGCATGTAGAAGGAGAATTGGCACATTTGCAGCGTCATCGCCGACTTCTTCCACAGCGGCATGTCGCTGCCCCAGATGACGGGAAGCAGTTTGCGGGCGACCTGGGCATGGCCCTTGGTCCAGCGCGCCTGTTGCGCGCGCCAGGCTGCCGCAGTCTGCGGCAGTTCACCCGGCACCACCAGATCGGAAACCATGGCGCCGCGCCAGCCCTGCATCATGCAGCGCATGGAAAGATCGAGATCCTCGGTCAGGGTGTCGCCGGTCCAGCCGCCGCCCTGTTCGATGGCGGTGCGGTTCCAGACACCGGCGCTGCCATTGAAGCTCAACGGCAGTCCGGCGCGGTAGCGCGCTTCCTGCTCGACCGAGAAATGGCCGTCCAGCAACAAGCCCTGCACCCGCGTCAGCCAGTTGGCGCCGCGATTGGCATGACCCCAGCGCGTCTGGACAAAGGCAAGGCCGCTATCGGCCAGAAGCGCTGGCACGGTGCGGCGCAGGAAATCGGGCGGCGGTACAAAGTCGGCATCAAGAACCGCGACAAAGGGCGCGTCGGAATGGACAAGCCCGAAGGCCAGGTTCCCCGCCTTGAAGCCTTTGCGGTCGCCGCGGCGCAGAATATGGAAGTTCACGCCTTCGGGCACCACGGCCCGCACATCGGCGGCAAGCTGGAGGTGCTGGCCGCTATCGCCATCATCCAAAAGCTGGATGGTCAGGCGGTCGCGGGGCCAGTCTATTTGCGCAGCGCTTGCCGCGACCCGCACCGCCAGCGGTCCTTCGTCACAGACCGGAAGCTGCACCAGGACATGGGGAAGCTCCGCCTCCGCGAGTTCGGCGCGCTTGAGCGACGGGCACTTACGGAAAAGCCGAACCCAGGCCAGCCCGGCGAGCTGAACCGAAAGAGCGCAAACGGCGATAAGAATGATGCACAGGACAAATTGAAGGAATTGAGAAAGACCGTGCATGGCGATCGCTCAGGCCCCCAAAGGCTCGTTTTTATAAACCGTTGAACCGGCATTCCGGCCCATTTTGGACCTTGCCCGGAAGTTAGTGTCCCGATTTCGAAATTCGCTTGATCTCTATATCGGACTCTAGGCGAATTTCGAAATCGAAGGACACTAGCAACTCATTGAATCCTAGTGTCGTTTTGGTTTCGAAGTTCGCCCAGAGCCTGATATCGAAGCTGTTGCGAACTTCGAAACCACGACACTAGGCTCCAGGCAGGGCGAACTTCCACTGACCGGCGGCCAATGGCAAGAGGGTGCAGTGCAAAATGCCCCCTCTGGCAAGGGGAAGGCCCGCAAAATCAAGCGCCTGACCTTGCCCCCGGCAAAAGAAATCAAAAACCCTTCACGTTAGTGGGATTTGGCCGGGACTGCTCCCATACTATTATTCGTCTTGGAGAGGGGCGTGGACAGGAGCTTGGTCATGAACAGTGTTAAGGACATTATTCGGCCCGCGGTACGGGCACTTCCCTTTTTGTTCGTGGTGGGCCTGCTCGCAGGCTGCATGACCCCCACCCCCTATGCCCCGCGCACCGAGGGCCAAAGGACCGGCTATACCGACCGGGCCCTGACCGACACCCGCTATCGGGTGACCTTCACCGGCAACAGCGTGACCCCGCGAGACACGGTGGAAAACTATCTCCTGCTGCGCGCCGCCGAGGTGACCCGCGCCGCCGGCTTTTCCACTTTCATGTTCGACACCCGCAATACCAAGGCCAATCATACCTATGACGCCATGCCTTATGGCGGGCCTTCCGGTCCCTATTTCGGCTTTCACCATGGCTTTGGCGGATGGGGTGGATGGGGCGGCTGGGGCTTTGCCTATGACCCCGAAGTGGATGTGGTGGTGCGCACCAATTATGAGGCCTATGCCGAGATCGTGTTGCTGACGCCCGCCCAGGCGGCGCGGGAACCGCGCTCAATCAATGCGGCTGACGTTATTTCTCATCTGGGGCCGGACGCTCAACCACCGAAGCCGTCGCAGCCGACCTGACTCTAAGAAGAAATTCGCTGGTGCCGTCGCGCGTGGCCACGCGTTCGACCACATGGCCCTCGGCATGGCACATATGCGGGATGTCCACCGTGGCCAGCGGATCATCCGCCAGCACGCTAACCGCCAAGCCTGGCGGCAGCCGCGCCAGCGCCTTTTTCGCCAGCATGGCGGGCAGGGGGCATTTCAGGCCGCGCAGGTCCAAACTCTCGCTCATGGCCGCATCTTGATTACAGGCTGTGCGCGGCTCAAGCTTTGCGCGGGAGAAAAGCCTTGAGTCTCACGCGCGCCATCAGGCGCGAATATGTCTATCTGACCACCATTGCGCGCACGCTATGGCTGCTCAGGCTGGTCAAGCCCAACGCGACCCGCTCCATCGTGGACATTGTCGAGGTGCAGGCGAAAAGGCGGCCCGACAATATCGCGATCCTCTATCTCGACCAGGCGATGAGCTATGCCGAGCTGGACCGGCGCGCCAATCGCTATGCCAATTGGGCGAGAGCGCAAGGCATCGGGCGGGGCGACTGCGTGGCGCTGTTGATGGAAAACCGCCCCGACTACATCTGCGCCTGGCTGGGCCTGTTCAAGGCCGGCGCCCAGGTGGCCCTGATCAACACCAACCTGATGGGGGCCGCACTTGCCCATTCCATCGCCATGTCCGGCGCCAGGCATGCCATTGTGGGGGCGGAACTTGCGGCGAATTTCCGGGCGGCGCCATTCGAGATCGCGCCCGCCCTTTGGACGGACGGCGAAGCCGGCAATCTCAGCACAGCACTTGCGGCCGCCTCGGATCGCTCGCCGGGCAAGGCCGCGCGCGCCGGCATCACGCTCCGGGATCGCGCCTTTTTCATCTACACCTCCGGCACCACCGGCCTGCCCAAGGCGGCCAACTTCAGCCATATGCGCATGCTGTTCATGATGAGTGGATTTGCCGGCGCCTTGCGTCCCCGCGAGACCGACCGCATCTATGATCCCCTGCCGCTTTATCATTCCACCGGCGGGGTTTGCGCCGTGGGACTGGCCTTTTTCTCCGGCGGCGCGCTGATCCTGAAGCGCAAATTTTCCGTGCATGAATTTTGGGAAGATGTGCACCGCCATGGCGCCACCATGTTCGAATATATCGGCGAGCTCTGCCGTTATCTGTTGAACGCGCCGTCCTCGCCCCTGGAGCGCGGCCACAACATCCGCGCCATCACCGGCAACGGCCTCAGGCCGGAGATCTGGCGGGAATTCCAGACCCGCTTCGCCATTCCCCGCATCGCGGAATTCTATGGCGCCACCGAAGGCAATGTCTCCATGCTGAATTATGACGGCACGTTGGGTGCGGTCGGCCGGGTTCCGGACTATCTGGAATGGCTTTTGCCCAGCCGCGTCGTGCGCTTCGACGTGGAAAGGGAGATGCCGGTACGGGGCGAGGACGGACTCTGCATCGAGTGCGGTCCCGATGAAGTGGGCGAGGCACTGGGCGGCATCTCCACCCGCGCCGGTCGCGAGTTCGAGGGCTATACCAACAAGTCCGACAGTGACAGGAAAATGCTGCATGACGTGTTCAAAAAGGGCGACGCCTGGTTTCGCACCGGCGACCTGATGCGGCGCGACGAACATGGCTATTTCTATTTTGTCGACCGCATCGGGGACACCTTCCGCTGGAAGGGCGAAAATGTTTCTACCGGCGAGGTGGGCGAAGTGCTGGCGGCGGCGCCCGGCATCCGCGAGGCCAATGTTTATGGGGTTTCGGTGCCGGGCACGGAAGGCCGCGCCGGCATGGCGGCCCTGGTGGTGGACGGTGATTTCAGCCTCGATTCCCTGCCGCCATGGCTGAAGGCGCGGCTGGCCTCCTATGCGCGGCCGGTCTTCCTCAGGCTATCTCCCCAGATCGACGTTACCGGCACCTTCAAGCAGCGCAAGGTGGACCTGGTGCGCGAAGGTTTTGATCCCGCAGCTATCGCCGATCCGCTTTACTTTTTCGATGGCGACAGCGGCCGCTATGAGCGGCTCACGGCGGAGCGGTATGGGGAAATTGTTGCGGGGCGGGTGAAGTTTTGACGCCTTGGCCACCTCTCAGCCATCCAATAAATTTGTCATGGCCCACCGGAGTGTGGGCCATCCAGTTGGGTTGGCGATTGTTCTGAAGATGAATACGCTGGCGTCATCTGGATGGCCCGCATTTGCGGGCCATGACACTGATGTTGTTTTGGAAAGTAAAGTAGGGCGGACCTACCCAAAATCCTTCGCCAGCGCCGCACGCGCTTCGGCGCTCAACACCGCCATATGCCCGTAATTGCTGTGCGAGAGGCCCAGGACCACCTTCTCGCCCGCATCGCGGAAGCGCGCGATCTGCTGCGGTGTCAGCTTGAAGCGCAGCCAGTGCACCGACGAGGTCTTGCCGTCGGGCGTGGTGCGATCCTCATAGTCCGTGGGCGTGGCATGGATCACGTCCTCGCCGATTTCCAGGAACACGCTTTCTTCGATCCCGCCCAGGGTCAGGAGGGTGTTGTGGCGGCGGTTCGCGTCCTCGATCTCCAGCATCAGAGTGGCGATCAATTCGTCGCCTTGCGGGATCAGGGGGTTATAGGCCTCCAGCTCGCCGGCAATCTGTTCGTTGCCGCCCTTTTCGATGCGCAGCATCTCCTGCACCTGCAGCCACATGGTGGCGTAATTCTCGAAATAGAAAGTGGCGAAGGGTCCGACCTCGATGCGGCGCTGGCGCTTGAGGGGAATCAGGTTCTGCTTCAGCGCCTTGCGGCGCGCATCATACTCCTCAATCGAAAGCAGGTCCTGGGGCGTGATCTTGCGCTGGGCTTCGGGCATTGATGTCACCTCGTTCCTCATGCTTCGACAGGCTCAGCATGAGGATTTGAATTTCCCTCCTCACCCTGAGCTTGTCGAAGGGTGAGGAGGCGTTCAGTCCTTTTTCAAGCCAAAAGCGCGGGCCATGATCTGGATGGGATGTTCGGGCAAGCGCGCCGGCGTATCTGCATGCGCCACGATATGCTGTGCCGCTAAGGGGCAGTCCGAGACGATATGACCGCGGCCTTGCGTGTTGGCGGCGCGGAACACCGGCCGTCCCACCTTCACCGCGACATCATGGGTGGGCTTGACCACGCCGAAGGTGCCGCCATGGCCCGAGCAGCGCTCGATCACATCCACCGGCGTGTCGGGGATCATCTTCAGCATGTCCGCCGCCTTGGGTCCCATGTTCTGGGCGCGGGCGTGACAGGCCAGGTGCACGCTGACGCCTTCGGGCAGCGCGGTCAGGCCCGGCGGCAGGCCCTCATTTTTGGCCACATCCACCACATATTCGTCGATGTCGAAGGCATGCTCGGCCAGCCGTTTCACGTCCGGATTATCCGGCACGATCAGCGCCCATTCGAACTTCAGCATCAGCCCGCAGGACGCGGTCAGGGTCACGATGTCATAACCTTCGTCGATCAGCTTGCAGAGGTCCTTGGACACTTTGGCCGCGGTCTCCGCCACGCGCGAAAGCTCGGCCTGTTCCAGGAAGGGCATGCCGCAGCAGCCGGGATAGGCGACTTTGGTCTCGACCCCGATATGATTGAGCACGGCGCGGGCGTCCATGCCGGTATCTGGCTTGTTGTAGTTCACAAAACAGGTGGCGTAGAGCGCGGCCTTGCGCTTGCCGAAAGCCGGCGCGGCCCGGTTGATCTCATTGCGAACCTGCTTGTCGGCGCTGACAAAGGTGCGGGCATGGAATTTGGGCAGGGTCGCGCGCGCATCGATGCCCGTGGTCTTTTCCATCAGGGCGCGCGTCGGCTTGTTGTCGGTGTCCGACGCCCAGTTGACGATGGGGGAGACAAAGCGGGCGAGACGGCCATTGCGGTCCATCTCGGCAAGCTGGCGTTGGGTGAATTCGGTCTCGCCCTTTTTGGCTTCGACAAAACGGTGGCGCAGCATCAGGTGCGGGAAATCCAGCATGAAGGGATGCGGCGGCACGTAGGGGCATTTGGTCATGAAGCACATGTCGCAAAGCGTGCAGGCTTCCACCACCGGCCTGAATTCTTTGCTGTTCAGGTGTTCGACATCCTCTTGCGGGCTGTTGTCGATCAGGTCGAACAGGCGCGGAAAGGAATCGCACAGATTGAAGCAGCGCCGGCAGCCATGGCAGATGTCGAAAACCCGGCGCATCTCCTGGTCCAGCTTCGCCTCATCGGCGAAATCGGGATCGGTCCATTTGATGATCTCGCGGGTGGGGGCACCAAGGCCGCCTTCGCCGGTCATGTCGCTAATCCCTGCTAATTTCTCCCCTCCCCCTCGACGGGGGAGGGCAGTTTTCTTCGCGCCAGTGCGCGAAGAAAACTGGGAGGGGGTGAAAGCACAACCCCTCCCCCATCTTCTTTGCGTATGCGCAAAGAAGATGCCCCCTCCCGCAAGGGGAGGGGGAAGCCTTCTCATTCACCCAAGCGAATCCAGCGCCTTCTGGAAGCGGCCGGCATGAGACTTCTCGGCCTTGGCCAGGGTCTCGAACCAGTCGGCGATTTCCTCAAAGCCTTCGGCGCGTGCGGTCTTGGCCATGCCCGGATACATGTCGGTGTACTCATGGGTTTCACCCGCGATGGCGGCCTTCAGATTGGAGTCGGTGGCGCCGATCGGCTCGCCGGTCGCCGGATCGCCCACCTCTTCCAGATATTCCAGATGACCATGGGCATGACCGGTCTCGCCTTCCGCGGTGGAGCGGAACACGGCGGCGACATCATTGAAGCCTTCCACGTCGGCTTTCTGCGCGAAATAGAGGTAGCGGCGATTGGCCTGGCTCTCGCCGGCAAAGGCCTCTTTGAGGTTTTCCCAGGTCTTGGTGTTCTTCAGTGCAGGCATTGGGGGACTCCCTTGGAAAAATTCCGGGCGCCAGACTGTCCCTGCCAGCAGAGCCTGTCAACAGTTTAGAATTATTCTAATGTATGAGAATGACTCGCAGAAAGTCTATTTGATGGTCGCGGCCGCGAGCCGGCCGCTCCGGCGTCAGCTGCGCTTCACGCGGACGACAACATCCACCCTGTCCACCGCCAGTCCGGGCGGCGGCGTGGGAACTCCGGCCACTGCGATGGTTTCGCCTGGAATGTCGATCAACAAACCTTCCCGCTCCAGGAAGAAATGCTGATGGTCGCCGGTATTGGTGTCGAAGTAGCTGCGCGCCGCATCCACGATCACCTGGCGCAACAGGCCCGCCTCGGTGAACTGATGCAAAGTGTTGTAGACCGTGGCCAGCGACACTTTTACGCCGGCCTTGGTGATTTCATCATGCAGGCTTTCGGCGGTGACGTGGCGGTCGCAGTCGTTGAACAGAAGCGCGGCGAGCTCAACCCTTTGACGGGTCGGCCTCAGGCCCGCGTGACGCAGCCGGGCGGTCGCCTGCACCGCCTGGTCCCTGTTTTCCCGCAAAACCTTGCCCATCGGGCACCTTTCTTATCCGTGCTGACCACCTCGAATGGGTCTGCTAGAATGTGAAGGATATATGTTAGAACCCTTCTAAGCAAGAAGGTTGCTGTTTCAAGGTAGCTCCCAGGGCGCTTTTCCGGTAGGGAACCGTCAGGGAAATGCCAGACTTTTCAAGGAAGAACCGGACCGTGGACAAACCCTTGCGGAAATCCTCCTTTGACCTTCAGGGCCTCTTGGCCTGCGCCCGGGGTGAGCTGTTCGGCCCCGGCAATGCCCAGCTTCCCCTGCCGCCCATGCTGATGTTCGACCGCATCACCTCCATCACCGAGGATGGCGGCGAAGCGGGAAAAGGCGAGATCGTGGCGGAATTCGACATCCATCCCGATCTTTGGTTCTTCAAATGCCATTTTCAGGGCGATCCGGTGATGCCGGGATGCCTGGGTCTGGACGCGCTATGGCAGATGGTGGGTTTTTTCCTCGGCTGGATGGGCGGCCTTGGCCGCGGTCGCGCGCTGGGCGTGGAAGAGGTGAAATTCACCGGCATGGTGCTGCCCACCGCCAAGAAGATCACCTACATCGTCAATCTCAAGCGCGTGATCATGCGCAGGCTGGTGATGGGCGTTGCCGACGGCATCATGAAGGTGGATGGCAAGGTGATCTATGAGGCCAAGGGGCTCAAGGTCGGCCTGTTCACCGACTCGGCCGCGGCCGTGCCGGCATCTGCCTGATCTTCTGTCGAGGGCTCCATGAGAAGAGTGGTCGTCACCGGCCTCGGCATTGTGTCTTCCATTGGCAACAATGCCGAAGAGGTGACGCGGTCCTTGCGCGCCGCGCGTTCCGGCATTGTCGCGGCGGAGGATTATATCCGGCTGGGTTTTCGCTCCCAGGTGCATGGCAGTCTCAAGATCAATCTGGATGAGGTGGTGGACCGTCGCGCGCGGCGCTTCCAGGGCGACGGCGCCGGCTATTGCTGGGTGGCGATGAACCAGGCCATCGCCGATGCAGGCCTTGAGGAAAAGCATGTCTCCCATCCCCGTACCGGGCTGATTGTCGGTTCGGGCGGTGCCAGCACCAAGGCGATCGTGGCGGCGGCCGACGTCACCCGCCAGAACAATTCGCCCAAGCGGGTCGGGCCTTTCGCGGTGCCCAAGGCGATGTCGTCCACCTGCAGCGCCAATCTTTCCACCTGGTTCAAGACCAAGGGCTACAATTATTCCATCTCCTCGGCCTGCTCGACCTCGGCCAACTGCATCGGCAATGCTTATGAGCTGATCCAGTGGGGCAAGCAGGACATGATGTTCGCCGGCGGCGGCGAGGAGCTGGACTGGACGCTCAGCGAGCTGTTCGACGCCATGGGCGCCATGTCGTCCAAGTATAATGCCTCCCCCGAAAGCGCGAGCCGCGCCTATGACCTGCACCGCGACGGTTTCGTGATTTCCGGCGGCGGCGGCATCCTGGTGCTGGAAGAACTCGAGCATGCCAAGGCGCGCGGGGCAAAAATCTATGCCGAAATGGTGGGCTATGGCGCCACCGCCGATGGCGCCGACATGGTGGCGCCGTCGGGCGAAGGCGCGGTGCGCTGCATGAAGATGGCGCTGGAGAGCGTGAAGGCGCCGGTGGACTATATCAATCCGCACGCCACCTCGACGCCGGTGGGCGACATTCCCGAGATCAACGCCATCAAGACCGTGTTCGGCGCAAAGACCCCGGCGATCAGTGCCACCAAATCGCTGACCGGCCACAGCCAGGGCGCGGCCGGCGCGCACGAGGCGATCTACACGCCTTTGATGATGCAGCACGATTT
>Ga0210386_10003926_pt1 | contig 12357 bp, 13 predicted proteins | sample IncBWH32OmetaG_FD_160091 | JGI IMG/M metagenome (GOLD analysis project Ga0210386, IMG submission 160091) | Forest soil microbial communities from Barre Woods Harvard Forest LTER site, Petersham, Massachusetts, United States - Inc-BW-H-32-O ... | reverse complement strand
GCGAGATAGTCCATGAAGAAGAGCGGAGTTGCACCCTGCACCGCGATGTCGTTGACGCAATGGTTCACCAGATCCGCGCCAATGGTGTGATGCACCTTCATCTCAAAGGCGACTTTCAGTTTGGTGCCGACCCCGTCGACGCTAGAGACCAAGACCGGATCGAGATACTTCGTCTTGTCAATGGCGAACAAGCCGCCGAAGCCGCCAATTTCGCTCAGTACGCCCCGCGTGAAAGTCTTATGGGCGAGATACTTGATCCGCTTCTTGGTGCGGTTGGCGCGGTCAATGTCGACCCCGGCGTCGGCGTAGGTAATAGGCGCGTCGTTCGCTGGACTCTGGGCCACGAGTGCTGGTTCCCTTTAAAGGTTGCGGGGTAATGCTGGGCTTCGTGCTGCTCGAAAGGAGCGTTTAAGTGCGGCTCATTGTAGCATGTTCGCGAGTGACTCTGCGGAGCTGCTGGAGTGGCTATGAAACGTCTTCAAAGACCGTCGATAAGCTTTGGATACACTAACCCAGCGGCTTGCCAGCCGATGCGCTCGCGTGAACTTACTGGACCTGCTCCCCAGCTGAAGGTCTAGAGGTCTCTCCGCCGCTAGTGGGTTACGTAAGTCGAAACGTAATAAAAAAGTATTCCGAACAGGGCTAATCCAGAAATACCGTACGCGGTAAGAACCCAGACACCGCGGCCTTCGCGGTGCGTTCCAGAAGATTGAGAACCACGTGCATCTGTCGAGGAATGACCCAGGGCCCGATTTTCCACGCAAACCTCCGAGGTTGGAAACATGGTGGCGCAGGAAGCGTCACGTTTTACCCCACACTGCCAACGGCAGGTGTTGATGGCGCAAATGTTACTACAAAATCGGTTTCGGTGGCTGGGAAATTGATGTAAAATCTGCCGTAGCGCGGGACGACTGAGCGCTCCAATTCGGGAACTTTTCCACCAATTGTTTCGTAATTCGCCTTTTCTTCGCTTAGACTCACATGTATAATTCGCACTGAACCATCCTTAACTACCTCCAAAGGAGCCACCAACGATGGCCGACGAACGAGCAAAAGCGATTGATCTGGCCTTTGCACAAATCGAAAAGCAGTTTGGCAAGGGTTCGATCATGCGGCTGGGATCGAAGGAAGCGATCGTCCCCATCGCCGTGATTCCCACGGGCGCGATTTCCTTCGACGCAGCCTTGGGCGTCGGAGGCTTCCCGCGCGGACGCGTGGTCGAAGTTTTCGGCCCGGAATCTTCGGGCAAAACTACAATCACGCTCCAGGTCATCGCTGAGGCACAGAAAATGGGCGGCATGGCGGCCTTCGTCGATGCCGAGCACGCGCTTGATCCCGGCTATGCCAAGAAGCTCGGGGTTGATGTGGACAACCTGCTGGTCTCTCAGCCGGACTACGGCGAGCAGGCACTGGAAATCACTGAGGCGCTGGTACGCTCGGGCGCGATCGACGTGCTTGTGGTCGACTCCGTTGCCGCGCTGGTCCCCAAAGCTGAACTCGATGGCGAGATGGGCGACAGCCATATGGGCCTGCAGGCCAGGCTGATGTCGCAGGCTTTGCGTAAGCTGACCGGAACGGTTTCGAAGTCGCGCACGTGTTTGATCTTTATTAACCAGATTCGCGAGAAAATCGGCGTGATGTTCGGTAACCCCGAAACCACGACCGGCGGCCGCGCGTTGAAGTTCTACTCGTCGGTGCGCATTGATATTCGCCGCATTGCCGCGATCAAAGAGGGCGACGTAGTAACCGGCTCACGCACCAAAATCAAAGTGGTGAAAAACAAAGTGGCCGCCCCCTTCCGCGAAGCCGAATTCGACATTATGTACGGGGAGGGGATTTCGCGCGAAGGGGATCTGCTCGACATCGCTGCGGTTCATAACATCGTGGAAAAGTCTGGCGCATGGTACAGCTACAAGGGAGAACGCATCGGACAGGGCCGCGAAAACGCGCGCGCCTTCCTCAAAGAAAACAAAGACACGCTGATCAAGCTTGATGCTGAAGTGCGAAAGCAACTGGGATTGACGCCGACGGCGGCTCCAGCCGCCGTCCCAGCGCCAGCTCAAAGCGCGTCGCAAGGTGGGCGTGTGACAACCATGCCGAGCGCAGCTCCGGAAGTGGCAAAGGTGCCTGCTACACGGCGTTAGAACGCATTGGTTTCCCTACCATGGAGTTGTCATCCCGAGTAGCGCGAGGGATCTGGGTTCTTGCCGACTGTGGAATCCCTGATGGCGCGAGCGGAACCCAGATCCCTCGCTTCGCTCGGGATGACTGTATTAAATGTGAATTGAAATCATGAGCGGCGAAAAGCACTACTACGTTTACATACTCGCTAATCCGTCCCGCACTCCTGACACTAGTATGACCAACAATCTCCGACGCCGGCTTGATGAACGTAAACGAAAGCTGGTCCCCGGTTTCACTGCTCGATACAACATCAATCGCCTAGTCTATTTCGAGGTCTTCGAAGATGTACATAATGCGATCGATTGTGAGAAGAAAGTCAAATCTTGGACTCGAGCAAAACGGGTCGCGTCAGTCGAGTCCAAAAATCCCAAGTGGGACGACTTAAGTCGCGACTTGGATCAGCCCCAGACATTTCGCTTCGTCTCGTAGGAATCGTAAGCCCTCGCGGGCAAGAACCAGATGCCTCGCTCCGCTCGGGATGACAACGCGTTTACGGGCTGAAGCAGCAAACCGAGAATCTGCCGGAGGATCAACGCTCAAGATACCCGCTTAGCGCACCAGCCATTCGGTCACGGCGTGCATCTGGTTGAGCACCGAACCGTAAGTCGCAACCACGACGACGACCGCTGCTGCCGCGGGTAACACATACAACCAGCTTCGATGGGTTTGCGGTTTCCGCTCCTTTTTCCACGCAACCAGCCGTTGCACTCGGGCACGTAGCGCGGTCGAGCTGTGCAGCAATGCCATGGTCAGCTCACCGGAAGATTGGATCGCGCCCAGTCTTGAGACCTTGATCAATGCGGCGGCGAGATCGAGCGCATCAGGGAAGCTCGATACGGCGGCATCGTCGGCGGCCATCTCGGTTTCCTCCGACCAGGCGTGCTCCAAACCCGCCATCGCCGGAAACACAGAAAAACGGAAGACAAGTTTCTTCAGGTTGTCAAAGCGGAGCGCGTGCGCGATCTCATGCCGCAGCGCCGTCCGGAGTTCGGCTGGATTCAGCATGGCAACGGCAGCCTCAGAGACCAGTACCTTGGGGGCGCAGACACCCGCGACGGTTAGAGTCGGAGCGTCGTTGCCAGTGCGAAAAATAGGGACAGCCTCGCCGGACTCCGTGACTTGAGATTCCATCAGCATCGAGCCGTCCAGCCACTTCGCCAGTGCCCGCGAGGCCCTCAGTTGAGCCATCCACGCACGAGCAAGTCCGACCCCAATCAGGATCAAACAACAGAAGCCAAGCGCGAGGGGAGCGCTGCCGATCGCTTCATTAGTCGAACGCGGTTCCAGGAGCAAAAAAGATGGCAAAGTAAACCCCAGCGTTACCAAGGAAGACAGCGCGAGTGGCAGCACACGCAGAATGAACAACAAATCAGCTGAGCTACGGGCCGAGCGCGGGCGAAACCAGCGTCGTATCAGATTCCATCCCCGAGAAACCGCCAGAGAGAGGGGCACGTACAGCAGAATGAATACGGCGAGCGAAACTCCGACGCACCGCGCTGCAAACATCAACGGTTCTCCCTACTCCGGAGTTCGCTCCGACGCTCGCGACGCTTCTCATCCAGCAAGCGCTGCAGATCATCCAGCAGAGCAGCATCATGTTCGCTGACCGCTTCGACCAGGTATGACAGCGGAAGCGCAGCCGCTTCGCCCGAGCCCAGCAGTTGCCGGACGGTCTCGCCCACCGCCGCTTTTTCGAGTTCTTCCTGCGTGTATCGCGGGGAGTAGCGAAAGGCTCGGCCATCAGCAGAGCGGTTCAGCAGTTGTTTTTTGTAAAGCCGGTCGAGGGTTGTCATCACCGTTGTGTAGGCGAGGTTGATGCCGCCGGCATCGAGCATCTCGCGAACTGTTGCGCTTCCCCGCATCCACAACGCGGAAAGCAGTTCCTGCTCCAAGGGTCCGAGCTGGGTGCTCGGAGACCGTCGCAGCAGACTAAAAATCTGTTTCATACTCACCCACCATGCAGCCTAAATTCAAAGCTCCGGCGGAACGAAACCGCCATTGGCAACGCCGCTCCACCGTGCCGTCCAGGGGTTCAAGTTACCCGAGAACCGGGCAAATCGCAAGGAGAGAAAAGCCGCGTCCGTCCTCTGCCCGTGAAGGAATTGCCGGAACAGGTGACAAAAGGTATGGTCTACTGTCAGAATTGACCCGGCCAGATGTAATTCGTGAACAACGGAGGATCTTGATGGCACCCCAACGCGGCACCTCGAACTCTAACAGGCCCGGACGGACTAACCCGCCCACCTTATTGGAGAGTTCGTTTGAAAGAGTCGTCGATTCCCTGAAGCTCTCGCCCGAACAGTACCAAAGCTCGTCCGAACTCCGAGAGTGGGTGTTGCAAAACAAAGACCACAAGTATGTCCCCCCAGACCTGCTGAAGGCCTTTGGATTCCAGGTCAATCTGGAACCCTGAGTTCTCCCTTCTGTTGGCCCATTCTGCACTTGTAACCGAGGGAGGGGACGGCGCGGTAAGTTAATTCCTTCACGGGACCGTATCGGCAGCTGGAATCTCGTCCAACTTCACGGTTATGTGGTCACCCTCTTCGACGTGAACCGCTTTGCCACGGTCTTCATATTGGGCAAGAAATTCGGGGTCGAAGAAGGCGTCTCTGTCGACCTGCTCCCATGCGAAAAGTGTGTAGTTGCCGGGCACGATATTCCGCAGGACAAACCTGCCCAAGTGATCGGTGAACGCCTGCCGGTAATAGTTCGGCTGAGCGCGCTGCTTCCCGTCCGGCACCAGTGCCACCACTGCGCTGGGAACGGATTGTTCGTCACTCTCCACCGTGCCATCCACGCGGCCAGCGCCGGGGTTCAAGACCAGTTCCAGGGTTAGCGGAGAATGACCTCGGCTAACAGTTATGCCGACTTCGAACGTATCGCTGGCATCACTTGACCTGAGATAAAAGCCTGCCGGCACAGGGAGAAAATTGATACGGTAGCTGCCTTCGGGAACTTCGCGGAAAATGAAAGTCCCATCGGGCTTTACCGAGGCGTTGTCAATGTCGGGCGTGAGGCTGGCCAGGGACTGAGCTTCCTGCGGTTCCAAAACGCCCACCATGCTGCCGATCTCTTTGCTGAAATCTTCGGCGGTCTTGCCTTCAACCCGAATATGCCCAGTCACATCCGCCCCCGGACTAACGACGACATCTACATGCTCAACGTCGGTCTCTTTGACGTCGACGGACGTCCACCCCCACATAGTTTTCGGTTCTTTCGGCGTGCTCGGTTGTTGAGCCACCACGACGTAGGACCCGGGAGGCACGCCGCGAAACTCAAACGCGCCAGCGGAGAAGCTCCTGCCCGGCGAAAAAACCGCTTCCCCCTGATCGCTCAGCAGTGTGACTTCAGCTTCGTTGCTCGGCGAGGCGGTTCGAGCGTTGATGACTCGGCCTCGAACGTGTACAGTGCGCACAGGTACAAGATTCATATCGATTCCTGCAAGTTCATCCCCGGCGCGAACTACGAGGGCGATCGCGTGGGCTCGGTCGTTCGCAGCGGGATAATAAGCAGGCACGTAACTCTTACCGCTCTCCGCCACGGGCTTTGATGAAGCAGGAGGCTTGAAGTAAAGACAGTATTTACCCGAGGGCAGGCCCGTGATCCGATATTCACCCGCTTCGCTGGTTGCAGCACGCGCTACGTCATGAAGCTCGTGCCTACCGCGGCGATAGGAGGATTTCATAGCCTGCACGGAGACACGGCGAAGCGGTTTGCCGGCTTCGTTAGTGATATGGCCGGAGATCGAAGCATTGGGCAGCAACCGAACAACGACGTCGTTAACATGCTGGCCCGGAGCGACCAATAGCGATTTCCCCCGCAGGTCTCCGAACTGGGACTTCACGTAACCGTCGTGAGATGCCAAAACAAGATATCGGCCAGCCGATAAACCCTCAAACACGAACCGGCCGTTGGAATCGGTGCTCGCAGACACGGATGGCGTAGCGGGAGTAGGGTCATTCGGCAGAGCCATAACCCCCAGCTTGACGACTGCGCCCTTCAGTGGCTCCCCACTCACCGCATCGATTACTGCCCCTCCGATCGTGCACTTGTCCTGAGGCAGCGTTCCGTTTTGCGCGCGTACATGAACCGCATAGAAGACGGAGAGCGCTATTGGGACGACCATCAGGCAGGGTAGCTTCATGGCGATTACTGTGAGTTTATCCGAATGGGATGCGCAGAAGTACTCGTACTTCGAAGCCGGACTCCGGATGGATTTCCCCTACGGCGAGCCACTACTCATTCCGAAGAGTATTCATGGGATCAATCCCGCTTGCCCGCCTCGCTGGGAGGTAAATGGCCACGCTTGCCGCCATCAATAGAGCCAGCGGCGCAACCGTGAATGTCAGTGGATCGGCGGCCTTGATCCCAAATACAAAACTCGTCAACAGTCGAGTCAGAGAAAAGGCAACAACAAATCCCAGCGCCAATCCCGCCCCGACGAGTCTGGCCGCTTGCGCAAACACAAGTCCCAGAACATCTCTTTTCTGCGCTCCCAACGCGATGCGAACTCCGATTTCGTGATTGCGCTCGTTGACCATGTACGAAATCACGCCGTAGATACCGACTACCGCCAGAATCAGAGCCACCGCGGAAAATGCACTCAGCACGGAGGCTGACAATCTCTGCGGCGACATTGAGCGCGTAACCAACTCAGCCATCGACTGCACGTTCGCCACTGGTAACTCGGGGTCAACCGATCTCACGGCTTGCTGCAGCTCATTCGACACGCTCCGCTCATCGCGATTGGTTCGCAGCACGAACGACATGGTCAGCATGGATGGATACGGCTTCTGCTTGTACGGAACATACATTTCGGGCCCCGGCGAATCGCTGAGCGCGAACTTCTTCACATCGCCCGCCACGCCAACGATGGTCATATTGTGCCACCGCGGATCCGGCAGTCCCATCAGATGGCCAACCGGGTCTTCTCCCGGCCAGAACTGGCGAGCCATCTCCTGGCTGATGATTACGGCCGGAGGTGCGGTGGCGTCGTCGGCATCCGTAAAAGCCCGGCCCCGCACGAGCGGCACGTTTGCGGTTCTGAAGTAGTCGGGGCTAACGATGCTGTAGGACGCAATCGGCGTGTCTTCCGGCCTGACCGGGGGCCGGTTATTGATCACGAAGACGGTTTCTTCCTGCGTTCCGCCCAAAGGGAGCGGCTTGACGACGGCGGCCGATTCAATTCCCGGCACCGCAGGCAGGCGTTCCAGGATTCGTTGATAGATCGCCGTAATGGCGTCGCTGCTGGGGTATTTCGATGCGGGCAGCGTGACTTCCATCGTCATCAGCTGGCTGCTTAGGAATCCGGGATCGGCCCTGAGAAGATCAATAAAACTTCGAACCAGAAGTCCTGCGCCAATTACAAGTACGAGAGACAAGGCAATCTGACCCGCTATCAGCGCACTCCTGAAAGTCTTTATATTCTGCCCGGAAAACTTCTGCTCGCGGCTTTTCAGGTAGTCAATCAGATTCGAACCGCTCATCTGAAGCGCCGGAAATAATCCAAAAAGCATGCCCACAAAGAATGCCAGCCCGGTCGCAAAAGCGACAACTGAGATGTCGAGATGGGCATCGATAAGCCGTGGGAGGTAGGGCGAAAACAGGTTCTTCACAACATTGACGATGACAGCTGAGAGCCCGAGACCTAGCGCAGTTCCGAACAGTGCCAAGAGCAGGCTCTCCGTGAGCAATTGCCAAATCAAGTCCACGCGTCGAGCACCCAGCGCGGAACGCACCGCGAAGTCCTTGATGCGACCCAGTGATCGGGTGAGCAGCAGGTTCGATACGTTGCCACAGGTGATGAGCAAAACAAATAGCACTGCGCCGGCAACCATCAGCAAGCGCGGCCTGGCATCCCCTTCTACCTGGGTTCGCAATGGAACCAGTTTGAAATTCGACCACCCTTTCCATCTTGAATCCTGTTCGATCAACCTACGGTTGACTCGCGACAAATCGGTCGCGGCTTGCTCCCGCGAGATGCCTGGTCGTGCTCGGGCGATCAGCGCCAACTCTGAAGGGCCGCGCGGCACCGACGGAAGCGCGAGTGGGACCCACAACTCAGCCTGTTTGGGAAACTGGAAGCTCTTCGGCATTTCAGCCCCGCGGGGAAATGTGAATCCCTCCGGCATCACTCCGATAACCGTATATGGTTCGCTGTTCAGACGGATGGTCTTACCCACCAGCGCCGAATCGCTGGCGAATCGCCGCCGCCACAGGTTGTAGCTGATTACGACTTCATGATCCTTTCCCGGATGATCTTCTTCGGCGAGGAAAGTTCTCCCGCTCCGAGGTTGAATCCCAAGCACCTTGAAAAAGTCACCCGATGCTCTGATCCCATCCACGCGCTCGGCGTCTGTTTCCCCACTCAAGTTGAACTGATCGCTCTGAAAAGCCGAGACATGTTCGAAGGCGTGCGTGTTGGCGGCAATGAAATGAAACTCGAGCCCGTGCATTGGTGTTTCGTCGAACCCAAGATTCATCTGCGGAGGAGGCACGTCCCAAACCGTAAAGACTCTGTCGGCGTCAGGAAATGGAAGCGGCTTCAACAAAACAGTATTAACAATTGAAAAAACCGCAATGCTTGCGCCCATTCCGAGGGCCAGGATTCCGACTGTCAATGTGGTGAACCCCAGGTTTTTGCGCAATCCTCGCAACACTCCACGGATTTCCTCCCAAAACATTTCTCCCACCTCAGGTTAAAGAACTTGAAGCTCAATTGGACATTGGATTCCATCAGCGCATTTTGGTTAGCAGGCAGAAGGGAGCCGTTTTTCGAGGCGAATCAAGAGCCGTGGACAAACGAAAAGGGCGGCGGCTGGTGTAAAATCTTTGAGTCAACCCCAATCCGCTGCGGCAGGAGTGATGCAGCGGATTTCCAACCGTCGGGACGTGGCTCAGCCTGGTAGAGCACTCGCTTGGGGTGCGAGGGGTCGGCAGTTCAAATCTGCCCGTCCCGACCAATTCCATCAGCTAGAACGCCTTTTGGTTTTATGCAGCCGTAGGGTCATTAGTTCTTCGTCGGCGTACGATTCGCCCACCTTCAGCGCTTGCGGCTCTCGGCCGTAGATTTGAAAGCCCAATTCCAAATATAGCTTTCTGGAGGCGGTCTGTCCGCTGGCGACGGCGAGTGTTACCTGTTCCAGATCCGATTGCAGTTGGGCCCGGCGCAGAATTTCCTCCATCAGCGCTCGTCCGATGCCTTTTCCGCGATACGCGCCTCTGACGTATACGCCCCAGATGCGGGCCTTGTGCCTGGTCTTCTCTTCGGGAGAGCGGAAGAATCCCGCCATGCCGACGAGTTCGCCGTCGACGAATGCGCCGAGCACGAAGCTTTCGCCCTCACGTGGAGCAAGGCGGGCCTTCACGGAGTCCGGAGTGGTTGTCCGGTGGGCGCTGGCTGACGAAGAAAAAGCCATCGCTTCGGTTTCGAGGGCTTCCAGTCGCAGTTGCCAAAATGCTTCCGCGTCCTGCTCACCCAAGGTTCGAATCTGCATGTCTGAGTTTATCCGGACAATCAGATCCCGCTCCAGCGAGATTCCGGAACCTCACTAACGGAATAACGGCGATCGAGAGAGCGCGGCGACGACGATGAGTAGCAAAGGAACAAAGAGAATGAACCCGGTGGCTGCCAGCAGAATCTCGCTGAACAAGTCCGGTTTCAGGAGGTCATGAGGGTGCGCTGTAGGTTGCGGACGAATCATGCATGCTCCTATTCGAACCGGATAGTAGATGCGTGAAAGGTTGCCTCGTCCTTCCGCTACCAGAAGTAGGTTCAATTCTTACTAGCTAAGCGCGCGATTTCTACAGTGATTTCCTGACATTTTCGGCGAGATTCAGCTGTCCTCAGGCTACCTTCCGGCGGATTTCAGCAACTAAGGTGATCGCGCTGTAAGTGGGCGTGGGAAATCGAGTCGGAGTAGGGACCATGATCGCTCATGACCCCCTCCACAGATCCGGACGAGCGGAGTTACCGCATCCGGCTCCCACCTTGGGTGAGGACGCCCAAGCGCACGAGAGGATAAGGATGACAAACACGAGCCGGTGGAAACCATCTCGCAAGATAGCGCCTCATGCGGCGCCACGGCAGGTGGTTACCCTGGCTGCGACGTCGCAGATTTCGAACTTGGCAAATCCGTCAGCAAACGAAATGGAGGCAACACCAATGAAGCTACTGACAGTTTTCAGCACAACGGTATTAGCTGTACTTGTTGGAATCTCCGCTCCTGTCTTTGCGCAGGACGAGCCGCATCCGCAGGAGGAAAAGCGGACAGCGCCGGACGACAAAGCGGCCCACCCGGGCAAGCAGGAAGACAAACAGGTAGACAAGGACAAGGAGAAGGAAAACAAACAAGTCGACAAAGAAAAAGACAACAAGCAAGCCGTGCAGGAAAACACGCAGGACGAGAAATCGGCGCATCCGGAGGAGCAGGGAGAGCGGCGGGAAGGAAAAGAAGGCGGTCGTATTCCTGAAGACCGTTTTCGGGCTAACTTTGGCCGGCAGCACACTTTTCAAGTTGGCCGGCCGGTCATCGTCGCAGGAGCTCCTCGCTTCCAGTATGGCGGCTATTGGTTTGTAATCGTTCAACCCTGGCCAGTGGGTTGGGCTTACACGGACGTAGTCTACGTCGATTACATCGACGGCGGATATTACTTGCTGAGCCCGGTGCATCCTGGGATTCAGATTTCAATTAACGTTCTTTTGTAAGGTGATTGCGGAAATGACAAAGGCCACGCCGGGAACTGAGCGTGGCCTTTTCATTCTTAGTGCGCTTCGTTGATGTTTGCTTCGTTCATCTCTGCGTTCGAGGGCGTGATCGGGGTGCCGGCGGCCACTACCGGAACGGTTGTCGCGGGAAAATCGACAGGCTGGATCTTCACCGTGGAAAGCATCCAATTCAACTTACGAAAAACTTCATTCTGATCTACCGGCTTAATGGCTGGCTTCACAGCCGGCTCGACGCCGAGCTTGATCTCATCCGGAATTTCTTCCGTGGCGGTTTCCAGCCCCAGCGCGAATTCGTAACAGCTTCCGTTCTGGAAGACGTGATAGAACTTCACATCAGCCTGCTTGTTCTCTGCTTCGGAGTACGCTTCCACCGCTTCGAACTCGGTGGCGCCAACTTTTGTTTTTGATGTCGTGATTTCGAGATCCGTCTCTTCCGGAAACGCGAATTGCTCACATTCCGCGGCGGTCAGCTTGGGATTTACACTTACATTAAAGAATGCGGCGTTGAAGTCTGTGCCGGCAAATAGTTTGCGCGGCAGCTCCACCGTGCTGATGGTGGTTCCGCCGGGCTGGACGAAGTTCATTTCGAGTGGTCCTAACCCGTCCAATTCCAGATTCGCCTCATCGTCTTCCTTCAGGCTGTCGTATGTGGGATAGCGAAACGAGACCCCATAAGCAGCATTCGTGTAGGTAGACGCTGACAGCTTTCGCTGACGTGACTTCTTTTTCGCAGGCGGCTGGCTTGGCACCAGCGTGGATGTTGCAGCAGGAGCCGTCGAGATCGGTGCCGACGGCTGGCTGGCGACGCTGTGATTCGGTCTCACAATGGCAGACGTTTTGCCTGATTCTTTCGAGCAACCGCTCTCCAACAAAAAGACTCCTAGCAGCGAGGTTGCAATCAACGAACTGGCGAGTGCGACCGCCTTTTGTTTGTCGCTGGGCTTTTTTGGAGTTGGATGTTGTGTGTCCAGTCTGTTGCGTGGTGTTTTTCCTGCTGGCTGTGTTGCAGGTTTCTTGTCTGGATTTCCTGATAACCCGAGTTGTGTAAAGTGCGCCATATTGGCCTCCTGTGCTGGTTTTCCTCCAGTCGGCAACAGTAGGAGCAAGATGGCAGCCGTTGCGAAATGAACTGATTCCAAGCGGGTTAGGGGAACATGGCTCAGAAACGGCGCGGATCGGTGGAGACACTGTGGCGGCCAGAACACGATGGTCGACTCGCACGAACGGAACGAGTACGTGCGGGCTGGCGGGACTTGGCTAAAGACTGGCAACCTTGTTCTTCGGCGCTCAGTCTATTCCAAAATGCGCTTACCGTGGACTATGGCTGCTACAGTGACAACTCCGCCTTTCGACGCGGTAATAATTCGGTAACGTAAGCAATTAACTCACGAATGTTCTCGTCGTCGAGTTCCGGTACCTTTCGGCCGGACCGGGGGAAATCTCTC
>Ga0210386_10003923_pt1 | contig 12371 bp, 17 predicted proteins | sample IncBWH32OmetaG_FD_160091 | JGI IMG/M metagenome (GOLD analysis project Ga0210386, IMG submission 160091) | Forest soil microbial communities from Barre Woods Harvard Forest LTER site, Petersham, Massachusetts, United States - Inc-BW-H-32-O ... | reverse complement strand
ATATCGAACGCGGTGCGTTGCGGTGTCGTCACCGGCACTCCCCCGACAACGCGGAACTCCCCGGGACGCAGCCTCCTGTCGTAAGTTCGCACGCCGCGGGGCGGCCGGGCGTTCGACCAAATCAACTCGACCGGCAACTGCTCGTCCACCCATTTCGAGCCATGCCATGCGGCCGCCGTGAGTCCGGCGATCACCCCCTGCCGGTGCGACCACAGCCACGCCGCCACCGCGCGTTGGCGCAACGTAAGCTGTCCCCCGCAAGCGGGAGGTCCCCCCAGATCGCGCGCGACATAGACGTCTGGAAACACCGCCCGGAATCGGGACCGCAGCTGGTGGCGTCGTAGCATTCCGCTGGTCAGTGCTTCGCTGCCGATGAACGGTTCGTCACTCGTCACGATGGCAGATTCGTCGACAACGCCGACTCGGGCCGACCGATTCTGCGGCCAGGGCGCGACCTTGTGGACTAACCGCGATCTGTGTGCAGGTTCGGCGCCACTGCCGCCGGCTCGATGCCGGCTCGTCGGGAGGTGACTAGCTATTGCAGCAGGGCAGGCAGGCGCTGCAGCAATCCGGGCAGCGCCTTGCTCGCGGGCTCGCGAATGCTGAGCGTGGCGCTCCTGGTGAGTGGTGTGGGCTCGGGATTGATCTCAATAACAACCGTGCCGCGCGCCAGCGCCAGATCGGGCAGCCCGGCCGCCGGGTAGACGATCGCTGAGGTTCCCACCACTACCATCAGGTCGGCTGCCTCCGTCGCCTCGACCGCGTGCCGCCACGGCCCTTCGGGCAGTGGCTCACCGAACCAGACGATGTCGGGCCGGATCAGGCCGCCGCAGCGGCGGCATACCGGCGGCTCCACCTCCAGCGCTGGTTCGGGCATCTCGGGCAGAGTGTCAGTGTAGGGCGTACCGCAACGCGCACAACGGAATTCGAAAAGGCTGCCGTGCAGATGGTGCACTGACGTGCTTCCGGCGCGCTCATGCAAATCGTCGACATTCTGGGTGACGACGCTGACCTCGGCCTCGTCCTGCCAGGCGGCGACAGCGCGGTGTCCGTCGTTGGGTTCGACCTTGGCCACCAGGTAATGGCGCCACAGGTACCATCCCCAGACCCGCTCGGGATTGTTCAGCCATCCTTGTGTGCTGGACAGCTCGTACGGGTCGAAGCGGGCCCACAACCCGTTCTTGTCATCGCGGAATGTCGGTACGCCGCTCTCAGCGGAAATCCCCGCGCCGCTAAGTACCGTCACTCGCATCCCACAAACATAGCGGTGCTTGGGAGATACTGGGTATGTGGAGCTGCGGGATTTGCTACGGGTCGACGTGAAGGCGGGCAAACCGTTGTTCGACCAACTCAGGACCCAGGTCATCGACGGAGTCCGAGCCGGCGCGTTGCCGCCCGGTAGCCGGCTTCCGACGGTTCGCGACCTGGCGGGTCAGCTTGGCGTGGCGGCCAATACCGTGGCCCGCGCCTATCGTGAACTGGAGTCGGCGGCGATCGTCGAAACTCGGGGGCGCTTCGGCACTTTCATCTCCCGCTTCGATCCGACCGATGCTGCGATGGCGGCCGCGGCCAAGGAATACGTCGAAGTGGCCCGAGCACTGGGGCTGACCAAGTCCGACGCGATGCGTTACCTCACCAACGTCCCGGGCGACTGACGGCCCGCGTCAGCCGAACTCGAGCAGCGTCAGGCACGGCCGCAGCGGATCGAAAAACTGTGTGCGGTAGACGATCGACACCGCGGCGCTGAAAGCCAGGCCGCGCCCCGACGGCGGCTGCAGATCCCGGACCCGGCGAATGCCCGGCACCACGTTCACCAGGTCCGCGGCCTGCGCGGAGGACAGGCTGAAGGGCATCGGCGGAACCCGGTAGCGCCGGGTGGGCCGCAGTCCCCCGTACCGGCTCAACTTAGAGAACCAGGCCGGGGGCATGTCGAAGGCCATTTGGCCGCCGGGAAATCTCTTGGCGCACTGGGCGATCAGCTCGATCACCTGCTCGGGCTGCAGGTACATCAGCAATCCCTCGGCGGTGATGAAGACACCGTTGGAATCGTCGACGGAGTCGATCCAGCTGTAGTCCAATGCGGACTGAGCGCACACCGAAATCCGGGGCGACGCGGGCAGCAACCGAGCCCGGACGTCGATCATCGGCGGCAGATCGACTGTCAGCCAATGGAATTTGCCGTCGGGAATGGCCGCATCCAGGCGCCAGAAGCTCGTCTGCATGCCCTCCGCCAGCGCCACCACGGTCGCCGACGGATGCCGATCGAGAAACGACATCGTCGCTGTGTCGAAGGCCTTGGCGCGCAGCGCGATGCCCTGGCGGGTTGGGCCGAACTTCGCGAAGTCGAAGTCGATCGAGTCGACCAGGGCTACCGCCATCGGGTCATCGATCACGGAGTCCGGGCGCCGGGCCTCGCCGGCCCGCGCGCGAAGTGTCAGCAGGGCGGTCTCGGAGACACCGCTGAGGGTGACCCGCTCTTTTGAGGGTTGTTGGGAAGAAGTCATCCCCACAAACCCTACCGATTCTTCAGCGCAGCACTTTGGCGAGCGTGCGCAGGTTGCGGGTGGTGGTCGATGACTTGTAGCGGGGCTTGCCCATCGTCTTGCCGATGGTGCTGTCCAGCGTGCTGCCCTTGGGTACCTGCCAGTAGACGACGCCGTCACCGCCGGAGATCTTCTCGTCCGCGCCCGCACTGTCGGCGAGTGCGGTTAGCTCACCGAGCACCGCTTCGTCGGTGACAAACGTGATGTAGGACTGATACCCGTCGACCTCGCGCTCGAATGGGTAGGCCTCGTCGATGGCGCGCACGGTATCGATGTCGTACGCCAGCACCCAGGCGTCGTAGCCGAACCTCTGGCGCAACGTGGCTTCGGCCTTCTTGCGTACCGCGGCGACACTGGAGGACGACTCCAGCAGCACGTTGCCGCTCGCCAGGATGGTGCGCACATTGGAGAACCCGGCGTCGGTCAATACCTGGGCCACGTCGGCCATTTTGAGGTTGACGCCACCGACGTTGACGCCGCGCAGGAACGCCGCAAACTTTGTCATAATCCGATTCCATCAGGCTGCCTGGGAACGATGTGACGCGACGTAGGCTTTCGGCATGGGACGCCAAGTATTCGACGACAAGCTGTTGGCCGTGATCAGCGGGAACTCCATCGGGGTGCTGGCCACCATCAAGCGTGACGGGCGTCCCCAGCTGTCGAACGTGTCGTATCACTTCGACCCGCACGACATGGTGGTACGGGTGTCGATCACCGAGCCGCGGGCCAAGACCCGCAACCTGCGCCGCGACCCACGGGCTTCGCTCCTGGTCGACGCCGACGACGGATGGTCGTACGCCGTTGCCGAGGGCACGGCCCAACTGACGGCTCCCGCGGCTGCGCCCGATGACGACACCGTAGAGGCGCTGATTGCCTTGTATCGCAACATCGCCGGTGAACATCCGGACTGGGATGAATACCGGCAGGCGATGGTCACCGATCGGCGGGTGCTGCTGACGCTGCCGATCTCGCACATCTACGGCATGCCCCCGGGAAAGCGGTAGCCGCGCTCTCTGCCGACCCGATCCTCGCAGGCTAGGCTGCTCGTATGGCTGAATCGAACTCTCCGCAAGATGCAAAATCTTCCGAGTCTTCGGACTCAGAAGACGAGACCAAGCGCAAGTTCCGTGAAGCCCTCGACCGCAAGATGGCGAAGTCGTCGGGCGGATCCGATCACAAAGACGGCGGTGGCAAGCAGTCGCGGACCCATGGTCCCTTAGAGAGCCGTCGGGAATTCCGCCGCAAAAGCGGCAGCTGACGAGTGTGGTCACAGTCGTTGGCGGACAGTGTATTTCGTCTGCCTGTGGCCCGAAAAGGGCTACCTGAACGGCGAATCGATGACGCCCACTTCGATGCTGATGTCGCCGCGGCTGTCTGGGTGCCGAAATTGCGGCTTGTCCAAGATCCGGCCGCCGACGCACTGTTGGATGCCAACCCGTTCGCGTTGCTGGTCGGCATGCTGCTCCACCAGCAGTGGACGATGCTCACAGGCCGTGTGCGCTCGGCGTTGTAGTACAGCGGTGTTTCGTCGCGTAGCCGCCGAAGTGTCGGATACGGATCTGCGTTGAGCTCGATGTCGTAAGGGCTGTAGTGAACCTCACTGGCGGCACGAACCGTCATAGGTCTCCGCCTCTCTGCGAACTCTCTGTGAGCCTGAGCAGAATAAGGCAATGTTTCCCACGTCAGGCACAGTGTTCAACCGTGCCCTACCGCACTGGTATTTGTCCTAGATCGACTGGTTCTTGAGTCCGTCCGCGATCAGCGTGAACGCGGGAATCGGGTCTTCGGACACCGGAAGGGGGAAGAGGGGGACGTGGTCGGCTCCAGCGGACAAATGCTCACCGATCCTTGCGACGGTGTCTTTGGTGCCTCCAACAGGGACGAGCGCATCGAGCAACGCATCGCTCGGATCGTCCCCCAACTGCAGGTCCGGGAAACCCGTCTCTTTCAGATTGTTGACGTAGTTCTGTAGTTTCAGATACGGGTTTAGCGCCCATTCACGCACAATCGAGCGAGCTGCGGCCTGGTCTTTCCCAGCGACGAAGCTCTGAACGACCGCCAGCACCGGCCCTTGGCCCAATATCTCGCGTGCTTTCTTCGTGTGTTCCACTGTGGTGAAGTATGGGAGGGCTCCGGCGGTTCGGTCCGCGGACAGCCGCAGCACCTTCTTCCGTAGCGCCGCGAGGATGATTTGATCCCGGGGAACACCGAGTTGTAGTAACCGGTCGACGTACTCGGACAACACCTGGTACGGCTTCTGGTATGCGTCTCTAACAAACTCCCGGTGCCCGATGCCGACACCGAGCAAGAACCGGCCGGGGTGCCGCTGCTCCACCCGATGGAAGGACGCGGCGACCTTGTCAGCAGGCTCCGCCCAGACGTTGACTATCGCGGTCCCGACGGCGACGGACTTGGTCGAATCCAGCACCGATTCAGGGATTTCAAGGTCACCGGGCGCGTTGCCCGCAATCCAAACCGTGCCGTATCCGAGACCCTCCAGGACTTGAACCCGTCCCGAGGGGAACAACTCGTAATACCGGGGGGCAGGAACATACGCGCCATAGCTGCCAAGGGTTGGAGTCGCCATAATTTGGATCGTAATCCCGGGCGGTCGCCACTTCGCCCCTCTGGCGGGGCCGCTGAAGGGCTCGGCCCTGACGACCCGGGTGCGAAACGGACGTTAGTCACCTCGGGCGGGCTACCTCACCGCCCGCGCAGTCCTAGACTGGCCGAGTGCCGAACTTGCGACTAGCCGGCGTTCCGGCAGCTGACGCCCTGCTGGACGAGAATCCTCTCGCTCTTCTCATAGGTGCACTGCTCGACCAGCAGCAGACGATTACAACTATCGAAACTTAGCCGCTGATTCTCAGACTCGGACGTCGGTTCGGCCTCCGGCCGGATTCGTTAGCGAGTGAACTGATTGCCGAGGGTCCCGAAAACTCTCGCACATGGGCTCGCGTTCGACGAGCATGTGAGGGTGACCGCGGTCGAAGAAATTGAGCCGGTGCCATTTATCGACGGCATCGTCTACGGCGAAGGACCCCGATGGCACAACGACCGGCTCTGGTTCAGCGACGGACCGGCAGGTCGGGTGTGCTCGGTGGGCGAAACTGGTGACGTCGCCGTGGAGGCCGAGGTCGAGCACGCCTCCGGGCTGGGCTGGCTGCCGGACGGGACGCTCGTGGTGTCCGCCCTCTTGGAGCCAAAGATCCACCACGTCGACGCACAAGGGCAGGTGGCAGCGACGTACGACCTCAGCGACCTCGCCTGGTCGACCAACGACCTGTGCGTCGCCCCTGACGGTCGTGGCTACGTCGACCTTTACGGAGGTCAGGCCAGCGCGACGGGGATGGAAGGCGCGATCGGCCTCGTCGACCCCGTCGGGGGCGTGCGGATCGTGGCAACCGATCTCGCCGTCCCGAACAGCCTCGCCTTCCTGCCCGACGGGTCGACCCTCGTCGTCAGCGAGACGAACGGGTCGCGGATTCTCGCGTTTCCGACCGAAGCCGACGGAAGCCTTGGCGCCCCAAGCGTGTTCGCCGATCTCGGCGAACATCGGCATCCCGACGGCCTCTGCGTCGACGTCGAAGGCGGGGTGTGGGTCGGCTGCTACGACACCGGTGAGTTCCTCAGGGTCGTCGCGGGCGGCACCGTCACCCACCGCGTCGCGATCGACCGTGGATGGGCTATCGCACCCGCCCTCGGCGGACTCGACGGGCGGACGCTATACATGGTGGTCGACGAGACCACCCCCGAGGGCCTCGTGAAGGGCGAGTCCACGGGGTGGATCATGCGGGCGCGGGTCGAGGTGCCGGGTGCAGGATCGCCCTGAGATCGTGGATCCGTCAGATTGGGCGCCGGAGGCCTGACCCTTCCGACGCAGAATGTTCACTTCGGGTGGGCTACCTCAGCGCTGCGCGTCCTAGACTGGCCGAGTGCCGAAATTGCAGCTTGTTCAAGATCCGGCCGCCGACGCACTGTTGGATGCCAACCCGTTCGCGTTGCTGGTCGGAATGCTGCTCGACCAGCAAGTGCCGATGGAAACAGCCTTCGCGGGACCGAAGAAGATCGCTGATCGGATGGGCGGATTCGACGCCCGTGAGATCGCCGATTACGACCCGGACAAGTTTGCCGCGTTGTGCTCGGAAAGACCTGCGATACACCGCTTTCCGGGATCGATGGCCAAGCGGATCCAGGCCCTGGCGCAGATCATTGTGGACCGTTACGAGGGTGACGCCGCGGCAGTGTGGATGGCCGGTGAACCAGACGGCAACGAGCTGCTGCGGCGGCTCAAGGCGCTACCCGGTTTCGGCGAGCAGAAAGCGCAGATCTTTCTGGCATTGCTTGGCAAGCAGTACGGCGTGACGCCGAAGGGCTGGCGGGCGGCGGCCGGAGAATTCGGCCAACCCGGCACATGCATGTCCGTCGCCGATATCGTCGACGCGCGTTCACTTGGGCAGGTGCGGTCGCACAAGAAGCAGATGAAGGCAGCAGCGAAGGGAAAGGCGGCAACGTGAAGACACACATTACGTGTCCGTGCGGCGAAGCCATCGTCGGCAAGGATGAGGATGAGCTGGTCGAATTGACCCAGGCTCACCTTGCCAGCGTTCATCCGGGTCTGGAGTACGACCGCGACGCAATTTTGTTCATGGCCTACTGACCCCTGTTGATCGGGGCGTTACGGCACCACCGTTGAGCCGATGGTGGGCATGAACTGACACTGCTTTTCCTTGGTGGTGACCTGGCCGAAGATCGTCGACATGACGCTGCCCGAACCGGTGTCGACGATCGCGGTCAACGTCGTTGGTCCGTCGGCATTGATGTCTGAGCGCGGCTTGAGCGTGGCCGTTCCGGATTTGCCGGTGGTCAGGTTCACCCAGGTGACGTTCAATGGCAGCCTCTGCACCTCGGCGGGCCCAGGGGTGCCGACCGCGGTGAACACATACGCGGTCTGGCCGGGCCCGGGACCGGGAAGCGGGATCTTGGCCGGCCCCGCCACCGATAGCGCGGTAGCGATAGCGCTGCTGCCGTCCGCAAGGCAATTAGCGCCGATCGAGGGATACATGAAGTCCTGGGTGGGCGGGGCGTCGGGGCCAAAGCCCGGGGCTGCCGCGGGAGCGGCGGCCGTGGCAGGGGCTGGCGCGGGTGCTGGCGCCGGCGCGGGAGCGGGTGGGGCGGCAGCGGGTGCGGGTGCCGGTGCCGGCGCTGCGCCTGGTGCCGCGGCGGGCACAACGGTCCCGGGCGCGGGTGCCGCGACAGGCGGCGTTGCCACCGGTGCCGCAACGGGGGCCGGGCCCGCCGCTTGGGCTGGATCGATACCCGTCGGCAGGTGTGCCTGCGTACCGGGCTCCACACCGACCGGTGGCACATGGGGCACAGGGGAGTTGTCAGGCGGGGTGACGCCATTCGGCGCCGGGGCGGGCGCACCGGGAGCCGCCACGCCCAGGGGAGGAGACCCCAGATTCGGATTGGTCGGCTCTTGCACGAACTGGTTCACCGACGCGGCCACGTTTCTGGACTCGGTCGGCGCCGTCGGATTGTGGGTGAACGCTTCAGCCGCGGCCATCAGCAGCTGTGTCGCCTGCGCTGGGTTGCTGGCCGCTTGCTGGATTATCGGACTCAACTGAGCCAACGCCGGAAGGCCCGGGAGCTGCTGGGTGGGATTCGGCGGCGGCGTCGCCGGGTCGGCTGCCGCGCTCGGGCAGAGCCCGAACGCGGCAGCCGTTGCCGTGGCGACGGCGGCCAAACCTTTGGACAGATTCCACATGCGTGCCACGGTGTCCTCCCGGTCGTCGGTGCTGGGTTAGCCGTCTAACAGGCTGCTCAGGGCAGCGCGGAGAGCAGCGACTGAGGTGTGGGTGCGACGGGCGCCGGTGCAGCAGCGGCCGGCGGAGTTGCTGCCGCCGGCGCCCCCGGGGCGACACCGGATGCGAGCGCCGGCAGGTCGCGCGGCAGCGAAATCTGCGGTGGCACATTCAGCGGCAGGCCGGGCAGCGCCGGCATGTCAATCTTCGCCTGCGGCACCCCAGGAGCGGACGCCGGCGCGGCGGCGGAGGCAGGTGTAGCAGGGGTGATGATGCCAGGGATGGATGGCATCCCCGGAATCGCTGGAGCCGCCGGGGCGGCCGGTGCTGCCGGCGCCGCCGGTGCCGTTAACCCCGGGATCGAAAGAGCCGAAGGGGCGGCTGGTGCTGCCGGAGCCGCTGGTACTGCCGGTGCCGCTGGTGCCGTAAGCCCGGGGATCGGTGCGTTGACCCCGGGGATAGTAGGGGTTCCGGCCGGCGCGGGTGTGGCGGCTGCCGGCGGCGTTAAGCCGGGAATCGACGGGATTCCCGCCGAAGGGGAGGCGGGCGTCGCCCCGGTGGCGGGGGTTAGGCCCGGGAAGGTGATCCCGGGAGCGGAGGGCGCAGCCGGCGGGGTGGCGCCGAGGGCCGTCGCGAGATTCTGCAGAATCTGCGGTGCGTTGGCCGCCGAGGCGATCAGCTGCTGCGGAATGTTCGCAACGGCCGAGATGTCCGGCGCGGGCGCCGGTACCGGCGCGGGGTCAGCGTGGGCGATGCCGCCCGTCAGTAGTGCGGCGGACGACCCGACGACGACGGCGGCTGCGCGCAAGTAGGTCCAGATGGTTGGCATGACTCTCCCTGGTTATCGACGACAGGTTCCGGGCCGAAGTTACTTTGATACTGGTGTGACTCAAGTGACACGTGTGGCATTTATTGGATCGTTACCCATACGAGTGGTGGCAGTGACCGGGCGCCCGGTCGCCGTGGCTGGCTGGCAAAGTCCGCCACGCCACGGACGACCCCGGTGATGACGGACGACGACACAGCGCCTGCCGCAATCGCTAAAGTCGGGCGGATAGACACCACCTCGCCCGCCCCGGCGGTAACCATCACGCAACGGCTCGCGCCTCGGCTAAACGCTGCCGCGCCGGCGCTGTTGATGCTGAGCGTCGCCGCGCGGCTCGCCTGGACATACTTGGTGCCCAACGGCGCAAACTTCGTCGACCTGCACGTTTACCTCGGCGGCGCGGCCGCTATCGACCATCCCGGCACCCTGTACAGCTACGTGTACGCCGACCAGACGGCGGACTTTCCGCTGCCGTTCACATATCCGCCGTTCGCGGCGGTCGTCTTCTACCCGCTGCACCTCTTGCCGTTTGGCCTGGTTGCCTTTGTGTGGCAGATCGCCATGATGGCCGCGTTGTACGGCGCGGTTCGGGTCAGCCAGCGTTTGCTGGGTGTCCCCAGCGGCGCTGGTCACCGCGTCGCGATGTTGTGGACGGCGATCACCATCTGGATCGAGCCGCTGCGCAACAACTTCGACTATGGGCAGGTCAATGTTTTTGTGATGCTGGGGGTGCTCTGGGCGGTCTACTCCACGCGTTGGTGGGTTTCGGGGCTGCTGGTGGGCGTGGCGTCCGGGATCAAGTTGACGCCGGCAATCGCCGGTGTCTATCTGGTCGGCGCCCGGCGCTTTGGCGCAGCCGCGTTTTCGGCGGTCGTGTTCCTTGCCACCGTCGGGATCTCGGCTTTGGTTGTCGGCGATGACACCCGCTACTACTTCACCGAGCTGCTGGGCGACGCGCACCGGGTTGGGCCGATCGCCAGCTCGATCAATCAATCCTGGCGCGGTGGGCTCTCGCGGATCCTGGGCCACGACGCCGGCTTTGGTCCACTGGTGCTGGCCGCTATCGCCGTCACCGCGGTACTGGCAATCCTGGCCTGGCGGGCGCTGGACGGGTCGGATCGGCTGGGCAGGCTGTTGGTGGTCGAGTTGTTCGGGCTGCTGCTGTCACCCATTTCGTGGACCCATCACTGGGTGTGGTTGGTGCCGCTGATGATCTGGCTGATTCATGGACCACTATGCGAGCGACCCGGCGCGCGGTTTGCGGGCTGGAGCTGGTTGGCGCTCACCATCATCGGCGTGCCGTGGTTGCTGCTCTTTGCGCAGCCGACCATTTGGCAGGTCAGCCGGCCGTGGTATCTGGCCTGGGCCGGGCTGGTCTACATCGTGGCGGCGGTGGCGACCTTGATCTGGATCGCGATGACCGGGCGACACGCCGCCGGGCGTGACTCCCCAGCACATCAGCGACCCGTTCCCCGCAAGCGGGCCGTGCCCCCAGCGCGCGCTGGGTCGTCGGGGGGTTAGTCCGCGACGATCCCGTCGATATCGCGCGCCATCGCAATGTCGTTCTTGGTGATGCCGCCCTCGGAGTGCGTAACCAGCGCGAAAGTCACCGTCCGCCAACGAATATCGATATCCGGGTGATGATCTTTGCTCTCCGCGTGCTCGGCTACCCGGCGCACAGCGTCGATGCCGGCAAGGAAGCTCGGAAACTTGATCGATCGGCGCAGCGCACCGTCGGCACGCTCCCAGCCGTTTAGGTCGGGCAGTGCGGCGTCTACTTGCTCATCCGTCAACACAGCCATAACGTACTCATCCTCTCTTCGTCGAAATAAGACTCTACCTGCGGTTATACCCCTCAGATCCCTCGCGGGGACCTAGCAACAACACCCCGTCTACAAGCCGGGGGTGATTTTCGTTCGTCTGCGTGGCTCTGAGAGGCTGCCCAGTTCCAGTGTGAGCAGCGGACTACCCCTGCGAATACCCGCAATGAACTCATCCCAGCGTTCAGAATCACCTTCGGCGCGCTGGGTTCGCGTCCGGCAGCGAAGAAATCCTTCGCCCGGAGTACGTAGTCCATCTGCGAACTCGATGGCAACGCCATGCAGACGAAAGTCAGCCTCGAACCCGGATCCAGCGTAGTCGCGGTCAATCGAATCAAGCGTGAACCTTTCGGCTCTAACCAGCGGTCGCACCCAGGCAGACACCAACTGCCCACGGGCAGGATCCCTTCTGAATCCTGGACCCTCTGGGGGGTTAATCCGCTTAGCTTCCTCGTCCGCGTCGTACTCATCCTCGTTCTCAAACTTAATTTCGACGTAAGCGAGATGCGTTGACGTCACCACCCATATGCGCCACGTTGTCGGCTTCAGGCGGAGGAACTCGGCGTGCGATCCGATAATTTCCGCCGGATCGACCAGGGCGGCAATCGCGGTGTCAACGGCGCGCGGGGCCCTGTAACGCGTATTTTGGAAAGACGGTGCTATTAGGTGCGCGTCGAGCGCATCTTGCTGCGATGCTGTAATCCTCATCTTTTCTCCGATCCGGACCTCATTTTGGCGGGCAGGATTTGGTGGCGATGGCAACGGCGGCGACGCATAGCCGTAGAAGCGACATCGCCCAGACTCATAACGCCGAGATCAGTTGCCGCTGGGAGCAGCTCCCCATAGGCGGTGGGCAGCTTTGCGCTGCCAGCACACGCACTCGGGCTGCGTCTCCGGAACGTTCTGAATCGTGTTGCACCGCGGGCACTTCACCGCCCGCATGCCCGGTGGCGCCTTGGGCAGGCCGCGCCGAGCGCAAACGATTGGCCCATGGGGAGGTTCTTCTTTTGGCCGATCGCGGCCGTGACGGCCCCGAAGATCAGGCAGATGACAATGATGGTCCCCAAGCCCACGTGCCCCACTTCTAGCTTCTTTCTCTTATGGATTGGAACCAGCCGATCCGGCGTCTTTGATGATGTTGACCCAAAACTTGGGCACCGTCGTTTGGCCACCGTTCTGAGTCTTGTAGGTTTCCCCACCTTGAACTCGGCACCACATGGTGACTGCGTCGCCGCGGACCACATTGGCGAGGATTGATGGGTCGTGTGCCTCAATCATCGTGTTCTCCGAGTAGTCGCCAGGCTGGGCACCCGTGTTTGCCCGAAGCTCTGATTTTCCCGTCGCTGCGTCGAACTGCGTCACGACCCCGTAGACGATG
>Ga0210386_10003922_pt1 | contig 12372 bp, 10 predicted proteins | sample IncBWH32OmetaG_FD_160091 | JGI IMG/M metagenome (GOLD analysis project Ga0210386, IMG submission 160091) | Forest soil microbial communities from Barre Woods Harvard Forest LTER site, Petersham, Massachusetts, United States - Inc-BW-H-32-O ... | reverse complement strand
CTTCGCGGCGATGGCGGCGATGGGGTTCTCGGTCAACCTTTCGACGCTGTTCGGGGTGGTGCTCGCGATCGGCATCGTGGTGGATGACGCCATCGTCATCGTCGAGGGCGTGACGAAATACATCGAGGCCAAGATGAACGGCCACGACGCCGCCATCAAGGCGATGAGCGACTTGTTCGGGCCGATTATCGGTATCACGCTGGTGCTGATGGCGGTGTTCCTGCCGGCGGCGGGGGTGCCTGGGTTGACGGGCAAGATGTTCGCGCAGTTCGCGCTGGTGATCGCGGCGACGGCGTTGATCAGCGCCGTCAACGCCGCGACGCTGAAGCCGACGCAGTGCGCGCAATGGCTCCGGATGCCGGTGCCCCCTGAGCAACGCAACTTCTTCTACCGCGGCTTCAACCGTATCTACAATCCGATGGAATCCGGCTACGCCGCGTTCATCGGCCGCATGGTGCGGCACAGCGGCCTGATGGTGGTAATTGCGCTGGTGCTGTCGGCCGGCGCCTTCTGGGGTATCGCGCGCCTGCCGACGGCGTTCATTCCGATCGACGACCAGGGCTACCTGCTGCTGGCGGTGCAGTTGCCAGAAGGCGCATCCCTCGGTCGCACCTCGGCGTCGCTGGAGCAGGCGGGCGACATGGCTCGACAGATTCCTGGCGTGGAGCGGGTGATCTCACTGGCGGGCATGTCGTTGCTCGACAACAGCGCCGACCTCGCCAACGCCGGCACCATCTGGGTGATGCTGAAGCCGTTCGACGCCCGCAAGCATGCGCCGGGGCAGGACCTGATATCACTCTACCAGGCGCTGCAGAAATCGGTGGCCGGGCTGAGCGACGGCCAGGCCTTTGTGCTGCCGCCGCCGGCGATCCAGGGCATCGGTAACGCCGGCGGCTTCCAGATGCAGCTCGAGCTGCTCGGCGGCAGCGTCGACTATGCGAAGCTCAACTACCTCACGCAGGAGATCGTGAAGGCGGCCGCCAGCGCGCCGAGCGTGTCGAACGTCGTGACGACGTTCAGGGCGGATGCGCCGCATGTCACGCTGACGGTGGACCGGGCGCGCGCCCAGACGCTGCGGGTGTCGGTGGGAGACGTGTTCGCGGCGCTGACCGACTATGTCGGATCGACCTACGTCAATCAGTTCAACAAGTTTGGCCTGTCGTTGCAGGTCTACGTGCAGGCGGATTCGCAGTACCGGCTGAATCCCGACCAACTGCTGAGCCTGTATGTGCGCAGCCAGGACGGGCAGATGGTGCCGATCGGCGCGGTGGCGCATCTGGGGCAGGCGATCGCACCGCCGATCATTACGCTGTATAATCTTTACCCGTCGGCGACGATCGTCGGCGAATCGTCGCGCGGTTTCAGCTCGGGGCAGTCCATGGACGCGATGGAGGTGATCGCGCATCGGGTCCTGCCGAACGACGTCAGCTTCGAATGGACGGCGATGTCATACCAGGAGAAAGTCACCGGCAACCAACTCTATTACGTATTCGGACTGTCGCTCTTGCTGGTTTATCTCTGCCTCGCCGGCCAGTACGAGAGCTGGATCCTGCCGCTCGCGGTGCTGTCGGCGGTGCCGTTGGCGCTGCTCGGCCCGGTGGTGGCGCTGACCAGCCTGGGCGCGGCCAACAACCTCTACACGCAAATCGGGCTGATGCTGCTGATCGCGCTGTCGGCCAAGAATGGCATCCTGATCGTCGAGGTCGCCCGCGAGGAGCGTATGACCCACGGCAAGGGGCTGCTGGAATCGGCGGTGGCGGCATCGCGCACGCGGTTCCGGCCGATCCTGATGACGTCGTTCGCTTTCATCCTCGGCGTGCTGCCGCTGGTGCTGGCCACCGGCGCGGGAGCGAACGCTCGGCGGTCGCTCGGCATCAGCGTGTTCAGCGGCATGATCGCCTCGACCTGCCTCGCCGTGCTTTTCGTGCCGTCGTTCTTCGTTGTGTTGCAGCGCTTGGACGAGTGGCGCAAGGGCACGGGCAAACAGTCGGCCGGGCAGGCCGCTCACGAGGAAGCACCGGCTGGAGACGGCACGTAGCGGCCGGCAGATCCTTGACACTTCGAACGCCCACGAGGCTCGGAGGCAGAAGTGTTCGGACCGAGGTAGGCAAAGTGCTTGACGGCACGGCGCGCTTGCCACGTCAGACCGGGGATTCGCATGACCGTGACCACTCCTTGGGCCGCGGACTGGATGTGGGGTGTTCCGATCATCGTCCTGACTGTCCTTATCCATTCGTTTGGCCTGTTCGTAATCCGCAATGCAATCCGCTTCATTCGGATGTGGATTAGCGAGCGAAGACATTTCTTCGTCCAGTTTGCATCCATAATCAGCTCTGTTGCTCTGGCGCTTGCCGCACTTCATGCAATCGAGCGAGATTCTCGGACGCGGTCGGCGATTGGCGTGGCGTCGGTCGGCGTCGCGGAGAACGTGCAAGGTCGGCAATCCGTCTTCGTTCCGATCCTCTCGGCGAGACACCGCAGCGCCCGCGCGCCGGGAAGGCTCGGCTGAAGTCCTCCGTCAACGTAGCGCACGGCGCACATATGTGCACCCAACGACCGGCTACTTCTCTCCGTCGTTTCAATGTGTTAAGATACCTAGATTTGATAAATGCACATTGGACTAAACTGCTTCGCGGTAACTCTTCTACCCGGTCTACGTATTCCCATTTTGAGGGATTTCGTTTGGCAGCAATGACCGGCCTCCGCTCCCTGGTCTGACAACTCCAGCTTGAGACCATGCGGCACTGTTCGTCTCGCAGAGGAGAGGTCAAAGAGCACGCTTCGCCGTCGCATGATCGAGGAATGGAGATCCGCAAGCTGACGCCGCCCACGCAACGTGCCTACGTCGAACAGGTCGTCCGTTTCGGCCGCCCCTTTTATTGCCGAATCTTCACAGCAGGCATAACAGCTCCTCTACATACAAGCATGGTTGCGCCCGAGATGCTGACTCCGCGCAAGCCAACCGACTTTCGACGGACGGATTCGCCGGAATCCACCTTCGACGCGCAGAACATTTCTTGCAATAAAGGCGAGCTGCAGCGTAGAATAATTGTGTTGCTAACGTGAGAACACTATGGGGGACTCAAATGACGTCGAGAAAAACTGCTATGTTGCTGGGCTTGGGCTTGGGCGTGCTCGCGCCTGCGCTGAGCCGGTCTGCTACGGCCCAATTAGTGTCGCCTCAACCGGGTTTCGTTGGGATGACCAAGGCGTCGGTAGCGGGATGTCCGGCCATTGGGTGGCGTCTGGCCCGCCACGGCGATGGTACGATAACCGGTATCGCCTATTATGCGGACGCCAGCGGTGCCAGCTCGGTCAAGGGAACCTACGACAAAGATGGGAAGTTCGATCTTCAGGTCACATCTTCAATGGGAAAGGGGCCTGACGGGACAGTCGTCGGGCAAAGAAATCCGGACGGTGGGTTGGTTGCCGACCTGAAGGGTGAGGGCTGCGCAAACTCCCATCTTACCATTCGCGGGATTCCCAATATAGGCGATAGCACCGGCGGCGCGTAGTCCCGTCATCTGCAGCGAGACGGGCGAAGCGGACTTGATGGTGCGACGGTGCCGAGTTGGACCGGCACCGTCCTGCTGCATAGATTGCTAACCGGAGAGGCTTGGCCGGCGGCGCACAGCGATCCGCGGCCATTGGCACATTGAGCACAAGCTGGACTATACACGCGACGTCACGTTTCAGGAGCAGCAATCCCGAATCGCTACAGGCGGCAACAGTCCGCTTGAACGGTCTCATGGCAAGTCCCGAGCCACGCCGGAGTCGGAACAGGCTGAGCAGATCAGGTCGATGAACTCGTCCCAGCTCCCCGGGCGCCTGCTGACGAAGGACGTAAAGCAGCGTCTGCAAGCCAGCCGCGAACGAAGGACAGACTCGGGCGCGGCTTGGGTGCTCCCTCGCAGAGGGTCGTGCGCGGCCCCGCCAAGCGGAAAGCCCTCTTCATTATCATATATAGGAACGGGCGGAGGATCTCCTGCCGAGCTCTGGCGTCACGGGCATGCTGCGCTCTCGCTATCCTAGAAATATACAGCACCAGCCAAATATCAGGATGAAATCTTGAACGCCCCCAAGCCATAGGACGCGGTCCTCAACACATCCCTCCCATTTGTCAGCACCGAGATCCGTTATCAACGCTTCTAGGTCATTCAGCATCGCGCGCGGAATGGCTCTGTTTGACCCGAAGCCGCCTTCGCCGGACCCATCGACGCAGTCGAATTGGTGACTTAAGATCTCCTCCACGCATGCTTCTTTGCCGTCCGGTGGCGTCGATCAATTCACGATCACCTGAACCTTGTACACACCGGTCCACTCGTAGCCGTTAGGGTTCCAGTAGATCGAACCGTCGAGCGGCTGGCTGCGGCCAAGAGCGTCGATGGCTCGTGACCAAATCTCGTGTGCGCCAGACTCGAGATTCGCCTGGGCTGTCCACCGATACCAGGCATAGGGACTGTCGGGTACCTCGAACTTCGCCCGCTGCCAGCTTTGGCCGCGGTCGACCGACACCAGCACCGACTCCAAGCGTACCGAGCCATCGTTGTAAGCGACGCCGCTGACGGTGACGACGCCTGCTTGTAGTTTAGCGCCCGATTCCGGTCCGAGGATGTAACTCATCAGGCGAATGTCCCAGGTCGGCCTGCTGTTCTCCATCGTGAATCTGAATTTCTCTCCCGGTTTCAGGAGGGACAGTGGAACGCGATACTCGGTCGCATGGTAGAAGTTCGTGGACTCCGCCGTCTCGAACCGCAGCTGACGGAGCCATTTCACCTGCATGGTGCCGAATAATCCCGGTGTTACCAGACGCACGGGCCCGCCGTGTATGCCTGGCAGAGACTCCCCGTTGAGCTTCAGGGCAAAAATACTTCTCTCCAGGACGGGTGTCACCGGCAAACTGTGCTCGAAATCCGGTTTCTCAAGTCCCAAGGGCAAGTCGTGGCCCTCGGCGGTCACGAACTTGACCTGGGGATCGACCGTAACGTTGTACCTCTCGAGTATTGCCTTTAGCGGAACGCCTCCGAAGCGGACGTTGCCCACTCCGCCCTGATTCCAGGGTGTCCCCGGGATGCCTCGATATTGCGTCCGGCCATTGCCGGAGCACTGAAGGATCATCTCATATTCAACCTGCTCCATCTTGAGCAACTCTTCGCCGCGAATGATGACTCGAGAGGGTCTGATCAGTCCGGCCAGTTCAGTCTCCCAGCCTTCGAGCGGCAGCGGTTCGATCGTCACGCCCTTGGGCAAGTCCTGGATATTGCGGACGAATAGGTACTTCTTGTCCGTGATGGGTTGTTCGGCGAGCAGCGCAACAGGTGTTGAAAGCACGAGAGGGGCTGCGGACAAGACCTCAAGCCGTCTGTCCTTTCCTTTTAGCAATGTTGTTACATCCGGGCCGCCCGGTCCCATTGACTTGCCCGGCCCAGTCTGCGTTGACATACATTCCTCCTTGAACCGTTAGGGCAACAGAGTTTTGCTCGGAGAAAAGGCGCCGCGACCCTGCGGGCCTTTCACCTTCCTCAGATATCCTCGATAAAATTCATCTTCGCATTCATGTCACCGTAAAAGACCATCGCGTCGAGGATCTGGTTCACTGGCAGCCTGTACAACGGATCATCGTCCGACGGACGGAACTCCAGGGTTGCGTCGCCAGCCCAGAGTTCGCCTTTCTCGAGCGACCAGGTCATGCCGGTTAATTGGGATAACGCCCACTTGTCCTTAAAACCGGGCGTGAATGGTATGAAGCGTGTGCAGATCGTCTTGTACGGTAATCCCTGTGCCTTGCCCGTGGGCTCGGGGAGCGGGAGCGTCAGGTTGTAGGGAAACGGAAAGGTCGGCTTCCTGTTTGCCGGCAGGGGTATCGAGACCATCTTGCCGATCTTCCGGAACGTGTAGGAGGCGATCCGGTTTCCGCTTCCTAGTGGGCGCTGATGGGAGCGTTCGAGGTAACCGGTTCCCATTTCACCGTGCCAGTCGACGCTGATGTCGGCGAGTTTCTTCGGGTAGCCCCCGGCTTCACGGCCCGAGGTCATGGCGGAGTCAGTGTCCACCCAGATCTGTGCCACATAGAGATAGAGTTGTCCCTTGTACAGGCACGGGATCGTTTGAATGGCTTCCTTGTACGGGGGAAGCGTGCCTGCGCGATAATTTGCGAAGACCATTTTCATCGCCGTCTGGGTCGGCGCCAGCGGAATGTGGATGAGTTCGCACTGCGCTGGCAGCCACTCGGCCGCCACCTTCGCGTCCGTCATATAGTCGATCAGGACCACGTCTATGTCGAGCCAGTCCCAACCTTCCGGGCCGAATGCGGGGTAGGTCGGCGCGTAGGAAGGCATGGAAGCTCCATAGTTCTCCTTGGTCAATTTGCCTCTTAGCCCCGCCACGATGGGCGCACCCTCTTCTGCTGTAGCCATCTGGATCTCCTTTGTCTTCTTTCGATCGGCGATAGCCGAAACCAGCTCACGCCCCGCCGTGAGCTGGTTCTTTCTGTGCTCCTACTTCCTTGGTTTTGAGCAGGCGGGCGGCGTTGGAGTAGAGGTACTTCTCCATCGTCTCGTCGCTGATCCGGAATTGCTCTTGGAGTCTCAGCGTGTCCTCAACCATTACCTTCATATTCGTGAAGGGAAAGGCGCTGCCGAAGATGAGCTGATCAGGGATTCGCTCCATGTTCATGGCATAGAGAAACCCGTTCGGCCAAAACATATAGACGTCGGCCGAGAGGTGGAGCTGGGGCCATTTGGCGCAAAGGCCCAGCACTTCCTGAACATAGGGATAACCCCCATGGGCCAGAACTACCCGCACCTTCGGGAATGAGGTCAGCAGCCGGTCAAGGGCTTGAGGATTGTTAAACGAGATGTCCGATCCGGCGAAGAGTCCTGTCTGGATCAGCAGGAAGGCGCCGGTGTCATCGAGCACCTCTAGGATCGGCCAAAAGGACGGGTTGTCCGTGAACGTTCCCATTTTTCCGAGCCCAACCATCTGATAGCCCGGCTCGAGGTTGGCGCCAGCCATGCCCAGCTTCTTGATCGCCCTCTCAACCTCCTGAGCCGTCTTATCCGCATCCTGATCGAGGTTCATCTGGGACAGCCCGAAGAATCGACCCTTGTATTTGTTCTGCAGGCTGGCCAGCGTGTCGTTGTCCATGCAGAATTCAGGCAGGCCACCCACATAGCGGCCGTTCACTACCACCGCGTCAATTCCAGCCTCATCGATTTCTTTCCACCACTGCTCCATTGCACCGGGCGTGTCTACCGCCATTTCTATGGCGGGCGAACTCGTGTTTGCCCCGCGATTTTTGACAATCAAGTGACTCTTCATCAGCACGTTGTTCTTGAGGTCGAACAAACCTTTGTAGGGCTTGAGCGGCGGCCGATTACGGAAATCGATGATCTTTCGCTTCGAATTACTCATGATCCCTTCCTCTCCTTCATGTCTTTGATCGACGCTTTGGCGGGGCGTGTCGTGAGGCCGGCTGCGGTGTTCGCCATCCCTCCAGCGAGGACCGCCGACGCCTTCAAGAGGTCCCGCCGCGCCGCGCGGGCGTCGAAGCAGTCGAGGGCTATCTGGGTTTGTTCTTCCGAGGTGGCAGGAAGCCGTTGTTTGGGGGTGCAATCCCCGGCATCCATACCGTCCCGTAGGGCTCCCCCGTGATCATCAGCGGAGCCTGGTTTTCCGGCAGCAGCGGGTCGTCTGTGAAGTACTTAGTTTCGGTCTCCTCTCGGGTATGGTTTTTCGCGCTTTAGCCCCATCCTTGGCGGTGACGAACGCGCAGGCCTCACACCGCGACAGCGGTCATCGTCATGCCCATCACCTCAGTCGGGAACCGGCGGCGGGAATGCCGCCTGCTCGGACTGATAAATCGCGAATACGTTACCCTCGGGGTCAGCAAGGACGGCGTGCAAGACTGTCTTCTGCAGGACTGTCTTCGGCCTCAGCACAACCGCCCCGAGCAGCTCGGCCTTGGCGACCGCATCGTCGAGGGATGCGACATGCACGTAATGCACCCAGCCACGCGTGCCGGCGATCGGGCGGTACGTCAGGCCGCCGGCGAAGCCAGGCGCCGGCGTCGATCCAGTGTCGACTCGCCAGTAGTCCGTGCCCGGCGTGCACTCCAACCGCCAGCCGAACAACCGGCGATAGAACTCCGCCAGCACCGCCGGCTCCTCGGCATAGATCTCAAAATGCGTTACGGCGTCGGTCAGGGCTCCCACTCCCTTCGCTTATGTTTTCGCCGGCATCACCGGGTCGGTGTATTCGCGGCCACCCCCGACTTCTGACACGCCACGGCCGAGGCGGCTTGCGATTTTGCGACAGGCGTCACGAATTCATGTTACAAGTTTATGGCGCGGCCTCGCCTGGCCCGTGCAAATGCCGGAAGGCTGCCAAGGGGGCGCGACCAGGGTGGACGAAGGGCAACAGCGCGTTGGCGCTCTCACCGAGTGGCCGCAGGTGCTGCGGGAGTTCGGTATCGATCCGGCCGAGGTTATCGCCAGCGTCGGGCTCGATCCTGGCGTGCTCGACGACCCGGAAAACTCGATCCCCTTCACCGCGGCAGGCAGGCTCGTCCATGCGGGCGCGACACGCACGGGATGCGCGCATTTCGGCCTTCTGGTCGGACAGCGGTCTGATACGCGAAGCCTGGGACTTCTCGGTCGGCTGATGCGGAACGCGCGGAGCTGGGGTCGTGCCGTCCAGGACCTAGTCGACAACCAGCATCGCTACGTCCGGGGCGCGGTACCGTATCTGCTGGTGCGCGACGGCGTGGCAACGGCCGGCTATGCGATTTACCAGCCGGGAACCGCGGGCGCCGATCATATCCGCGATGGATCAGTCGCCATTGGCTTCAACATGATGCGGGAACTGTGCGTGGCGTTGCCGGACGAAGTGTCGTTGTCGCGTGAGGCACCAGCCGATGTCCGACCGTATCGCGATTTCTTTCGGGTTCCGATTCGGTTCAATGCCGAGCAATCGGCCCTCGTTTTCCCCGCCAGGCAGCTCGAACGTCCCGTGCCTGGCGCCGACCCCCGCCAGCGCCGGGTCCTGGAAGAAGCGATCGCGAAATACTGGTTGGTCGCCTCACCCAAGGTTACAGACCAGGTCGTTCGGTTGCTCCACCCCCGCGTTTTGCTCGGCGATTCAACGTTGGACGCGGTGGCACACTGTCTGGCGACGCATCCGCGCACGCTGAATCGCAACCTGCGAGCGGAAGGCACGACGTTCCGCAAGCTTCTCAACGAAACCCGCTTCGAGGTCGCCCAGCAGTTGCTTTCTGGCACCCACATAAACGTCAGTGGGATTGCCGCCGCCTTGGGCTACGCGGAAACAAGTGCGTTCACCCACGCGTTCTACCGGATGGCTGGGACGTCGCCATTCGAGTGGCGCACCCGATTGGAGCCACGAGGGGTTGCCGGCGGCGCGTGACAGGGAATCCGGCCTCACGCGGCGCATTCGGAAGAAAATCCTTAGAGTCTGACCTGGAGTTCGCTGTTCGGCTTACCGCCTGGCGAGTCGCCGAGCAAGCAGCTTGATGGAGGCGATGTAGCGCCGGCTGGTGGCGCTTCGATGGATGCCTCGAGGTCCTTTGCTAGCCGCGCGTCGCTGAGTCAGCCTCTTGACGGACACTCCGCGGCGCGCGAGCCCCTCATGGACTAGTGGTACCTGCTACACGGGGGGGTCCCCTTGCACTCCAATCCGGGGTTCCAATCCAAAGCCGATTGACACCGCGGGAGGACAGCGTTGGGTCGACTGCGGGCGTTCGCCGGACATGCGAGGGCAGTCCCGAAGGCGATCGTTTGGTAGCCCCGGCGACAGGTGTTGTGTGCGTGTGTCGGTGCATAAGCCGCATTACGGTAATTCGCAGGCTGTCCGACAACGGTCGTTTGCCGGACAGCGTAGCCGATAGCCAATGGTTCACTTGCCGCGACGTACTCACGGTTCCATGCTTAGATGATGTTCGTTATATCTCTGAGGAAGAGGCGGCTGCGATCCGTGCCGCATTCGATAGTGGTGGCGAGTTCGCGACCGCCATCGAGTTGCGTCGCCGGTTCCCGGGCATCAGCGACAATGAGCAGGCGCGGCAATGCGCCAAGACCATCGCAGGATGGAAGTCGGTGAACCTGCCACCCCTCCCGCCGGTGCAGTTGCGGAAGATGCCGAAATCTCACCCGCGCCGCGGAGCATGAAGGCATGAGGTCGCAGCGGTGATCGCGGCCGGATGGCCGCGGTTCGTTCCCGGCTCCTATCTCCCCCGTCCCAGGCTCGGTCCTTGCCGGTGTCGTAGGCGTTCCTGCCGGCCCCAACGAACGAACGGTCTCACTCGGGCGTCTCGGACGTCGCGACGAAGGCAAAGCGTGGCCGCTTACCAAATTTGCATAGCGAAGGAAGCCGCCCGATCCTAGGCCATAATTGTCTGCTGTGCAGCATGAAAGGCCAGAAAGGCAGAAAATTGGTCGGAGTTCGCGTGATCCTGATGGCTGTGGCCCTGACGGTACTACTCCCCCAACTGCAGCAAGCCCGGTCCCGGACCCTAGCGCCGCCGGAGACGCGCGAACTGGTCGTAGGCACCAAGGTGGCGCCGCCGTTTGCGATGAAGGCGGAGGACGGCACCTGGCATGGAATCAGCATCGATCTCTGGCAGCGCATTGCCAATCAGTTGCAGCTGCGTTACCGGTTTCAGGAGACGACGCTGAAGGGGCTAACCGACGGCGTAGCCGAGGGCTCGTTGGACGTAGCGGTGGCCGCGTTGACTGTTACCGGCCCGCGACACCGGCAGGTTGATTTCACCCAGCCCTTCTACAGCACCGGTTTGGGCATTGCGGTGGTACGGGACGCGGGTATCACTTGGTGGCCGATCATAGGCAATGTACTGTCGGTCAGTTTTCTTCTCGCTGTCGCGGTGTTGTTTGGCGTCGCGTTTGCCGTCGGCGTCTTGCTCTGGTTCGTCGAGCGCCGGCACAACGAGCATTTTGGTGTCCATCGGCGAGGATTGGGCTCAAGTGTCTGGTGGTCGGCCCTGGCGATGACCCAAAGTGCCCATGCTGCGGGTGAGAAGGTCCCCGTAACGCTGCCGGGACGATTGATTGCTATCGTGTGGATGGTCGCGTCGGTGATCGTCGTCGCCAGTTTCACCGCAGCGCTAACGTCACAGCTGACCTTAAAGCAGTTGCGGGGGACGGTGCACGGGGAGGCGGATCTGCGATACGTGCGCGTGGCCGCAATCGCCGGGACCGAGACGACCGAATACCTCGGCCACCAGCACATCGCCTATCGGACGTTTATTGATGCGGAGGCGGGTCTGTCGGCATTGCAAAAAGGCCAGGTCGACGCATTGGTGTATGACCGACCGCTCCTGTTGTGGTTAGTTAATGAACACTTCTCCGGCTCGCTGCAAGTGCTGGACACGACCTTCGATCCGCAGGCTTATGCAATCGCGCTACCACAGGGTAGTAATCTACGGTTGCCAATCGACGACGCCATGCTCGACGCTGTTCGCAGTGACTGGTGGCGCGAAACACTCTTCGCGTATCTTGGTCGCTCCTGAGGTAAGCATGCGTCGCCAGATTTCGTAGAAGGGGGTGCCCGTGCGGCGCAAAGTCCCTTTGACGCTTCGGTGTTGGGACGAGACGTCCCACCGATTCGGCATGGAAACCCTGGTCATATATGCGGGTGCTTGCCGGATGTTGAGGCGGTCCTTCTCGGTTCCGACACTGGAGGTGGTATCGGTCGGCCCTGTGGACATTCGGTTGCCAGAGGTTTCTGTACCGATCAGCGCAAATCGTCCACAAGGACCGTCCGGACATCATCATCGCCTCGACGGCGGCGCGCTGTGAGGTGGCATGGAAGTCAAGCAGGCCCCAACGAACGAACGGTACTTTTTTGTAGGAGACCGTCCCAAACATGGGGGTGCTAACTTCGGCGCCTGGAAGACCGGAGGCGGGGATGGAATGGCGGGTGACGATCGAGCTGAACGGCGCTGATGGGACGAAGCAAACCCACGAAGTTGCCCGAGGTGGGGGCACCGACCCCCATTCGCCTCTCGATCCGCTGGGCCTGACGCTGGACGATGGCAAGACCCTGCTGGCGGGTGTGCAGCGGCACGTGGTTCAGGCCCGGGTTGCAGAGTACAGCGAATTGCGCCGCAACTGCTCGCACTGCCGGGGCCTCCGCCCGCTGAAGGACACGCGCACCCGGCGGTTGAGCTCGTTGTTCGGCACGGTCGAGGTGCCGGCGCCGCGGTTCAAACCGTGCCGATGTGCGGTCGCGGCGCGGTCGACACTTTGCCCGGCATCGGAACTCATGCCAGACCGCTGCACCCCCGAATACGAGCGGGCATTGGCGAAGATGGGGGCTTGGTTGCCATATCGCTGCGCC
>Ga0210386_10003921_pt1 | contig 12373 bp, 12 predicted proteins | sample IncBWH32OmetaG_FD_160091 | JGI IMG/M metagenome (GOLD analysis project Ga0210386, IMG submission 160091) | Forest soil microbial communities from Barre Woods Harvard Forest LTER site, Petersham, Massachusetts, United States - Inc-BW-H-32-O ... | reverse complement strand
CCAGCGTGATTTCACGGAAGCCGTGCCGATGACTCGACTGATGCTGGCCAAACACATCGACCGGCTAATAGCCGAAGACGTCAAGGCCCTGCGGCAATTCCGACACGGGTAGCACCGTCGTGGTAGTGGGCGTGAACTGATCGAATCCCGTCCAACGCCTCGGTCTGGCGCCGATGGGTTCTGCTAGCAACTCACCGCCGCATGAAATAGGCCGAGTCGCGATGCTCGGATTCCCAGGCGACGGATCTTCCCGCTGTCACCGGGTTGGTCAATCCTGAGCTCGCGCACTGCAAGTGGCCGACAACGAGCCGGTCTTGAGCTGGGTCCGCAAGTCACGCAGGAAGCCAGGAGGCGTGTTCGCGGTGAACGAGACCGGCTAATCTGGCCCCGCCGTTTTGCGGCTGCTGAAAAGGCGCGGCCTGTCAGGGCAGACGTGCTTACGGTCGCTGTACGGCCTACGCTTGACGGTATGCCCTCCACATTGCAGAACCGCAACGTCGCGGCAGCCCTTGACCGGATGTACGCGAAGACACGGGAACAGCGGCAGGCACTGCTCGACAAGCACGAAGAGTTGGGGCGGTTGCCTTCGGTGAGCGCCCAGGAACGCGCCGAGGCGATGAGCGCTTCCACATGCCGGTGACGCCGGGGGCCGGCCGACTGCTGTACTCGTTGGTGCGGGCAACTGTTCCCGCGGCCATCGTGGAATTCGGTATGTCGTTTGGCATTTCGGCTATTCATCTGGCGTCGGCGGTGCGCGACAACGAGCGGCCAAGTGGTGACCACCGAGCTCAGCGCCGTCAAGATAGCCGCCGCAAAGCGCACGTTCGCCGAGACCGGGTTGGACGATCTGATCACCGTCCTTGACGGAGACGCGCTCTGCACGCTCGCGGACCTGGACGGACCGGTCGGTGCCGTGCTGCTCGATGGTTGGAAGGAGCTGTACCTCCCAGTGATCAAGCTGCTTGAACCACGGCTGTCACCAGGAGCCCTCGTCGTCGCCGACAACACGGAGATGGCCGGTACGCAGCCCTACCTCGATTACGTACGCGACGCTGAGAACGGCTACGTGAGCGTCAACTTCGGGGCCGGCGGCCGCGATACGATGGAAATCAGCTGTCGTGTTTGATGATTAGCGGCCCCTACCGGCGCAGGCCAGTTCGTATTCGAAGTATTTACGGAATCGGGTTGAGTTGAAGGAATGCCCGTAACTTCTGCTGCGACAATGGTTTTTCGGAGCTTGGTCAGCATGTCCTGGAACCCGGGCTCGTCCTTGTGCGGGTACCACCGTTGCTGTCGCGGCGGCTGGTGATGTCGTCGGCCCTACGACAATTCCGACACGGGTGGCACCACCGTCGTTGTTAGCGCGGTGTTCAGGCCGCAAGGGGGTTCGGCGGTGGCGTACGTGCGGACTGTGACTGGAGTTGGAGGCTTAAGCCCGCCGATTGTCGAGGGCCGCTGGCAGGCGCACCGAATCATCTGCCACAATATGCCGATACCTAGTGTATCACCGGAGTGCGTGTGATAGCGGGATCGTCTCGATGGTTGGTGTTCATGACGATGCTGATGGCGGGGCCCGGATTTCCCACCGCGAGGAGAGATGAATTGATGGCCGAACAGTTTCGTGTCACGCCGCCCGAGCTGCGCAGCGTTGCCCGGGATCTGGCTGAGGTGAGCGCTCAGATGACGGCGGTGATGTCCTCGCTGGACGCACAGCTGGCCGGTGAGGGTGCCGCCTGGGGCAACGATTCCCTCGGCCATCAATTCGCCAACGGTGCCAACGGCTATCTGGCCCAACGCAGCTCGGTGGCGGGATCGGTGGACGCGAAGACCAACCTGCTGGACTACTACGCAGAGCAGCTTCGAAACGCCGCGAACACCTTCGAGCACGCCGACAAAGCGGCGGCCTCGGGACCTCACCACCGTTGGTCGCCCGCAGATCTGACGGCCGGTGCCTCTGACGACGCGTCGGCAGCGCCGCGGCAATCGCCCCAGGCACGCGCACAACAAATCCGGGTTCCCGGTGTCGACGCGCTGACCGCGGTGACACCGCCCTACGACGGCAACGGCAGCGTGCTGACCCCTGCCGCGCAGACGCTGGCGTCCACACACCTCGACGCCATGTCGCCGGCGCATCGGGCGGCGTTCGAAAAGCTCGTGGCCCACGCGTCGTCGATGACCGAGGCCGAATACCTGTGGAAGGCCGCCAGCGCCGGCTACACCGTCGGTCAGCTCACATCGTTCGACGCGGTCATCCACCCACACGCAAACAACACCGAATGGCTCGAATCGCACTTAGACGCGGGTAGCGTTTCGCTCCCCACATTTTTCAGCGGGTCATCGCGGGCGACGGTTTCGTTTGACAACCCCGGCATCGCCACCGTCACCCAGGGACAAGACCCCACCCGGGTCGCCGCCTCGACGATGATGGCCAGGCTGGCCGCCGATCCGGTGCTCATGCTCGGGGTGACCACTGGGCAAGGCCCCGCGGCAGTCGGCGGAGCCAAACCCGGCGATGACAGCCAGGCCGCGGTCGCAGCCCGCGCGCACATCCTGTTCAACCGGTACTACGCCGATGGGCGAACCGTCGGCGCCCCCAAATTCCTGGGCATCATCGCTGACCCGGCCGCACAACCTCCCGGGGTCCGCGCGCACGACGGGGCCATAGCGTTCGATGACCGACTCCTTACACCGGTAGCCGGCAGCACCTCTGAGTACCAGCCTCTCAGCGACACGGCCGACCGGCACGAGGCGCTACCGAAGATCGAAGCCGCAGCGCAAGCCGGCAAACCCGCGCCCATCGAGGAGTATCACCGTCACAACGGCCAATCCGAGATCGACTACCCCTGGGGCTACACGCCATGGGTTCCCACACAGCAATTCGTCGACGGACAACGGGGCGCGGTGACCGAGGCGAACGGCTCACCGGGCCCGCCGCAACCATGAAGCCCGCCCGGCCAAACGCCTAGCGCGCTCAACGCGCCGGGTCGGATAAGTAGCGTTATGCGGTCGCCCTTCCAATCCCAAAGGCAGCGGCCAGTTCTCCAACCGGCTCGCCGGTCGCGGCGAGCCGACGCAACGGTTCTTGTTGCCCAGCAGTCAGCTTGTGTGGCTTGGTGAGCGGAAGGCTTCGCACACGGCGCGATTCAACTGATGCGGCTCGGCGTTCACGACCGAGCTCGGGCTCGGGTCGGCGAGGGCGGCCATGATGGCCGCGACGACGCGCGCGGTGGTGGGGGCGCTGCTTTCCCTACAGCACGCAACGTGATTCGTCACTCGCCCCGCTCGGCGATGGTGCGGGTGATTTCGGGCACGGAGCGAGCGAGGCGGTCGATGGCAACGACCGCGGCGAGCTACCACGGGGTCGCGCGCGGTCCGCACCGTGTGACACCAAGCGGCTCAGTCGTTGCTAACTCCGCACAGTCGGGTAGAAGCCCGTTTCCTCTGCGCCATGGTCGCCATCGTCCGCCGACTGCTTGGTCTGGTCGCCGGCATGGAGACTGTTCACCAGATCTCTGATATCGGGCGCACCGGGCACCACATCGGACAGCGAGGGAAACTGCTCACGACGCTGCGCCAGTGGGACAAGTAAGTCGACCGAACGCCGCTCGACATCTCGGGCAGCGGCCTGAGCTGCGAGCGTGACATGCTTTCCGAGATCACAAAGATCGTGGGCGTCCAAATACGATTCGCCCACGACCGTCTCGGACACGACTCCCCGTGAATCCACCGTCACCACGACCGTTCCGTCAGCGGCCCTCGCGCTGGCAGACAGGTGAGCACGCCTGTCCTGCACCGTGGTGAGGTCAGCCAGATGTTCTTGCAGGAGGGCCAGCGCCTCGACAAGCTCGTGTCGCATCGCATCGTTGTCCACCGCTCATCACCCTTCCAATGCCACGCCCGCGTCGAATTCCTGCGACACGCACACCGCCGGCCGCACTATCCCGAGTCTTCGGCGACACTGTCTGCCGCCGTGCTTACCGTTGCTCCCGCGCCGCCACGGATTCCACCGGTGATGCCGCTCTTGATGGGAGAACCAAGCAGCGAAAGGGGGTCGATCGCCTTGCCCTCGGCCAGCGAACCCACGACCTGCTTGACCACCCCGGAGCTGTACCCAACCAGCTCGCCCTGCAGGTATGGATTCATCGAGACGCTGTTGAGCACGCGTTTGCCGAGAATGGACACGGCCCCCTGGGCCGCGCCACCGGTCGCGTTCGCCAGCGCGACTTTCTCCGTCTCCGCCCAGTTGATGCCCACCTGGTGTCCGTCCGCGTCCTGGACGGCCTGGACGAACAGGTCCTGACCGACACCCTCGGCCATCTTCACCAAGGCCTTCTTGACAATTCGGCTGACCGTGGTCTTCGTCATGGTCTCCCCCAGGTCGACCATGATGTCGCGCATACCCTCGGTGACGGCCTGACGGATCGCGGCGATGGTGGATTCCTCGATCAGGAGAATCTCCACGTCGTCCGAGGCACCCAGTGTCGCGGCCGTCTGAGCCAAGGCCCAGGAAATCTCGAACGCCGCAATCGCCAACGAGGTGAGAATCTCCAGTTTGGTGTGCTCGATATTCTTCCCGGTACCCGCCGCAAGATCGCCGAGGGCCCCCATCGCCGTGGCCAGCGTGCCCACCGAGGTCTTACCGTCGAACAACAGCTTGAACTGTTGGTCGGCGGCCTGGGCGGTCTGACCCTGCAACACCGCCGTAGTGCTCGAACGGATCCGGTTCAGCTCGGGAATCAGCGCCGAAATCTGCTCGGAGCTGTTGTGCCAGTCGTTACCGATCCGGTACATCGCGTCCTCGTCGCCCTTGGGCCACGCTGACCCGACGAGGTAGGCCACCCACTGCAGGCAACCGGGAATCTGAATACTCATGCCGCCTTCCGACTCCCTTTTGCTACCGGACACCTATCGACGACGAGAACGCTACCCAAACCGCACCCGCACGAACGGCAGCCCGCCCCCTGCGCCATCCAGATACTCGGTCTGGAATAGGGCCACATTAACACGATCCATTAGCTGCATCCACACACATTGAGTCGCCATCAACGCATCCAAATGTCAAGTGGGTGAACGAAATATTGCGGGGCGCTCAATTACTGTCGAATACTGCCCGACGGGTAGACGAACTGCTCGGCGCCGGCGGCGGGGGCGCCACGCGCGCTTGCTCGAGCAATTCGGCACCGCGGCGCCGGCGACTCGTACAGCGCGCAGCGCAAGGGCCGCGCCGGTCTGCGAACAGTTAGCCAGCACATCGCCGAATCTGGAAGAATTGTCGGCATGGCAATTCCGTCGAGAAGTGGGTGGCCTGCCCCCGAATGGTAAACGAGCAGCTCGCCAACATCGCGGCAATCCGGCGGCAGCAGGCGGCCCTCACCGCGACCGCGTCGGTCGCGGCCGGCATGGTGCAGGTGTCGGTCAACGCTCGCGGCGTCGTGATCGAGACCAGGATCGATCACGACTACCTCGACGAATACGACTTCGAGGCTCTCGGCCACGACATCACCGACGCCGCTCAGCGCGCCGCCGCGACCGTTCAACGCCGAGCGTCAGCACTCATCGAACCGCTAATGGCCCACCGCGCGGCTCTTCCGTCCCTGTCGGAGATCATCAGCGGCGCAACGGATCTGGGCGATTTCGAGTCCCAGGTGCCCACGGTATCGACCGCGACCCCAAATTCCCCGCAAACCCGCAGCCTCCAATGCGATCCGACGTTGCCCGACGACGGCGACGAGAACCCCTTGCCCGATGTCAGAGCGTAGGCGGCCTACGGATGCCAAAGGGTGTGTACGACAGCACCCCTGACCGGCTGAGCCCGCGAGGCGGCATCGACATCACACAGTGGCAGATCGACGTCACCAGCGCCCGCCGCATCTGATGCGTCGTGCGGCGGGCGGTCGCAGGCGTTCGCGCCGGAAGTGCCCCGACTCGGTCGAACGCCAATACCGCGTGGCCGGTTGATAAGGCACCGAACCGATCATCGACCCTCGGGTGCCCTGGCTCGAAAAGACCCAGGGCACCCGAGGGTCGCGATCGGCTGACGCTTCGATGATGAAGTCTGGTCTGCCCGCCCCATAACGCGCGCCCGCGACAGGACGCTGTTGATGTGATGTTCAGCTGCCATTGATGATACGCTATGTATCACCGCGGGCGGCTCTGGGAACACATATCCGTAACGGTCTCTCCGGAGATCTGGAGATTGGGGTCACCAACCCATGCAGATCGAGCTGACCGCCGCGCTGCGCGTCGACACCGCGGTCGGGCACACCGACACGCCGAAACGGCTGTCGCCCACACGGTCCTACGGCGCTCGCCGCAGCGAGCTGTTCGCACGGACCGCCGAACTGCCCGAGTACTGCCCGACGCGCATCCAACGTGCGCTGCCGCGACAGGTCGTCGGTGAGATCGCGCGCGGCAAGCACGCTCAAGGTGCGGGTCGAACGTCGCTGGCGATCATCGGAGAACACCCGGTTGCTGCGGTGCGCGCTTACCGCCAAGCGAGCCGGGCCGCCGCCACCACCACGTCCGCCCACGCGGGTGATACCCACGCGAACCCATTGCACCAGCCAGACACCTCACGTGCCGATCCAGGCTGCAACCGGGGCGTGCGCTCAGGTGAGGCCGGGTCGGGCGCGCCGCCGGGCGACGTTCAGTCCGCCGCGATGCCAGCGCATGTGGTGTGGTTTCACACACGAGCCGGCCCGCGGAAGGCGACGGCTGCTCGCCTTACCGCCGATGATGCGCAAGCTCGGCCCGCGTCGAATCGATGCGCTGATCGATGCTGCCCACCACGCGGCGGCAACGCGGGCCCAGGAGTGATCGCTGGCCATCCCAAGTAGCGACGAAAGGGGACGAGGGTTTCAGTGCTAGCCGGACTCAGACGGGTGTGGATGCCGTTGCTCATCGCGGTGGTGGTCGCTATCGGCGGGTTCATCGTGTACCGAGTCCGTGGCTTCTTCGACGCGCACGGCGCCGCGGGCGGCTCATCCGTTGTGTTCGAAGACACTAAGCCGTTCAACCCCAAGGTGGTGATCTACGAGATCTTCGGCCCGCGCGGAACGGTCGCAGACATTAACTACTTGGACCTCAAGGCGCAGGCGCAGCGCGTGGATGCCGCACGTCTACCGTGGTCGCTCACGTTGTCGAGCACCGACCCCGCCCTGAGCCCAGACATCGTGGCCCAAGGCGACAGCGACACCATCGGCTGCCGCATCATCGTCGACGGTGTGGTCAAGGCCGAAAGGATTTCCAGTGGCGTGAACGCTCAGACCTTCTGCTTGGTGAAATCCGCATGAGCGCAACAACAATGGACACACCCACCGATGTCCTGCCGGTCACCAGGTGGGCGGTCCGCCCTCGCCTGGCGCGGTGGGTCCGCGCGCTCGCGGTACCGCTGATCCTCGGGTGGCTGGCGTTCACCATCATCCTGAATGTCGTTGTCCCCCAACTCGACGTGGTTGGCCACATGCGTTCGGTGTCGATGAGCCCCAAGGACGCGCCGGCGATGATTGCGACCATGCGCGTCGGTCAGGTGTTCCACGAGTTCACCTCCGATAGCTCGGCCATGATCGTGTTGGAAGGCCAGCAGCCACTTGGCGACGCGGCCCACCATTTCTACAACACGCTGATCACCGAGCTGCGGGCGGACACCAAACACGTCGAAAATGTCCAAGATTTCTGGAGCGACCCGCTCACCGCGGCGGGTTCGCAAAGCCCCGACGGCAAGGCCGCCTACGTGCACGTGAATCTCGTCGGCAATCAGGGTGAGAGTCTGGCCAACGAGTCGGTCGAGGCCGTCGAAGACATCCTCAAGCGCACGCCGCCACCACCCGGGGTCACGGCATATGCCACCGGTGGCGGCCCGCTGAGCGCCGATCAACACAATGCCGGCGACCGCAGCCTGAACATCGTCACGGCGCTCACCTTCGCGGTGATCATCGTCATGCTCTTATTCGTCTACCGCTCGATCATCACGGTATTACTGGTGCTGGCGATGGTCGTGCTGGAGTTGGCGGCCGCCCGCGGTGTCGTGGCGTTCCTGGGCTACCACCGCATCATTGGACTCTCGACGTTCGCGACCAATCTGCTGGTGATGCTGGCGATTGCCGCCGCAACCGACTATGCGATCTTTCTGTTCGGCCGCTACCAGGAGGCGCGCAGCGTCGGCGAGGATCGCGAGTCCGCGTATTACACGATGTATCGCGGGACAAGCCACGTGATTCTGGGCTCGGGTCTCACGATCGCCGGCGCAACCTTCTGCCTGCACTTCGCCCGGATGCCTTACCTGCAGACCCTCGGTGTCCCGTTGGCGATCGGCATGCTGGTCGTGGTGTTCGCCGCGCTCACCGCGGGGGCCGCGGTCGTGGTGGTGGCGAGTCATGTCGGCCTGTTGGAGCCCAAAAAGGCGATGCGGATCCGGGGATGGCGAAAGATCGGTGCAGCGGTCGTACGCTGGCCGGCGCCCGTGCTGGTCGCCACCGTGGTGATCACGCTGGTCGGCCTGCTCACGGTGCCCGGCTACCGACCGGGCTACAGCGATCGCGACTACATTCCCGCCGATATCCCGGCCAACGTGGGATACGCGGCCGCGGACCGGCATTTCTCCCAGGCCCGGCTCGACCCGGACGTGTTGTTGCTCGAAACCGATCACGACATGCGTAATCCGGCCGATTTTCTCGTCATCGACAAGGTGGCCAAGGCCGTGTTCCGCGTCTCTGGCATCGGGCGCGTGCAGGCGATCACCAGACCACGGGGCACCCCGATCGATCACGCGTCGATCCCGTTCGCGATCGGCATGCAGGGCACCACCGAGGCGCTGAACATGCAGTACATGCAGGACCGCATGCACGACATGCTGATGATGGGTGACCAGCTGCAGACAACCATCGACAACATGCAGAAGATGCTCGACATCACCAGGCAGATGTCGCAGACCACCCACAGCATGGACATCAAAATGCATGCCATGCTCGGCGATATCCAGGATTTACGCGAGCACATCGGGGATTTCGACGATTTCTGGCGGCCGATCCGCAGCTACTTCTACTGGGACAAGCACTGCTTCGACATTCCCATCTGCTGGTCGATTCGATCCATTTTCGACACGCTCGACGGCGTCGACATCATGACCGATGACTTTCAGAATCTGATGCCCGACATGGATCAGCTGGATATGTTGATCCCGCAGATGCTCGCGATCATGCCCCCGATGATCGCCACGATGAAGAGCATGAGGATCATGCAGCTGACCATGCAGCAAACCATCGGCGGCCTGCAGAATCAGATGCAAGCGATGATCGAAAATCAGTCCGCGATGGGCCAGGCGTTCGACAAGGCGAAAAACGACGACTCGTTCTATCTCCCCCCGGAAGCATTCGATAACCCCGATTTCAAGCGCGGCCTGAAAATGTTCCTTTCGCCCGATGGCCACGCGGTCCGGATGACAATCTCGCACGAGGGCAACCCCGCGTCACCCGAAGGCATTTCGACCGTGGACCCGGTCAAGCATGCCGTGCACGAAGCGATTAAGGGAACACCATTGGAGGGCTCCAAGGTCTACCTCGGCGGCACCGCGGCCCTGTACAAGGACCTGTCCACCGGCTCCATGTACGACTTGATCATCGCCGGGATCGGCGCGCTGTGCCTGATTTTCATCGTCATGCTGGTCATCACGCGCAGCGTGATCGCTGCCGCGGTCATCGTCGGCACAGTGTTGCTCTCGCTCAGCAGCGCCTTCGGCTTGTCCGTACTGATCTGGCAACACCTCATCGGCCTGGACCTGTATTGGATGGTGCTGGCGATGTCGGTCATCATATTGTTGGCGGTCGGCTCGGATTACAACCTGCTGCTGGTGGCGCGGTTCAAAGAGGAGATCCACGCCGGGCACAAGACCGGCATCATCCGCGCGATGGGCGGCAGCGGCTCCGTCGTCACGTGCGCTGGCACGGTGTTCGCGGTCACCATGATGACCATGGTGATCAGCGACCTGCGCGTCATCGGCCAGGTGGGCACGACGATCGGACTGGGTCTGCTCTTCGACACCTTGGTGGTGCGCTCGTTCATGACGCCATCGATCGCTGCGCTACTCGGGCGTTGGTTCTGGTGGCCACAACAAATCCGCACTGCGCCGGCCCGGCCGCGAGAAATCTGAAACCCCCGCCATGCCAGCCCTGCACCGCCTGGTGTACACCCCTTCGACTACCGCCTGATGGTCAGCCACTCCTTCACGAAACTGCTGAAGTACGCCGGGCAGCCCCACATCGACCCGTGCCTGCGAAATACCCCCGGTTTCGGGTGGTTGCGCCGCCGGACGGATTCAGTGTGGACCGTGCGTCTACCCTGGCTGCGGTAGCGGCACGGTGGGGTCGAGGCAGACACCGATCTCGCGCAGATAATGATCGATAATCAGCCAAGCCTGGGTGCTCAGCCGGTCGATGAGGCGCTGAGGCGGTTCGATCCGCCAGTTCAACCAGCTCAAGATCGAAGCGTCAACAAGTCCGGCAATCCCTGTGACGATCGCCGTGGCGACGTCGGCGCTTTCCGCAAAATGCGGAAAATAGCGGCCCCCGGCCGCCAGAAGCTCGGCGCCGAAATCGTGTTGCTGTCCCTTACAGCGCCGCGAACTCCGCCGATATCTGTGGCTGGCGAGGAATCGGTATAAATTCGGGTGGCTATCAGCCCACGTGACCTGGGCCGCGATAGGCGCCCTGATCACCTCATGCGGCGTACCGCACAGGTCCAGCCGTGCCCGGACTTCGGCTCGTAGCTCCCGATACGCACTTCGGGCGACCGCGAGGTCAAGATCGCGCTTGCTGGAAAAATACCGATAAAAATTGGGACGGGCCAGCCCGGCCTGCTCGGCAATCTGGCTTGTCAACGCATCCGGACCGTGCTGTTCAATCGCGGCCCGAGCGGCCTCGATAATTTGATCGCGCGGAGTAAGCACCGGCGAATTATTCCCGTCCTTGTGGTTTGGTCATCGAGCAATTGTAGTAACACCGAGTGATACAGTGTGTATCAACTTCGGTGACTCGACATAATTGCACGCCAAGGTCCGCGTTATCCGCAGCCGGGCGATCGGCGCGGGAATCCTGGCGGCGCGGGTCGGCTTGCAGGTGACGTTGATTGAACGGCACAGGTTTCGGCGCCATCACATCGGGGAGCCGCTGCTCACGCCGCGTCCGCCTGCACCTCGTAGGCGATGCGCCCGACGGGATTTCATTTCCAGCCGGACAACCGGATGCGCGCCGTTGATGGAGCCGCTGGCTCCCGCGCCGAGCGAGCTCACCGACACCGTGGGGGGCGACGCGTCACTGCTCGATTTCTACACTGTTCACGCAGGCGGTCCGCGAATCCTCGACGATCTCTCCAAATTCCTGGACGTAGCATCCCAGCAATTCCGCCACAGCCGGGGAACCCTTACTCACCACGGCAATATCGCCAGCGCTGTCGTGCAACCCTAAACCAGAATGTAAATTTCTCTCAGCACGCCGGGAAAATCCAGCCCAGACAAACCGGTAGCCGGGCAGCTGGCACCGGTTTTCGATGTTAATCGGGCGGCGAGATCCAACGCCGCCAGGTAGGCCGTCCGCGCCGCGTCGGTGTACCGGAGGCCCGGCGCTATCCGGCCGCCAACCAACAGGAAATCATCGTCGGGGGCCCAGCACAGGCCCGCCAGCTCACCCGCGCCAACCGGCCGGACACTGCTGAAGACCTCCTGGCAGGCCCTCTGCTTCTGCGCCGGCCGTGTGCACGCGCAAGAATGGATCGCCGCCGCCCAGCGTCGGATCCGCGCTGCTCGTGTCGAGGCTGACCACACCCACGATGCGCCGGCCGCCCTGGCGGGGGTGCCGGCCTGCGTGCGGACGAAGGTCGATGCGGGGAATGCGCCAGAAGACCTGGCATCCATCAGGTCAGCTCGGGATGGCCTTCGACTCGCATTCTGAGCCGACTGGGTGTCAAGGTGGCCGATGCCCGCAGCTTCGTCGTGGATACCGGGACTAATCGATACCTGCTGGCGATCACGGTTGCCACGGTTGTCATCTCCAACAAAGCAAGCCCTTGGCCGACGCAGTTCTGTGGTCCCGCGCCGAATGGTAGGTAGGCGTGGCGGGTCTGTCTCGGATTGTTTTCCGGTAACCAACGATCGGGAATGAACGAGGACGCATCGGTGTAGTTCCTTCGATCACGGTGAATGGCGTACGGGCTGAAAAGTACCTGCGCGTTTTTGGGGATGACGAAACCATGTAGATCGACATCGCGGCCGGCCTTACGTGAGACCAGCCAGGGCGGTGGATACAGTCGTAGCGTTTCCTGCGCCACGCGTCGCGCCAGGTCATCGCGACCCGCGACGGCCTCAGCGTGCAGGCTTTCGGCT
>Ga0210386_10003920_pt1 | contig 12376 bp, 8 predicted proteins | sample IncBWH32OmetaG_FD_160091 | JGI IMG/M metagenome (GOLD analysis project Ga0210386, IMG submission 160091) | Forest soil microbial communities from Barre Woods Harvard Forest LTER site, Petersham, Massachusetts, United States - Inc-BW-H-32-O ... | reverse complement strand
GGGATGATTTTTCCTTCGCGCTGTTTAACCATCGATTTAGCCGCGAGCTTCGAAAGCAAAAAGCAGGCATTGAGGTTCGTCTCAATCACCTTATCCCACTCCTCTAGAGTGTGATCGAGGACGCCCGCGACGGCGCTTATACCCGCGTTGTTGACCAAAATGTTGACGGGCCCCAGCGTTTCTTCAACCTTTTCCAGGGCAGGCTGCAGTTGGCCACGCTCGGTGACATCGACTCTCACGGCTAAGGCACGAACTCCCAGTGCCTGAAGCTCACCCGTGACGCGCTGATTTTTCTCCTCGTTACGCGCCAAAACGGCGATCGCTGCTCCAGCTCGAGCTAGACCGAGGGCGATGGCGCGACCAATACCACCGTTGCCGCCAGTCACGACGGCGACGCGACCGCTGATGTCAAATGATTCTGTTCTCGGCATTACTTTCCCTCTTTGCCTCGCGGGATAATATGGTCGACTTCCAGCGGGGGCCCAACTCTGAATGAGTTACCAAAGAGGTAGTCGGAATGCATGTCCTGCTGACGCGCTCGCTTTTTGTCTCCGATATTCTGCGTAGATTGCTTCTGCGCCTTTCTCTGACGAAACCGACTTCATCTCCTTTGCGAATCTGATGGCTTCCTGAAATGAAGCTTCAATTTGGGCCTCCTCAGCGCCCATAGCCGCAAGAAACACAGCCCGGAGCCAGTAGAGTCCGGAACGCATATGGTATGCTTCATATTTCTCGGTCAATGCGTCTGCCTCCTTTATCGCCTCAAGCGCTTCTGGAGTACGATTGGCAAGGTACAGAGCTTGAGCCTTAAGAAATAGGTAGTACGCCAAACCGTGTATCGCGCCCGTGGCCCGATAGCCTTCTATTCCGTCCTCGAGGCACGCGATTCCTTCAGTAGTATTACCCAAGACACTGCGCGCCCAGCCGCGGAGCATGACCCCCGCAGCCAGCCACAGCGCGAAATTCTGACGCGTTGACAATTCGATGACCTCCGATGCCAAGCGTGCCGCTTCAGCAGGCTTACCCTCCACTTGAGCGAGAACCGCCGCAGTAAGTAGTGCTACGGCTAATCCGTGCATATCATTCAGCTCTTTCGCTTGTGAGATCGCTTCTGCGATCGCCGCGTCGGCAGAGGCGGTCTCTCCGCTATGCCACTTGAGCAAGGCATCATAGCAAAGACAAGCGCCAGCGGGTACGTCGACCTCCTCGGGCGCAGACCGCGCGCCACCCGAGCGCCAGATGTCAAGGCCATGTTTCGCGTACTGACCGGAGGTCTCCAAATCGCCCAACTGAAAATGCGTGATTGTCAATGCAGTGCAGGCTCCTATCATCATCGCAGGTTCGTTCTGCCGCTGCGCGAGCGCATAAATGCGCTGAGCAATCTGTAACGCTGCACTTAGCCTGTCAGCGGCGTTACTGGAAAAACGCCATTGACCCATCAGTGCCGCATACAGCGGCAAGGAACGATTAAGGGAATGAGACAAGGACTCCGCAAGCTCGTAACAAATTCGCGCCTCTGGGCTTGCCTGTCCTCGCGTAGCCGTTAGATACATACCCGCTTGCATTAGGATAAAGAGCTGATCCTCAGCCGTGAGACTCTGTCCCGCTACGGCCGTCTCCGCGGGTGATCCCCAGCGCCCGCCCTCGAAGAAATGAACTAAAACCGAAAGCAACGCGCTCCTGGCTCCGAGAATATTAGCCGCAAAGGAGGCGTCGCCCCGCTGAATTCGTGGAATGTAGACTTCGTGTAGTGCTTCACGAAATAGTCCGGCATTGCAGCCCCAGATGACGGCTGAGAAAAGAGGTTCCATCTCCCGGAAATTATTCGGCAGCTGCGGCGCAAGCGTCTGATAGTAGTGATAAAGTCGCCTATTACATTCCTTCCAGGCCTCCGCTTGTTGACTCCGGAGCTGTTCGCCAAAATACTCACGAACCAGGGGATGGGTATCCAATTGTCCTGGATTATGCGGATCTTCTCTGGCAAGGAGTGTTGCCCTTCTTAACTTCGCAAGAATCGTTTGCCACTCGGTAGAGCGCAAATCAGTTAATGACTCTGTAAGGCCACCGATGGCAGGCGACTTCAGCAGAACAGCAAACGTCTGTTCGTCCGACGGCCGATCGAACAGACCTAACATCCGGAGGATCGCCAGTTCGGCACCCTCTCCAAGCCAACTCTGGTAAGACTCCATGACTTTTCGGGCATGGGCTCCCTGTCGCAGGTCGTGAGCAAGGCGGGCTGATACTTCTTCGCGGCAGCGAATGTCTCCATGGCAGGCGTCGGTCAGATAGCTGCCCAGCAGCGTTAGCGCCAGACAATGACCACGGAACTCGTCGCTGGCACTTCGCAGCTCCGCCTCATGTCCGTTGACGCCCAGTGCTCGGAGCAGTTTCGCGCCGGCGTCGCTGGATAGATGTTCCAGGCTACGACGCGGGGCTGAGGAGCGCTCGTAATCTGCAATATCGGCGACCGGCGTCCGCGTGGTAATTAGGCAAAGCCCCGTATTGAATGCAGCAAGTTCGCGCAAGAGCGCCTGCAGGGAAGGCTCACGCAGCCGTCCTTCTTGTGGACCGGGCGCATTTTGGAGCGGCTCCAGCCCGTCCAGAACCAGTAGGGTTCGGCGATGTGCGACGAGCTTGGCCAGTCTTTCGCCCTTCTCCCACGCCGTTCCGAGCCGCGGCTCTGGGTCGCCAAACCAAGTGAGAGCGGCATCAAGAAATTCATCCGCTGACGAAGTCTGCCCGCTGGTGCCCTGTCTGTAGAAAGACCAGCCAAGTACGAGTTGCGCAGAACGATAGTGTTCAGCAGCCATTCGTCGGAGCCAATGGTTGACCAGCGTCGATTTTCCGACTCCGCCCCAGGCAGCAATTGTCACAACATTGACCTGCTGGTTTGCCCATGCATCGTCCAGGAAAGCGATGTCCTCTTCACGACCAAAAAGATCACTTCCTGTGATCGGCAATCTGGCTATGGAAATCTTCTTCGGACCAAGTCTTGTTGGCCGCTTGCGAGTTTCGACACGCGAAGCGGTAGATGGCGTCTTCTGCAGGTTCTGACGACTGATCCCATGTGGTGCCTCGACAGCATCAGTGATCGTCGGTATCGCCTTCAGCAGCTCGTTTGGAGTCTGGAAACGCTGTGCCGGATCTTTCGCAAGGAGTTTCTCAAGGAGCACTACGATCGGCTGTGGAACATCTTTGAGTTGCTCAAGCGGTAAGGGCGCGTGCTGATGCTGGTACATCACCTCAGCGGAAGTACCTCGGAAAGGTGTTTGGCCAGTCACCATTACCCAGAGCGTTACGCCCAGCGAGTACAGATCCGAGCGGATGTCCACGCCAACTCCCGCGAATTGTTCCGGACTCGCAAACTCGGGTGTCCCGGCAAATACCCCAGGCGACGAAATCCCCGCTGCAGAAGCCGATGCGTCTACTGTCTTCGCCAAACCAAGGTCGATAATTTTGGCAGCTACAGTGCCTCCCTCCTTCAGCATCACCATGATGTTTGTTGGCTTGATATCCCGGTGGACTAGATGCTGTTCGTGAACTGCCGCCAACCCGGCAGCCACGTGCGTCGCGATTTCCAGCGCCAGCCTTACGTCCAGTCGGCCTGTGCGTTTGATGAGATTCTGGAGCGTTTCTCCTTCTACAAACTCCATCGCGTAGAAGTAATTCTGTCCGGTTGTCCCCAGATGGAAGACCGCCGCAACATTCGAGTGGCGAACGCTCGCCGCTACCCGGGCTTCGCGCAGAAACCGAAGCCGGGCCGCTTCATCACCCAGATATCGCTCGCTAATGACCTTCAGTGTCACGAGGCAGTGCAGATTGATGTCGAACGCCTTATAAGTCACCCCCATCGCGCCTCGACCCAGCTCGAGCGGTTTCCCGTCTTCGCCCATCACCAACTCGTAGTGGTCAAATCGCTGCGCTGTTTGATGCGGCGCCGGCTTGACCGCGTTCTCGAACGAAGAGGCGCCGGATTCCGCCGAGTCAGGGAGAACAGCCCTGCGAAGCATGCATACCGGGCAAAATTCCATCGCTCCAAAATATTCACTGCCGCAGCTCGGGCAGGTGCGTCGGGGCTCTGTAGTCATTATCTACCCTCCGGTGCTCAGCCGCGATCGTTCGACGCCTGGTATGAAACCGTGCCGCGCCCTCCACTGGCGAACCATGATCGCGTTCCACAAAATTTCCGTGTTTCACCCAATGATAACGCTTGAAAGCAGTTTAGGAACAAAATTCCTGAAACTCGCTATTTTCCCGTGCCTTTGGAGATAGATGAAGCCGACGATTTTCTAGGCCAATATGGATCGAACCTATGATTCGAGCCTGGTCCCCTTCCAAGCCCCGCTCCACCGGTGTGTAAAGGCAATCCTGTGAAAGCATGACATTGCGCATCAAGCCATTATGCTAGGAAGCAGATTCGAGAATATGAGCCCAGGTAGCCCTCAGCCTTTTGCCGGCATTAGCCGAAGAGAACTTCTCAAAAGGGGACTTGCGCTGCTTGTGCGGCAAAGGATCCCGTTGGTCGGACTTTAGCGGACCTTATTTTTCATGCCATTCGTTGTCAACCTGGTTGTCGTTGCATTGATCTGGAAGGTGATGCCGATCGACAAAGTCGGCTTCATCAATCGGATGTTCGAACTTGTCGGCCTCCAGGGCCGCTCCTGGCTCGGTGATCCGAACCTTGCACTCGGCGCAATCCTGGTGGTGACGATCTGGTTTTTGATGGGCTACTACATGATGCTCTTTGGTCGATTCTACTCTACTGAACGACCAGGAACTAGCATGGTCTTGGGTATCACTTGTGGTATCACTTTTGTCATCTTTAAAGGCGAATTCTGCGTAAATTGTTCATAATCAATCGTCTCCGTAGTTCGACGGATAGAATGGAGGTGACCAGCCAAGAGTTTGCCAAGTTAGTCGGGGACACCGGCTCCTGCTCGCTTCCCGGTCAAGAGAGTCTAGCTCGACCTAAGTAACGGTTACGGAAGTTCCGGCGGCTGCCCAGTCGCCCTACAATCAAAATTCTGAGATTGATTTCGAAACAGTGGATTTCAGTGGATATCTTAGCAAAACCGTTAGCAAAATAATGAAATCGCCCAGTTCAGATCTATATAAATTACTTAGAATAAAATACTTGCGATAACCAGCGACCCCAACGGGATTCGAACCCGTGTTACCGCCGTGAAAGGGCGTAATAAGTGCGTTGTAAGTGGCTGTGTATAAGAACATTACAATCTGGGTTTAATTTTGTAACTCAATTAATAACTCGATCCACCACCACTCGGCCGCATCCCGGTGGTGCCAATCGAACCAATGCCCGTTCGGACTTCTTAAGGCTGTTATCCGAACACAGAACGCAAGGGATTCCCCAAGATTTCGTCGCGAAGCGCGGCATCCTTGGTATGGTCCTTCGATGAGGCGTTACGATTTGAGCCGACACGCGAAAGACGTGATCTCTGAACGGTACATCAGGTTGACGAAGCCAAACTGCAGGCTGGGTCGCCTCATTTAACGGCGCGGAATTTGCTGGAAGCGGCGCATGCAGGATATCATGGACGGTTTCCTGAAATTTCAGCGCGAGATCTTGCCGGGCCGCCGGGAACTGTTCAAGCAACTCGCCACCGGCCAGACGCCACGGGCGCTGTTCATCGCCTGTTCCGACAGTCGCGTCGTGCCCGAATTGCTCACCCAGCGAGAACCGGGCGATCTGTTCGTGATTCGCAACGCCGGCAATATCGTGCCCTGCTACGGACCCGAGCCGGGTGGCGTCTCCGCCTCCGTGGAATACGCGGTGGCGGCGCTTGGTGTGGCCGATATCGTGGTCTGCGGCCACTCGGATTGCGGCGCGATGACGGCCATAGCCGCCCGCAAGTGCCTGGACGGCATGCCCGCCGTGGCGAGCTGGCTGCGTTATGCGGATGCGGCCAAGGCCATCAATGAAGCACGGGAACATGCCAACCAGCGGGACCGCATCAATTCCATGGTCTGCGAAAACGTGATTGCCCAGATTGCCAACCTCAAGACACACCCGTCCGTCGCGCTGGCGCTCGAACGGGGCCGTCTCACGCTGCACGGCTGGGTCTACGACATCGAGACCGGCTCGATCGAAGCGCTGGACGGGATGACGCGCCGCTTTGTCTCGCTCGCGGAACACCCGCACGTAGCCGCTACGCCGATACCGCCTCGTCCTGTGGCGTGAGCAATTTTTGCACAACCCCTGAGAAGAGCCCAAAATGATCCAATCCCAATACAACCAGACCGCCCGGATGGCGCTCGCGGACGCCATCGTCGACGCCAAGGCCCGCAAGAACCTGAGCTTCGAGCAGCTCAACGAAGGCACCGGCCTGAGCCTGGCCTTTGTCGTGGCCGCACTGCTCGGGCAACACCCGCTGCCCGCCGATGCCGCGAAGCTCATCTCCGATCGACTGGAACTCGGCGACGAAGCCGCCCGCCTGCTGCAGACCATCCCGCTTCGCGGCAGCATCCCGGGCGGTGTGCCGACCGATCCCACCATCTACCGGTTCTATGAAATGGTGCAGATCTACGGCTCGACGCTCAAGGCACTGGTTCACGAAAAGTTCGGCGACGGCATCATCAGCGCGATCAACTTCAAGCTCGATATCAAGAAGATAGACGACCCCGAAGGCGGCTCACGCGCCGTGATCACCCTCGACGGAAAATACCTTCCGACCAAGCCGTTCTGACGCGCCGCCGGATCGACAGGGTGGAAATGCGCTGTGACGCCGGTCGAAAATTGACCAACCAGCGAGGGCTACGGCGTCTGAATATTGACCACGATGAGTAAAAAATAACCGCGCTTCGCACTGAGACGCGACACCGCCAACCCTGACTCGCAAAAAAAATCTCGGTTCTCTGCTTGGGTGCCTGCTCCTAGCAATGTGAAAGGCCGCAAATCATCCTGGCTTCCGCGGAGTTGTCCGAATTCCGAAATGTGATTACTTCTGCGCCCCCAGAACTGCTTACTCGGATTCTGACCATGGCAGCCGGCTCTCCCAAGCAGAGAAATCGGAATCTTTCTTTTCTGAGGTTGGAACTAGAAGACATCGTCCAGGGCATTACAACACCGTCCGAATTGGCTACAAAGACGACTTTCGTAAGACAACCTATTACAATGCAGTGAGGACGTCGGCCCTGGAATAGATTCATACGTTGCCAGCTGCGTTGAGACGCGGCCCGATAGGATGTATGAAATGGACGGGTGAATTATGCCCGTCAGCTTGCAGGGGAGACAAATGCGCTACTGCTGACCCTTGACCTGAGCAGTTACTTCGACACGATCCCGCACCATGAACTGATGCAAAGTGTGGCCCGGCGCGTGAGCCCCTTGCGCTTGCGGGGTGCCTCTGCTTTTGTCTTTGTTAACGGTGCTTGGTTGCTTATTTCCTTTGCCGTCCTCTTCTTTCACTGCCATCTCCAGCCACCTTTTTACAGTGCCAGGACCGCTCCGTCGCACGAAGCTGGCGGGTAATTCAGACATTGAAAAAGCCACGTCGCAGAAGGGGTCGCGTCGATACAAAATTGTATAGACGCGACCCTTTTCTTCCTCCTCTGCGTCACGCGCATGCGGATCGCTGGTTCGGGCTTGAAATCGAACTCGTGCGTCACTTGGACGAAGAGGCGAAGTACGCGGCGGCACGCGACGCAGGTGACTTTGACATTGCCGGTGTGATTGCAGGGGAGGCTGTTGGGCTGATTCACGACACAGGGTCCCAGAGCCGCAGCGTCTTGTCGGCACTTCCCCGAGACGATGCGCGTTCCGTCAGGGCTTAAAGAGACGCTCGACGCGCCATATCCGTATGGACCCTGCATTGGCGCGCCGATGGGCTGGCCGCTCTGCGCGTCCCACAGACGCAGGGTCTTGTCGAGGCTGCCCGAGACGGTGCGCGTGCCATCGGGGCTGAAAGAGACGGCCAACACTGGAGTTTCGTGTCTGTCGAAAACGCGCAACAAGATGCTTGGTGGCTTCATTTGAACCTGCAGCGGGCACAACCAAGGGAAGCCCCGCCATGTCCGAGCCGCCTGGCGCAGCCAGGCAATCTCTGGCCCCGAATCTTCGGGCAAGCGGCCGAGCAGTTGAGGCGCAAGCTGGCCCGGAGAGCGAGTCTGGCGGGATCGCCAGCCGGCTCTTGTGACCTCGCTGTCACGAACCTTGATTCGCTGATTGGCAAAATCTATCCACTGATATTTAATTTTAGGCGCAAAAGCACTCCCCATGACACGAAAGAAATACCGAATCGGAAGTAAGTGCACTACTGGCCAGGTTGTGGCCTCTATCCTCGGCCAGAGCGACGACGTGGTTGTATATACGACGACGGACAATCACCTTCGATGGGACTACAACGCGGACGGCGGAAAGGTTCCAACTAGTCTGCTCCCTGCAATCACACGGTTCGATGCCCTGATGACAAAGATTGCTGACACACCTTCCGGTGAGGCGAAGAAGCAGCTTTATTATCTTTTGGGCAAATGCCTATTTGCGGCTCTCGACAGCCGTCTGAGCGAACCGTTGAAATCCTATTTCAAGCCAGTCGAGGAACTATTGAAAGCCCAGAAAGCGATTCCCCGTATGACCACACGCTCTTCAAGTCGCCGCGTGTTTATTGCTCATGGACATGACGAAGCGGCTAAGCAGACCGTTGCCCGCTTTCTCGAGCATGTCGCTTTGCAGCCCATTATCTTACATGAACAGCCCGACGCCGGAAGAACGATTATCGAGAAATTCGAGACGGAGTCAGAGGTCAGCTTCGCCGTTGTTTTGTTGACCCCGGACGACATGGGTTATATGAACGGCGGCCATCCAGCCCCTCGCCCTAGAGCGCGTCAGAACGTTGTTTTTGAACTTGGCTTTTTCGTTGGTCGACTGGGCCGAGGTCGTGTGACCGCGCTCTACAAGGAAGGGGTTGAGATTCCATCCGATTATCGAGGCGTCGCATTTACGAAGATGGACGAACAATATGCATGGAAGATGATTTTAGCCCGAGAGCTGAAACAGGCTGGCATTAAGATTGACCTTAACAAAGCGATATCGTGAGTCGATATCGATCCGGACTGCCAGAGCCTTCTTCACGAAGGTCGGTATAGGGCCCGAGCAGCCGGTGGATCTTGTTCGCGTCCTCGCGTTCCTTGCGAGCGGGTTCAGGCCCCGTGCCAAGTACCACGAACGAAGCGATACACGCCATCAATTTGGGGGAGCTAGAAGCGCTCGCTCGCGAGTTGCTACCCCAGATGGCGTACGACTACTATGCAAGCGGTAAGACGTTAATGACCTTCAGCACCGTTTCGACATTTTCTATCGAGGAAGTTATGGCGGTCGCCACTGGACCTGTCTGGTTTCAGCTCTACGTATTTAAGGACAGGGCAATCAGCGCATCGCTGGTGAAACGTGCCGAAGTTGCCGGTTGTAAGGCTATCGTCTTTACGGTCGATGTGCCACTGCTCGGCAGGCGCGAACGCGACGTGCGAAATCGATTCATAACACCGTAAGGATCAGACACTTAAGAATATCAATCAGCGCCCTTTGGAGGCGCATTTCTTGGTTCGAATCCAAGCGCGGTAGATTGAACTTGGTGGCGTTCAGCGATAGCCCACTTGTGCAAGTCCGTGATTGAGAATCCATTATTAACCAGATCCCAAAATTCGGTCCACGGCTCTTTGGACTACAGCCATTGATGACTCAAACTTTCGGACCTAAATGACACTTTCTTCTTATCTTCGCCCGAATTTTGCCTTCACTCCGTCCACGATGGCCTGCAAAGGCGCCAAGGCAGCGTGGTCTGATGGCAAGTTCTCCTTCAGGAATTCTATCTGACCCAGGATGGAGTCAATTTCCCGTAACGACCCTCCTCCCTTGATGACTGCGACGTATGCTTCCGCAATCGCTTGATGCGTGTCTGCGAGGGTGCCTTCCCACAAGCTCGTCAGCAGCTTCGCATCCACAACGCCAGCGCGTGCCCAAATATCCCGCACCTCGTCACGCTGGCGAGCGGCCGCATCCTCGAACTCCCGGACTCTCCGAAGCCACAATTCTTTGCTCTCAGGAGCGCGTATAAAAGCGAGGGCTGCTGCATTAAGGCCCGGATAGTAGAAGCCATAGCTTCTCGCCCTCTTGTGTAATTCGACAGCTCGTTCGTATTCTATCAGAGCCTGGTCCAACTGCCCAGCGCGTTTGTAATAGCCAGCACGAAGGGCAGCCAGCTCAGCGGTGTCGGCCAGTGCGCCAACCTTTTCTAGCCAGTCGAGAGCTTCCCCCTGTAACTTCGCCCGTTGGTCCGCGGGCGCTTTTCTTGCACCTCGATCCAACAAATTGGCGATCTGTTGGGCGGCTCGTAGTGGCGCCTTTCCCTGTTCGTCAGCGAGCGCCTGACGGTAAGTCGCTATCGCCTCTTCAAAATCACCAAGCTGGCCAAATGCTTGCCCGAACGCAGCAAGCATTTCTCCATCGCGCCAATCGACAGGTGTTTCGCTGCGTAAATCGGCTAATTCATTTCGGAGACGCTCACTGTTAGCATCAGTGGCCTGCGAGGCGATGTCTGTCACCATTTGTAGCATCTCCTCCCGGGAGACAAAATTACGTGGACCGCCTCTGCCGGTCGAGCCTGAGTCAGTGAGGATTAGTCGAAAATCCGGATTTCCGTAGCACTGGTAGGCGCCCCACGTATTGCTATAAGGGTGCAACTCTTTCGTTCGCCGTCTCGCGTCGAGGACCGCATCGCCAAAGCGCTCCCCTTCGAGCATTCGTTGATAGAACCGGTCAGCGAATGTGCGTGCCGCGCGATCGTCCACGGCCCAACCAGCAGCAACGAACGCTTTCACGCCCAAGTTCATTACCTTTACAGCAAAGCTGGCAGCCAATTGTGGAGAAGGCGTGCCTTCCTTAGCGCCGTGGATGGCTCCTAGATGGCAACAGTTAACAAATACGACCTCTGGTGCCGCTAACATGCCATCGAGAATATCTGGCGTTATCCACTGGTCCGGACCTATCTTCATTCCGCTTCGGGTTGGGTCATTTGGGTCAAAGTTCCCGTGCCCAGCAAGATGAACGATGCGGAATTCCTGTGAAAGCAACGCGCTAACGATCGTCATGCCATCTCTCTTCTCGAGCAGAGTGCGGTCGTACTCACCTTGGAGTCGGGTGTAGACTGCTTCGGCCTCAGCCTGTGCACCTGGCAGGTTGCTCCAGCCGCTTTGTGTGTCTCCGACAATGAGCGCAGCCCTGCCCGAAGCAGGCACCATCCGGCGCTCTGGCGAACTGGACTGCAGTTGCCTCAGAACGCCGAACTGAACGGCGATCGGTTCAACGCCGCCGGGGCTGCGCTGGGCAAGGAGTTCCCAGGGATAGTTAGCGGCCCCTTCGTCCACAACGAGTACCACGTTTACGTGGTCCTGCATATAACTCCGCAGGTCGCGCGGAACCAGTAACTGGAACAGGACCGTTGAGAGTTGTTCGTTCCACCCAGTTTGGCGGGTCGCCTCCTGAAGCATCGGCTCGATAACCTGCCGCTGCGTGCCACGCACAAAGTCTTCCGTGCGCGCCCGGTCGGTCAGAACGGTGAACTCCAAGCCCTCTGAACGTTGCTCGTCCCCTCCCGGAAGCGACCCCTCGTTGATCTTAATGCGCCGCCACCAGCCTGACGCGTACGGATTGGCGGGTCGATTAACGCGACCCCCTTCAAGCACCCTAACGCGGGGCGCGACTGCGATTACGCTCGCCGCAGTCGCATCCCCGTTCAATCGCTCAGCCAATATCAACAGTTCGTGCGCCGCTTCTGCTGCCATGTCCCGGTATGTCTCAACAATCTCGATTTCTTCAACGCGTACCCGATCATCGAGTTGCTGGTCTCTTAGCTGACGATTGGCGTCAATCGCACCATGCACGATCGCTGACACGGCATCGCGGACGCTGCCCTGCCCGTAAGTGCCCATTAGTACGGTGCTAAAGTTTGCCTTTACAAGGCTGTTGAGATCTATCCGCATCTGCTCGGCTAACAGCAAAGCGTAGCGCAGGAGGGCAGCCCGCACCCCGCGACGTAGTTTCTCGGCGGTCAGCGCCCCGACTTCGCCCAACCCAATAACCAGCGCACCCGGTGGGCTGCTGCTTGGCATCAGCATGATCTCAGCGGTGCCAATGCGGCCTGGGTACACACCCATGCTGAAACGCTGCGTCAATCGTCCTTCTAATTGAGCATCGAGAGCCTTTTCGGCGCTAACAATCATGTCGCTCTCATAGTGACCCACCATAACGGGAAACCTGGCTTGCCTTAAGTGGCCGTGCGAGACCCCAATCGTGATTGGATGCTCCACTATATCGAACTGAGATGGTGGCTTGCCGCACAGGGCGACGTCGAGCAAATCGTCT
>Ga0210386_10003915_pt1 | contig 12386 bp, 12 predicted proteins | sample IncBWH32OmetaG_FD_160091 | JGI IMG/M metagenome (GOLD analysis project Ga0210386, IMG submission 160091) | Forest soil microbial communities from Barre Woods Harvard Forest LTER site, Petersham, Massachusetts, United States - Inc-BW-H-32-O ... | reverse complement strand
CAGTCGGTCCAGGTCGACACGCCGACGACGCACATGATCTTCATCCGCTGGCAGGACTACCCGACCACCATCGAGGTGGTGATCAGGACGACGCAGCGGCCAGACGGCAGCCTGCGCAGCGAAGTCTACCGGGTGCGCCGGTCGCTGGAGATTGCCGGCCGCAAGCGGTTCATCCAACTGGAATGCGAACTTGAGCGCAGCAGGACCACGCCGGATGACAGTGACGCAACGCGCAACCTGCTGCTGACCGAGCCTTATTCCAACGTCATCTGGGACGGCGGCAGCACCACCTGGGATGCAACCTGGACATGACCAGCAATATCGACGCCACCAAGCCGGCCAGTCCGAACGCCTACACTGCCGACATGCGCGCCAACTTCCAGGCAGCCGCTGACGAGATCAGCGCGCTCCAGGCTGCCATGGATGCGCCTGCACCATGGTTGCCGCTTGATGGTGGCACGATGGTGGGTCCGCTGACCCTGGCAGATGATCCGGTCAACCCGCTGGACGCAGCGACCATGCAGTATGTTGATGCATTGGTCGCAGCTATCCCGCCCGTCGATCTGTCAGGCTATCTGCCGCTTGGTGGAGGTGTTCTGACCGGCGATCTGACGCTAGGCGGCACGGCTTCACGGCGTAGCTTGATTGTTGATTCAGGCACCGGGCAGTCGCGTATCTTCTTGCGTTCGACCGCAGGGTCTGGGCAAGGCAACAATTCCATAACTTTCTGGGACGTGACCAACAATCGAGGCGTCGGCGTTTATGGCGGCGATTATTCCGGCATACCGACTGTCTTTATGGGGATGATGAGTTTCAGCGGCGGGGCTACAGGTGTCGCGGCTTTAAGGGTCACCGCGAACGACGTGACTGTGTCCGGTAGTTTTTCGGTCACGAACGGCTATCCGATTTTCGGTGGCGTGCCCGTGCTTGGTAGTCATCTCACCAACAAAGATTACGTAGATGCCGGTGACGCTGCCAACTTGCCGCTGACCGGTGCCATCCTTCCGACCGCTGATCCTGCGCAGGTTGGCAGTCTGTGGGCTGATCCAGCAGCCGACTTCGCGGTGAAGGTATCGCAGGGATGAGCGACCTTAAGCTGACCGTTTCTAGTTGGGGCGGCGTCATGCTGGACACGCGCGAGGTTAAGAAACTGATGCGCGCAGCCGGCAATGACGTGCGGACCAAGACGGCGCGCATGATCAACAAAAGCCAGGGCGGAGGACATTTCTACAGTTCGCCTTCAGGCAGGTATCGGGCAAGCACGCCAGGGGACCCGCCTGTGCGCGTGTCTGGCGATCTGCGGTCTTCGCTGAAGACGTTCGTTTATAAAACCGGCGAGGGCTTTGCCGTGCGGGCACGCCAGTTCTATGCGCTGTTCCTGGAAGCTGGCGCGCATGGTGGTGGCAATCCTGGCGGGCATGCCGTCAAGCCGATCAACCGGCGCACTGGCCGGCGCATGCGTGCGAAAGGCGTCTATACGCGCCGCGTGCTGGAGCCGCGCCCGTTCCTGGATCGTGTCATGCAGCAGGAAGGTCCCGAGCTAGACCGGCGCGTGCGCTTGGCATTGTCCAAGGCGTTGACCTGGAAGCAGACCAAGTGATCATCGCCACATTCATTTCCCAACTGCGCAAAAATGCGCCGATGTTCGCCGGTCGTGTTGCCGGCACTGCCGAATTTGAAGCTGGCTTAAAGAACTACAACACGTCGATGCCGCTGCCGTCTGCCTATGTGCGCCCGCTGGAGGAGGAAGCAGACCCCAATCAGGTCTGGAACGGTCTAAGACAGACGGTGCATAAAACCATCGGCGTCGTCGTGGAATGCGACGCGCAGACTGACCGACGCGGACAGGCACCGATCATGGACCTGGACGAAGTGCAAACGCAGATATTCGCCTCGTGTCTTAATCTGGTGATTGGCGAATGCCGGATGGTGCGCGGCACTGCGTTCAGCGGAATGCGAATGCTGAACCTGGACCGCGCTCGTCTGTTTTACGAATACATCTTCACGCTTGACTGGATGATCACCCATGCTGACGGCGTGCAGCCTGTCGGCGTGCCGATCCGCGAGATCGACGTTGATATTCATCTGGCACCCGTCGAAGACCACCCGGACCCGGCTGCCGTCATCAAGCTCTATACCGACACATGCTGAAGGAGTCGCGCATATGATGGTTTATCCCGTAGAGGGTCGTGCGGTGCGCGATCCTCGCAACTTCCAACTGTTGCCGGCAGAGGGCCGCGAGGTTCCTGACGGGGACTCGTTCTGGCTGCGCCGTCTGCGGGACGGCGATGTGACCAGTGATCCGCCGGCGCCCGATGACAATGCTGCAACGCTGCCCGCTGGGAGGGAATGACGATGGGTATCAACTTCACTTACTATCCAAGCAGCAATCGGGTCCCCGGCGTCTACGTCGAGATGGACCCGAGCCAAGCCAATACGTCGCAGGTTCTGCAAAAGACCTTGCTCATCGGGCAGATCACCGCAGCCGGCAATGCCGTGCCGGATGTTCCTGTCTTGATTGAAAGCGTGGCGCAGGTCCTGACGTTATGCGGCCAAGGATCAATCCTGGCACAGATGGCGCAACGCTACCTGTCGATTGACACCTTCGGCGCGGTCTACATGCTGCCGCTGGCTGACAATGCAGCAGGTCAGGCAGCAGTGGGCACCATCACGCTTGCCGGCACCGCGACCGCTCCAGGCACGCTGAATATCTACATCGGCGGCGTGCTGGTCCAGTCAGTTGTCAACCTTGGCGACACGGCTGCGGTTGCTGGGACTGCCCTGGCGGCTGCCATCACTGCCAACCCTGACCTTGCCGTGACGGCTGCGGCGGCGGCTGGCGTGATCACGCTGACCGCGAAGAACAAAGGGCTTGCGAGCAATGACATCCAGGTTCAGCAGAACTACCTGGGCACGGCTGGCGGTGAATACCCGGTGCCAGGTCTGACGGTGACGATTGCAGCCATGGCTGGCGGGACCGCGAACCCCAGCCTGTCGAATGGCTTGGCGAACCTGTCATCCGCGCCGTTCGATTTCATCTGTCTGCCCTACAATGACACGGCATCGCTCAATGCCCTGCAAGCCTTCCTGTCTGATGCGTCTGGCCGGTGGTCCTGGCAGGAGATGATCTATGGCGGCGCGTTCGCGGCATTCCGTGGGACGCTGGGGGAATGCACTGCCTTCGGCATCGGGCGCAATGACCAGCACATGTCCGTCATGCCGTTCAATGGCTCGCCTGATCCGGTCTGGATATGGGCGACTGAAGTGTGCGCGGCGTCGGCTGCCAGCCTGCGCGTCGATCCAGGTCTGCCACTGCAATACATCAACACCACGTTGAAAGCGCCGCCGGTTCCTGATCGCTGGACACTCGGGGAGCGCAACACGCTGCTTTATGACGGTCTAAGCAGCACGCGCGTCGGCGACGACGATACGGTGATCCTGGAACGGATGGCCACGACCTACCAAAAGAACGCAGCCGGCGCGAACGATGACTCATACCTGGACGTTGAAACCATGTATGGGCTGATGTTCGTGGCGCGTGACCTGTCCAACTATCTGCTGACACGCTATGCCCGCAAGAAACTGGTGAGCGATCAGACGCAAATCCTGGCCGGTTCCAACTGCGTCAATCCTTCCATGATCCGGGCGTCTGTCATCAGTGAATACCGCGCGCTGGAAGCTGGCGGCTATGTCCAGAACAGCAGCACCTTCGCCAAGGCTGTCGTGGTCGAGGATGCCGGTGACGGTCTGGTGAAGATTCTCGCGCCGGTTGATCTGGTCAACCAGCTCCGGCAGATCGCAATCCTGCTTCAATTCCGCAAGTCGTAAGGGGGTAACGATGGCTGCGTGTGAACGGCTTGCCGGTATTACCGGCGTTTCCATCGACGGCAATGCATACATGGTTGTCAGTGATGTCACTTGGTCGCCTGCCAAGTGGAAACGGGAAACGCTGGTCGGCCTCGATAGCGTGCATGGCTTCAGCGAGGTTCCCATCCAGGGCTTCATCGAGGCAACCTTGCGAGACAGCGGCGAAATCACGGTGGGCGACTTCAACGACATGCGCTGCGTCGAAGTCCTGGTGACGCTGGCCAATGGCAAGGTGGTCGGCGGTTCCAACATGTGGAACACCGCTGCGCTGGAAGTGCGAGCCGCAGAAGGGACCTTCCAGGTCCGCTTCGATGGTATCGACGTATCGGAGTCATAATCCATGGACATCATGGACAGTGAGTTCGCGGATGTCAGCGAGCCGGAGCTTCCGGCCACGCTGGACATGGACATCGACGTGACGTTCCAAAAGAAACGGTTCACCAACTTGCACCTGGAGGAACCGACTGCGAAGCAACTGGAACGCGCCGAGCTTGAATTGAATGTGCGCGACCCGACCGCATACATGTTCAGGCGCTACCAGATTGCACTGATCGCCGCCGTGGCCAAGGTCCCGCGCGAGGTCGTGCTGGAATTGCGCAACAGCCAACTGAAGGAAGCCTTCAGTTTTTTGTCCGCCATATTGAAAGATACCCCGGAGGATGGCGAGAACTCATCGCAGACCTGACGCGCTTCTGGGGCTGGGGACCGCATGATGCATGGGGCCTGACCGGAACGCAGTTGATCTGGTGGGCTGAACAGTCCCGTCGCATTGCAGAACGCGAGAAGGAAGCAGCGAGCCGCTAATGGCTGGATATTCCGTCACCTATTCCGTCGTTGACAATGCGTCGAAGCAAATCGAGGCAATCAACCGGCGCATCACGGCGATGCGTGCGCCGATGGACCGCATGTCGCGGCAGATATCCCGCTTCGTTGACGTATCCGGTCTGCGCAAGGTTGCGCAGGGTTTCGAGTGGATCGGCAAAGCTGCCTCGACCGTCCTGCGCAGCCTGACTGCCATCGTCCCGGTGATGGGCGCGCTGACCGGCGCGGCGTCCATTGCCGGCATGGTCAAGCTGGTGTCGCAGTATGCCGCGTGGTCGCATACGTTGGTCCAGAATGCCGATGACATCGGCGTCACCACGGAGCAATTGCAGCACTTCCAGGATATGACGCGGCTTGCAGGCGGCAACGCCGAGGATATGACGGCGGGGCTAAAGGGGCTGCATACCACGCTGGGCAACATGAATGTTGGCACCGGCAATGCTGCCGCCGCTGCGCAACAGTTCCAAAAGCTCGGCATCAATGTCCGCGACGCGAACGGCCACATTATCACTGCGGTTGATAAAGTATTCCCAGAGCTAATCAAAAAGCTCGCCGCTATACAGAACCCAATCGATCGCGCGCGGGCCGCTAATGAATTGCTCGGTAGCTCGGGCGAGCAACTGGTCGAGACGTTCCGCCAGATGAGCACGAGCTATGATCAGGTGGACAGAGATGCCAGCCGCTACCAGGAACTTACCAACGAGCAGAAAGCCACCCTGCAACAGTTCTCTGAAGAGCAAGGCCGGACAGGCGTGGCGTTCGACCACCTGGGCCAGCAGATATCAGTGGTGCTGGCGCGTGACTTCGGCCCGCTGCTGAAGCACTTCAATGATTTTGTGGAAAAGCACTCTCCCGACATCATCAAAGCGATTAATGACATATCGACCAAGTTTGCGGCGTGGCTGGAGAATGTTGACTGGACCAAGGTGCAAGCCGGCATCCAAAGCATGATCGACAGCCTTAAATGGGTGGTCACACACCTGGACACCATCAAAGATGTTGCCGAGGCAATTGCCGCAGCCTTCGCGCTGAAGTGGGGCGTCGGCATGGTCAACTCAATCCGGCTGGTGGTGGTGGCACTTGGTCCATTGTCTGCTGCGCTTGCCCCCATTGCTGCTGCGCTTGCCTTGGTCACCACCTATGAAAAAAACAAGGCAGGACAGAAGGACATCGAAGACAAAGCGAAGGCGATGGGCTTCGATCAGCAGTCAGGCGGCGCGTTCGGCCTGCCCACCTTCCACAATCAGCAGACCGGCGAAACACTCAGCTACGAAGACATGATGAAACGCCAGGGCAGACCAGCAGGCGGCGGCGGCTGGCTCGAACAGGGCCTGGACCGTTTGTGGAAAGGTCCTGAAGCCATCCAGCAGCAGGCAGCACCAGGACCCATGAACCTGCCGCAAGCCAACGCGCAGCGCGGCGCAGCCATCCGTGACAAGCTGGCGTCTGACCTGAACCTGTCGAGCGATACGGCGTCAGCCATGGTTGGCAACCTGCAAGCTGAGTCTGGGCTGCAAGCCGTCCAGGAAGGCAAGCCGATCAGCGGGCGCGGCGGCTTCGGCTGGGCACAGTGGACAGGACCACGGCGGCTCGCCTTCGAGGCATATGCCAAGAAAAACGGCTTGGACCCCAAGAGCGACGAAGCAAATTATGGCTTCATGCGCGAGGAACTAAACTCGCCGCAGTATGCCGGCATGATGGACCGAATGCGCGCCGCCAAGTCACGAGATGAAGCGACGGCAATTTTCGAGCGCGAATATGAAGGTCCAGCCGTCAGCAATGTCGGCGTGCGGCAGAACTATGCGCAGCAGATTGCCAAGGCGCAGGCACCGCCGGTCGCCGCCGGCCCACCTGTCCAGGTAGCGCAGGCTGCGCAGCAGCCGGTCAACGGCGCGGTGGATGTCTCCATCACGCATAAAAACCCACCGCCGAACAGTGCCGTAACGGCAACCGGATCAGGATCAGTGAACGTGTCGCCAGTGCGCGTCGAACACCAGGACATGGCCAGCATATGAGCGACTTCACCGGGCTTGCCACGCAGACGCTTGGAACGTCCCGCATCATCGACAATACCGGCGAAAGCTGGGCCGATGGTTCATGGTTCCTGCAACTTCAGCCGGGGTCCTGGCGCGGCGTAGGCTTCGTGCTGGATGCCGGCGATACCGTGGCGGGCCGGCGTGTCGCCATCCACGAATACCCATACCGCGATGATGCCTGGGCAGAAGACCTGGGGAAGCTGCCCCGGCGCTTCTCGGTCCAGGCATTCATGGTGGGCGATGATGTCTACCAGCAGCGGGACGCCATGATTGACGCCTGCGAGCAACCTGGACCTGGAACGCTGGTGCATCCCACGCTTGGTTCCATCGAATGCGTCATGCTGGAGTTCCAGGTGACCGACCGGCGCGAGCGTGGCCGCGTGGTCGAGGTTCAGTTCTCATTCATCATTGCCGGCGATGTCCAGTTTCCGTCGACCATGATTGCCACAGGTCAGAACGTCCTGGCGCAAGCCGGCGCGCTGAACATGGCATCCGCCTCGGACCTGGGGATTTCGCTGGCCGGCATCGGCAACGTCGCACGGCAGGCAACGGCTGGCATCAGTCAGTTCACCGGCATGGCATCCGGCGCGATGAACGATGCCTCGCGCATATTCAACAGCGTGCGCGGTCTGCAAGGCTTCTATGGGCGCTTTGGGACCGGCAGCCGCACAACCATGCAGCCAGCCACCGCGACCGTCCAAAGCGTTCTGAGCGATGCCACGAAGGCACGCTCGGCGGTCCTGGCCGCGTCCAGTCTGGTCAACCTGACGGCAAGCCTGCTGTGAGCACGCAATCTGATGACTTCGCGGCGGCAGGCGTGGCGCTGTGCAATGCCGTAGCCGAGTCAGCATCTGATCCGGCTGACGCGATCCGGCTGCTGCTGATCCTGGCCGGCTGGGTGCCGGTGCCGGTTCCTGGCTTCGGTCCATTGGCGCAAAAGGCGCAGACGGCCCAGGACGCCATTGCCGACAACCTGAGATGTGCCGCGTGCGCAGCCTTGGCAGGCGCTACACAGGCATATCAGCCGGTCAGCTACCAGGATGCGTTAGCCACCCGCGATGCCGTGTGCGATGCGCTGGACGCGCAGGCGACCAGGACCGCCGACGCCGGCAGGGATGCGACCTATCAGGCATTGCGCAGCTTGCGCACGGCTGTCGCGATGGACCTTGCCGTGCGCGGCGCAAACCTTGCTTGGCTGGTGGACGTTCGCACGACTGCCCCCATGCCGTCATTGACTGAAGCCTGGACGCTCTACCAGGACACGACCAGGGAGCCGCAGCTTGTCGGTTCAGCCTTGCCGGCCCATCCGCTGTTCCTGCCGGTCAGCTTCCCGACACTCAGCCAATGAGCGGAGCGCATGGCGTGCCACCACGCGGAACGCCACCAGGGTCCACGGATACCTTGTCCCTGACGGTCGGCAATCAGGTCCTGTCAGGCTGGCAGCGTGTCACGGTAACACGACCGCTCCAGGGCATCCCGGCCTCGTTCTCGATCGAGGTGACGGAAAAGTATCCGAACGCGCCTGACATCGACCTGAAGCCAGGACAACCATGCACCGTCAGAATCGGGTCCGATCTGGTGATGACCGGATACGTTGATCGGTATGCTTCGAGCATCGCGCCAGGACAGCACACCATCCGCGTTGAAGGCCGCAGCAAGTCGCAGGACCTGTGCGATTGCTCGGCGCTGGTGGAAGGCATCAGCGCGGGTGAGGAATCCAAGCCAGGGATGCAGGTTGTCCACGCCGACGCGCTGACCATCGCGCGGCAACTGGCCAAGCCTTACAAGGTGCCGGTGCAGACCACTGCATCGGATCTGCCAACTTATCCACAATTCAACATCAACCTTGGCGAGACCGTGTGGGACATCATCGACCGCGTGACCAAATACTCGCGGCTGCTGGTCTACGATATGCCCGACGGTTCGATCATGCTGGCAACAGTCGGCACCGAGTCGATGGCATCCGGCTTCGCTATTGGTGAGAACGTCGAGACGGCGGATGTCATGTTCTCGATGGACCAACGCTATTCGGAATACGAGGGCCATCTGATCTCGGTTGCAGCACTTGGAACGGATGCCGGGGTGAACATGCCGCAGATCGGCGTGGTGGTGAAGGATGAAGACGTTCCCCGGTTCCGCAAGCTCTACGTGATTTCCGAACAGTTCGTGCTGGGTCAGCCGCTGGCCGGTCAGCGTGCCGCATGGGAAAAGGCAAGACGTTGGGGGCAATCGTTCAACTTCAATGTCGTCTGTGACTCCTGGCGTGATGCATCCGGCAAGCTGTGGGCACCGAACATGCTGGCACCCATCAGCGCACCGCAATTGAAGTTGCCCAACAAGTCTTGGCTGATTGGCAACGTGTCGTATATCCGCGATGAATCCGGTCAGCATTGCCACGTATCACTATGGCCACCTGAAGCCTTCTCGGTTGCGCCCACCTCACCGAATACCTTGGTCACACAGCAAGACGTGAATAACTTCAATCCGACCAAGCCGAATGCGCCATGAGCAGCGTGACTGACCGGCTTTACCGGGCGGCGCGGATGATGGTTGCACCGCTGAAGATCACCGCGACGGATGACAGCGGGCCGGTTCATCGCGTCCAGGTCCGAGGCTTCCCGCCTGAGACAATCGACGCCATGCCGACGTTGCAAATTTATGGTCTGGCATCGCATGCGCCGCCAGGATCAGACGCGATGGGGATCTTCGCGTCTGGCGACAGGTCGAATGGCGTCATCGTGGCAACCGGCAATCAAGAGTTCAGATTGCGCAATCAGAAGCAGGGCGAGGTCGCGCTGCATGACAATGCAGGCAGCGTCGTCAAGCTGGCGAACGGCGGCAACATTGAAGTGACCGCAACCGGCAAGCACACCATGACCGTTCCCCAGGTCGAGGTGAATGCATCCAGCACCGTGACCATGACGACGCCCCTCGTTCACGTCGAGGGACGGCAGACGATGGCATACGAGCCGTCCCAGCCCAACGAGGTTGCGACCAAGCACTATGTCGACCAGACCAGCGGCGGCGGGGTGGTAGGACCACCAGGACCTGCTGGACCTGAAGGCCCGCCAGGACAGACCGGCCCGACAGGACCTGCTGGACCACAGGGGCCGGCTGGAGCGGACTCAACGGTTCCAGGTCCGCAAGGCCCGCCAGGACAGACCGGCGCAACCGGTCCCCAAGGCCCGCAGGGCGCGGCGTCGACTGTGCCTGGACCTGAAGGCCCGCCAGGACCTGAAGGCCCGCAGGGCACGACTGGAGCGACCGGCGCAACCGGACCACAGGGTCCGGCTGGAGCAGACTCAACGGTTCCAGGTCCGCAAGGCCCGATAGGACCTGAAGGACAGACCGGCGCAACCGGACCTGCTGGACCTCAAGGGCCGCAGGGTGAGGTAGGACCGCCAGGGGGGCTAGGAGAAGCACCATCGGATGGATTTGCTTACGGAAGATGGAATGCAACCTGGAGTCAGGTCCTGCCTCTGAGCGGACCTAGCACGATCAACGGAACAGTGGCGATTTACGCGAACCCCGCCGACACGCCTCCCCTGTTCATCAATGCGAATCTAAATGGCGTTGTTCCTGCCGCGAATTTCGGGATGTATCTCGGCTACAATTTAAGCAGCGGCGCTTGCGAAGCCGACTTCATCAACGCTTATGCCGGTGCCGCTACTAGCTTTTCCTGGTATCAAATGGACGCGGCGGGGACTGCGTTAACGTGGCTTGCATCACTAGATGCAACGGGAACTTTCTATCCCGCCGCCGCAATCGACTTTGGCCAGCGATTAGTGACCAACCCGCTCGACCTCTCGCAGCACATATCGCTGTATGATGCTTGGGGCGGTATCAGCGTTACCAGCGGCTGGTTGAATGTGGTCGCTGGTTCTCAGACGGTGATGGGGTTCAACGGCCCCCAAATTTTCGTTGGGTCAGGTGTTGGGCTGTATCTGGACCACGATCCGACTGCTGGCAATGAAGCTGCGACCAAGCAGTATGTCGATGCACATCTGCCCCTGAGTGGCGGCACGCTGACCGGCCCGCTACATGCGTATGGCAACGCGGGCGGCTGGTCGTCCCATAACATCGGTCAACAGGTATTAATTACAACTAATAGCGCCAATCCGGCACTTGCTATCGGCGATGCGAGTGAGAGCAATTGGTGGGCTATCGCCAACATGGTTGGCTATTTGCGTTTTGCCGCCATGCCGGCACTGTCCGACGGTAGCACGCCGCCGACTTATGTGCTTGAACTAACGACAACCGCCATAACGGTTCACCAGCCCATTACACTGCCCGCCGATCCCACCACAGAAATGCAAGCTGCGACCAAGCAATACGTGGATGCACATGCTGGCGTGGCGCTGGATGCTGATGGCAACCTCGGCATCAACATCGCTCCACCAGCGGGACAGTATCCGGCTGATCCCACCACAGGCGGCTGGCTATTTGGTGGAGGTGTCACGGCGAATGATTGGGCCGTCAATCTTTACTGGTCAGACACTGGCTACCGGTATTGGAATGCTGGCTTCGGCTATGCAACCTCGATGCAAGCTGACGGGTCTTTGGTGTGGTTCTCGACATCCAGCGGCAACGCGGGGGATCTGGCACCGCTTGCGACCGCGATGTCGCTCGATACGTCGGGCAACCTCAACGTAACAGGCTCCATTGGCATTGGCACGACAACGTGGTTCAACACCAGCAATTCAGACAACTTCTACGCGACCGGCGATTCCGCCTCTATCTATTTCCAGTTCGAAGCCGGCTGGTATTGGACCTGGGGTCGCACGGATGGGCAGCTTTATTGGCAGACGCCAAATGGCGCACTGCTGATCATGCGGACATCGGATAATCTCTCCTATAACGCTGTAGGCAGCCTTGGCGGCTATGGTCCCTACCTTGACTATTCCGATGTGCGCGGCAAGCAAGCCATTTCACCAGCAACAATCGGGCTCGCTGAAATCCTGCAATTGGAGCCGATCAACTTCACTCGGATCAGCTTCCCCGCGCCGCAGGGCAAGCAAGTCATCCATCCGCCTGAGATTGGCTTCAGCGCGCAACAGGTCCGCCCGATCATTCCTGAAGCAGTGCGCGCAATCGGCATAGCCTTGCCGGATGGTGCCGGCACTCTGGAAAGTGACGATCCGTCGCTTGCTGTCACCACCACGGCGATCATTGCCGCCCTGGTCAACGCGACGAAGGAACTTGCTGCAAAGGTCGCAGACCTGGAGAGCCGGTTGAATGTCCTGGATTGAAGACCTGGGCCTGTGGATCGTTTCAGACGGCACGCAGCCGCCGCCTGCCCATGATGCCGGCGATGTCTTCATTGCGTGGGATAACGTCAATGCGCAGGGCGACTGGTCGCTGGCAGAAGGCGATTTGCAGACCGGCCAGGACCTGGAGACAGCGTGCCTCGTGTCGCTGTTCACCGACAAGCTGGCGACGGCTGACTTCGTGCCAACTGACGGAACGTCCGACCGGCGCGGCTGGTGGGCTGATCCATACAACGATCAGCCGCTGGGATCGAACCTCTGGCAACTGGAACGCGCGAAGAAAACCCGCGACACGCTCGGCCTTGCACGCCGCTATGCGTCCGATGCCTTGCAATGGCTGGTGACTGACGGCATAGCGAAACAGGTTGTCGTCAATACATCCTGGCTCGGCAAC
>Ga0210386_10003912_pt1 | contig 12387 bp, 11 predicted proteins | sample IncBWH32OmetaG_FD_160091 | JGI IMG/M metagenome (GOLD analysis project Ga0210386, IMG submission 160091) | Forest soil microbial communities from Barre Woods Harvard Forest LTER site, Petersham, Massachusetts, United States - Inc-BW-H-32-O ... | reverse complement strand
GACGCCCACCGCCAGGGTCTTCTGCGACCCGCCAAATCGATAGGCGATGCGCCAACGTTTCGCGCCATCAGGAGTGATCCACAATTGCAGCCCACCACCGTCCGAAAGCTTGACGATTTTTGCGCTGGGGAGCGCGCGTTTTATAGCAAGGTCGGTAAGGGCCATGTTGGTATCACCGCGCGGCCTTGATGCCGCATACCAACGAATCTACCAACAAATGTGTTGGACGCAAACATACTCCACGGGACCGTCCGAGACAGTTCTTTTGGTCTAAGTTATTGTTTTGTCGAGGTTATCGGACGAATTAGGACGCCCTAAAACGTCCAAGTGGTGCCCAGGAAAGGACTCGAACCTTCACGGCTTGCACCGCTGGTACCTGAAACCAGTGCGTCTACCAATTCCGCCACCTGGGCATGGGCCGCTTCTTAAGAGCGCCAGCGGTCGGCTGTCAACGGCGTGCCGCGCTTCCCTACCCCCCGCATGACAATCGCGCCCGCCCGGCGCTAAACTCGCCCGAAATCAGCGTGAGAGCGCCATCGCCGCGCCGCAGAGGATTCCTGATGACCAGCGCCGCCCGCCTTTCGCTGCACGTGCCCGAGCCGACCGTGCGGCCGGGCGGCCGGCCAGACTTCAGCCATGTCGGCGTCGCCGAGGCGGGCGAAGTTCCTCGGCCGCCGATCGACGTCAGCCCCTCCGACATCCGCGATTTCGCCTATACGATGATCCGCGCGCTCGACGATAACGGCGAGGCGGTCGGTTACTGGGCGGGGACGCTTAACCCCGACGAGCTGCGCAAGGGCCTGCGCGACATGATGCTGACCCGGGCCTTCGACGCGCGCATGCTGCTGTCGCAGCGCCAAGGCAAGACGTCATTCTACATAACCTGTCTCGGCGAAGAGGCGATCGCGACCGCGCATCGCAAGGCGCTCGCGGACGGCGACATGTGTTTTCCGACCTACCGCCAACAGGGCCTGCTCATTGCAATGGGCTGGCCGATCGTCGACATGATGTGCGAGATCTTCTCCAACGAGAAAGATCACCTCAAAGGCCGCCAGCTTCCCGGGCTCTATTCGTTCAAGAAGGCCGGGTTCTTCACCGTCTCAGGCAATCTTGGCACCCAATATCCGCATGCGGTCGGCTGGGCGATGGCGTCGGCGATCTCGGGCGATACGCGCATCGCTTCGGGCTGGATCGGCGAAGGCGCGACGGCGGAGAGCGATTTCCATTCGGCGCTGGTGTTCGCCTCCGTCTACCGGCCCCCGGTCATTCTCAACGTCGTCAACAACCAGTGGGCAATCTCGTCCTATCAGGGCATCGCGGGGGGCGAGAGCGCCAGATTCGCTGCTCGCGCCCACGGCTTTGGCATCCCCTCCCTGCGCGTCGACGGCAACGACTATCTGGCGGTCCATGCGGCCTCGCTGTGGGCGGTCGAGCGGGCGCGCGCCAATTTGGGCCCGACCCTCATCGAATGGGTGACCTACCGCGCCGGCGCGCACTCGACCTCGGACGATCCGTCGAAATATCGCCCCAAGGACGAATGGACCGCTTGGCCGTTGGGCGATCCGGTCGAGCGGCTTAAAGTTCACCTCGTTCGTATCGGCGCCTGGAGCGAGGAGCGCCACCGGCAGATGCAGGCCGAGGTCGACGCCGAGATCCTAGACGCCGCCAAGGAGGCCGAGAGCCACGGCACCCTGCACGACGGACCGAAGCCGAGCGCGGCGACGATGTTCGAGCAAGTCTATAAGGAGATGCCGCGCCATCTGCGCGAGCAGCGCCAGCAGCTCGGAGTTTAGCGCCATGCCGCGCATGTCGATGGTCGAGGCGATCCGCGACGCGATGGATTGCAAGATGGCCGAGGACGAGCACGTCGTCGTGTTCGGTGAGGACGTCGGCTATTTCGGCGGCGTGTTTCGCTGCACCGATGGGTTGCAGCGCAAGTATGGCAAGTCGCGCTGCTTCGACGCGCCGATCAACGAATCCGGAATCGTGGGCGTGGCGATCGGCATGGGCGCCTATGGGCTTAGGGTGGTCGCCGAGATCCAGTTCGCCGACTATGTCTATCCCGGCTACGACCAGATCGTGTCGGAGGCGGCGCGGCTGCGCTACCGCTCGGGCGGCGAGTTCTTCGCTCCGATCGTGATCCGCATGCCGTGCGGCGGCGGCATCTATGGCGGGCAGACGCATAGCCAGAGTCCCGAGGCCTTGTTCACGCACGTCTCCGGCCTCAAGACCGTCATCCCCTCCAATCCTTACGACGCTAAAGGTCTCCTGATCGCCTCGATCGAGGACGACGATCCGGTCATCTTTCTCGAACCGAAACGGCTCTATAACGGCCCATTCACCGGCCACCCGGAGCAGCCTACCGTGCCTTGGGCCAAGCATCCGCTAAGCGATGTGCCGGCGGGGCGCTATGTCGTGCCGCTCGGCAAGGCGGCGGTGAGGCGCGAGGGGAAGGGGGTCACCGTCCTCTGCTACGGCACGATGACCCATGTTGCCGAGGCGGCGGCGGAGGAGACCGGGGTCGATGCGGAAATCATCGATCTGCGCTCGCTGCTTCCGCTCGACGTCGACGCGATCGAGGCTTCGGTGAACAAGACCGGCCGCTGCGTCATCGTGCATGAGGCGACGCTGACCTCGGGCTTCGGTGCCGAGCTCGCCGCGCAAGTGACGGAGCGTTGCTTCTATGCGCTGGAAGCGCCGGTCCGGCGCATTGCCGGCTGGGACACGCCCTATCCGCACGCGGAAGAGTGGGATTATTTCCCCGGCCCCGCGCGTGTCGGGCGCGCGCTCGTCGAGGCGATGGAGGCATGAAATGGGCGTGCGCTCGATCAAGATGCCCGATGTCGGCGAGGGGGTGGCGGAAGCGGAGATCGTCGAATGGGCGGTCAAGGTCGGCGATCTCGTCAAGGAGGATCAGGTCGTCGCCGCCGTGATGACCGATAAGGCGACGGTCGAAATCCCGACTCCCGTAGCGGGCAGCGTGCTCACGCTCGGCGGCGCAGTCGGGGACGTGCTCGCCGTCGGCGCCGAGCTCATCCGCATCGACGCGCCCGGCCTGCCGGATTCGCTTCTTCCCGCTCCGCCGAAATCGCGGCCGCGGGAGCAGGAGCCAGCGCCCCCGCAGAGCGTCAAACCCGAGCTGATCGAGCCGGCGCCGGCGGCGCCCGTGATGCGCGCCGAGGCGCCCCCGCGCCCTCTTGAGCCGCGCACTGGCGCGCCGCGCCCGGTAGGCGAGAAGCCGCTCGCCTCGCCCGCCGTGCGCTTGAACGCCCGCGAGGCCGGCGTCGATCTCAGATTTGTCCGCGGCTCCGGACCCGCGGGACGCATCACCCACCAGGACCTCGACGCCTATATCGCCCGCCCGCCCGAGCCGTCATCGGAACGGCGAGGCCGGGTGGCCAATAAAGCCGTCGAGACGATCAAGGTCGTCGGCATGCGACGGCGCATCGCCGAGAACATGGCCGAGTCGGCGCGCCGGGTCGCGCATTTCTCCTATGTCGAAGAAACCGATGTCACCGCGCTCGAGGAGCTGCGCGCTTCCCTCAACGCCCGCGCTACTGAAGAGCGCCCGAAGCTGACCCTGCTGCCGTTCCTCATACTCGGGATTGTCAAGGCGGTCGGCGAATTCCCGCAGGTCAACGCTCATTACGACGACGAAAACGACGTCATATCGCGCTTTGGCGCCGTCCACTTAGGCGTGGCGACCCAAACGCCGAACGGCCTCATGGTTCCCGTCGTCCGGCATGCAGAGACGCTAGGCTTGCACGAATGCGCGCGCGAAATGCGCCGGGTGAGCGAGGCCGCGCGCCAGGGCGTCGCGGCGCGCGACGAGCTCTCCGGCTCGACGATCACGCTGACCTCGCTCGGCGCGCTCGGCGGCATTGTCTCGACGCCAATCGTCAACCGGCCGGAAGTGGCGATCATCGGCGTCAACAAGATCGTCGTGAAGCCCGTCTGGCGCGATGGCGGCTTCGTTCCGCGAAAAGTCATGAACCTGTCGTCGTCGTTCGATCATCGGGTGGTCGACGGCTATGACGCCGCGACTTTCATCCAGCGCCTGCGCACGCTGATCGAGGCCCCGGCCACGCTGTTCATCGAGGAGTGACGGGTGGAGAGTGTCATACCCGCGAAAGCGGGTATCCAGCAGCACTTGTGCGGCTTTCGGAGCTCTCTGTGGGGCCGGCGACTGGACCCCCGCCTTCGCGGGGGTGACAAGGCCCGGAATTGCAAGGCGGCAGAGACGAAATGAACGAGCTTCGCTGCAAGGTTCTCGTCATCGGCGGCGGCCCCGGCGGCTATGTCGCCGCGATCCGCGCGGGACAGCTCGGCCTCGACACGATTCTCGTCGAAGCCGACCGGCTCGGCGGAACATGCCTCAACGTCGGCTGCATTCCCTCGAAGGCGCTGATCCACGCGGCCGGCGCAGCGCATGGCCTTCGCGAGCCGCGGGGCTTAAGCGCCATCGGGCTCTCGATCGAACCGCCGAAGCTCGACTTCGCCCGCACGATCGCCTGGAAGGATTCGATCGTCGCTCGCCTCACCGGGGGCGTCGGCGTTCTTCTGAAGAAGGCCAAGGTGCGCACCCTCCTCGGGACAGCCACGATCGTCGACGGCAAGACGGCGACCGTACGCGAGGACACTGGCGAGAGCCATATTCAGGCCGAGCATCTCGTCATTGCGACCGGCTCGGAGCCGGTGGAATTGCCGGCGATGCCATTCGGCGGCGATGTCCTGTCGTCGACCGATTCGCTGGCGCTGACCGAGGTTCCGCAATCGCTCGCGGTGGTCGGCGCGGGCTATATCGGAATGGAGCTCGGCGTGGCTTTCGCGAAGCTCGGCGCCAAGGTGACGATCGTCGAGGCGCTTCCGAAAATCCTGCCGCTCTACGATCTGGAGCTGACTCAGCCGGTCGTGCGGCGCCTTGCCGAACTCGGCGTCGAGACGCTCGTCGGCGCGCGGGCGATTGCGCACGCCAGCGGCGCGCTCAAGGTCGCGGCGGCGGATGGCAAGGAGCACGCTATCGCCGCCGACAAGGTGCTGGTCGCGGTCGGCCGGCGCGCCCGTGCGAGCGGCTTCGGACTGGAGACGCTTGATCTGACGATGAGCGGCGCGTTCGTGCGTATCGACGCGACCTGCGCGACCTCAATGCGCAACGTGTGGGCGATTGGCGACGTGACCGGCGAACCGATGCTCGCCCACCGCGCGATGGCGCAAGGCGAAATGGTCGCCGAGATCATCGCCGGCCATAAGCGCGCCTTCGACCATGTCGCAATTCCCGCGATTTGCTTCACCGACCCGGAGATCGTCGCCGTCGGACTTTCGCCCGACGCCGCCAAGGCCGCGCATGGCGAAATTCGCGTCGGCCATTTTCCTTTCCGCGCCAATGGCCGCGCCATGACGCTCCAAGACGACGAGGGCTTCGTGCGCGTCGTCGCGCGCGCCGACAATCATGTCGTGCTCGGAATCCACGCTGTCGGCGTTGGCGTCTCGGAGCTTTCGGCCGCCTTTTCGCTGGCGCTGGAAATGGGCGCGCGGCTCGAAGACATCGCGCTCACCATCCACGCTCATCCGACGCTAAGCGAAGCCTTCCATGAGGCAGCGCTCGCCGCGCTAGGCCATCCTCTGCATATTTGACAGGCCACGTCCGGTTGACACCCATCCGCCCGGTGCTAAACACGCGCTCCCACTCTGAGGGAGCCATGGATGGCGTCGCAACCGATCTTCTGCGTGGGTTGCTGGCAGAATATGAAGCTGCCCATCGCTTTGCGCACTGTCGCCGCCCTGCCGTACCGCGCCGTCGGCATCCGCCAAAGCCGCATGAACCCCAACACCTGCACGATCTGCGAGACGATGTTCGAGCGGGTCATGAAGGCGCGGCAGGTCGAGATCGACGCGACCATCTTGTTCGCCGATCTCAGAGGCTACACGAGCCTCTCGCAGTCGCAGTCGAGCGGCGCGATCGCCAAGCTTCTCGACGCCTTCTACGACGTTTGCGGCGAGGCGATCTGGGAGAACGACGGCATCATCAACAAGACGATGGGCGACGCCGTTATGGCGGTGTTCAATTTTCCGATCAAGCATCAGGATCATGCCGCGCATGCGGTCGCGGCCGCGCGGAAAATCCAGGAGCTTTGGCGCGCGCGGCGCGAAGAGCTTTCGCACGCCTTCGGCGTTGACGCGGCAACAATCGGCGTCGGAATCGGCCTCGACACGGGCCGCGTCAATTTCGGCGAGTTTGGCCGTACGCACCAGGATCTAACCGCAATCGGCACGGTGGTGAACGTCGCCTCGCGCGCGCAGAGCGCCGCGGCGGCCGACCAAATTCTCATGACCGCAGCCGTTCGCGAAAAGGCGGCCGCCGCGCTGCCCGAGAGCGCCGGGCGGGACTACCAACTGAAGGGAATCGATCAGCCCGCGAGACTGTGGGCGGCGTGAGAAGCGTCTTGCCCCCGCGGCTCTTTCCATCGACCCATTGATTGGCTAGGCCTGGATGAGACATTCGGAGGAACCCGAGGCCATGACCTACGCCAACGTCATCGTCGAAACGCATGGGGCGGTCGGCCTCATCAGGCTCAACCGTCCGCAAGCCTTGAACGCGCTGTCGGCGGCTTTGATGGAGGACCTGAACGCGGCGCTCGAGGTCTTCGAGTCCGACCCCGCAATCGGCGCTATCGTGCTGACAGGGTCGGAGAAGGCGTTCGCCGCCGGCGCCGACATCAAGGAGATGCAGGACAAGACTTTCGCCGAGGCTTTCCTCGGCGATTTCATTGGCCGGTGGGAGAACGTGACGCGCGTTCGCAAGCCGATCATCGCCGCCGTCGCTGGTTTCGCGCTCGGCGGGGGCTGCGAGGTCGCAATGATGTGCGATTTCATTCTCGCCGCCGACACCGCCAAATTCGGCCAGCCCGAGATCAAGCTCGGGGTGATGCCTGGTGCCGGCGGCACGCAGCGCCTGACTCGCGCGGTCGGCAAATCCAAAGCAATGGAGATGATCCTGACCGGGCGCATGATGGACGCCACCGAGGCCGAGCGCTCGGGCCTCGTCTCGCGCATTGTCCCCGCCGCCTCGCTGATCGAGGAGGCGCTCAAGGTCGCCGCGTCAATCGCCGCCTTGTCGAGGCCCGCAGTCTACGCCGCCAAGGAGGCCGTCAATCGCGCCTACGAGACGACGCTCGCGGAAGGGGTGCGGTTCGAACGCCGCATCTTCCACTCGCTGTTCGCGACCGAAGACCAGAAGGAGGGCATGCGCGCCTTCGCCGAGAAGCGCGCGGCGAACTTCAAGCACCGGTAGCCGAGGTCGCCGCTCAGCCGGCCGTCCAACCGCCGTCGATCGAAAGATTGGCGCCGGTGATCGGCGCCGCCGCATCCGAGCAGAGATAGACCGCGAGCGCGGCGACCTGCTCGACGCTCACGAATTGCTTGGTCGGCTGGGCGGCGAGGATCACATCGTTGATCACCTGCTCGCGCGTCATGTTGCGGGCCTTCATCGTGTCGGGGATCTGGCGCTCGACCAGCGGTGTCGACACATAGCCGGGCGAAATGCAGTTGGCCGTGACGCCAAAGGTCGCGAGCTCGAGCGCCACCGTCTTGGTCAGTCCGGCGAGGCCGTGCTTGGCCGACACATAGGCCGATTTGAACGGCGAGGCGATCAGCGAGTGGGCCGAGGCCGTATTGATGATGCGGCCCCATTTTTGCGCCTTCATCCCCGGAACCGCGGCGCGGATCGCATGGAAGGCCGCGGTGAGGTTGATGGCGATGATGGCGTCCCACTTCTCGGGCGGAAAGTCCTCGATTCGCTCGACGTGCTGGATGCCGGCGTTATTGACCAGAATGTCGAGCGAACCCATCTTGCTCTGGGCGTCGGCGATCATCGCCTCGATTTCCGCTCCCTTCGCCATATCGGCCCCGTTGTAGAAGGCCTTGACGCCGAATTCCTTCTCGATCCTGGCGCGCTCGGCCTCGATCGCCGCCTTGTCGCCGAACCCGTTGATGACAACGTCCGCGCCTTCCTTGGCGAGGGCGCGGGCGATCGCCAGGCCAATGCCGCTTGTCGAACCGGTGACGAGGGCGTGACGTTTGGCGAGCGACATCGGCGTTTCTCCTCATTGGACTGCGCGGAGAAACCGTCCGCGCGGAGCGGTCATATTGCATTGCAGTGAAGCTTTCGAGGGATTCATTGCACTGCAAAGGTCGCGGATGACAAATTCGCGTTGAGCGCTTAGATTCGGCCGGGGTTAATTCGGTCGGCGCGCGACGGTAAAAGGATGGCGGCAATGAGCCTTGCGATGTCGGAAACGCCCTCAGGGCCGCTCTCCCGCCACGCGACTGTGGGGGTGCGGGTCGGCGACGGCGATGCGGCGGTCGTGGTCGGCGGGGGCGGGCCGATCGTCGTCCAGTCGATGACCAACACCGACACCGCCGACATCGAAGGGACCACGCGCCAGATCGCGGCGCTCGCGCGGGCAGGCTCGGAGCTCGTGCGCCTGACCGTCGATCGCGAGGAGGCCGCTGCGGCCGTGCCGCATATCCGCGACCGCCTGCGCGCGCGAGGGATCACGGCGCCGCTGATCGGCGACTTCCACTATATCGGCCACAAGCTACTCGCCGATCATCCGGCCTGCGCGGAGGCGCTCGACAAATATCGCATTAATCCGGGCAATGTCGGTTTCAAAAACAAGCGCGACCTGCAGTTCGGCAAAATCATCGAGATTGCGATCCGCAACGGCAAGCCGGTGCGCATCGGCGCCAACTGGGGTTCGCTCGATCAGGAGCTTTTGACCTCGTTGATGGACGAGAATGCGGCGAGCGCCGCGCCGCTCGAGGCCGGCGCGGTTACCCGTGAAGCGATGGTGAGGTCGGCGCTAATGTCGGCGGCGCGGGCGGAGGAGATTGGGTTAAAGCGCGAGCGCATCATCCTGTCGGCGAAAGTCTCGGCGGTTCAGGATCTCATCACCGTCTATCGCATGCTCGGCGAGCGCTCCGATTACGCGCTGCATCTGGGCTTGACCGAGGCCGGCATGGGCTCGAAGGGCATCGTCGCCTCCGCCGCGGCGCTCGGCGTTCTCTTACAGGAGGGGCTTGGCGACACGATCCGCATTTCGCTCACCCCGGAGCCGGGCGGCGACCGGACGCAGGAAGTGAAGGTGGCGCAGGAATTGCTGCAGACCATGGGTTTCCGCAGTTTCGCGCCGCAGGTGGCGGCATGCCCCGGCTGCGGGCGCACGACCTCGACCGTATTCCAGGAGCTGGCGCGCGATATCGAGACCTACCTCGCCCAGTCGATGCCCCAGTGGCGCACGCTCTATCCCGGCGTCGAGCGGCTCAACGTCGCGGTGATGGGCTGTATCGTTAACGGCCCCGGCGAGAGCAAGCACGCCAACATCGGCATCTCCCTGCCGGGAACGGGCGAAGCGCCGGCCGCGCCGGTGTTCGTCGACGGGGTCAAGACCGTCACGCTTCGCGGGCCTCGCATCGCCGAGGAGTTCAAGGCGCTGGTCAATGATTATATCGTGAAGCGGTATGGGTCGAACCGGCAGGCCGCGGAATGACGGACGCCGATATGGCCTCTACCCCCTTTTACCCAGCAAACCGCGGCTCAAAAGGCGCGCATGGCCGAGGACGCCTGGAACACCCGCGACCCGGCGCGCGTGGCGCTCGCCTATTTCGAGAACAGCCGGTGGCGAAACCGGGCCGAGTTCTTTCAAGGGCGCCCGGCGATCAAGGCGTTTCTGACCCGCAAATGGAATCGCGAGCTCGACTATCGGCTGATTGAGGAACTCTGGGCATTTCATGAGAACCGCAGCGCCGTTCGCTTCGCCTACGAATGGCGCGACGATTCGGGAAGCTGTTTCCACAGCTATGGCAATGAGAACTGAGAGTGCGACGAGGACGGGCTGACGCGGTCCGCCCGGCGAGCATCAACGATCTGCCGATCCGCGAGCAGGACCGCCTCTACCACTGGCCGCTCGGCCGTCGTCCCGACGATCATCCCGCCTTGAGCGACCTCGGGCTCTGAGCGAAGGCGCTTTCTCTTCACATTTGCTTTGATATCGCCCACATAAGGGCGACGAGGCCGCGATGTACGAACCTATCTTTCATCGAAATGAACATCTGCTGGAACTGCACGCGCTGATCAAAGAGCGCGTGTTCGGGTTGCTGATCAGCAACGGCGCCGAGGGTCTGGCCGCCAGTTCGGTTCCGTTCGTTCTCGACCCGGCCGCCTCGAAGCTTGGCACGCTGAAAGTCCATCTCGCTCGCGCCAACCCCCAATGGCGCGATCTTGAAGCATCGCCAGACACGCTCGTCGTGTTCCAAGGCCTTGACCATTACATCACCCCGTCCTGGTACGCGACCAAGCGGGAGACGGGCAAAGTCGTGCCGACCTGGAATTACACCATGGTCCAAGCGAAGGGCAGGGCGAAGGTGATGGATGACGCGTGGCTTGCCCAGCAGATCGAGGAGCTGACGCAAACGCTCGAATCGCGGCGCGAGCAGCCCTGGGCGGTCGGCGACGCGCCGGCCGATTTCATCGCCATGCAGCGCCGGGCGATTGTCGGCGTCGAGATCGAGATCCTCGACATCCGCGGCAAATGGAAGACCAGCCAGAACCGCAACGCCGCTGACCGCGCCGGGGTCGTTTCCGGCCTCGAGGCGATGGGCGACGAGGACTCGCGCGCCATGGCGGGAATCGTGCGCGAGACGAGCCGCGACTGAGGCGGCCCAGGCTAGGGTCGCGCCCGGGGGAATATGCGCGGCCGCATGACGGCGCGGTCGGGGTTGGATTTGCACACGCCGGCCCCAGGCCGGCCCGCGCGAACTGCCGCGGGCCGAAGGGATTTCACCTAACCGCCGAACGGCCGGCCGTTATAGCTCATTACCGGCAGGAGGCGGCGCGCGGCCAGGCCCAGCACCGCCGCGGGCGCCCCCGGCTGGGCCGACTGCCAGGCCATCAAGGATTTGAAAGTGAAAACCATGTCGTAGTCGAAGGCGACCGTTCCCGCGTCGGCCGGCTCTGTGCCCGGGCGGCTTTGAAACCAATGCATCCAGAAAGGCGAACCGTTCTTGGTCTCGCCGGTTGAGCCCGGCGGCCACATAATGAGGTAGTCCGAATTGACGAAACCTGTCGGGCCGAACTGCTGAGGGTCGCTCGAGGTCGGCAGCAGGAAAGACTTCATCGGCCACTCGGCGACGCTGTGACAACTCATGCAGGACGACGACGGCAAGCCTGGACTGACTGTCGGAACCGGGCCGTCAACAACAGCGTCGTTCAGCGCCCCGTCATTCGGACCCGAAAGGCGTCCTTGCCAACCAAGTGTCATTTTCGCGTAGGCGGGCGCATTGGGATTGATCCAATTCTCCATCAACTTCGGGTTTGGCGATGTGGCTTCCGGATCGTTGCCCCACATGGCGCCAAGCGGGACCATCTTGTCCCAGAAGTCGGTTCCCGGAGCGTCCTTGTCGTAGACGAGCGTGGAAAACACCCAGCCCGTTTTCGGGGCCGACTTCGTGTCTTTCACGATGATGTCGAATTGGAAGAAAGACGTCGGATCGAGTTCGGGCGGCGCCGTCGGCCCGCGGTTCTCGGTGGCGTTGGTCGAAATGTAGGGCCTCCATTGGAGCGCGCCCCGCATCACCGGCCAGACGTCGGCGTTCGCCGTGCTGAACGCGGCCTTGACCACTACCGAGTCTTCGGCGAACTGTGCCGCGCCCGCCTCGATCTTCGGCGTTGTCGCGGTTGCGCCCCAGACGTTGTAAAGCGCGTTCGCGGCGCGCTTGTCGTAGAACGTCAACACGTAGGTCGTGAACGGCTTGGTCAGCCCCGAGCCGTTGAACAACTCGGGCGCAAACGGCGAACTGCCGACATACATGCCGTGGGTCGCCTCGCGAAGGTACCCGGTCCAGGGTTCATTGTACCAACCCAGAGCCGCCGGGTCCCACTTCGGCGAGTCGTTGAGCAGCAGGCGCATGTCCTGCGACACGTATTCCTTGACCGCCGCGACATATGCGCCAGCGTTCTCCACCGTGATTTGGCCATCGCCGATGGCATGGCGCCAAGGCGGTTCGGGTGGCGGCGGCGCGAGCGTCGAGGGATAGTCGTGGCTAAGCGCGAAGAGCGGATGTGAGTAGTTCGGAGGGGTTTGGCCGTTGTTGCTGGCGAAGGGGGTGGGCAGCGGCGCGTTTGCCCCTACGGCGGCGGCAAAAGGGGTGCTTGTTTGGGCTTGGGCCGAAGCGCTCATGAGCGCTAGGGCGAGTGCTCCCACAAAGAGATTCTGCATGGCGATCCCCCCTCAATGATTAGTCTGCGGCGTGCGTCGATCGGTGGTTATTAACGCCGCAAGAGAGGTAGCTAACAGAGTGACGGTGCGTCAATCGGCGGATAAGGGGAGG
>Ga0210386_10003911_pt1 | contig 12387 bp, 10 predicted proteins | sample IncBWH32OmetaG_FD_160091 | JGI IMG/M metagenome (GOLD analysis project Ga0210386, IMG submission 160091) | Forest soil microbial communities from Barre Woods Harvard Forest LTER site, Petersham, Massachusetts, United States - Inc-BW-H-32-O ... | reverse complement strand
AGGCGCACCAGCGTGTGCCGCGCCGATGCTGTCCGATTGCGCACCGCCACGGCGCGACGCTCGGCTTCATAGGCTTCGAGGAGGCGATGACCTCCCCAGCCCTGCACAATGGCAGCGAGCATCCAGCCCAGCCCAACGGCATCACCTACACCGGTGTTCATGCCGTAGCCGCCGGCCGGCACGACCTGGTGTGCGCAGTCACCGGCCAACCACACACGGCCCTTCCCATAACTGTCGGCAAGTGACAGGCGCGGGCGCCACGCGTTGGCGCAGATGATCTCGCAGTCGAACTCGATGCCGAGCTTCGCGAACAGAAGTTGCCTCGGCTCGATCGCGTCAGCGTCGGTCCCGGCTCCGAGGAGTGCGTGCAGTGTCCAGGTGTCGTTGTCGTTCTGTGAGATCAGCGTCCATCCCTCGGGTGATTGGGTGTGCCACGCAGTGCCGAACCGCTCGAATAGTTCACGGTTAGGTGAGGTGAAATGGACGAGGAAGAGCCGACCGTCCATCGGGGTTTCCCGGTCGGCGAGGTATGCCCGGATCGCCGCCGGGAGGAGTCGGCCGAGGCCGAGTTCGCGCACCGCAAGACGACGCAGATCGATGTCGTCGAGGCCGATACCCAGTCCGTTGCGCACGACGCTTCCCGCTCCGTCGCAGCCGGCGAGGAACTGGGCCCGGATTGCGCGGGTCTCCCCGGTTGCCGAGCAGCGGATCACCGCGTCGACGCCGTCGACGTCCTGTGCGAAGCTCTCCAGCGCCCAGCCGAACCGGATGTCAATTGTCGGAGAACGGGATTCGAGAATGTTCTTGAGGGCCGGCTCGAGCAGTGCCTGTGACACCCGCATTGCGGGTTCGAGGGCCATCGTGCCGTCGTTGCGCTCGCGGATGAGCGCGCGTCGCTGAGCCGGTGTGGGGTACCGAAAGCGCGCCAGTTCCCATCCGTCGAGGCTGGTTACCCACGACACGTCGAACGGATGATCCTCGGGCACCGCGATCTTGCGCAATTCGTCGGCCACCCCGAGGTGGCGAAACAATTCCATGCTGCGGCCGTTGGTGATGTCCATCTTCGGGTGCGTGGTCGTCGATGGGTTGCGCTCTACCAGGATCGCTGGCACGCCGTGCTGCGCCAAGGTCAAAGCCAAAGTCAGGCCGACGGGTCCACCTCCGGCGACCAGAACCGGAATCTGCTCTGCGCTCGACTGCGCCTGGCCCATGTTGGTCGCTGTGCTCACCGCTCGTACCCCTTCTGCGTGCTTGGGGTTCATTGAACACTATTGTTCAAAATAGATCAAGTATGACTTTTACGCTACACTGTGCTGGGCTAAACAACATCGGTGCACTCTCCGTTGAGGCAGTGCAAACGACCGGAGGGCAAAGTCATGACGACACCGACGGATCGGCGAATCAACGCCGCCGCGGTGCGCCTGTTCACCGCGAAGGGGACGACCCGGCTAACGATCAGCGAGTTGGCCCAGGAGGCCAACGTGGCCCGCGGGACGCTTTACCGCAATGTCGGATCGGTCGAGGGCCTGTTCGATCGCGTGGTCGCGGAGTTCAGCGCGGACTTGCATCGGCGGGTGGCGGCGACTTTCGCCGATATCGATGATCCAGCGGCGCGGCTGGCGATCGGGGTACGGCTGTGGGTCCGCTACGCCCACGAGGACCCGACGATGGGCCGCTTCGCCGTCAGATTCGGCCTCACCGAGGAATCGCTGCGGGCCGTGATGACCGGACCACCCATGCAAGACATCAACGCGGGCATCGCGGCCGGCAGATACGACATCGGCGCGTCCAGCATCGACAGCATCGCCTCGCTGGCCGTCGGTGCCACCGTGAGCGCGATGTGGATGGTGCTCGAGGGTCATCAGACGTGGCGCGACGCTGGAACCTCAACCGCCGAACTCCTGCTACGCGCAATGGGAATCGATCCCGCCGAGGCTCGCAGAATCTGCATGGCCGACCTACCGGACCTGTCCACGGCATGAGGCTCCGCGTGAAGCCAGCGCGCGCCGTGCCCTACTTGAGTTCGGACGACGACAGGCCCAGCAGGCGGCGGGCGACCACCAGCTGCTGAATCTGCTGGGTGCCCTCGAAGATGTCCATGATCTTCGAGTCGCGTGCCCACTTCTCCAGCAGCGTTTGCTCGGAATAGCCTGCGGTTCCGGCTAATTCGACAGCCTTGAGCGTAATGTCGCTGCCCACCCGGCCGGCCTTGGCCTTGGCCATCGACGCCTCTTTGGAGTTGGGGATCTTGTTGTCGGCCTGCCAGGCCGCGCGCAGCGTCAGCTGGTAGGCGGCCTCCCAGTCGGCCTCCATCCGCAGAAACTCTGCGGCGGGAGCACTTTGAGCGTGCGAGGGTTTGTCGTAGGAGATCTCCACGCCGGCATTGGTCAAGATCTTGCGCAGCTCTTCCAGTGTGGCGCGGGCGATCCCGACGGCCATGGCCGCCACCACCGGCCGGGTGTTGTCGAAGGTCTCCATCACTCCGGCGAACCCCTTGCCAGGCTCGATTTCGGGATTACCCAGCAGGTTGTCCTTGGGGATGCGCGCGTTGTCGAACCGGATGACGGCGGTGTCGGAGCCCTTGATTCCGAGCTTGTTCTCCAGCCGCTCGACGGTGACGCCCGGGTGTTCGCGCGGCACGATGAACGACTTGATCGCCGGGCGGCCCTTTGACTTGTCCAGCGTCGCCCACACCACAATATGAGTCGCTCGCGAACCTGCGGTGACGAAAATCTTCTCGCCGTTGATCACGTATTCGTCGCCGTCCAGCTTGGCTGTGGTGGACACCGCCGCCGAATCCGACCCGAAGCCCGGTTCGGTGATGGCCATCGCCGCCCAGACTTTGCCCAGACGCTTCAGCTGCTCGTCGCTGGCTACAGCAGAGACTGCCGCGTTGCCGAGGCCTTGGTAGGGGATCGACAGCAGCATCGCCGCATCGCCCCAACTGGCTTCCAGGGCCTGCAGCACGGCTGCCATGTTGCTGCCGTTGCGGTTCTCTTCCGAGCTTTCGCTGGCGCGAAGCCCGTCGGCTCCGGCCATATCGAAGGTGTTGGATTCGGCCGCCCCGGCGAACAACTCGGCCAATGTGTCGAGCTCGACCGGGTAGGCGTGTTCTTGGATGTCGTATTTGCGGGCGATCGGCCGCATCATCTCCGCGGCGCCTTGATGTGCCTTATCGATCACCGCGTGCATCTTGCGGGGCAGTTCCAGATTGATTGCCATGATTGATCTTTCGATTGCGAACTGGATGACGGACTTAGATGGCTACTTAAATGACTACAACGCCCTCAGCTATACCGATGGCCCGCAGGTCGCGGTACCAGCGCTCGACGGGGTGCTCCTTGGTGTAGCCGTGGCCGCCGAGCAGTTGCACGCCGTCCAGGCCGATCTGCATGCCCTTGTCGGCGCCGAGCCGCTTGGCCAGTGCCGCCTCGCGAGTGAACGGCAGGCCTTGTTCGGCGCGGGCCGCCCCGCGCCAGGTGATCAATCGGAGCCCGTCGAGTTCGATGGCGATGTTGGCGCACATGAACGCGACCGATTGGCGATGCGCAATGGGCTCGCCGAACGCTTCGCGTTCCTTCACGTAGGGGATGACGTAGTCGAGCACCGCGTGCGACGTCCCGACCGCCAATGCCGCCCAGCCCAGCCGAGACAGCGCGATGGCTTCGGAGTAGTCGGCGTCGCTTGCATCGTCCTCGCCCAGCCGCGCACTCACCGGCACCGCCACGTTGTCGAGTTCTACTCGACCCAGTGCGGCGGCGCGGATACCCATGCTCGGGTCGGGCTTCACGGTCAGGCCGTTGCTCGACGACTCGACGATGAACAATGCGGGCTTGCCGTTGAGTTGGGCCGCGACCACGAACAATTCGGCGTTGGCCGCCGCCGGGACCAGCGACTTGACTCCGTCGAGCCGGTAGCCGCTTGGCGTGCGCACCGCCGTGGTCTTCAGCGCCGTCGGGTCGAACAGTGGCTGCGGCTCGGCGATGGTCACGCAGGCCTGCGGGACGTTCTCCCCGGCGAACTCTTTGAGGTAAGTGGCCTGCTGGTTGGCGCTGCCCCAGTGGGTGAGCGCGGCGGCGACTCCCGCCGGCGCCAGGATCGGCAGTGCCAGCCCCATGTCGCCGTAGGCCAGCGCCTCAGCGACCAGCACGTTGGTGACACTGGATCGCTCCGCGGCAATGCCGTCGAAATCCTCGGGAACGTTGACCGCGGTGATCCCCAACTCCGCGGCCTTGGCGACCAGATCCGGGGGATAGGTCGTTGCTTCGTCGGCGTCGTGCGCCGCCGGACGCAAAATCTCCTCGGCGAACTGCTCGACGGTCTCGACGATGAGTTTCTGGTCCTCGTCCGGGGTCAGATCGAAGTAGTCCTTGCCGCTGGTCTTCAGCCGGGTCGGTCCGCCGCGGAGACCTTGAACGCGTTTGAACTGACGGCTGGTGGCCCCGGCGGTGGAGAACACCGTCTTGGTGCCGTAGCGCAGCGACCGGTTGAGCGGATCACGCAGGTGGTATTTATCCAGGAATTCCTGGCCCACGATGGGGGTCAGCAGGCCCAGCGCAACGTCGATGCCAGTCCGCTTGTGCTTGTACTCGCCGACGGCGGTTTTGCGACCAGTGCGTTTCTTGCGCGGTTTCGAGCCGTTCGTTGGAGCGACAGTATTTGTCATGTCAGCAGCCTCGTTCGTTGGGGCAGTGCGGATAACTGTATCTTACTCCAGAGTAAGGTAGCGAGGTCTGTTAACTACTTCACACCGGCTACCCGGTGGCAAGCCTGCCCAATACCTGGTCGTGCAGAACGCCGTTGGTCGCCACTGCGCTGCCGCCATGCGGCCCGGCGGTGCCATCGAGGCTGGTGAATGTCCCGCCGGCCTCGCGCACCAGGATGTCCAGCGGCGCCAGGTCCCACACCGACACCTCCGGCTCGGCGGCGATGTCGACGGCCCCCTCGGCTACCAGGCAGTAGGACAGGAAATCGCCGTAGGCGCGCACCCGCCACACCTCCTCTGTCAAATCGAGGAAGCGTTCCCGCAGACCGAGCTGAACCCATCCGGACAGGCTCGAGAACGACAAGCTGGCCGAATTCAGCTGCGCCACTGAGGAAACCGAGAGCAGACGGGCCGGGGCGTCGCCGACCGCTGCGAACGCGCCGGCGTCGCTGGCGGCCCACCATCGGCGCTGCAGCGCCGGCGCGCTGACCACCCCGACGCGGGGCACGCCGTCGTCCAGCAAGGCGATCAGGCTGGCCCACACCGGCACGCCCCGGACGAAATTCTTGGTGCCGTCGATCGGGTCGATGATCCACTGGCGGCCGGCCAAAGCGGTTGACCCGCCGAACTCTTCACCGAGGATGCTGTCGCCGGGCCGGACCCGCCCGAGCGTCTCACGCAAACCGGTTTCGACGGCGCGGTCCGCGTCGCTCACCGGTGTCAGGTCGGGTTTGGTGTCGACCTGCAGGTCCAGCGCCCCGAAGCGGGCCAGGGTCACCGCGTCGGCCTGGTCGGCCAGCGTCAACGCCACCGCGAGATCGTCCTCAGTCATGGCGCCACTCTCCCCGCAAGCGGCGACCCCCCGGGTTCAAGCCGGCATCATCGTCGCCGTCGCGGTTCATGCGTGCAGTCCTACCATGGCGTGGTGTGGGAAATCGGCATGGTGCTGTTGCTGGTCACGATTCTGACGGTGTTTCTGGTGCCGCGGTTCATCCGTGGCGGACCACGCTCGGACGCGCTCAGCGGCACGCTGCTGATCACCGGAGTCAGCCCGCGGCCTGAGGCCACCGGCGAGCAGTACGTCACGATCACCGGTGTCATCGACGGACCAACCGTCAGCGACTACACCGTCTATCAACGGATGGCCGTCAATGTCGACAACTGGCCGGCCGTGGGCGATTTAAAGCCAGTGGTGTACTCACCGCGAAATCCCGACAAATGGGCTTTCACGCCGCCCGAAACGCCCACCGGCTGAGCCGGAAAGTGCAGTGACGGCAACAGTTTTCGCTCGCCGCCGGTTCAGCTGCCGGTCCAGCGGCCCGCCCGCAGATGCTGGTTGCGAACATCCAGGGCTTCCTGGGTAGCGGGAACCTGCCGATCGCCACCAGGGGCAGCGGTGGCTTGGGCGCGCACGGCCAGCGGTCGCTGCTCATGTTCGTATTGCTCGAACGCCTGCCGGAGATCTGCGGGGTGGTCACGAAGGGCCTGCGCCAGCAGCCATGTGCCGGCCAGGGCCAGTTTCGTCCCGCGCCCGGAAAGAGGGGAAGCACAATGCGCGGCGTCGCCGACCAGCACAACGCGCCCGCTGTGCCATGAGGGCAGGTGAATCTGGCTGACCGAATCGAAGTACAGCTCGGGGTCGTTGCGTGCGGCGTCGAGTAGCTCCGGGACTCTCCACTCGTGATGTCCGGCGAATGCGTCGTCCAGAATCTGTCTCTGCGCCGCCAGGTCGTGGTAATCGTAGTCGATCCACGGCGAGCGAAAGTTGAACACGGCCAACGCTTTATCGTTATACGTGGCGATCCCGATCATGTGGCCGGGAAAGTTGTACATCGGGTTGGCGCGATCGGGGTTCACCGCACCCGGTAGGTCGGCCAAGGCGACATAGAAGCCGAGGTGTTGCAAAAATTGCGTTTCCGGTCCGAAGGTGAGTCTGCGAGTGGCTGAGTGCATTCCGTCGGCCCCCACGACAAGCTCATAACGCTGCCGCGCGCCGGAGCTGAAGACCACGTCTACCCCCGCGTCGTCCTCGGCAAGTTCGGCGATCGATTCGCCGAACAACAGTCGGGTCGATGGGTGCAGTGCGTCGCGCAAGATGTGGACCAAGTCTTCGCGTGGGATCTCGATGTCGTCGGGACGGTCGCCAATCGCATCGACGGGCAATTCGGCGATGAGATCGCCGCGGCTGTCAACGAATTGGACGCGTTCGGTCATCGTGACCCGATGTGCGCGGATCTGATCGAGTATGCCCATCTTGGCCGCGACCTCGATGGATTCACCGCGGATGTCGATCGGGGAACCGTTGACCCTCAGATGGGTCGCTCGCTCGACGATGGTGACATCGTGGCCGTCGGCGCCGAGGTTCACCCCGGCGCTCAGTCCGGCGACGCCCCCACCCGATACCAGGATTCGCATGAATGGCTCCTTCCGTCGGCGTAAGCAGATAAGATACGTGGCGTATCCAAACGACCGTAGGCTCTCCGGTTAGGAAACGCAATGTCTCTTAAGGAAGCGAGTCCGCAGCGACGGCGCGGGCGTGCGCTCGAGGAAGCGCTGCTGGATGCCACCTGGGCAGAGCTGACCGAGCGCGGCTACGACTTGTTCACCATCGACGCAGTTGCCACGCGAGCCGGCACGAGCCGGGCGGTGCTGTACCGGCGATGGCCCGGCAAGCAAGAATTGGTGCACGCCGCGCTGTTACACGTTGCGAGCAAGGATTTCGTGGCGGCACCGGATACCGGCACGTTGCGCGGCGACATGATCGAACTGATGCGGCGGGCCAACAAGATCCGATTTCGCCTGGCGGTTCAGCTGCTCACCCGCCTCGGCGGCTTTTATCGCGAGACAGGCACCAGTCTGGCCGGGCTGAGCGCCGCGGTTCTGGGTGGCCGTGAACCTATCTTGGACGGGGTGATCCAGCGGGCGATCGATCGTGGTGAGATCTCGGCCGATCGCCTGACCGAGCGGATCACGCGGCTTCCGCTGGATTTGTTCCGCTACGAGCTGCTCATGACACTCGAGCCCGTCCCCGACGCCGTGATCGAAGAGATCGTCGACACGATTTTCCTGCCGCTGGTTCGGGGGGCGGTGCGGGGCTGAAAAACTAGCCGTGGCTGATGTGCAGTAGCTTGGCCAGGCTCGGCAGCTTGACGCGCGGTCGGCCGTGCGGCTCCCCGGCCGATCGCTCATGCTCGTCAATCAGCTTCCAGTGCGCGGAGGTGACGAGCTTCGGCTGACGGGAGGCCAGCCAGTCGGCCAGCTTGTCGGCATGGTCGTCGGGGAAGTCCGCCAGCTCCGTGGCGCCGGTCAAATCGGCGATCAGGGTATCGACCGTCTCCTGCGAGTCCTTTTTGTTGGTCCCGATCACGCCGGACGGTCCGCGCTTGATCCAGCCGACCACGTATTCGTTGCGACGGCCCTCCACCCGGCCGTCCGTGTGGGGGATGGTCGCGCTCTTGTCGTCGAACGGCAGGCCCGGAGTGGGCAGACCGCGATATCCCACGGACCGCACGACCAGCTGAACCGGCAGCTCCTCGCGGTCGCCGGTGTCCTTGGCCGAGACCCGCCCATGCTCGTCACTGACCAGTTCGTTGCGACCCAGCACGATGCTCTCAACTCTTTCCTCGCCCTTGATCTCGATCGGCGAGGTCAAGAATCGGAACACCATCCGTCGGTGTCCCGGACGCGGCTCGCGGCCGATGTAGCCGCGCAACGCCTTGATGTTCTGTTTGGTCGTCTTGCCTGCGGCCTCGAGGTCCTCGTCGGTGATGCCGTCCAGCTGGGCGGGGTCGACGATCACGTCGACGCCTTCGAGGTCTGCCAATTCACGCAGCTCGAGTGTGGTGAACGCGGATTGCAGCGGACCACGACGACCTATGACCACCACTTCCTCCACGCCGCAGGGTCGTAGCGATTCCAGGGCGTGGTCGGCGATGTCGGTTTCTGCCAGCACATCGGGGTCGGTGATGAGGATGCGTGCGACGTCGAGTGCGACATTGCCGTTCCCGATGACAACGGCTCGGGCGCCCGACAAGTCAGGTGTCGCCTGCTCGAAGTGTGGGTGGGCGTTGTACCAGCCGACGAAGTCGACCGCAGCGACGCTGCCGCGCAGTTTTTCGCCGGGGATATTCAACGATCGATCGGATTGGGTCCCGATGGCATAGATCACCGCGTCGTAGCGTTCGGCGAGTTCAGCGGCCTCGACGTGCTCGCCGACCACGACATTGCCGAAGAAGCGGAAGCGCGGGTCCTCAGCTGTTTTCTCGAACTGCTTACTGATCGACTTGATCTTGGGGTGATCGGGTGCGACGCCGGAACGCACCAGGCCCCAGGGTGTCGGCAGCATTTCCAGCATGTCGACGCGTGCGTCGACGTCCTCAGCGGAATCGGCGGCCTTCAGCAGCGATGCCGCCGCGAAGAATCCGGATGGACCAGAGCCGACGATTGCGACGTGGTAAGGACGCATAATCCCCGATGTTAATTCGTCCGTCCCGCCGAGCCGCGGCTGGCCGCATCGTCGCCGCGCGTAACGGCGCCGGTAACGTGATGAGCTGTGGACCCCGACAGCCAGGCCGACATCGCCGCACTTGACGCCACCCTGACCACGGTGGAGCGCGTGCTCGATATCGACGGTCTGCGCAGCCGTATCGACAAGCTCGAGCACGAGGCGTCCGATCCCAACCTGTGGGATGACCAGGCCCGAGCGCAGCGGGTGACCAGCGAGCTTTCCCACACCCAGGGCGAGTTGCGGCGCGTCGAAGACCTGCGCCGCCGCCTCGACGATCTGCCGGTGCTCTACGAAATGGCGGCCGAAGAAAGCGGCGACGCCGCGGCCGAGGCGCAGGCCGAGGCGGACGCGGAGCTCAAGGCGCTGAGTGCCGATATCGAGGCTATGGAGGTCCGCACCCTGCTCTCGGGTGAGTACGACGAGCGCGAGGCGCTGGTCACCATCCGTTCCGGTGCGGGCGGCGTGGACGCCGCGGACTGGGCCGAGATGCTGATGCGGATGTATATCCGGTGGGCTGAGCAGCACAAATATCCCGTTGAGGTATTCGACACGTCGTATGCCGAAGAGGCCGGGATCAAAAGCGCGACGTTTGCCGTGCACGCGCCGTACGGGTACGGCACCCTGTCCGTCGAACAGGGCACGCACCGATTGGTGCGCATCAGTCCGTTCGACAATCAGAACCGACGGCAGACGTCCTTTGCGGAAGTCGAGGTGCTGCCGGTGGTGGAGACCACCGATCACATCGATATCCCTGAGGGCGATCTCCGTGTTGACGTGTACCGATCCAGCGGTCCGGGCGGTCAGTCGGTGAACACCACCGACTCGGCGGTTCGACTCACGCACATCCCGACCGGTATCGTCGTGACGTGTCAGAACGAGAAGTCGCAGCTACAGAACAAGGTGGCCGCGATGCGAGTTCTTCAGGCAAAGTTATTGGAACGCAAGCGATTAGAAGAACGCGCCGAGCTCGATGCATTGAAGGGGGACGGCGGCAGCTCCTGGGGTAACCAGATGCGGTCCTACGTACTGCACCCGTATCAGATGGTCAAGGACCTGCGTACGGACTACGAGGTGGGCAACCCGGCTGCCGTTCTCGACGGAGACATCGACGGGTTCCTGGAAGCGGGGATCCGGTGGCGCAACCGAAAAGATGACGACTGATAAACACTTTCTCTCGATAGCGACCGGCCAACCCTGGTGGGATGTCTGGCGCGGCGATCTCCGCGACTGGCTGTTGACCAGCGGTCTTCATATCGTCTTGTTGCTGATCGGGGCGGTGCTCGCGGCGCGATTCGTCAACTGGGCCGCGCAGAAGGTGACCGAGCGGCTCGACGAGGGGTTCGTCGAGGGCGACGCGCTGGTGCGTTCGGAAGCCAGCAAGCACCGCCAGACCGTTGCGTCACTGATCTCGTGGGTGTCGGTGGTGCTGATCGCGATCATGGTCGCCGTACAGCTGGCCGACATCCTCAACATCCCGGTACGCGAATTTGTGGCGCCGGCAACGGTGATCGGGGCTGCGCTGGGTTTCGGCGCCCAACAGATGGTGAGAGACCTGCTGGCCGGGTTCTTCATCATCCTCGAGAAGCAATATGGCTTCGGCGATCTGGTCACGCTTACGGTGGTCTCGGCGACGGACGCCACCGGCACCGTCGAAAATGTGACGCTGCGAGTCACTCGGCTGCGCGCCTCCGATGGCGAGTTGTTGACGATCCCCAACGGTCAGATCGTCAAAACGGTGAACCTGTCGAAAGATTGGGCGCGCGCCGTGGTCGACATCCCGGTGCAAGCCAGCGCTGATCTGGGCATGATCAACGACACGCTGCGCCAGGCGTGCGAGCACGCGCGCGACGACAAGCTGTTGGGCGAGTTGCTGCTGGATGCGCCCACCCTGATGGGCGTGGAAAGCATCGAGGTCGACGTCGTTACCTTGCGCTTGGTGGCGCGCACGTTGCCCGGTAAGCAATTCGAGGCCGGCCGGCGACTGCGGGCCCTGGTGGTTCGTGCTCTTGCCCGCGCAGGCGTGGACACGCCGAGTGAGACACCGGTGACGGTCGGAGCCATCGCCGCGGGCGCCGAGGACGATACGCGGGGTCCCAACCATTGACGAATTTCATGCAGAAACGGCCGCGACGACACGCTGACGCGCAACGCGTCTGGCCGGGGTATTTGTTCGGCGGGCACGTACGTACGTCCACGCTGGTGCTGATCATTGCTTTCGCAGCGTTGTGGTGGGTCTACAGCGACCACGAGCACTCGAAATCTTCATCGAGAACCACTCAGGTGCCTGCAACCGAGGTGGTGCCACCGGGCTACGTGCCCGACCCGAACTACACCTGGGTGCCGCGCAGTCAGGTCCAAGAACCGTCAACCACCGTGACCGTGCCGCCGACAACCACGCCCCCTCCGCCACCGACGACAACCACACCGCCGCCGCCCTTCACGCTGCCAACGATTGTGTTGCCGCCGCCGTTCGGTCCGCCCGCGACGACGACGTCGCCAGCGCCCGGCCAGGCGCCGACACCCCCGGCCGCGCCGCCACTGCCCGGCTTCGCGCCGACACCTCCGGCCCCGCCGCCACTGCCCGGCTTACCCTGATGGCCCGGCTCCTCCTCGGCCCCAAGGCGGCCGCATCGTCACCGGGCGCTCTGCTGGCCCGCCTGGCGAACGTTAGCCAAACTCACCGTTACACTGGCGACCCGTGATGATCACCCTCGACCATGTCACTAAGCAGTACAAGTCGTCGGCGCGGCCAGCGCTGGACAACGTCAACGTGAAGATCGACAAGGGTGAGTTCGTCTTCCTGATCGGCCCATCCGGCTCCGGCAAGTCGACGTTCATGCGGCTGCTGCTGGGCGCCGAGACGCCCACCACCGGTGATGTCCGGGTCTCGAAGTTTCACGTCAACACGCTGCCCGGACGCCACATCCCGAAACTGCGTCAGGTACTCGGCTGCGTCTTCCAGGACTTCCGGCTGCTGCAACAGAAGACGGTCTTCGACAACGTCGCGTTCGCACTGGAGGTCATCGGCAAGCGCGCCGAGGTGATCAACCGGGTGGTGCCCGACGTGTTGGAGATGGTCGGCCTGTCCGGCAAGGCCAGCCGGCTGCCGCACGAGTTGTCCGGGGGCGAGCAGCAGCGGGTGGCCATTGCCCGGGCTTTCGTCAACCGGCCGCTG
>Ga0210386_10003909_pt1 | contig 12393 bp, 14 predicted proteins | sample IncBWH32OmetaG_FD_160091 | JGI IMG/M metagenome (GOLD analysis project Ga0210386, IMG submission 160091) | Forest soil microbial communities from Barre Woods Harvard Forest LTER site, Petersham, Massachusetts, United States - Inc-BW-H-32-O ... | reverse complement strand
ACCATTTATACCTTGCCCCACATTTCCTAATACACTTTGAAACGCCAACGAGTAATCAGGTGTTACACAACCACCAGCTAAATTTGTTGTAGTTGTATTGGCAGGGAATTGGTGTAATTCAAGCGCGTTAAGTGGTATTGCATTGCTTGCACTTGGGCTTAAAACACCCCATTGTACAGGGTTATCCCAATCAGCTACACCTACAGACCCTTGAGAAATACCGGCAGCGTAAAGCTCCCAGTTAACAGTAGAACTTACAGTTAAAATTGTTGCTCCGTACTTTATTTCACCGCCCATGTAACTTGCAATGTTATCAAAAGTAAAGTCAACCTCATCAGGTGTATTCATGTTTAATTGCAGTACGGGTTGAAGGTCCATTGTGATAGTTACGTTCTGTTCATCTTGAATTTGCGCCTGAGCATTGATACCAAGCATTAGACCAAGCCCTAAAGCGGCAGCAGCATAAATTTTCTTGTTCATAGTGTTGTATTTATTGGTTCATTATCTAAATCAATTGACAATTACTTATTATAACTTATTTACCCATAATGCCTGTTTCTTTTCCTCCTTTTGTTTTAAGCGTTCCGTCTTTTACGAAAATACTGATAATATGTTACGTTTTTCTGTTTATCTATTAGATAATCAATAAGTTAATGGATTGTAAAACTAAGTTTTGCAACTTTTTTAGGTACTTTATCACCAAAATAGATAACTCCAATTGCAGAATAGCTATCTGTTAAAGGCAGGTTGTTGGGTAATTGATAAACAAATTCTCTCGTATAACCGGGTAATATTGTTATTTGTTTTGTACCTAACCTAAAAGACTTACCTGTTTGTAAATCTGTTACTTCAGCATATGAAATGCAATAACTTAACCCATCACCAGTATTAGTTGCCTTCATATATAGCTGGCGGATAACAGTATCTTTTTTATTTACTGTATAAGCGGTATCGTGACAGATAAAATTTTGTATTTCGACATTGTTCACTTTTACATTCGGTGGATTCTCATATATATACACGCCAAAACCCATACTTGGTATAACACCCATTGCAACACTTTTATCTCCGTTTGGAGTAGGCAACGGCTGTTTTTTATGTACTTGGTCAATACTCAAAACTGTCCATGCTGCATGATTATCGCTATCCGCAGAGGGCATAGTAATAGTAACAGTAATTTTTTGAGTTTGCCCTCCTTCCACAGTAAAAAAAGCCGGAGATACTGTAACCCATTTAGAAAGTGCATATTTACTTTTTGAAGCATTATTCTTGGTCCACATGGGTTGGCCAACATTATTTTGGACATAATCACTAAAATTTACTTGAAAACTAAATGCCTTGTTCGTGCTGTTACTTATTTTAATTACATGGCTTTCACTTCCGCCAGGCTTGCAAGTAAATTTCAGAGTTCCCGGGCTAACTGCAATCCCTGTTGCCACGGTATCTTTAATTGGTGGGCGCGGGTCACCTTGAGGTGCTTGTGCTAGGCACAAACTGGACTGAATTAATAAAAGAAGTAAAAGCAAATTAATTGCTTTGAAGCATCTCTTGATTTTTCGATACATAAAATAACTTCGTAGGAATTTCTCTGATACAAAAGTAAGCATTCTGTTCAAAACTTTATTCGGCCAAACGCAGGAAAAAACATATAATTGCAACAAGCAATTGTTCAAAACTTATTTTGCAGTGTTCCTTAGAATATTAAAATCAAATCCAATTCTGCTACTTGTCTTTGCAATTCTAATTGGAACGGCAATATGGATATGGTCCCTATTAGGACAAGCAATACCTTACAACGGATATACTACCTTTTTCAATAATTTTTGGATATGGGTTTCAAAAGCCAAAATGTTCTCAGTTGGTCTTGGTTTTATTTTATTACTGGCTGAGGCATTCATTTGGAACTCATTTGTAAATAATAATACTTTACTGAAGCAGTCCTCATATTTTCCCGCTTTTTTTGTGATTATTCTGTCTTCCTCCAGGGTGGCTTTAATCGGGTTATACCCATCTTTATGTTCTTCATTATTTTTAATGCTTGCATTACGAAGACTTGTTGCAAGTTACAAAAAAGAAAATGCTTTAGCTAATGTTTTTGATGCCGGACTATTTATTGGCATTGCATCACTAATATACCCACCTGTTACCATATTTATTCTTTTTTTATGGATTGCGATTCTAACAATAAGATCATTAATTTGGAGAGAATGGGTTGTTGCTATAATAGGTTTTATATTGCCAATTGGTTTTGCTTTTTTGTATCGTTTTCTGTTTCTAAATGATAGTGTATATAGTTTCAGTAAATTAATACTTTCACTAGGTAATTATAGGAAACACTGGTCATTTGCATGGGAAGAATGGTTGTTACTTTTTGTTTTTATAAGCATAGGAATAGCAAGCTTCTGGTTATTTGTAAATAAAATTCCTGATAATGTTGTGAAAGCTCAAAAGGTATGGGCCTTGATACTTTGGTTTGTTCTGTTTGCTTTTGTTTCTGTGTTTATTTCTGCAGAAAGAGATGCCCGATCGTTGGTTGTTTTGGTCCTTCCTGTGTCATTCGTATTTTCTAACTACTTCCTGAAATCGAAATCAGCCATTTGGTCTGAGTTTCTGTTCCTTTGTTTGTTAATTACCATAAGCTTAAGTCTTTTCTTCTAAAATTTATATGTAATTATACTGTCTCTTAATTGCATTTAGTAAATTTGCACAATAAATACAATTCTATGGCAAAGTTTGGTGTGGTGGTTTTTCCGGGTTCTAATTGTGACCATGACATGTTATATGTACTTGAGCACACATTAAAGCAAAAAGCAATACCACTTTGGCATAAGGAAACTAATTTACAGGGATGTGAGGCAATTATTCTCCCTGGCGGGTTTTCATTCGGAGATTATCTTCGCTCTGGTGCCCTTTCAAAGTTTTCACCTATTATGAATGAGGTTTCAGAGTTCAGTAAAGCAGGTGGATATGTATTTGGTATTTGCAATGGATTTCAGGTGCTTTGCGAGTCAGGGTTATTGCCAGGTGCACTTCTGGCAAACACAAGCCGCAAGTTTTCGTGTAAAAATGTGTTTCTGTCTGCCCAAAATGATAATACAGCACTTACCAAAGGTATTCCCAAAGGTAAAGTATTAAATGTGCCTATTGCACATGGTGAAGGTAGGTTTTATACTGATGCTGCTACCCTTGAAGCAATGAATAGAAACGGACAAGTTGTATTCCGGTACTGTAGTTCAAAAGGTGAAATTACAGATGCGGGCAATCCTAATGGGTCAATAGATAACATTGCTGGTATATGCAACGAAGCCAAGAACGTTTTCGGCATGATGCCTCACCCGGAAAGAGCTGCAGATGAACTTCTTAACAGTACAGACGGACTACTTATACTGAACTCGCTGGTAAATACTGTAAAAAATAAGAAGCCTACTTTTCATAAAAGTGCATCTCTTTAATATATTCGTCAACAGCTGAAGGTAGCATATATTTCACCTCTCTCTTCTCTTTTATAGCCTTGCGAATAAAGGTTGAGGATATTTCCATTACAGGGGCTTCGGTTAAATGCACAGAGGAGCGTTTTGCGTATTCTGGTATCTCAAAGCTTTCTTTACGAGGATATACGTAAATCTCAAAGTTTTCCAGTAATTGTTCGTAGTTTTTCCATTTATGCAGGGTGGTAATGTTGTCGGCTCCCATTATCAGAGCAAACTCTTGTTTCGGATGCTTTTCTTTAAGATAAGCTAATGTGTTTATTGTGAACGAAGGTTTTGATAAACCGAACTCAACATTACTTGCTTTAAAACGACTATCAAATTCAATTGCACGCCGTACCATTTGCAATCTCTGGATTTCTGGTAATAATGTTTTCTCTTGTTTTAAAGGGTTTTGTGGAGAAACTACAAACCACAACTTATCGAGGCCTGCAAATTCTACCATATATTCAGCAATAACCAAATGGCCGATATGAATTGGATTAAATGAACCAAAAAATAATCCTGTTTTTTTTGAGTTTATTGGCATTCCGTCTGGCTGGTACTATCTTTTTTCTTTATATGGCTTAGTATGTACACTTTGAAAATCTGGGCAGGAATCGCATTTATTTTTTGGTCTGAAAATAAAACAGCCTGAAAATAAAATTGAACTTATAACAACTAAACAAACTAATTGATATCGTTTTGTGTATGCCATAATGATAACAAATATACAATGATGCCGGGTAATATCTCATCTTACTACCGCCATTTCTATAAAAATAGCTAATTTTAACCAGTTTTTATAAGGGTGAAAAACTTTTTTCTACATATAGGGCAGTATTTTATAATGATGCGTAGAGTTTTCTCTAGGCCGGAGAAGTTTGTTGTATATAAAAATGAGTTTTTTCACGAAATAGATAACCTCGGCATTAATTCTTTGCCAATTATAGCCATTATATCTTTTTTCATGGGGGCCGTAATCACCATTCAGGCCGCCTTTGGATTTACCAGCCCCTGGGTTCCACTATATGCAATTGGCTTTACAGCCAGAGATTCAATGGTACTTGAATTCTCTCCCACAATGGTGAGTTTAATATTAGCAGGTAAAGTGGGTTCTAATATAGCTTCTGAAATTGGTACAATGCGGGTAACAGAACAAATAGATGCCCTTGAAATAATGGGTGTAAATTCAAAGGCATTTCTAATAATGCCAAAAGTGCTCGCATGTGTTCTTATAAATCCGTTTTTAATAATAATGAGTATGTTCCTGGGAATACTCGGTGGTTTAATTATGGGCGTATTTACCCATGTTGTAACAGCCTACAAGTATATATATGGAATTCAATACCAGTTCAACTCTTTTAATATTACGTACGCTTTAATTAAAACAGTGGTCTTTGCTTTCATTATATCATCAGTTTCAGCATACCAGGGATATTACACTGAAGGTGGCGCACTTGAAGTTGGCCGTTCAAGCACAAAAGCAGTTGTATATAGCAGTATACTTATACTGGTATTTAACTTTTTACTAACACAGCTTTTACTTGCCTGATAAGTATGCTAGAACTTAAAAATATAAATAAGCATTTTGGCGAAAGACATATAACAAAGGACTTTTCATGCAAGTTCGAGCAAGGCAAGACCAATCTTATTATCGGTGAAAGTGGATCAGGTAAAACAGTATTGCTTAAATGCATGGTGGGCTTGACAAATGTTGATTCCGGCGAAGTACTGTACGATGGCCAGGATTTTTTAAAAATGTCGGTTAACGAAAAGCAACATTTAAGGAAAGAAATGGGAATGTTGTTTCAAGGCGGGGCGCTTTTTGATTCAAAAACTGTTGAGGAGAATGTAGCTTTTCCTTTATCAATGTTTACAGAAATGACTAAGGAAGAGAGGGCAGAGAGGGCTAATTTTTGTCTTAGTAGAGTTAATTTGAAAAACGTGAATAACTTATATCCATCAGAAATTAGTGGTGGAATGAAGAAAAGAGTAGCCATTGCACGTGCAATAGCAAATAGCCCTAAATATTTGTTCTGTGATGAACCCAATTCGGGTTTAGATCCCAAAACATCAATATTAATTGATAAACTTATTAAAGAAATTACCCTGGAATTCAATATTACAACAATTGTAATAACGCATGATATGAATTCGGTAATGGAAATAGGCGATAAGGTAGTATTTATATGTAACCAGCAAAAATGGTGGGAGGGAAGTAATGAGAATATTCTTCACTCTAATAATAAAGAACTGGGTGATTTTATTTACGTGTCCAAATTCCTTAAAGAATTACGCGATAAACAGCCCTAAAAGAGACATAAGAATTCGTATAAATTGAAAAGTGTTAAAAACGAAATATTAACATGATTTTTGTATAAGGTCTTTTGTATTCCATTTTTACTATTTTTGCACCCAATTTAAAAATAACGACCATGACAAATAAAAATGATGCCTCTATCGAAGCAAGAGTAAAAAAGATCATTGTTGACAAATTAGGTGTTGATGAAAAGGAAGTAACTCCTCAAGCAAGTTTCACCAACGACTTAGGCGCTGATTCTCTCGATACAGTTGAGCTTATCATGGATTTTGAAAAAGAATTTAACATTGCTATTCCAGACGAACAGGCAGAGAAGATTAACACTGTAGGTGAAGCTATCGCTTACATTGAAGCTAATGTAAAATAAATTATATCCCATTGCAGTTAAAACGCGTTGTAGTCACAGGAATAGGCGCGCTAACCCCAATTGGAAATAACCTGGCGGATTATTGGTCAGGACTTACAGCTGGGAAAAGCGGAGCGGCAGCTATTACGCGTTTTGACGCTTCTAAGTTTAAAACCCGTTTTGCCTGCGAGTTGAAGGGTTTTCATGCCGAAAATCATTTTGAGCGCAAGGAAGCGAGAAAACTGGATCCGTATGCACAATATGGACTGGTGGCTGTTGAAGAAGCAATGAAAGACTCGGGACTTGACCTTGAGAAAATTGACAAGGACAGAGTTGGGGTTATCTGGGGTTCAGGTATAGGCGGACTCGATACTTTCCTTGAAGAATGTGTTAATTTCGGTAGAGGAGATGGAACACCACGTTTCAACCCTTTCTTTATCCCTAAAATGATAGTAGATATCCTTTCGGGGCATATTTCTATTAAATATGGCTTAAGAGGACCTAATTTCACTACGGTTTCTGCTTGTGCATCTTCAACAAATGCACTTATTGATGCGTTTACCTACATTCGTTTGGGTAAGGCCAATATAATTGTTTCAGGTGGTTCAGAAGCAGCAATAGATCAGGCCGGAATAGGTGGATTTAATGCAATGAAAGCTCTATCAGAAAGAAATGACTCTCCTGAAACAGCATCACGCCCATTTGATAAAGACAGAGATGGTTTTATAATGGGTGAAGGAGCCGGATCATTGATATTAGAGGAAATGGAGCACGCTTTGGCCCGAGGAGCTAAAATATATGCTGAAATTGTTGGCGGTGGAATGACGGCAGATGCTCATCATATGACAGCACCTCATCCTGAAGGCCTGGGTGCTATTAATGTAATGCGGTTAGCTTTAGAAGACGGCGGGTTACAGCCTACTGATATAGGTTATATAAACGTACATGGTACATCAACTCCTTTAGGGGATATTGCAGAAACAAAGGCTATACTAAAGGTATTTGGTGAACACGCCTATAATCTGAATATAAGTTCTACTAAGTCTATGACGGGACATCTTTTGGGTGCTGCCGGTGCATTGGAAGCTATAGCTTGTATTATGACGGTAAAGCACGGAATTATTCCGCCAACAATCAATCACTTTACTGACGATCCTGAGCTGGATAATAGACTGAATTTTACATTCAATAAAGCTCAAACAAAAACCGTGGATGCTGCCCTCAGCAACACATTTGGTTTCGGCGGACATAACGCTTCCGTTATTGTCAAAAAGTTCCAGAAATAAATCAAAAAAACTTATTGCGATTAAGAAGCTATAGTATTTAGCTTATTCTTTTCAATGAGGCCATATAAAAGCCATCATGCCCCGATATGGAAGGGAGTACTTTTTTCTCACTTACCTTTTCATATTGCGGGTGAGAAGCAATAAATTCATCAACCACTTTTTCGTTTTCAGATGGTAATATACTACAAGTAGCGTATATCAATTTACCATTAACCTTGGTCATTTTAGCATACGAGGATAGAATTTCAATTTGCTCCAGTGTTATCCTATCAATACTTTCTTTGCTGAGTTTCCACTTTAAGTCGGGGTTACGACGCAAAACTCCAAGCCCTGAACAAGGCACATCGAGCAATACTAGGTCAGCCGTTTTCTCCATACGTTTTATTACCTTAGATGAAGTTATGGCCCTTGGTTCAATAATGCTTACACCTGCTCTGGCAGCACGTTTCTGCATTTCTTTTAGTTTCCATTCATGTATATCAAGTGCAATTATTTTACCCTTGTTTTGCATAAGTGCAGCCATGTGCAAAGTTTTGCCACCGGCACCAGCACAGGCATCAATTACCCGCATACCAGGTTTTAATTCCATAAAGTATGCCACTTCCTGCGATGAGGCATCCTGCACTTCAAATAGGCCGTTACTGAAACATTGAGTCCTGAAGATATTTTTACGTACATCTAATTGCAAAGCATCGGGATATGAAGGGATAAGACCTGAATCTACTTCTTCTTCCTTTAATGCTTCCTGTAGGGCGTGTATCGTGGTTTTAAGGGTATTGGCACGTATTATTACCGGTGCCGCTTCATTCAATGTATGCAGTTCCTTCTCCCACCTGTCGCCTAATTCTCTTCTTCCTATCTCATCAAGCCAGTCGGGTACAGACTCCCGTAATACCCTGTTCTCTTCAACTTCTTTTAATATCTCCTCATAAGGCCTTTCTTTCAAGCCCTCAAACTGCTCCCATTCAGGTAAGTCGTAGCCCGAAAGATGAAAATAAATACCCAGAAGCCTCCATAAATTCTTTTCGTTAAGAGTAGGTTCTTTTCCGTAAACGGCCCAGAGCTTTCTCCACCAACGAACAGTTTCGTATGTTGTTTCTGCTAAGAACTTCCTGTCCTTCGAGCCCCACTTAGGGTTCGATTTAAGCATGTTTCTTACTACAGCATCCGCATACTTATTTTCACCGAATATCTGTTGTAGTGCTTCTATTACTGCTTTTATCAGGTTCGGGTGTAATCTTTCCTTTATCTCTGATCTTGGTTCAACAGAACTATTATCCATAATTATTCAATAAGTTATTCCATGTACTTGTCAGGTACTTTATTTGTCTGTAGTATAGCAAAGGAGTTATTAGAACTTGGCCCTTCTTCTACGTACTTTGAACCTGTTCTTGCTAAATAAGCCGGCGTAATGTTTCTGGTAAAACCTGCTTCGACCACGAATAACATATCCAACATCAACGGTTGTGGTAATGAAACTATCCTTATCACCTGAATCACCTCGCTGTGCACCAGGTGCATAGTTGGCAATATTAACATCCCCCGCAGCAGCCTGGGTTGATCGATTTGAAAAGTATGCTGCTTCTGCCTGCATCTGCGGACTGAAGCCTAATTTTTGCCAGGTGTTGGCAGCAGGATATTCTGTACTTACATCATCTAAGTAATCTGTAAAGGTTTTTGTCCAAGTTAAAGACATTCCAATACGGTAAGTTTTTTTAATAGTGAAATTAAAACCGGCTCCCACAGGTATGCCTGGCTGAATAAGATGATAATGGACTCCTTCAGTTTCCAATGGATGTAAATTAACCCATAAAGGCAAGCCGAAAGCATGGTCTGGATTGTAAGCATAAGGGTCCTGGTAAAAAACGCTGATACCGGTACATAAATACGCACTGAATGCATTTTCGTATCTGTAAGTATTACCTAAATCCGGATTTTCAAAAAAAGTCCATTCACCCATTACATTCAATTGGATAATGTCATTGCGGAAGTTAAGATTTCTACCTCTTCTAGGATCATATTTAGAAGTAAGGCTATCTGCACCGGAAATTCGAACCCAATTTATCTGAGCCTCTACTGACCATGGATCACGTATTCTATATCGGCCATAGGCACCAACAGCCCAACGTGTTTCCTGCATTTTCATGTCTAACACAAAAGGCCTTTTCGATTGATCCAGACCTCCAATATCACCGAGGTAATTAGATCCGCCAAGTTTCAAGCCGTAATCCAAGTCATACTGGCTAAAACCTACAATCGGAAATAACAAAAAAACACTCGCGATAAGTAAGTACCTGCGCATTAATATCAATTTAGAGCAACAAATATAAGATAATTTGGGTGAAAAAGCACATGAAACCTTAATTTCTATAAACCGGCAAAAACTGCATATGTTCTTTTTGTCTACATTAGCGTAAAATTATACCCCATGAACTCAAAACTTCTTTTGGCCGTAATTTCAATGGCCGTTATTGTATCATTAACATCGTTCAATGCGCCAATAAAAACACTTTATGATTTTAAAGCAAAAACAATTGACGGAAAAGATTTCGATTTTTCTACTCTAAAGGGGAAAAAGGTATTGATTGTAAACACGGCATCCAAATGTGGCTTTACCCCTCAGTATGCCGATCTCGAAAAACTATACAAGGACTACGGTGGCGATAAATTCACTATAATTGGGTTCCCAGCTAATAATTTCGGCCATCAGGAGCCCGGCACTAATGATACTATAAAAGCATTCTGTACACGAAATTATGGGGTTACTTTTCAGATGATGGAGAAGATATCTGTTAAGGGAGATGATATGGATCCACTGTATAAATGGTTAACCCAAAAGTCTGAGAATGGAGTTCAGGATGCAGCCGTAATGTGGAATTTTCAAAAATTTATGATTGACGAAAACGGTAATTGGGCAGGAGTAGCAATGAGCCCTGAAAAACCAGAGTGTGATAAGATTGTAAACTGGATAAAGGGAACAAAATAATTGATGTTATTATAAATAAAAAAGGCCGCATTGCGGCCTTTTTTATTTATAATACTAATGCTTAGCAATATTCATCAAATGCAGCTTTGAGGTTTTCTGCAACCATATTAGCTGAATGGCCCTCAATGTGATGACGTTCGATGAAGTGAACCAACTTACCGTCTTTAAAAAGAGCTATAGAAGGTGACGAAGGCGGATAAGGTAAGGTATATCTTCTTGCCTGCGCAGTTGCTTCAACATCAAAGCCTGCAAATACAGTTGTTAAGTGCTCAGGTGTTTTTTCGTTTTTTAATGACAAAAGAATTCCCGGCCTTGCAGCACCCGCAGAGCAACCACAAACTGAATTAAATACGAGTAATGTGGTCCCCTTTTGGCTGATTGCGTTATCAACAGCAGTAGGTGTAGTAAGATCTTCAAATCCGGAACTTGTAAGTTCAGATTTCATTGGTTTAACTAATGTTTCAGGATACATGGCTTTTAAATTTAGGTATGCAAAGATAGTAAAAAATACGGCTCGCCGGTAGAATATCTTTAGTGTCTTTTGCTTTGGAAATAGCTGGTAACAATGGCTGAGCATTCATCCTCCAATATTCCCTTGGTTATAACTGTTTTAGGGTGAAGCAGTTGTGTTCCAACCGACATAAAACCTCTTTTGGGGTCACCGGCACCGTACACAACCCGGCCTATCTGAGCCCAGAATGATGCACCTGCACACATTATGCAAGGTTCTATGGTTACATATAGGGTACATTCTGGCAAGTATTTGCCTCCTAAGTGATTCGCTGCCGATGTAAATGCCTGCATTTCTGCATGCGCAGTAACATCGGTTAATTGTTCTGTTAAATTATGTGTACGTGCTATTACTACACCTGCACAAACTATTACAGCCCCAATAGGTACTTCATCTTTATCAAGCGCTTTACGTGCCTCTTTTAGAGCCTCCTGCATAAATTTTACATCCTCAGGTAAGGCCTCGGTGTATTTATGTTGTTTATCTGTTTTCACAATTAAACCATTATTTTTTTTCCTTCTTCTGCCAGGTATGTTTCTGTAAAAATTTCTTTTGCTTCAGCTAATAAAGGTTGAAGGTCCTTATACCTGGCAGAAAAATGGCCGATTATAAGTTTTTTTACCCCTGCTTTCAAGGCAATGTTTGCCGCGTCTTTGGTAGTAGAATGCATAGTTTGTTTAGCTCTTTCTCTCATGTCTTCCATAAAGGTGCTTTCGTGGTATAAAAGATCAGCATTATCTATTGCTGGTAAAATGTCTTCATTATACATTGTATCTGCGCAGTAGGCATATTTGCGTGGAGCGAGGGGGGCAATAGTTAACAGATCATTTTTTATCCTTTTCCCTTCAGCTGTTATGAAATCTTCACCATGTTTTAGTTTTTCCATTTGATCTACAGGAACATTATTCTTCTCCAGTTCCTCTTTAACTAATTTACGTAGTCGTGGTTTTTCCTCAAAAATGAAACCACAGCAGGGTATGCTATGCTTTACAATCACAGTTGAAACGGTTAGTTTTTCATCTTCAAACAAAACCTGGTTTTCAGAGAAATTAAGCGGATGAAAAACAATAGGGTATTGCAATACAGTTCTTGAATGTTTATTCGTTGTGTTTAATATCTCTTCGAGGTTACTTTCAGCATATAGATGAAGGGGTTCGGTGCGGCCCAGTAAATGAAGGCTCGCTAAAAAACCCGAAAGCCCCAGGAAATGATCGCCATGCAGGTGGCTGATGAAAATATGATTTATTCGTTGAAACTTAATAGAAAACCTGCGCAATTGCATTTGAGCAGCCTCGCCACAATCAACTAAAAACGACCGCCCGGCTATGTTTACATATTGTGAAGTGGGGTATCTGCCAAAAGCTGGTGTAGCTGAACTGCAACCTAAAACTGTTACATCAAAATCTTCCAAAACCTATTTGCTTGCCGTAGCTCCGGTTATAAGGCTCATGCCTTCTTCAAGTGTAACAGCCGT
>Ga0210386_10003906_pt1 | contig 12399 bp, 10 predicted proteins | sample IncBWH32OmetaG_FD_160091 | JGI IMG/M metagenome (GOLD analysis project Ga0210386, IMG submission 160091) | Forest soil microbial communities from Barre Woods Harvard Forest LTER site, Petersham, Massachusetts, United States - Inc-BW-H-32-O ... | reverse complement strand
CCGGGCTTTGCAAGCCATAATACTCATAGGTATAACCGGCATCCATATCCTCATAATACCCAATGCCATTGGTTAAAAATGCGGCTGCGTTCAACTCCCAATTGCTATTGATGCGTTGCGATAAATGCAATTGGTAATAATCCTGCTCATAGTTATCGGTTTCATTAGAATAGTATTGTGTTTGGCCGTTTGCATCGGTATACATTCCGGCAATATTATATGTCCTGTTCGTTGCCAATGAATCTTGAGGAACACCATACCATGCCTGGTAGGTTTTTTCCTTACCGGTAAACACCACTGCTTTGATCATTGTGTTCTTGGTATAATAACCTGCATCTAAAAAGGCTGATTCCAGGTTAGAAGTACCTCTATCAATATAACCATCGGAGGTTATTTTTGATGCCCTGCCATCGAATGCCCAATGCCCATCAAGAAGGCCCGTACCAAAATCGAATGAATTTTTATATGTATTGAAAGAGCCCGTAGAACTACTGTATTCAGCATAGGGTTCAGTAGAAAGTTTCGTGGTTTCAATATTTATACTTCCGCCAAAAGCGCCTGCACCATTCGTAGAGGTTCCCACACCCCTTTGTATCTGTATATTATCTGTTGATGAAACAATATCAGGCATATCAACCCAATAGGTGCCCTGATCCTCTGCATCATTTATAGGAACTCCGTCAATTGTAACATTAACACGTGTGGCATCGCTGCCACGAATGTGAATATAGGTATAGCCAACACCTGTACCCGCATCGGATGTGGTAACCATAGAAGGTGTGAAGTTGAGTAAGTAAGGAAGGTCCTGTCCTACATTACTTTTCTCCAGGTAGGCTTTATCAACATTTGTATACGTAGTTGGTGTTTTACTACCTGCTCGTGTGGCGCTTACCACCACTTCATTTGACAATACTGCAGCTTGAGATAATTGAATATGTAAAGAGGAATCTTTTGGGAGCACAACGACGATCTTTTTGAGTTTATAGCCCACATAACTAAATGAAACTGTGTAAGTACCATCTGTCAAATGCAAATTGAACTTACCATCAAGATCCGTTAATGTGCTTAGCATGGTAGTGTTAATAGTAACACCCACACCAACTAATTTTTCGCCGTTTGCAGAATCAGTAATTGTTCCCTTAAAGGAGTTCTGTGCCGAAGCAATAAAAGGCGTAAATACGGCTAAAGTAAATAGCGCAGCAATAGAACATTTGATGATATTCATCTGGTTCGTTTATATATACAGCCAAGAAAACCAAAGGGTGGAAAATTCTCCCGGCATCTATCTAATTTCGCTATCTCCTTCCCTCCGCAGGCATTATCCTGTTCAGGTTCCAAAACGTATTTCTACGTTTAATGGGTATGATCTCAGCCCTTAAGTTCTGGGGCACCCCTTAAAAGAGACATGGCAAAACTAATAAAAAATTATACAAGCTTCATTTCGATTTTACATAGTTATCAACTACCCCCATTCATCTAATAAGAAAGCAGCGTAAACAAAGAATAATTACTTTTGGATGGTATGAATTTCTTCGATAAAACTACCATACACAGTATACGTAGCCATTCAGCTAAAGCTGATGAGTTAAAAAAAATCCCTAAAGAGTGGCTTAACGTTATTTACACAAAAAAGTATTTTAAGCTTTTCGTTCCTGTAAAAGATGGTGGCCTTATGATGCCTTTACCGCAAGCATTGCGCTTATTTGACCAGGCAGCTTTTATTGATGGCAATTTTGGCTGGGCAATTACAATTGGTTCAGGTGGTGGTTATTTTTATGCCTATATGCAACCTGCTACCGCTAAAAAGGTATTTAAGGGAACGCATTCTGTAATTGCAGGTGGAGGCAAGCCTGCCCGGCAAGTGCAAAAAGTTAAAGGAGGATACAAAGTTACCGGGCATTGGCAATATGCAAGTGGTGCATCCTATGCTACTTCAATTACAGCAAATGCTCAATTAGAAAAGAATAAAGTCATGGCAGTTACTTTTGATGCCAAACAGGTAAGTATTAAAGAAGACTGGAATGCAATTGGTATGAAGGCCACAGAAAGCAATAGTTTTAGTACAGAAAATGCATTTGTGGCCAATGAAATGGTATTTGACCTGGCATCAACTAAGTTATTTTACGAGCATCCGTTCTATCATTACCCTTTCCTACAATTTGCAGAGACTTCATTTGCTGCTTTAAGTCTTGGTTTATTCAGGCATTTTTTTGAAGAAGCCAATACTTTGTTAATGGAGAATAAAAAGAACTGGTCAGTAATTAAAGGCAGGTATGAATTTGTAAAGTTATTGTAGCAAAGAAAGAAAGTGAGTTTAAGGTAACATCGAATCAGTTTTATAAAATTGCCGATGCATCCTGGGAAGAGATATTGAAAAATGGTAAGCTGAGTAGCAAGACCCAGAAGCAAGTGAGTGAGATAAGCAAAAGATCTTCAAGGGTTGTGTTGAATTGTATGGATACTATTATTCAATATATGGGTATGGGTGCTGTAATGGAAAATAGCGCCATTAATAAAATATGGAGAGATGCACATACCGCCTGCCAGCATGTATTACTCATTCCTTACAGTAAAATTTAAATAGAGTATGTTATTTAATCAATCGTCTATATTACATAAGTATGATAACTGCATCTAAAATAGCCGGAGCAATATTTATAATTCTCGCTATTCTTTTAGCCATTGATCTCTATTCCTACACCGGGTTAAGGGCTGCGCTCAAATCAGTTTCTAAAAAAACAAGAAGGATTTGTTCCTGGGCATATTGGTTGATCAATGCAGCCTTTCTTATTTCAATAACATGCACTGCATTGTTTTTCAAATCTGCAATCGGATTCTCTGGTTGGTGGTTTCATGTACTAGCCGGCTTTTTTTTCGCCCTCTACATTCCTAAATTGTTCTTTATCGTTTTTCTGCTTTTAGAAGATGCTTATCGTTTGCTTAGAGCAATCGGTGTTGGCATATATAAGCTAACGAATAAGGATAAAGCAACCTCAGTAGAATTGTTTCAATCGCGCAGAAAGTTTATTGCGAATACGGGGGCAATTGTTGCCGCCATACCATTTACAGGCGTATTATATGGCGTCACTAAGGGCAAATACAATTTCAAGATACATAAAGTAGAAATTGCTTTTAAAGACCTTCCGAAGCAATTTGATGGCTTACAAATAACCCAGCTTTCAGACATTCATTGTGGCAGCTTTGATGATAAAGAAGCCGTGCAGCATGCAATGGATCTGGCTAATGAACAGAGATCTGATATTATATTCTTTACCGGCGACCTTGTAAATAATGTAACTGATGAAGTAGACCCCTGGATGGATGTATTCAGCAAACTTAAAGCCCCAATGGGTGTTTATTCCATACTCGGCAACCACGATTACGGAGATTATGTTACATGGGAATCACCAGAAGCTAAACGTGCCAACCTTGAAAAGCTGTTCGTTGTAGAAAAGCAGTTAGGTTATAAGCTCCTGAGAAATGAAAACACCAAACTTGAAAGGAATGGTGCGTACATAGAATTACTGGGAATGGAAAATTGGGGCACAGGTGGATTTAGTAAGTATGGCGACTTTAAAAAGACCCTGGAAGGAACCCAACCTGATTCATTCAAGATATTATTATCGCACGACCCTACACATTGGGAAGAACAGGTAATGAATCATCCTACCCATGTTCATTTAACATTATCAGGTCATACACATGGAGCACAGCTTGGGGTTGAATTACCGCATCTGCGATTCTCTCCGGCGCAATTCCGTTACAAAAGATGGGCTGGCTTATATATGGAAAATGGAAAGTATCTATATGTTAACAGGGGTTTAGGATTTATCGGCTTCCCTGGCAGAGTTGGCATTTGGCCTGAAATAACAGTCATTACACTAAAGACTGCTTAAAACATTTTGGCTCCATTAGGAACCGGATGGGTCAGGGATGTCAATACCACATCTCCATTAATATCGGGAAAACCAGTAACAAGACATTGAGACATGAAATTAGCAATTTGCTTTTCGGGGAAATTAATGACTGCCACAACCTGTCGTCCTATTAATTCCTTTTTGTTATAATGTTTGGTTACCTGGGCGCTGCTCCACTTAATACCAAACTCTCCAAAGTCAACTTTAAGTTTATAGGCGGGTTTTCTGGCTTCCGGAAAATCGAGTACTTCAAGAATGGTACCTGCTCGTAACTCTACTTTTTCGAAATCCTTCCAGCTAATTTGCTCCATACAGGTTACTTCCTGATGCGGTAGCAAATGCCAAATTCCTTGGCAAAGCCACTGATACTGGTAGAATACTTTGTGCCAACAAAATCTTTTGGCACCTGCGGAATATCGGTTTGCGAAAATGCTGTGAACATGGCAACAATACCAAAGTGACCGAGTACAAAGAAACGGCCATGTAAACCAAACCTTACAATATCTCCGGAAGACTTATAGCTATAAGAACCATCACTTCCATTGGAACCATTAAAAGACACTGTAGAGCCACCGTAAGAGAAAACGGCAGAAATATCGGTTATCCTTGTTGTGAAGAAGTGATAACTGCCATCAATTGTAAATTCTGATGTGCTTGCCTTAATTTGGTTATTTGAAACATTCAAGCCATAGGGATTAGTTGGGTCAAGGTTATATATATCAGCGCCCGATGTTATTCCAATGCCCCAATGCTTCGTTATGCCATATTCCAGTTGTAGCGGATCTCTGCAACCAATAATATACTGGCTTTCTCCTTTTTGTGTTTCGTAATTATAAGTATCATAATGTGCAAAGGTGTTGCCTTCAGTTACATTTATCTGGAATGAGCCCTGGCGGAATGCAAGTGATTGGGAGATACCCAACCCTGCAAACATTAACGCCATACTTAAAGCAATAGTATATTTTTTCATGCAATTAGTTTTAATTGAGATTCAATTAACTAATTCAAATATAAAAAGAAATAAGCAGATTTCCAATACCCTGAAATAGTACTTATCAACTAGGCCATAGCCTTAGCTGGAGTGCTTCTCCATTCACCGATCTGTTGCCTCCACATGGCATAGTAAAGGCCTTTCAGGTCTAATAGTTCCTGGTGCTTGCCCGACTCTATAATATGGCCTTTTTCAAGTACATATATTTTATCGGCATGCATAATGGTTGAAAGCCTGTGTGCAATTAATATAGTAACATGGTTTGAATTCTCAGAAACATCCCTGATGGTCTTGCTGATTTCTTCTTCTGTCAGTGAATCAAGCGCTGAAGTTGCTTCATCAAACACCAATAAAGAAGGATTTCTTAGTAATGCACGCGCAATAGACAGTCTTTGTTTTTCTCCGCCCGATACTTTCACTCCGCCCTCGCCAATTACGGTATCAATTCCTTTATCTGCCCGGGCTAAAAGATTTTCGCAGGCCGCTTTATGAAGCACCTCATGAATTTCTTCATCGGTTGCATTGGGAGCAACGAACAACAGGTTCTCTTTTATAGTACCTGAGAACAGTTGCGAATCCTGCGATACAAGGCCTATCTGTTCGCGTAACTTATCCAGGTCTATTTGCTTTCCATTAACGCCGTTATATAATATGTTGCCTGCAGGCGGTGGATATAGGCCCACTAATAATTTAACCAATGTGGTTTTACCGGAGCCTGATGGCCCGGCAAAAGCAATTGTTTGTCCACGTTCTACTTTAAACGATATATCAGTAAGGGCGCTGGTTTTAGCAGTTGCGTGCTTAAAGCTCACATTGTCAAATTCAACTGTTTCAACCAAACTGATATTTACCGGGTTAGCTGACTTAGGTTCCTTTGGAGTGGTCATTATTCTATTGAAATTATCTAAAGACACCTGCGTTTCCCTGAATGTATTAATGATATTACCTAACTCCTGTAATGGGCCGAAAATAAAGAAGGAGTATATCTGCAATAAGAATATCTGGCCAATGGTCAGGCGGTCATTGAAAATAAGGTAAATGAGCATGAACAGAATAATGTTCTGAAGCAGGTTTACAATTGTTCCCTGTACAAAACTTATACTCCTTATATACCTTACCTTTTTCAGTTCAAGTCCCAATATTTTGGTGGTGGTAGAGTTAAGCCTGTTTATCTCCTGTTCAGCAAGGCCTAAACTTTTTACTACTTCTATATTCCTGAGCGATTCGGTTGTAGAACCTGCCAGTGCAGTTGTTTCTCCGACTATTTTCTTTTGTATTACCTTAATTTTCTTGGTCAGGAAGGAACTTACAAAACCCAAAATAGGAACAACAGAAAAATATACCGGGGCTATAAGCCAGTAAATACTCATGGAATACCAGAACACAAATACAACACCCACTAATGTAGTGAACATTATACTGATGAACTGTAATACGATCTTTTGAATATCGTCGCGTACTTTTTGTAATATGCCAAGTGTTTCACCACTACGCTGGTCTTCAAAAACTGAATAAGGGAGCTCAAGTGAATGCCTGATACCATCGGTATATATTTGTGCACCCGCCTTTTGAGTAACAACGTTGGTAAAATAATCCTGGAAGTTCTTTGCAATGCGCGATACCATTGCCACACCTAAGGACATCACCATCCAGTAAATTACATTGTGATACAGATCTGCAGTGGTATACCTGCGTACCGGAATCAGGCGCTCATTTATAAAACTAAGCGCTTTTGCATCTTCTACATTGGCCCAGTAAAGTATATGCTTATAGAACTGAACAGAAGCATATGAATGCCTGGGCACAAGATAGGTATCAACAATGTGCTGAAATATGAGCGGGTTGATAAGGGAGAATATCTGGTTAATGGCCGCCAGCACCAATGCTAAAAACAAAAGCCATTTATATTGCTTAAGGTAGGAGTATAGTATTTTCAACGTAGGTTTATTTCGGTATAATTAATAAGGACGGAAAGATACTGGCTTTACTTTAAATGATTGTCATACTTCTGCCATTTTCAAATTAAAGCTCATTGATAAATACAATAAATAACAATAAACTGTTTTGCTAAAATTCGTAGCAGTTATTTTCATTATTAATTGATTATCAAATATTTACAAGAATGATTCATTGCTAAAAAATATTGGCGACAAATTGGCAGAGTGCAGAAAAGCCGAAGGCTTTTCAATTAGGAATTAAGAATTAAGAATCTATTGGATGACTAGCTTTCCACTTGAAATTGCTTCGCCTTTTTCAGAAACAATTCGGTACAAATAAACTCCGGCAGGTTTTCCACTCAAATCAATTTGAGTTGCGCTTGTGTTAAATTGGGTATTGTATATATTCTCGCCAAACATATTATAGATTGTTATGACGTTTTTGCCGGTGTTTCCAGAAAGTTTGAAAATGAAAATACCAGTTGAGGGGTTTGGAAAAACTTCTATCATTTCCTTTTTATTACTAATCTCATTTACTCCAAGTGGTCCCTTCCACATAGCTATATAAGGAGTAGAAGTACTCCCGCTATTTGTAAAATCTCCACCAGCGTATAAATTAGAATCATAGACACCTAACCCCCAAACCCCATAATTACCTCCTTGTAAGCCTGCTCCAATAGTATGCCAATTTGTACCGTCCCATGCAGCAATTTCACTTGTAGGTTTACCATCGGTACTGTCAAAACTTCCTCCTGCTATTAGCATTCCATCATAAACAATCAAGCTGTTAACATCATTGTTTAATCCTCCACCTACAGAATCCCATTTAGTACCATCCCAAGTGGCTATATTATTTGCATGTATTCCTACGGTTGCAGAAAAAGAGCCTGCAATATATAACTTACCCTTAAAAGTGACCATCGCATATATTACACTGTTTACCGGTCGACCAATTAATAAGGAATCCCATTTAGTATTATCCCATATTGCTATATTTTGAATTTTCTCATTACTTGCTACATCAAATTGGCCTCCCGCATATAGTTTTCCATTATATGTAGCAAGGGCACTTATTAAGCCTAATACCCCTTTGCCAAGTGTATCCCAATTTTTGCCATCCCATTTTCCAATGCTGTTTAATATTTTGCCATTTACAGTATCTGTATAGAATCCACCCACATACAATTGCCCGTTTTGCACTAATAAAGAATTCCCGCCATTACCATATTCCGATGCTAAGCCTAGTCCAACACTATCCCAACTCACTCCGTTCCATTGGGCTATACTTCTGCAAGGTAAATTTCCAATAGAATCAAATTGCCCTGTAGCATATAGTACAGAGTCATAGCTTAATAAGGCACCAATGCCTTCTTGTGCTCCGTGATATATATAGCCCGAGGCTCCTGTATTCCAATTAGAGCCATTCCATTCTGCTGTATACAGCGATGGGGACGAAAAAACTCCACCTGCATAAAGTTCATTTTTAAAAACAGAAAACGAAAGTAGCTGACCGTTTATTTCTGAACCAACAGGTTGCCATGATTGTGCCTCCAAATAAAAAGCAGAAAGCAAAAAACAGAAAACAAGAAATAACATTCTTCTCATACCACAAATTTATTCTTTTATATGAGGAATGTCTTTTTAAATAGGCTAATGGTGGGTGTGGGTTAGCTTTAATTAATATGTTCTTTTGTCTTGACACACCTGCTTTAGCAAGCATGAACTCTATTGAAATTATTAGCGATGTGAATAAAAGAACTAAAAAGTCAAGACAGCCGAAGGCAATCACTCCTTGGGGTCGTGACCGGCTCATTCCGCTCTGCTGCATTCACCTTTGCTGGCCGCCTGTCAGTTCTTCTCCTTTAGGGAGAAGTAAAACGTAATCTCATTGAATAGGGAAAAGTACGAGCCGTAAAATTGATCAGGATTTTGCAAGAACAAAAGGGCGAAGTAGCGTTAGGGATAGAAGCGTAAAGCCCACAGCGCAGCGAGGACTTGCAGCGTATAGCCCGACCCGTAGGGGAACGCCCAAAATCATGACGTGCGTCCTACTATTTAGCAAGGGAAGTTACTTCCAGGCCTTCACTATCAACCCCGTACCCTTGGCATGGGTACCATTGGTATCCATGGAATTAAGGATGAGAGAGAATGGAAAAGTAACCAGGTAATAAAAAGGCAACAGAATAATAAATGCCTTGGTAACAGAAAGGATCTTCATAGGATACTTCATAGAAAGCACCCATGCAATATGGCCAGGCACACCGTAGGAATAGCGAGCCTCAATTTTTGTAAAGCCTGCAGTTCTGAGCTTATCCTGAATTTCATTTATGTTATATCCGTTGCGTACGTGCTCACCAATAAAGGAGCCATCTTCTGAGCTATCCGCATCAGAGCCACCCTGATCGGACGGAGTTGAAATAAGTAGCATTCCGTTTTTGCGGAGTGAAGCATATATGTTCTTAAATACTTCAACGTCCTCTAGTATATGTTCCATAACATCTACCGAAAGCGCAAAGTCATAGCTTTCAGGCTTGCTGAATTTGGTAAGGTCGGCCACTTCAAAGCGCACATTCTTTTTGCCTTGCGATGAAAAGAACTTATTGCAATCTGCAATCTGGTCATCTTTTACATCAACACCCAATATGTTCCAGTCGGGGTGCTTGCTCGATATGTACCATGAATACTGTCCGAAACCCGAACCGGCATCTAATATTTCTGCCTTTGCAGGAGTGGTTTTCTCCCAGGCACGTAATTCTTTATGGATATGCCATGTACGTAACAAAAGCAGGTCGAGCAAATTGTAGAACAACTTGCGCAGGGCAGGGGACATGTTAAAAAAGACACCAAGTTTATTTTTAATTGGATCGTATTCCATCGGGTAATATTATTTTTTTAATAGTTGTTCAATATGTTGAATGGCATCGTATGAATCGTCAATATGGAAACGGAGGTCGGGCACAATACGTAATTGCGAGTGTACCCTTGCCGACAGGTACTTGCGTATCTCCGGTTTCTTTTCCATAAGCATTTCCATGGTTTGCTGAGGCTTTAAGTTAAGCACAGTAAAGAATATCTTAGCAATGGAAAGGTCGGGGCTTATTTCAACATTGGTAACAGTTATAAGGCCACCAACAAACAGGTGACGCGCTTCCTTCTGGAAGATATCGCCCATTTCTTTTTGTACCAGTCTAGAAACCTTATTTTGTCGTAGTGTTGCCATAATGGGCGCAAACGTACAAAATTTTATCCCTCCATGCCCCTCTAAATCTCCCCATGCGGGGAGACTTTCAATAAAATAAGGGCTTTATGTATTGCCTCCCCCGCTTTGGGGGAGGTTGGTGGGGGCAGGGTGATAAGTTACTATATTTGCCCCTCTAAAAACAGAAGCATGTCAGACAGACCGGTACGAGTAAGATTTGCACCCAGCCCAACTGGCCCTTTGCATATTGGCGGGGTTCGCACGGCATTATATAATTACTTATTTGCTAAAAAACACAACGGCACCTTTATATTACGTATTGAAGATACAGACCAGAACCGTTTTGTACCGGGTGCTGAAGACTATATACAGGAAGCCCTGGCATGGTGCGGTATAGAGGTTGAAGAAGGCATACGGCAAGGCGGCCCTCATGCCCCTTACCGCCAGTCGGAACGTAAAACCATGTATCGCCAGTTTGCTGAAAAACTAGTTGAATTGGGCCATGCCTATTATGCATTCGATACATCAGAAGAACTGGAAGCTATGCGCAAGCGCCTGGAAGCTGCAAAGGTGGCTGCACCACAGTATAACGCTGTTACCCGTAGCACTATGAAGAATTCACTGACCCTTTCGGAGGATGATGTGAAAAAACGTATGGAATCTGGCGAACAATATGTGATACGGATGAAGATTCCGCGTAATGAAGAGATACGTTTTCATGATATAATAAGGGGTTGGGTTGTGGTACATACCCAATCGCTTGATGATAAGGTTTTGTTCAAGTCCGACGGTATGCCAACCTACCATTTGGCTAATGTAGTTGACGACTATTTAATGAAAATAACTCATGTGATACGTGGAGAAGAATGGTTGCCATCGGCGCCATTGCATGTATTGTTGTACCGTTCTTTTGGCTGGGAAGATGTTATGCCGCAATTCGCTCATTTACCTCTTTTATTGCGCCCTGATGGTAATGGTAAACTGAGCAAGAGAGATGGTGACCGCCTTGGTTTTCCTGTTTTTCCATTAGACTGGAAAGACCCTGCTACAGGTGAGCAATCGTCTGGTTACCGCGAACGTGGATATTTCCCTGATGCGGTGGTGAACCTGCTGGCATTTTTAGGCTGGAACCCCGGTACAACTCAGGAATTGTTCTCAATTGAAGAACTGATACAGGCATTTTCGCTTGAACGTGTAAGTAAACACGGAGCTAAGTTCGACCCTGATAAGGCTAAGTGGTATAATCAGCAATATTTACGAAAAAGGACAGATACTGAATTAGCAGAATCTTTCATGCCGATTGTAAAAAGCAAAGGCGTTACCGGCGACCTGGCCTCGGAATATTATGTAGAAAGGGTTTGTACGCTTATTAAAGAAAAGGCTCATTTTGTGAGTGAGTTCTGGGACCTTGGTAGTTTCTTTTTCTTTGCACCAGAAACATACGATACAAGCGTTATTCAAAAGAAATGGAAAGATAATGTGCCATCGTTCTTCGCTAAGTTGAAAGATGTGTTGGCGAATACAACTGATTTTTCTCACACTAATGTAGAAGCCGTATTTAAAAAGACGGCTGAAGAAAATAATACACCTCCTGGCTCAGTAATGCAATTGTTCAGGGTGCTGGTGACAGGCTTGGCAGCAGGCCCGGCATTGTTTGAAGCTATTGAAGTACTTGGTAAAGATGAGGTGGTGAAGAGGTTGGATAAGGCGTTGAGTTCAATTAAAAATTAATGCGATAGCAGCGGTCATTTAATGTTTTTACCACAGATTACACAGATAAAAGACCGCACAGATTAACGCAGAGTAGAACAACTGTAGATGGAATTGAATGAGTTGTCATATAAAATTATTGGATGCGCGTATAAGGTGCATTCCGGATTAGGGCCAGGCTTATTAGAATCAACTTATGAAGTTTGTTTGCAACATGAACTTAATAACGCAGGTATAAGTGTCGAAAGACAGAAAGAGCTTCCTTTGGTGTATAATGAAATTAAACTGGAAGCGGGCTACCGCATTGATATGTTGGTAGATAAAAGAATCATTCTTGAAATAAAATCGGTTGATGCTATAGCACCGGTCCATAAGGCGCAATTACTTACGTATATGAAGTTGTCGGACGTTAAGCTCGGTTTATTAATTAATTTTAACACAACAGATTTAAAGGAAGGTATTCAGCGATTTGTATTATAATCTATGAAAATCCTGTTTTATCTGTGGTGAAATGAAAAGAAACTAAAGATGGAAAATTAACTGACCACAGATTATACAGATTTAGCTTCATACAGATTAACACAGAAGTAAATGACAGGGGATATTTTGTTAATATGTATTTAATCTGTGAGAATCCTGTTTTAT
>Ga0210386_10003905_pt1 | contig 12400 bp, 11 predicted proteins | sample IncBWH32OmetaG_FD_160091 | JGI IMG/M metagenome (GOLD analysis project Ga0210386, IMG submission 160091) | Forest soil microbial communities from Barre Woods Harvard Forest LTER site, Petersham, Massachusetts, United States - Inc-BW-H-32-O ... | reverse complement strand
TCCCAGCCGACCTATAAGGTCTTCGCCGCCCAGCTGAACAGCGGTCACACCAGGCCCACGGTGCCGGCCTACACGGCGATCTCGCTGGACCTGGCCACCGAGATCAATGCCGCCCTGACCAGCAATCTCAGCCCGGCCCAGGCGCTGGCCAAGGCGGCATCGGAGGGCAATCAGGCCATCGCCAGCGGATCCGGTTCCTAACGGGTGCCTAGCTGGGTACGCCCGCGCAGTTCCATCGCCCCGGCCTCGGCGCGCGCTCGCTGGCGCGCGCCGAGCCGGCGTAACCGGCACTGGGGCGCAGCGTATGCGTTCGTGCTGCCGGTGGTGGCGCTCACCGTCATCTTCTCGGTGCTGCCGCTGGTCCTGGTGCTCCAGCGCAGCCTGTACCGCGGGAACGTCTTCGGTACCAACCTGACCTTCTCCGGGCTGGCCAACTACAGCGCCGTGTTCAGCACCGGCGGTGGGCACGCCCTCATCGTCACGGCCGTGTTCACCATTGGGTTCGTGGCCGTGTGCATGCTGCTGGGCCTGGCCATCGCACTGCTGCTCGACGTGAGCCTGCCCGGTATTGACCGGGTCCGGGCCTTCTTCATCATCCCGATCGTGGTGCCCCCGGTGGCCACCGCGTTCATCTGGTTCACCTTGTTCCAGCCGAACACCGGCCTGTTCAACCGGCTGCTGTCCGCCGCCGGGCTGCCCCAGGTCAGCTTGTCCACCCCGAGCACCGCGCTGATCGCCGTGATCGCCTTCGGGGCCTGGCAGTTCTTTGGCGAGTGCGTCATCTTGTACCTCGCCGGGCTGAAAGCGCTGCCCCGGGACGTCGTCGAGGCGGCGAGCGTGGACGGGGCCGGAGCCTGGAAGCGGCTGCGTTACATCCGGCTGCCGCTGCTGCGCCAGCAGACCGTGCTGATCGCGATCATCGCCACGCTCAACGGGCTGCAGGCCTTCACCCAGATCTACGTGCTGACCGGCGGTGGCCCGCAGGGCGCCACCCAGACGGCGCTGTACTACGTGTACCAGGAGGCGTTCGGCCTGGGCGCTGGCGGCTCGGTCGGGCTGGCCGATGCGATGGCCGTGATCTTGTTCCTGATCTCGATCGTCGTCACGATCGTCCAGCTGGTCGTGGTGGGCCGGGCGGCGCGGACGGACGCCACGTGAGGAGGCTGGCGTGCGGATAAGGCTGGGGACCCGGGTCGCCGTCTACGCCCTGATCGGCGTGTCGGTCCTCATCGTGGTGTTCCCGCTGCTGTGGATGCTCGCTTCGGCGCTGAAGACCAACGGCGAGATTATCGACCCGAACGCGCCGCTGATCCCCACCCACCTGCAGTGGTCGAACCTGTCAACGGCCTGGACCACCGCACCGTTCGGCCGGTTCTTCATCAACACCGCGATCTTTTCCATCACCACCACGGCCGGGCAGATCCTGACCGGCATCCTGGCCGGCTATGCCTTCGCCATGTTCGATTTCCCGGGCAAGCGCATCTTGTTCTACCTGGTCCTGAGCGGGCTGATGATCCCGTTCACGGTGGTGCTGGTGCCGGTGGTGCAGCTGCTGGGCGACCTCGGCTGGGTGAACACCTACCAGGGCCTGATCGTGCCGAATCTGGCCTCAGCCCTGGGCGCCTTCTTGTTCCGGCAGTTCTTCCTGTCCGTGCCGCTGGAGCTGGGCGAAGCCGCCCGGATCGACGGGGCGTCGGAGTGGCGGATCTTCTGGCGGATCTACCGCCCGCTGGCTCAGCCGATGACCGCGGCCTTCACCATCATCGCGTTCCTGCAGAACTGGAACAACTTCCTGTTCCCGCTGGTCGTCACCAACAGCGAGAAGCTGATGATGATCTCCCAGGGGCTGACCATCTTCGACGGCCAGATCAGCAGGGTCTCCTACAACCTGCTGATGGCCGGCTCACTCATCGCGGTGGTCCCGGTGCTGGTGGTGGCCCTGATCGTCCAGCGGCGGGTGGTGGCGGGCCTCACCCTGGGCGCTGTCCGCTGACCTGACGCCGGTAACCGGGCCGAACGGGCCGCGTTCACGCCCTCGCGCCGATGGTCACGGTACAGATCGGCCACGCGGAACGCCAGGTCAAGCGACTGGCTGCGATTGAGCCGTGGATCGCAGGCGGTCTCGTACCTGAAGGCCAGGTCGTCTTCGGTGATGTGCTGCCCGCCGCCGATGCATTCGGTCACGTCGTCGCCGGTGAACTCGATGTGGATACCGCCCGGGTGGGTGCCCAGAGACCGGTGCACCTCGAAGAAGCCAGCCACCTCATCCAGCACGTCGTCGAAGTCGCGGGTCTTGCGTCCGGCGGCCTCGACCGTATTGCCGTGCATGGGATCACACACCCACACCACCTGCGCCCCGCTGGCCGCCACGGTCTTGACCAGCGGCGGCAGCGCGTCGCGCACCCGGCGAGCGCCCATCCGCGTGATCAGGGTGAGCCGGCCTGGCTCACGGCCGGGGTCGAGCGCGTCGATCAGCGCGAGCACGTCCTGCTCGGCCGCACCCGGGCCGATCTTGACCCCGACCGGGTTGCGGATCTGGCGCGCGAACGCCACGTGAGCGCCATCGAGGGCCCGGGTCCGCTCGCCGATCCACAGCAGATGGGCGGACAGATCGTAGGCACCACCGCTGCGGGGGTCAATCCTGGTCAGGGCCTGCTCGTAGTCCAGCAGCAGGGCCTCGTGGCTGGAGTAGAACTCGACCGCGCGGAACTCCTCCGGGTCCGCCCCGCAGGCGTGCATAAACGAGATGGCGCGGTCGATCTCGGCTGCCAGCTGCTCATACCGCTGCCCGGCCGGGCTGGTGGCCACGAAGTCCTGATTCCAGGCGTGCACCTGGCGCAGGTCGGCGTAGCCACCGCTGGCGAAGGCGCGGCACATGTTCAAGGTGACCGACGAGCAGTGATAGGCGTCCAGCAGCCGGCCCGGGTCCGGTGTGCGGGCCGCGGCGGTGAAGTCGAGCCCGTTGACCGCGTCGCCCCGGTAGGCGGGCAGCTCCACACCGTCCCGGACCTCGGTTACAGCCGATCGGGGCTTGCCGAACTGGCCGGCCATCCGGCCCACCTTGACCACCGGCACGCTGGCCGCGTAGGTCAGCACCACGGCCATCTGCAGCAGCGTCCGCAGCTTGCCGCGGATGCTGTCGGCCGTGGTGCCGGCGAAGGTCTCCGCGCAGTCGCCGCCCTGAAGCAGGAAGGCCTGGCCGCGCGCCACCCCGGCCAGCCGCTCCCGGAGCTGGTCGCACTCCCCCGCGAACACCAGCGGGGGCAGGTTCTCCAGGCGGTCCACGGCCGCGGCGAGTTCGCGTCGGTCGGGCCAGGCGGGCTGCTGAAGGGCGATCGCGGTCACCGTCTCAGGCTATGCCCGCGCCCTAGCCGAAGAGCACGTGCTCCACATGCTGGGTGTCGGTGTACTCGCGGACGGACGTGATCTTCCCGTCGCGGACCGCGAAGACGGCGATGTTCCTGTTGTGGTAGGCGCGGCCGGTGCGCATAGTCCCGTGGGCCGTCCACTCGGCAACAACCTGATCTCCGGCGCTGATCAGGTTGGTCAGGGTCAGCTCCATCTGTGTGCCGGGCTGGATGAGCTCGCGCACGCCACCGAGGAAGTCGCCGACGATCGCGTCCCGGCCGCGCCAGGTCCGCGACAGCGGCAGCTGGCCCGGGTACTCCCAGGTGGCATCCTCGGCGAAGATCTCGCGGACGAAATCGGCGTCTGATCGCTGGGCTGCCTCGATGTAGCGGGCGACCACCTGGGCTGGGTCGGTACTGGTCATGCCGGGCTCCTTTCCTGACTGCCGTGACGACATCGAGCAAATCCCGTACCGCCGCCCGGGTCCAACAGCCGCCCGCCGGACTTGACAGCTGATGGTTGTCGGCCAAGGTGAGAGGGTGGATCTCGACCTCGGCCAGGTGCGGGCGTTCGTGGCGGTCGCGGACGAACAGCACTTCGGCCGGGCCGCCACCGGGCTGTTCCTGAGCCAGCAGGCGCTGTCCAAGCGGATCGCCCGGCTGGAGGACGAGCTCGGCGTGCTGCTGTTCGTCCGCGGTAAGCATCACGTGGAGCTGACCGAGGCCGGGAGACGGCTCCTCGCCCCAGCCCGGCAGCTGCTGGCTGCCGGGGACCGGGCCGTGGCCGCGGCCCGGCACACCAGCCGGCCGCTGCGGGTCGACGTGTGGGGGCACCTGTACGGGCCGATGCGCACGGTCGGGCCGATCGTGCAGGCCATGCCCGCCCATGGCGTCGAGGTCGGGCTGAGCCGGGATCTGGCCGCGGTGCTGACCGCGCTGCGGAACGGCGAGACCGACGTCGGCTTCGGCCGGGTCCACGCCGTGGACGACGAGACCCTGGTCGGCAGCCGCATCGCCCGGATAGAGCCGGTCGACGCGGTCCTGGCCGCCAGCCACCCGCTCGCCGGATCGGACGAGCTCCGCCCGTCCGATCTGCGCGGCAGCACACTATGGTGCCCGGCTGCGCTGGACCGGCTCGACTTCCTGCGGCACTTCGCTGGTGAATTCGGGATCGCCACCGCCCACGGCGGCGCCAATCTGGGCCTGGACCACCTCATCGGCCAGGTCTGCGCCGGACCCGGCCGGTTCACCCTGCTGCCCGCCGACCTGCCGCTGCCGGACCGCGCTGGACTGCGCTCGGTCCCGCTGACCGGTCCGGTCCCGCTGTACGCCTGGTCGCTGATCTGGCGGCGCCAGGACCGTCATCCCGGCGTCGACGCCCTGCTTGGGCGGTTCGCCGAGACCGGGCACCGGCTCCGGTGGCTGGATTACCATCCTGGCCGCGACTGGCTGCCCGCCGCCGACCGGGCGGCGCTGACAGGGCCAGGCTGGGCCGGGCACTAGCGCACCGGGGTTTCCCGGCGGGAAGCTTGGTCTATGACGGACACGGCCGATGACCAGGTGCGGGAGACGACCGTAGGCGGGGTGCTGCGCCAGGCGGCCGAACGCGCAGCGAGCACCACCGCGCTGGTGGAGGGCGGCGGTGACCGGAGCTGGGACTACAGCGGCCTCCTCGCCGGCGCCGAGCAGGTCGCGCGGGCCCTGCTCGGCAGGTTCGCCCCGGGTGAGCGGATCGCGATCTGGGCGCCGAACTCGCCGGAGTGGCTGCTCACCGAGTTCGGTGCCGCGCTGGCCGGCCTGACCCTGGTGACGGTCAACCCGGCTCTGCGGGCCGCCGAGGCCCGGCACGTGCTCGCCCAGTCGCAGGCCCAGGGCGTGGTGTTCGCCCCGTCCTACCGCGGCACGGACCTGGGCGCCACGCTGGAGGAGATCCGCGGCGGCCTGCCCGCCCTGCGGGAGACGATTTCGCTGGCCGGCTGGGACGGCTTCGCGGGCTCGGGATCAGCGGCCGAGCGGCTGCCCGTGGTCAGGCCGGACGACGTGGCGCAGATCCAGTACACCTCGGGCACCACGGGTTTTCCCAAGGGCGCCATGTTGCATCACCGCGGCATCACCAACAATGCCCGGTTCTGCACGCAGATCCTGGGCGGCGCCCCGGGGGACGTCTGGGTCAACCCGATGCCGCTGTTCCATACGGCGGGCTGCGTCCTGCTCACCCTGGGACCGGTCCAGGGCCTGTTCACCCAGGTCCTGGTGCCTGGATTCGACCCGGGACTGGTGCTGCGGCTGATCGAGACCGAGCACTCGGTGATGTTCGGCGGCGTGCCGACGATGCTGCTGGCCCTGCTGGATCACCCCGGCTTCGCCGGGACCGACACCTCGAGCCTGCGGTACGGGTTTGGCGGTGGGGCTACCTTCGCGCCGTCCGTGGTCCGCAGGGTCGAGTCCAGCCTGGGCGTGCCGATGTCCATCACCTTCGCCCAGACCGAATCCTCGCCCTGCATCACCCAGACCCGGCTGGATGACACGCCTGCCGATCGTGCCGGGACGCTGGGGCGGCCGCACCCGAACGTCGAGGTCAAGATCGCCGATCCGGTCACCGGCCAGGACCTTCCGGCCGGGGAGGTCGGGGAGATCCTCACCCGGGGCTATCACGTCATGGCCGGGTATTTCGACGATCCCGCCGGCACCCGCGAGGCCATCGACGACGCCGGCTGGCTGCACACCGGCGATCTCGGGTCGGCGGACGAGCGTGGCTTCTTCCGGATCGAGGGCCGGCTCAAGGAAATGATCATCCGGGGCGGGGAGAACATCTACCCGCGGGAGATCGAGCAGGTCCTGCACGAGCATCCGGCAGTGGCAGACGTGGCCGTGGTGGGCATGCCTGATGACCACTGGGGTGAGCAGGTGGCGGCCGTCGTCCGGCTCACGGACGGCGCCGCGGTGACCCCGGGTGAGCTGGATTCTTACTGCCATGCACGGCTGGCCGCCCACAAGACACCCCGGCACTGGGAGTTCGTGGACGCCTTTCCGCTGACCGGCTCGGGCAAGATCAAGAAGTTCGTGCTGCGGGAACGGCTCGCGGGCGGCGGTCCGGACAGGTCAGGATCGCAGAAAGACTAGAATCTTGATCCGGTGGCGGGTGCGTGTTAGAAGGATCATGCGCGCGTTTTAAGACGACTCCGGGGCCTAGACGAGGTGATGTGTGCGCATTTTCCGCGCCCTTTTCGGGACCGCCGCTATGGCCGGGGGCCTGATCCTGACCGTCGCTACGTCAACGGCCGGCGCGTCGCCGCAGGTCAACTATGTAGCCCTCGGTGATTCGTACAGCTCGGGCCAGGGAGCTGGCGGTTACATCTCCTCCAGCGGAAGCTGCGATCGCAGCACCAAGGCCTATCCGGAGCAGTGGGCGGCCCGGAACTCGCCTGCCTCGTTTGTCTCAGCCGCCTGCTCGGGTGCCACCACGGCCAGCGTGCTCGCCAGCCAGGTCTCGGCCCTGAGCGCGAGGACCACGCTGGTCAGCATCACGATCGGCGGCAACGACGCGGGCTTCGCCACCGTGATGGAAACCTGCGTGCTGTCCTCCACCAAGTCCTGCCTGACGGCGGTGTCCAGGGCCGAGACGTTCGTGGCCAGGGATCTGCCAGGCCGCCTCGACAAGACGCTGGCCACAATCGCGGCCAGTGCCCCCAACGCCCGGGTCGTCGTCCTCGGCTATCCCGATCTCTACGACCTGTCCAAGTCCGGCAGCTGCATCGGCCTGTCCTCCAGTGACCGCACGGCGCTGGACCAGGGCGCGAACGACCTCGACCACGCGCTGGCAGCCGCCGCGGCACGCCACCGTGATGTCTTCGCCGACGTCCGCGGGCAGTTCGCCGGGCACGAGATCTGCGACGCGGGCGGCTGGCTGAACGCGGTCGACATCTTCGCCCTCAGCTCGTCTTACCACCCCACCGCCAGCGGGCAGGGCCTGGGCTACCTGCCAGTCTTCACCGCCCGCGCCTGAGCCCTCAGTGCTGGCTCCTCAGTGCTGGCTCCTCAGTGCTGGACCCGGATCCGGAACGCCGCGCTGGTCACCATCACGCCGAAGGTGAATCGCCGGGGACCTGCGGTCGGTGGTCCGGCGGTTCGGGCGGGGTCATATGGCTGACCGGCGCGCGGACCGGGCCGCGACCGTATAGAGATCCAGGGCTGGGCCGGTGAGCGGCCGGCCCGCCGGCCAGACCGCCATCAAGATGCGGTTCAGGTCGATGCCGGTGACCGTTACCACGCGCAGCGCTCCGGCGGCGACATCGGCCGCGACGGCCAGCGAGCTGAGCACCGCCGGGCCTGCCCCGGCCGCGACCGCGGCCTTGATGGCGGTCGTCGAGGACAGTTCGGCCAGCGGCGCAGTCAGGTCTTCCCCCACCCGGATCAGGGCTTCCTCCAGGAAGCGGCGAGTGCCCGAACCCGCCTCCCTGGTAACCAGTGAGGTGGCGGCGACCTCGCCGACCGGGACGCCGGCCCGGCGCCTGGCCCAGGGGTGCGCCGGGTCGACGACCAGGATCAGCTGGTCCCGCCCGACCGGCTCCGCATGCAGGCCCACCGGGATGTCAGGTCCTTCCACAAACCCGATGTCCGCGGTCCCGGTCAGCACGGCGTGCGCGACCTCGGCCGAGTTAACGGCCGATAGCGCGACGGCGGCGCCGGGGTCGGCGGCCCGGAGCGCCCCGAGCCAGCCCGGGAACAGATATTCCGCCACCGTCATGCTGGCCGCGACCCGCAGCCGGGAATACTGTTCCTGACGCAGTGCGGTGATGCTCGCGTCCAGGCCCGCGGCCGCGTCGACCGCGGCCTGCGCCCAGCCGGCCACCAGTGCGCCGGCCGCCGTCAGCCGGGATCCACGCGGCGACCGCTCGATCAGCGCGAAGCCGAGCCGGTGCTCGAGCAACCGCATCCGCGCACTGGCTGCGGGCTGGGAGATGCCGTGTTCCGCAGCCGCCCGGCCCAGGCTCCCGGCTCGCGCCACGCTGAGCAGCAGGTCAAAGCCAGTCAGGTCCGCGACACGGGACGGCAGGGTCATAAGTAAAGGTTATGACCTGATAGCCGGTTGCTCGCTACCGCGTTCGCCTGGGCCGGATCATGCTGCACATATGGCTACCACCGCCGGCATTGCCGTCCCGTCACAGGCTTGTGATGAGCCCCGCCCGCATGGCTTTCTCTGCGAGCTCGACCGGCCGCGCGACGCGTTCCGCGACCTCGGGCCGAACTGGTTCGCCTCGGTCATGGGTACCGGCATCGTGGCCATCGCCGGGGCGAGCCTCCCGCTGCACGTGCCTGGCCTGCGTGTCTTCGCCACGGTCGTCTGGGGTCTGGCCGTCACCGCCCTGATTGGGCTGACCGCGGCGTGGGCCGTGCACTGGGCCCGCTATCCCGCGCGGGCCCGGCGGCACGCGGCCGACCCGGTCATGGCGCAGTTCTGGGGCGCCCCGGCCATGGCGCTGATGACGGTCGGTACCGGGACGCTGCTGCTCAGCGGGGGCGGCGTCTGGGCCGTTCGTGCCGACTGGGCGCTGTGGGCGGCCGGGACCGCGCTCGGGCTGGTGACCACGGTCTGGATCCCGTACCTGATGATGACCAGGCACGAGATCGGCGAGGACGCGGCATTCGGCGGCTGGCTGATGCCAGTCGTGCCGCCGATGGTCTCGGCGGCCAGCGGGGCGCTGCTGATCCCGCACGTCGGCTCCGCCCAGGGCCGGCTGACCCTGCTGCTGGCCTGCTACGCCATGTTCGGCATCAGCCTGTTCGCCTCGGTCATCATCATCACCCAGATCTGGGCCCGGCTGGTGCGCTACAAGACGCTGGCCGCGACCATGGTGCCGACGCTGTGGATCGTGCTCGGGCCGCTCGGCCAGTCGGTGACGGCCGCGGGCAACCTGGGCACCGCCGCCGCCCACGTACTGCCGTCCCCCTACGCAGCCGGGGCGGCCGTATTCGCCCTGCTCTATGGGGTGCCAGTGTGGGGGTTCGCCATGATGTGGCTGGCCCTGGCCATCGCGATCACGGTACGGGCGGCCCGCCGCGGCCTGCCGTTCGCGCTGACCTGGTGGGCGTTCACGTTCCCGCTCGGAACCTGCGTGACCGGCACCATCGCCCTGGCCGGGCGCAGCCACGCTGAGGTCCTGCGGGGCGCCTCGGTGCTGCTCTATGCGCTGCTCGTGGTGACCTGGCTCATCGTGGCGGTGCGTACCACCCGCGGCAGCGCCTCGGGAAGGCTCTTCAAGCCGGCCGGAGGGCAGACCGCCGCCCGTTCGGCTTAATTTCCTCCCGGCCCGAACGGGCGGGGTTCGTGCCCGTCGGCCCGCCCCGTGCTCAGCCCGGCAGTCCCGGTAGGTTCGGCATGACTGCTGATGCTGAGGAGATCTGATGGTCGTGCCGGTGGAAGGCCGCATAGCGGCCGCGGTGATCGGCGGGCTGCTCGTAGTCTTGGCCTGGTCCAGCGTGGTGGGGACGCTCATCGTGGCCCGTTCGGTCAGCGGGCGGCTGACCCGGTGGGTGGACTGGGTCGCGGACCGGGCCTACTGGCTGGCCATCAGGAAGGTCACCGACTACACGCGGCGCGACAAGATGCTCGCCACCCAGGCCGCGGCGATCTTGCTCCTGCAGCTGGTGGCGTGGCTCGGGGTGGCCTACGCCGGATTCTCCCTGCTGCTGTGGCCGTTCGCCGCCAAAGGCCTGGTGGGCGCCTTCACCGACGCGGGCTCCTCGCTGTTCACCCTGGGTTTCGCCGAGCCGCCCGGGGCCGTGCCGGCCGCCATCGTGTTCCTGGGCGCCGCCACCGGGCTGGTCATCCTCACCTTGCAGATCGCCTACCTGCCCACTTTGTATGCGGCCTTCAACCGCCGGGAAACCGAGGTGGCGCTGCTCAACGGCCGGGCCGGCGTCCCGACCTGGGGTCCGGAGCTGCTCGCCCGCACCCACTACGCGCTCGGCACGGGCATGTCGACCCTGGACACGATGCCCGAGCTGTACGCCCTGTGGGAGCGCTGGGCGGCCGACATCGCCGAGAGCCACACCACCTACCTGCCACTGGTGCGGTTCCGCTCCCCCGGTGCCCTGTCGTCCTGGGTGACCTCGCTGCTGGGCGTGCTGGACTCCGCCGCGCTGTTCCTGGCGCTGTCCCCGGGCGCGGCGCCGTCGGTCCCGGCCCGGCTGTGCCTGCGCAGCGGGTTCCTGTGCTTCAACCGCATCGCACGGGCCATGGGTATCGACGTGCCGGAAAAACACAACAGGGAAGACGGCATCAGCCTGACCTACCAGCAGTTCCTGGACGCGGTGGACCGGATGCTGGAGGTCGGGTTCCCGGTCGAGCGCAAGCCCGAGGAAGCGTGGCCGGACTTCGTGGGCTGGCGCGTCAACTACGAGCAGGCCGCCTTCGCGGTGGCCGCCGCGGTCGACGCCGCGCCCGCCCTGTGGTCCGGCCCACGGCGGACCGGTGTCGAGCCCATCCCGCCCATCCGCCCCCCGGCCTGACGGGCCCGGCCTGACGGGTCCCTGGGACAGGATGAGCCCGCGTTTACCCGGACGCAACATATGGACACGGGTATTCAACAATGCGCGGCTAGCGTGACTCATCCGTTGCTTTGTGACGGGCAAAAGGGGTTACGCAAACAACTCGAGCCGAAACGGGGGTCTCATTATGCTGACCGTTTGGGATTGGTTCGGACAGCGTTCGTTTCACCACCAGGATTTCACCGAGCTGGCCGGCCCGGGGACGCCCCGGCCGACCGTCACGCTGATCCTGCCGACCCGCGAGGTGGCCGGCACCATCGGCCCGATCCTGGATACGGTAGCCGGGCTGAACGAGCGCAGCGGCCTGGTCAGCCAGGTGGTGGTGGTGGACGCGGATTCGTCCGACGGGACCGCGGATATCGCCCGGGGCTACGGCGCCGAGGTTTATTCGGAAAACGAATTGTGTCCCGAATTCGGGCCCGCTCAGGGCAAAGGCGACGCCATGTGGCGGGCCCTGTCGGTGTCCCGCGGCGACATCATCATGTACGCAGACACCGACACCACCGATTTCGCCGAGCATTTCATCTACGGCACCCTCGGGCCGCTGCTGACGGTCCCCGGCGTGAAATTCTGCAAAGCGGCCTACCGCCGCCCGTTCGCGGGCGAGGCCGGGCCCGTGGCCGACGGCGGCGGCCGGGTGACCGAGCTGATGGCCAAGCCGCTGCTGAACTTCTTCTACCCCGAGCTCACCGGGTTCGTGCAGCCGCTGGCGGGCGAGTTCGCCGTCAGCCGGGACCTGCTGCTGCGCACCCCGTTCCTGACCGGGTACGGCGTCGAGATCGCACTGCTGATCGACGTACTGGGCGCGGCCGGGCTGGAAGCGCTGTCCCAGGTCGATCTGGGCTCGCGGCAGAACCGGCACCAGCCGCTGTTCGACCTGACGCGGATGAGCTCGGCCGTCCTGCGCGCGCTGGCCGGGCGGATACCCGCGCTGGCCGCGCCGCAGGACAGTGGCGGCTGGGAACCGCAGACCTACCTGCACGCCGTAGCTACCGCGGACGGGCTGCGCCTGGACGAGCACCTCACCGAGCTGCTCGAGCGCCCATCCATGGCGGAGGTGCTGGCCCAGGCGGAAGCCCCGGCGGCCTGAACTCTGCTATTCGCTGCTGAGGTCGTCGATGACCAGGCCGAGGCCGATGCCCAGCATCCACACGTCCTTGGCCAGCGGGATACCCTGCTGAGATGGCAGCGGGGTGCCGTCCTTGCGCATGCCGGGGGTGCGGGCGTAGAGACCGAGCAGGCCGCCGGAGAATGCCACCAGGCCGGCGCCTGCCACCGCGGCCGGGATCACCGGCACCAGCAGCGCCACGCCGAGCGCTATCTCACTGCCCGCAAGCAGCCGGGCGAAGTCCTTGGGCTTGAGCTTGCCCAGGAACGGATAGGTGCCGGTCGCGAAGCCGTGCAGCTGGGCGGCGGTCTCGTCGTCTGCCGACCACTTGGTGATGCCCGAGTTCAGGATGAATGCCCCGGCCGCGATACGGGGCGGCAAGTGCCGTGCCTTC
>Ga0210386_10003903_pt1 | contig 12410 bp, 10 predicted proteins | sample IncBWH32OmetaG_FD_160091 | JGI IMG/M metagenome (GOLD analysis project Ga0210386, IMG submission 160091) | Forest soil microbial communities from Barre Woods Harvard Forest LTER site, Petersham, Massachusetts, United States - Inc-BW-H-32-O ... | reverse complement strand
GATCTGGAGCACCCTGGCGTCCAGATACAAGGCCATCGATACACTGCGTCGGCGCGGCTATCAGCCGCAACCGCTGCGGCGTGTCTATATCCCGAAGGCCAGTGGGAAGCTGAGACCGTTGGGAATCCCCACGATGAAGGATCGCTCGATGCAGGCGCTCTACCTGCTCGCGTTGCTCCCGGTCGCGGAGACGACTGCCGATCCCAACTCCTATGGTTTTCGACCGGCACGCTTAACCGCCGATGCCATCGAACAGTGCTTCTGCGCGCTGGCTCGCAAGACCAGCCCGCAGTGGGTTCTTGAGGGCGACATCCGTGGCTGCTTCGACAACATCAGCCACGCATGGATGCTCGACCACATCCCCACGGATAAAGAGGTACTGCGGAAATGGTTGAAGGCGGGCTTCATGGAAGATCGAACGCTGTTCCCTACGGAGGCAGGTACGCCGCAAGGCGGAATCATCTCGCCGACGCTGGCGAATCTGACACTGGATGGGTTGGAGCGACTGCTCAAGGATACCTTCCGCAGGAAGGAAATCCGAGGGCAAGCCTATAACCCGAAGGTGAACTTCGTGCGCTATGCCGATGACTTCATCATCACCGGATGCTCGAAAGAGCTTCTGGAAAATGAAGTCAAGCCACTGGTCGAGCGGTTCATGCTCGAACGAGGCTTGCAGCTCTCACCCGAGAAAACCTGCATCACACATATCGAACAGGGCTTCGATTTCCTGGGGCAGAACCTGCGCAAATACGGCGGCAAGCTCCTGATTACCCCATCCAAGAAGAACATGCACGCCTTCCTGGAAAAGTGCGTGGTCAGATTCGTTCGAATCGAGCTACGAAACAGGAGTATCTGATCAGGCTGCTCAACCCGGTCATCCGTGGGTGGGCATACTATCACCGTCACATCGAAGCGGGTTCGGCGTATCGGCAAGTGGGGATGGTCCTCTGGCACTCGCTCTGGCGATGGGCGAAGCGCCGGCATCCGAACAAGTCCCCTAGCTGGATCGTAGATCGATACTGGCACAAGCTTGGACGGAGTTCATGGTGCTTCGCTGTACTGGCTGGCTCGAACGCGCAACGTTCGCGCTCGGCTGAGGTTCGGCTGGTGAACCCAACCGAAATCCCCATCCGGCGCTACGTCAAGGTGAAATCGGACGCTAACCCATTCGACCTGCACTGGCGCGGCTACTTCGAGACTCGAAAGAGGTTCAGGTGAGCTTGCCGGAATCGCGAATGTCTGTGCGTTGTGTTCTACCGGTTCTGCTCTGGCAGAGCTTACACACGGCTTGAGCCGGATGAGGGAAACCATCAAGTCCGGTTCTTAGGGGAGGGAGCGGCAGCAATGCCGTTCCCTTACCCGACTCCCCCCAGCAGTCGGCCTGTGTGTCCTTGTATGCTGAACAGTGTAGAAATTGCGTACTTAGCGTTATTCAACGGACGGGCAAGGATGAAGTCTCCCGGCAACAAGCAATTCGGTATAGTTGCGATCCTGGACGCGCTAGGAGCAGCTAGCTACTCGGACGCTGAGATTGAGACGTTTCTGAAGTCCCGTGAAAATGCTTTGAAACTGCTGGATTTGAAGATTGAAGGGTTTCTCGGTGAAATTAAACGATTCCAAGTTGATATCTTTACGTTCAACGACACCATACTGATTGTGCTCAAGACGGGCCAGAACATGCCGAGCCTCAAGCAGCTGAGCGCATTTTTCGCTATCCTCCGAAAGTTCCTGGTCGATTCCCTGACTAATCGGATTCTCTTTCGTGGGTCGGTCGCCGTTGGCAGCTTCTACACTGACAACGACACGAATACCGTCATGGGACAGGCGGTCACTGACGCTGCCGCCTGGTACGACAAGGCTGAATGGATCGGAATCCATGCGACCCCGAAGACCGCAATCTTTATTCAGCAACATTTAGAGCAATCGACCAGCGGAAATAAAACTCACCTTATGCTTGACTACCCAGTACCTATTAAGGGGGGCGGAGTTCTCAAGGTTAAGGCAGTCAATTGGCCCAAGGTCTTCTTTGTTGATGGGCTGACGCCATGTGACAAGGGACATGAGCGAAAGACATTGCTCTCTTATCTCTCAGCCCATCCGGTGCCGCGAGGCACAGAGGAAAAATACTTCAACTCGATCCAATTCTTTGATGATTCAGTGAAAGATATGAAGAAGGAACAAGCCGCGAAGAAAAAGCGACCGAAGACGTAGCGTTTAAATTGAGTGCGCGGACGTGATGACCTGGTCCAAGAAGTTGTACATTTACGCCCTCTTTGCAGATTTTTCGACCTTCTCTACAACGACTTCATCCGGGGCAAGGAACTTTCCTGTATGCGAGCGAAGCTCGAGTTGCAATATCGGCTTGCGCGATGCGCGTTCGACCAGGACCGAATGGTCTTCCTGCGGTGCGAACAGAAAAGACTCTCCCCATTGTCTTAGACCGACAATGACGTGAAACAAACCGTGTCCTTTCTCGGTCAGACGATACTGCCGATAGGCACCGCCATCTTCTCCGGGTTCGAGTTGAAGAATTCCATTTGCCACGAGCGCGTGGAGGCGGGCTGCCAAAATGCTTTTCGAGAGTCCAAGGTCTCTCTGAAAGTCGCTGAAGCGGCTCATGCCATCAAATGCATTTCGAACAACAAGCATGGACCAGCGATCCCCGATCAGGTCGAGTGAGCGCGCGACAGGGCATTTCTCTTTTTTCAATGTCTTCCGGTTCTTCACTGCTTCTCCCAACTGGTTTGATTATCGAACCAGCCGTATGTATGATTCAACTGGTTCTATTTTAGAACCAGTTTGGAGAGGCTATGTCCTGCGGACCTCGTTCGGAAATCGAGATTCAGCTACCAAGGAAAAGCCGACAGCCGGCGCAGCTTACGAATGGAGTTCTGGCGCTGTTTGCTATCGCCGCAGGACTCAGCGTTGCCAATATCTACTGTGCCCAGCCTCTTCTCGACGCCATCGGGCACGATTTCGCGATCAGCCAGGTTTCCGTGGGCTTCATCATGACCGTGACGCAGGCCGGCTATGCCTTCGGTCTCTTCTTCATCGTGCCGCTCGGAGATTTGCTGGACCGCAGGCGGCTTGTTGTGGGTCAACTTCTCATTTCCGTAGTTGCGCTTGTCGCTGTGGGGCTCGCGCCGACGTTTGCTGTCATGCTGTGCGCCGTATTCCTCGTCGGACTGCTCGCGGTCGTCATTCAGGTTCTGGTGGCCTACGCGGCGACGCTCGCCTCTCCCGAGGAACGGGGAAGCGTCGTCGGCAAGGTCACCAGCGGAGTTGTCACTGGTATTTTGCTGGCGCGGACCGTCGCCGGCTCCCTTACGGACCTGGCGGGTTGGCGCTCCGTTTACCTCGTATCAGCAGGGCTGCTCCTCCTCATGGCGGCCGCATTGTGGAACACGCTTCCCGCTGGGGCCAACCCGCATGCACCCCGGTCCTATGTTCAGTTGCTTGCCTCGATATTTTCCCTGTGGACTAATGAGCCGCTTTTGCGCATAAGGGCAGGCCTGGCGCTGTTCCTCTTCGCAGCCTTCAACGTGCTGTGGACGCCACTCGTGCTTCCCCTGAGTTCTCCTCCTATCTCCCTCTCTCACACCGCGATTGGCTCCTTTGGGCTCGTCGGGGCCGCTGGGGCCTTGGCGGCGGCTCGCGCCGGACGCCTGGCTGACCGCGGTCTTGCGCAGTGGACCACCGGGACAGCCCTGATCCTGCTCGTCGTCTCATGGCTAGCCATCAGCCAACTGCATCGATCGCTTGTCCTGCTGATACCAGGCATCATCTTGCTCGACTTCGCCGTGCAAGCCGTGCACGTGACCAATCAAAGCATGCTCTTCGCAAGATTGCCGGAGGCGAGGAGCCGTCTCGCCGCAATCTACATGATCTTTTATTCGATCGGAAGCGGCTCGGGCGCCATCGCCTCCACCTGGATCTACGCGCATAGAGGGTGGACAGGCGTATAGATCCTGGGTGCCGCTGTGAGCGCTACAGCTCTTATCTTTTGGGGAGTCACTCGGAGCCGAAGCTGCGAAGCTTCGGTCACCTCTCTCATCCACCAACCCCAACTCAACGAGAAATGCTCATGACGCAATACCGCACCATCGAGATTGACGGACTTCGCATCTTCTATCGCGAAGCCGGTAATAAGAACCTACCCACGCTTCTTCTGTTACATGGGTTTCCCGCGTCTTCGTTTATGTTCCGCGAACTCATCGACAGCCTATCCGATCAGTTTCACCTCATCGCGCCCGATTACCCCGGCTTCGGGTACAGCGACACTCCGTCGCCCAACGAGTTTTCGTACACGTTTGATGGGCTGGCCAATGTTGTTGAGGCGTTCGTCGAGAAGCTGGGCCTGAAGCGGTACGGCTTGTACATGCAGGATTTCGGCGGGCCGGTAGGCTTCCGCCTCGCAAGCAGGAATCCCGAAAAGATCACAGGCCTCATCGTTCAGAATGCGAACGCGTACGAGGAAGGGTTGCCCGACAGTTTCTGGGGGCCTGCGCGTAACAAGCGCAACGGGAGGGGATCGCCCACCCTTGAAACGAGAGCGCAGCGTAAGTGGAAAGGGCGGTGCGCAGCGGAGGGCTGCACAAGTGCAACGCGGAAGCCTGGGGAGACCCGTTGCGCGCGCGAGGGATGGAATCCCTTAGGGCTTTTCACCGGGGGCGTTGCGGGGCAGGCCGCCCCCGCTGGGATGGGTGGCGGAAGACGCCGTCACTGTCGGCGGCTGGAGCTAGGGAAGGAACTCCTTCCTTCTATGCGATTGCAGGCCGTTGTCTTCGAATGGTCCTCCGTCGTCCGGGTGACGATGCCCCTCGGCCCAGGCGGGATACAATGGTAAAGTGTCTGGTACTGCGCTATTCGGGAGGCATAGGAAAATGAAAACGTGCTGCCTCTGCTCCACGCTGGCTTCGCCTGCCATCCGCCCGGTATGGGACACCCCCGTTCTTGAGTCGAGCAATTTTATGGCTCTACCTTCGCTGGGATCTTTAGTAGAGGGCTGGCTACTACTCGTCCCCAGAGAGCACTATATTTCGATGGGTGCGCTACCAATTGCACTCCTACCCGAAATGGAAGAGATGAAGGCCCGGCTTAGTGAAGAGGTTAGGAGCCGGTTCGGCGAAGTTTGCATCTTCGAACATGGTCCCGCATCTGAAAGCCGGAACGTCGGCTGCAGCGTAGATCATGCCCATTTACACATCGTTCCCCTAAACTTCGATGTCGCGGAAGCTGCGCGCCCATTCATGCCTCATGATTCGGAATGGAATACAGCCTCATGGAGCGATTGTCGGGAAGCTCATCTGGCCGGAAGAGATTATCTCTATTTTGAGCAACCGATTGGTCATGGGCGTATCTCCACGCACAGAGACTTTGGCAGCCAGGTCTTTCGCAAAGCGATTGCGTCGCAAATCGGCCGACCAGATGACTTCAACTGGCGGGAATACCCTGAATTGCAGACGGTATCCAGGACGATCAATGTCTTCGCTCATGCCACATATTCCGCTGAAGGGATCGCCCGTGAACGATGACAAAGCAGAGCAATTCCTCAGCGTTCGGGCAGGCTGATCCGACGGACGGGCGAAAACCGTTCGAGTGGCCGTCGAAATATACTGATCCAACCGCGATTAGGAAACAGCGATCTGAGGCCATTTACCTCGGCATACTGCTCTTTTTGATGCCCATGTTGATGGTGGTACTATGGCTCGAATTTCCTAAGTATTGGTTTCATCTGTCTGATGCGAAATATGCTCCCCTCCTGAAGTACGGATTCGCCTGGGCGGCGGGAACCATGGGCGGCGTCCTCTTCGATTTGAAATGGCTCTACCATACAGTGGCGCGTGGACTGTGGCATCTCGATAGACGACTCTGGCGGATATTTACGCCCCATATTTCAGGTGGTCTCAGCTTCTTTGTTCTGGCGCTCATTTCTTCGGGTGCACTGCGAATATTCGACAGCCAAGCGACGAATTCTCCTGCATTGATTGTTGGCGTTGGTTTCTTGGTCGGCTATTTCTCAGACAGTGCCATTGCGAAACTTACTGAAGTCGCAGAGACGCTGTTCGGAACAACTCGCTCGAAGGAAAAGCACAAGGAACGGGAGAACGCTCTTCCGTACGAAGATAACCCGGTGGCGGCCGCAAGAGACGAATAGACGCTCGCCTTGTGTCCCCCTATGCGCGACGCGTATCTTCATCGAGGCGTCGATTTGCAGATATTTTGACCCTCGGCACCGTCCGTTGATACTGGATAGACACTGCCTGCCACATCAGCCTTTTGTAGATTTGTTTGGCAGATCAGTTCGATGGTGTCCGAGAACGACAATGGCGAATCAGTTCCGCAAACCCGCAAAGCGCACACGCAGGACTTCGGTTCGAGATCTGATCCCGATTAACGACGTGCTGCTGATAGGCAACGATGGACCAGTACATCTGACTCACGACAGACTAGATGTCGTCACAGTTGGAGCGAAAGCATATGGCCTTTCATGTTTGCCGCAGGCATGGGTACTGCCACATTTCGTCGTTAACGGAAGCGTTATCGATGATACCCGTCTGCAAGATTGGATAAACCTGGCGATTCGGGAATCCGGTTTTGAAGGTCGCGTCATCGTTCGTTCCAGCGGGACATCCGAAACCATGGAGCACCGCGGACGTCTGGTGTCAGAGGTGTGCAGTACGTCTGAAATCGCCCAGACTATTCGAATATTGAGCGAACAATTGCAAGATGATATTCCGGCCGACATACATTGGCTAATTCAGGAACATGCCAATCCCGCTCGGAAGGGTCATCTGTCAAATGAACGGCGAATGAGCTACGAACCCAGAGACTGGATAGCGGAATTCGAACTTCAAGGAAATCTCCCCGGCTTCACGGTGCCCGTTTCCATCCGGCACTGGCGAGTCGGTGACAAAGTTACGGACTTCGATTTGGGTTGCACTTCGGAACCGGGTGTAACACTGAAGCTCAAGACGGTAGCTCTCTGGTCTACCGGGTTTTCATCTCGCTTGCATCTTGAATGGGTATGGAGTGGAACCACACTGTGGATTGTTCAGGTCGATATTGCAAAGGCTCCGGAAGGTGTCAATCCACAATCACTCTTTCCTGCAACCATCGTGTCGATAGCTCCAACTTCGTTATCACTTTTCCGAGCAGCGACTGCAGCTGATTTCGCGAAATTTGGGAAGCTGCGAAATGCGCGGACCTATATGAAACTCGGCTATAACATGCCGCAGTTTTTTGTGTTGGATGATTCTACAACTATCCAGTCGATTCTCTCAGGGACAATAGCGGCTGATCTCATGAATGATTTGTTGGAGTTGACCAAAAGACCATTGATGATAAGAACCGATGGGACCAATATCCCTAAGGCGCAACGGGAAATGCTTCCTCGCAGCGACGAATTGCGAACAGATGCCGACGCAATAAATTGGCTGCAGGGAAAATTTCGAACAGAGATAACCGCTAATTCATTAGAGAATTCGACGCTCTGCCTTGTAGCTCATCATTTTATTCCGTCTGCTTCTGCAGCCTGGGCTCGGGCAGAGCCCGCAAACCGACTGGTGCGAATTGAATCGCTTTGGGGGCTTCCGGAGGGCCTCTACTGGTATTCGCATGACACATTTGAAGTAGACACTAAAGATGCCAATAACTATATGGATGTGAGCCAATATTCGGTTAATCCGCGATTACGGTACAAAGGCACTTTTGTCTTCTCTGATTCCAGCGGTAAGTGGATTCCATACAACACGGCTGAGCCGTTTGATTGGAGGAAGAGCATTCGGAAAAAAGAATGGCTCTTGGAGATTGCGAAGACAACCCGGCAGATTGCCGACCACGACGATCAACCGACCAATGTGATGTGGTTCATTGACAACGATGCTCGTGCGACTTCGCATCAGGTATTGCCGTGGTATCACGAGAAATCGGAACTAGGTGAGCCCAAGGCGGCGCCGCGAAGGAAACTCACAACAGCATCAGACTTTGCAATCAGGACGACCTCTGATTGGGAGGACCTTCAGGCAAAGGTCAAATCGGGAAAGAGGATTGAGAGAATCATGCTCGAACCGAGAGACCCGGAACTGATTCGAAACCAGGAGTTCGCCAAGTCGCTAGGGCAATTTGCAGCGAACAACAAAATAGTGATTGAACTCGCTGGAGGCGTCCTATCCCATGCGTACTATATGCTGCAGCGGCACGGAGCGCAGGTAGAGTGTATTGACCTATTCGGTGCTGGTGAGGAGATTGTCGAGTACAACAAACTCGTTCGAGACAAGATTCCTGCTGTCATAAAGCGTAAGGGAGAATCAGTCGATGTCGTTCGGCTCAAGGGTGATGCTTTGCTTTCTGCGTTGCGCCAGAAACTAGTAGAGGAGGCGTTTGAGGCGCTCGATGCGAAATCATTTGACGAGCTGATTGGCGAGTTGGCCGACGTTCAGGAGGTCATCGATGGAATATGTGAGGCGCTTCCGGCCTCAAAGGAACAGGTCAATGCTGAACAGGCCGATAAACACGAGCGACGTGGAGGCTTCAAACAGGGATACATGCTTGAGAAGACTGCAAGCCCCCATACCTTATCCCAAAAGAGCGCAGATCGTCAGTCAGGAGCGCTGGTCTCTCATAGCGATACTGAGCGTGTGATCGATAGTGCGAAGCGTTTGCCGGAGGCGCGAATGAGGTTTCGGCCAGATCTTCGCACCTTGGATGATGGACAGGAAAACCTTCTCAGCTTTGAGTCAGAACTACCCAAGCTAAACTCCCTTACAGTCTCCACGACGTTCGAGATTCCGCTCAGCGAATCAGCATCAGATGTCTTTCGTCTCACGGTGGAGTTAACGCGCAATCGCCTGTCGGTTTGGGGGCAGGCTAGGCTACGCCGCGAGCCATCACAAATGAAGATGCCGCTGTTCTTAGAGAATCAACTTCCATTGATATTTGAGGCAAGCAGTGGAGACCCAGAAAAGGAAGCTGCGGCTGAGGTCCCCAAGGAAGATGCTGAAGTTCGGCCACCGCAACCCACAGCGGTCCAGCCGACTCCTTCCTCGAAGGGTCGCAAGAAGAGTAAGAAACACTAACTCAATGATGGTGGCATCTCATGTTTTTCAAGTCTATTGTGAGCTAGGCCATCTTCTGCAAGATCCCGGCATGATCTTCAGTCAGTTTTATCGACCCGATCAGGGGAGGCACCTTGAGTCCGTCGCAAAAGAACATCACCTCTGAGCCTTGCGAAGCTGACCGCGCGCTATAGCCGATGTCATAGGTGATGTAACGGGAGCTAGGATACAGATCACGAATCGGTTCGACATTATCGTAGGAGACAATCCACTTTTGCTGGATGGCAGAGCCATCGATGAAGTCGGCGATGCGCTTGTGGTCCTTGTGCTCGTAGAAGTCGTAGTACAAATCTCGGCCTTTCACGTAATACGGAGGGTCAAGATAAATCAGTGTCTCCTTGGGCCACTTTGAAATGCCAGCTTTCAAAAATCTCAATGCGTCCTGACGGGTCAGTTTGATCCTATCGCGCATCCGAGCTATGGCTTCGATGCGGCGTACCAGCTCTTTGGCGTTGTAACGAGCGTCAATTTTCCAAGGACCTGTCTGATCACGCCCACCAATTATGCCGGCATTCAAAATCCCTGAACGATTTGTCCGATTCAAAAAGAACATCGCAAAACCTAGCTCGACATGGTTGTGGTCGTCAGGGTTACGCAGGACCTTCTTTTGCTTATCCCACTGAGCCACCGTGAGCGGCTTTTTCACGACGAGCTTGCAAAACTCCTCCGTATCGTCCAGAACGCTTTTCCAGAAAGCATGCACTGGCCTGCTTATGTCATTGATATGGATACGGGAGACGTATTCATGAAACAGAAGCTCAAGCGCGATGGCGGACCCTCCTGCGTATGGTTCGACATATTCGCCGTCGATGAGTCGGTTCGCCGTCATCAGGCTCTTGACGTATTCCGCCAATTTGGCCTTGCCCCCCGGATAGCGTAGAGGCGTGAAATGGATGAGACGATGGGGCTCTGGTAGCGCAGGCTCGGTCATTGCCATATTTTCTCAAAAAAGAATTGCGCGTTGTCCCACGCAGTTGCCAGTTGCGAATCAGTCGGCGAGAAATGCCGGTTATGGATATATGCGTGTAGGGTATCGATTGAGAAAGGATGGTTGGGATCAGTCGTTCCCTTTGTGACGCCGATGAAGTCCTTCGCTACACCAGCACCATTTTGAACAAGATGGTCAACCGTCTCTTTAACCTTCGCTGCCAGCTTTTTGTCCGACACATGCCCACCCTTGGGATTTGTGAAGGTGAGGGTCGATTTTGCCACTGTTACGAGATACTCGTCGACGGACATTTCAAGAAATACACGGAACAGCACGGAGATCGCATGTTTGTGTTTAGCAAGTTGCAGGGATCTAAGCTCCTCAAAGATGCCAGCGATCTTCGGTACGCTAACTTTCAACTTACAATTCCTGGGTACCAGTGCCGTTCTGGGCGACTGCCGACTAATCCGTGCTCGTTTACTCGCTGGAGTATGGCTCGCGGAGAAATCCTTCTCCGTCATGGTCTCAATAGCAGTCGCCACATTGGTCTTCTTCGACAGATCGGGCCTGTCGACTGATTTGAATCTGGAAATATAGTCGTTCTGCTGGTCTTTTGATTTCAGCTTGGTGACGTTGACCGTCTTTTCGGCTAGATCGAGGACAATTCGTCTCAGTGGCTTGATGGCCTCTTGAGGCGGGAGCTGAGTCAAGAGTTTGCCCTTATCAATATCAAATCCGATTGTGGTTCTGACGCTGGGTGTGGACAGGAGCCGGTCGAGCGTCGTGAGCGGAAATTTTCCCGTGACGAGTTCTTTCTGGTCGTCGGTCAGATCAGCATGTTCTAGCACAAAGTCAAGAGCCTGTAAGGCCGGATCACGTCCCTTAAACCTGGAACTAGCAATCGTCGACCAGTCAACGATGCCTCGTCCTTCGTCTGCACCGATATGGCGCTGACGAATCCAATCATTACCCATGCCGCGGTCGTCAACCTCAAAACAATCGACTGGCTCGACATTCTTTACGTCAAAAGAAAGAGCCGCTCTCTGTAACCTCTTTTTGAATGCATCAGACATTTCGAGGTCATTTATCAGTGGCGGGTTCTTTAGAAGTTTTATCGCCAACAGCCGCCTGTTGCCTTCGACAACGATGAATTTCCCCTGGCGTTCGGATCGGATGACGAGAAAGCGATCCATCGGGTTCAGTCCTTTGGCCGCGATACTCTCAGCCAGATTGATAAGGCGAACCTTCTGTTCGTTGAGAATCTTCTGCATCGCGTCGCGTTGATCGCTGGCGAGGGTAATCCGCGGATTTTCAAGGTCCAGGTCGAGACTATCGATCTTGAGCGATTTAGCTGACATTTTGCTCCCGATAATCGTACAGTACCGGACCTCCTAACACCTTAGAATTCACGGGTTTCTCCCGATTAGCTGGAGAGCCGCAGGAGCCTTTGACATGCAACTGCCCGCGTCTTGAGCCGTGTGCATAACCTTGTGATGGTCACATGCGACAGCCCCTCTCCCTCGATCTGCACTTGAATGGCTGCGACCTGATCGGGCATCGCTTGGGCCATTGTTCTGATTCGATCGATGAGCTTCGCATCGTCTAAGCGCAACGCGGTTGCAAGTTTCTGCCAATGCCGCAGCCCGATATTTCGCAGCCGATATTCACCACCTATCTTCATTGCAAGTTTCACCTTGCTCATGTCCACAGAGGGATACGGAAGGATGCTAGCCAGATCGTAGAGGGGCGCGAGCCGCACGGCTCCATTCTGGCCCAGGAGCAGAGAGTAGTTCTTTGCATGGGCATCTGTTCCCGCTATCAGCCAGTTGCATGCGATGGCGTCCAAAAAGGATTGGACGTCTTCCTCTGAATTGCTGGACTGCTCCCTGAGCAGTTCTACGATCCTCTGCACTCCTGGCCCGCCGTCGCTCTCATATTTGCGCGTGGGGTGGAGACCGAGAGCCTGACACATATCTTCCTGGTGAATACGTACCCATCGACTCCTGGCGCGCGCGCGGTCGTACCGCTCTACAACGATAGCGATCTCATCCTTAAAGCGCAGGACGTTGGAGTTGGGAACGATAAGACCTAGCGCGCGTGCCAGTTGCAGGGAAAAATGCTCATTCTCCGCATGGCCGTCCCATTCTCCTGTTGGTGGTTTCAGGATGTGAGTGGTGGGAATACGACCCGATGGCACTCCCCACCGCTTCCGCTCAAATAAAAGAGCCGTCTTAGGCTGTGCGCCGGCAAGGCTGAATTGCCCGGTGTCACTCGCGGCCCGCCATGCTGAATGATCCGCACGCAGGGTGCGCAGACGTTCCGCTACATTCTCTTCCGTAAGCCATTGAATTTCCCTCGCGGCCGGT
>Ga0210386_10003902_pt1 | contig 12417 bp, 7 predicted proteins | sample IncBWH32OmetaG_FD_160091 | JGI IMG/M metagenome (GOLD analysis project Ga0210386, IMG submission 160091) | Forest soil microbial communities from Barre Woods Harvard Forest LTER site, Petersham, Massachusetts, United States - Inc-BW-H-32-O ... | reverse complement strand
GATTATGGATGCGGCGATTGAAGCTGCCGAGTTGCGGTTACGGCCAATTCTGATGACTTCGATCGCTTTTATTCTCGGCGTGTTGCCACTTTATTTTGCAACTGGATCGGGTGCACTCGGGCGTCACTCGGTAGGTACGACGATTGTTGGCGGCATGATCGTCTCTACAGTGCTGAACCTGATCTTTATCCCGGTGCTGTATGTAATCTTGAGTACGCTTCTCAGCAAGTTTAAGCGCACGCGCCGCAAGGCGGAAGATTGCCTGGAAGTGGAAGAGGGTGCTCTGTCATCGTAAGTTGAATAGAAAGTGCAAAGAAAAGAGGAGCTGTTTGCAGCTCCTCTTTTCTTTGCAGATAGCTTGGGTTAACCTGTTTCTAGCCCATCCAAAAGCCGGGATGGCGGAACTGGCAGACGCAGCGGACTCAAAATCCGCCGGCCTTCGGGCCGTGGGGGTTCGACCCCCCCTCCCGGCACCAACAAAATAAAGGGTTTAGATCGAAATTGGCCTCTCGGAAACGAGAGGCCAATTTTTGTTGGTGGCTGTTTTGATGGCTGTTCGTTTTTACAGGTTTGGCCAAATGGCTGTTTCCGGCGTGAAGGTTTGCAGTGAGTTGCAGAGAGTGACATCCCCCGGATTCCCGGAGCATAGCCGAGGTCGGATCGGCGTCAAGGCCGCGCATACGCGCGCCGCTTCGCGGTCGCAGAGCCTTGACTCCGACTCCTGAACCTCGGCAGATCATCTCAACATCCGGGGAATGTCATCAAGAGGCGAAGACTACTTCGCGCCAGACGCGATGCATCCGATGCCGATGGCTTAGCGCGCGGAACACAGGGCATCGAGCAAGCACCTATCTGCCTGCGATCGGCTGCGAATGTATTCTTGGTGTCGGTAGGTGACGAGTACGATGCCGGACACTGGAGATCAGAAAGAGACTGTCGAGGGTTGGCGACCAGAGGCCTGGCACGGGCGGCTAATAGCCGGGCTGCTTCTCGTCGGGGCGGTGCTGCATGCTTTCAAGCCCTCGTGGATAACCCTCGACTGGCCGACGATTGTGATGATCCTTGTCGGCATCTTCCTGATCTTCGTGCCGCTGAATGATCTTGGTGCCGTGATCGAAAGCCTTGAAATCGGTAAGACGAAGATACTGTTTCGCAAGGTGAAGGAACTCGACCAAAGCGTTGAACGCGCTGTGAATTCACGGATCGGGACAGCAGCATCTCTCGCTCCTGCAGATGATGCCGCAGAATGCCCGGAAGAGCCAGCACAATCGGAGCCTCCGACCGTAAACCGCGCCCTACAATCCGATTGGGGCGACTTTTTCGAAGATCAACGCAATCGCACCCTATTCGATACCGACCCTGACATGATGCTCGTGCGGCTCGGGATCGAGATCGAAAGGGCTCTGGCGCAACTCGCGCCGGAGCTGATCCAGGGCAGCGCGCGTCCGATGGTATGGAGTCACGCAGTTCGGAAGCTTGAGAAGTCAAACGTGATAACCCCACAGATCGCGAGGGCCTTGATCGAATTCCGTGACGTGCGTAACCGGCTGATCCACCCGACTGGCGGCTCCGTCACAGCCGCGATGGTGGCGAGCGCTGTCGATAGCGGCATAAAGCTCCTGCGCCTTCTGAAAGGGCTGCGCGATGTAGGTCGTCGCACCGAAAGTTGAAAGGTTTCATGTGTGGCGGGCTAACACGCTAGGCTTCACACGTCTCCCGGTTAGCTCCTTACGCGTCTGGTAGTTGTTGTCGATGCAGCATTTCAGGCCCCTGTAGGACTCCTGCAGAGGACTTGAGCACCCGTGCACTCTCAAACATCGCCTAGAGCCAAAGGAACGAGAGGAGCGGCTGATTGTGCGCTTCATAGCGCTCAGTGTCCAGATTTCAATCTATTGGGAATGTGACCTAGAAGCCTATTTAGATCCAGACGCGATTCGCTCCACCACTGACAGCCGGTGCGCGGGCGAGAGATGGCTGTAGCGAGCCGACATGGTGATCGTTTTATGACCGGCTGCTTCCTGAATTTCCTTGATACTCGCGCCAGCCATGGCAAGCCAGGAGCAGAATGTATGGCGATTGCAGTGCCATACATATTCGCTGATGCCAGCGTCTTCAAGGCAAGGCTGGAACCACGAGCGGGTATCGAATCGGCCCTTGCTGCCTTCCCGGGGGAAGACCGGATCAGAAGCATGCTGCCTTGGGCGCTTGAGCGATTCAAGAGCCGCAATGGCATCGGAGTTCAGGTGAACGGAACGCGCCGAGCCGTTCTTCGTCTTCGTGAGCTCGATTGTTTTGCGATCAAGATGTACTTGGGACCAAGTGCAGGAATATTGCTCGCTCAGACGCATCCCGGTATGCACGCTTACGACGAACTCGGCTACGTGTTCTGGGAAGCGTTTGGAGATGACCGTGTGTAGACGGTCATAGTCTTCACGGGTCAGGAACCGCAGGCGACCTGAACCTTCCTTGCGTTGGCGCACCAGGCGAGCAGGATTGATCGAGACTTTGCCGTTCCGGATACCCTCGCGATAGCAGAGGGAGATGAAAGCTTTGTATCGGTTCGCCGTTGCCGCAGTTTTGCAACGAGCGCGTAGCCAGCGCTCCAGTTCCTGTGGAGTCAGTTCAGCGGCAGGGCGAGAGCCAAGTGCCTCACGCACAATCTCTCCCTTGCTCTTGTATCCACGTTGGTCCTTGTGATGCGCAGTGAACTCCAGGGCATCGTCAATGAGTTCGCTTAGGACGAGGACCTTGGAATTCCGAAGTTCGGGGAGCTTACGTCCAGCGGCAGCGTCAGCCTTACGCGTTTGGTAAAGCTTGATGGCATCCGACTTGCGCCCTACCTTCTCACGATGACGCTTTCCGGCTACGTAATAGTGAATCCACCAAATCCCGCTGTCGATTGGATGTTCGTATACGCCGCGCATCGAATACTCTCCCGCTGGCTGTCTCAGCGGATATAGAATAGCAGGGTGTCCGATACAACAGCCATCGGCATTTCGAACTGACTTGTACGTCTGTGCGCGTCTCTGCAATAAGTAGGCTATGGATTGCAAGCTATGTTGCTCTGGGCGGTAATATGGCCATCGTGAACGAAGGGACGGAACCAATTCGATGAGTGAGTCCGTAGACAAGAAGAGCCTCACAGAAGCAGATATCCGTACGAAGTTCATCACGCCCGCCCTGCTTGGCATCGACGGTTCCAAGTGGAATGTCATGACACAGCTTCGCGAGGAGGTTTATTTCACAAAGGGACGGGTGATCGTACACGGCAAGACGACAAAGCGAGGCGAAGCCAAGAAGGCAGATTATCTGCTCTACTACAAACCCAATATTCCGATTGCGATCATTGAAGCGAAGGACAACAATCATGCCGTTGGTGATGGAATGCAGCAAGCTCTTGAGTATGCCGAACTCTTGGATGTCCCCTTCGTCTACAGCTCCAACGGAGATGCATTCCTGGAGCATGATCGTACTGGAACAGCCGATCCCGTGGAGAAAGAAATCCCTTTAGTGTATTTTCCTACCCCAGCGGAGCTATGGAATCGCTATCGTTTTGCCAAAGGATATTCACCTGAGCAGGAAGCGATAGCGACACAAGACTATTATGACGACGGCTCTGGGAAGGCACCACGGTACTACCAGTTGACCGCCATCAACCGCACCGTAGATGCAATCGCGCGCGGAGAGAACCGCATTCTGCTCGTCATGGCCACCGGAACTGGAAAAACATACACGGCCTTTCAGATCATTTGGCGTCTTTGGAAAGCGGGTGCGAAGAAGCGCATCCTTTTCTTGGTAGACCGTAACATCCTCGCTGACCAAACCAAGACCAATGACTTCAAGCCATTCGGTCAGGCCATGACCAAAATCACAAACCGTACAGCAGACAAAGCGTTCGAGATCTACCTGTCGCTGTACCAGGCGGTGACGGGCACCGAATAAGATCAGAATATTTACAAGCAATTTTCACCGGACTTCTTTGATCTCATTGTCGTTGACGAGTGCCACCGTGGCAGCGCGGCAGACGATGCATCTTGGCGAAAAATCCTAGAGTACTTTTCTTCAGCTACCCAGATTGGCTTAACTGCAACCCCAAAAGAGACGGAGACCGTCTCCAACATTGAGTACTTCGGCGAGCCAATCTTTACCTATTCGCTGAGACAAGGAATCAGTGACGGTTTCCTTGCTCCTTACAAGGTTGTTCGCATCGGACTAGACAAGGACCTTGATGGCTGGCGACCCGAAGTTGGTCAAACGGACAAATACGGACAGTTGATCGAGGATCGCGAGTACAACGACCTTGATTTTGACCGCAACATGATCCTCGAGAAGCGCACAGAGCTTGTGGCGGCCAAAATTACCGAGTTCCTGAAAGGAACCGACCGCTTTTCGAAGACAATCGTCTTCTGCGAGAACATCAACCATGCGGAGCGGATGCGGCAAGCGTTGGTAAATGCGAATGCAGATCTAGCGGCGGCCAACAGTAAGTACGTTATGCGGATTACGGGTGACAACGACGAAGGAAAAGCCCAGCTCGACAATTTCATCGATCCTGAGTCAACGTTTCCCGTGATCGCTACAACGTCCCGTCTCATGACAACTGGAGTTGATGCGCAGACCTGCAAGCTCATTGTGCTCGATCGCCGCATTGCATCGATGACGGAGTTCAAGCAGATCATAGGTCGCGGTACCCGTATCAATGAGGACTACAACAAGCTCTACTTTACGATCATGGATTTCAAACGGGCGACAGCTTTGTTTGCTGATCCGGATTTTGACGGCGATCCTGTCCAGATTTATGAGCCAGGGCCTAACGATCTGCCTGTGCCTCCCGACGATCCCTTTGATCCCAACAACCCCGAACAGCCCGGCGACATATTGCCTGAGCCGTTCGATCAGGAAGGGAACGACGGACACGGACGCGTCACGTACCACGTCGATGACGTAGAAGTGGTCGTTGCGACTGAGCGAGTTCAATACTTAGACGAAGATGGGCGGCTGATCACTGAATCGTTGAAGGACTTCACGCGGAAGGCAGTTCAGAAGGAGTATGCCTCGCTCGATGCCTTTCTAACGCAGTGGAATTCCTCCGACCGAAAACACGCCATCGTGCAGGAGCTTGCCAATCGCGGGGTGTTTTTCGACGAACTTGCTGAACAAGTCGGTGCCGATCTCGACGTGTTCGACATCATCTGCTATGTCGCCTTTGACCGACCTCCTCTGACACGCCGGGAGCGTGCAGAAAACGTGCGAAAGCGGGACATATTTGGGAAATACGAGGCAAGCGCGCGTGCAGTACTGGATTCCCTACTGGAGAAGTTTGCGGATGGCGGTCTGAACAGCCTCGAATCTCTGGACATTCTCAAAGTCGATCCGCTGACCAAGTTCGGAACACCCATTGAGATCGTGAAAATTTTCGGCGGCAAGGAACCCTATCTCGCTGCAATTCAATATCTCGAAACGCAGATTTACCAGGAAGTGGCCTAAGCAATGGCGAATGTCTCAAATCTCGTAAAAACCATTCAGGACATCATGCGCAAAGACGCTGGCACCTACGGCGATGCGCAACGGCTTGAACAGCTTGGCTGGATGTTCTTCCTTAAGATTTTTGACGACCGCGAGAAGGAGATGGAGCTTCTTCGCGACGGCTACAAGTCACCGTTGCTCGAGCATCTACGTTGGAGTAATTGGGCCACAGACGAGGAAGGCATCACGGGAGATGCACTGCTTGACTTCGTTAACAATACACTGCTGCCGAAGTTGAAGGCTCTTCCGGGTGGGCAAGACAAGATTGCCGGACTGATTCGCATGACCTTCGAGGATGCCAACAACTACATGAAGAATGGCACTCTCATGCGGCAAGTTATAAACAAGATCAATGGAATCGACTTCAATGCGTCGGACGACCGGCACATGTTCGGGGATATTTACGAAAAGCTGCTGAAGGACTTGCAGTCAGCGGGCAATGCTGGAGAGTTCTACACGCCTCGTGCAGTCACTCAATTCATCGTTGACCAGATCGACCCGCGGCTTGATAAACGGGAGACGATTCTCGACCCGGCTTGTGGAACGGGCGGTTTCCTCACATCTGTGATTGAGCATCTGCGTAAGCAAGCCAAAACGGCAGACGATGAAGCCTATATCCAGAACTGTTTCGCTGGTATTGAGAAAAAGCATCTCCCCCACGTACTTTGCATGACGAATTTGCTATTGCATGGCATCGATGTTCCTTCCAGCGTGCGACATGACAACACGCTTGCGCGTCCATTGCGTGACTGGTCGCCGAAGGAACGCGTCGATGTCATCGTCACGAATCCTCCATTCGGAGGGATGGAAGAGGACGGCATTGAAGCCAACTTCCCAACCGAGTTCCGGACCCGCGAGACGTCAGATCTGTTCCTGGTACTACTCATGAAAGTGCTGAAGCCCGGAGGCCGCGCGGGTCTAGTCTTACCCGACGGTACTCTCTTCGGCGAAGGCGTGAAGACACGCATCAAGGAGGCACTTCTTACCGACTGCAACCTGCACACGATCGTTCGTCTTCCGAACGGCGTCTTCAGTCCTTACACGGGGATACGTACCAACCTCCTTTTCTTCACCAAGGGGCAACCCACGACTGAAATCTGGTATTACGAGCATCCTTACCCTCAAGGGGCGAAGAGCTACAACAAGGGCAAGCCAATCCGTATCGAGGAATTTGAGCCGGAGAAGAAGTGGTGGAAGAGGCGTGTAGAAAATCAGCACGCCTGGCGAGTCTCTATTGAGCAGATTAGAGAGGGGAACTATAACCTAGATCTCAAAAATCCGCACACGTCTGGTGCTGAACCAAGCGATGTGTTTAATCTTTTACCTCAATATGAAAGTCTTCTCACGAAGATCGCAGAAACACGCGCTTTGCTGAAACAAGAAATGAATCGTGCTGTTGCTGAAAATGGTGGAGTCGATCTCGACTTACTGTTTCACGAATCGTATTCAATTCCTCCTGCCGATCTTCGCAAAATCATCTTGAACCTTGCAGTTCAAGGCAAACTCGTCCCTCAAGATCCTACCGACGAACCAGTTGCTGACTTGCTAGAAAGAGTTGAAAGAGAACGATCAGAAGTCCGCGCAAGAACCTATGTTCCCATGACACCATCGGATGCTCCTTTCTACATCCCGGGCTCTTGGGCATGGGTACGTCTTGGCAACATCGCATTGGGCAGCGATTCAGGATGGAGTCCACAATGCGAGTCACAGGCCCGTGAAGGAGATGCATGGGGCGTGCTTAAAGTAAGCGCTGTCTCATGGGGAAAATTCCTCCCCGAGGAAAATAAGGCACTCCCTTCGGGGCTTAGTGCCCGGGAGGAGTGCGAAGTTAAGGTAGGCGATTTCCTTCTTTCTCGAGCTAACACTGAGGATCTTGTGGCTCGAAGTGTTGTCGTGGTCGATACTCCACCGCACCTCATGATGAGCGATAAGATTGTTCGGTTCGCGTTTCCAGAGATGATCGATAAGGTATTCATCAACCTCGTAAATAGCGCGAACTTTGCAAGGGCGTACTACTCACGGAATGCCTCCGGAACAAGTAGTTCTATGAAGAATGTAGGGCGGGAGGTCATGTCTAATCTTCCTGTCCCTCTACCTCCGCTCGCTGAGCAGCGCCGTATTGTCGCCCAAACCAATGCTTTGTTCGCACTAGTCGATCAAATGGAGAAAATGATCACGACCTCACGTTCTGTGGCAGGTGGTCTCGTGGATGCAATTGTCAGTGAATTTGTGACCGAGGGGGCAAAATAGTGCCTATTAAGTTGCGTGGGGAGGCTGAATTTGAGGCAACGCGGTCAGAGCTAGCGGGAATTGGGAAGAACCGTCGATTTGATGAAGCCATCGACGACGATGAGAATGAAACTGTGGAAGTGATCTGTCGGCGTGGAAGTGAAGAAATTCCGTTGGCTAAACCGAGCCGGGCTATCTATTTTGGGGATCGTGAACTTTACGACCAAGAAGCAAAACGTTTTGATCAGGAAGAGAAGGGGAGGATACTTAATACTCAGCTATATCGCCAGAACTTGCAGGTCTTTGATGAACTCAAACGTGCTTGCCTTCGCGGATTTGTACTTCCCTTTGTTGGTGCCGGTATGTCAAAAAGCGCCGGGCTTCCTGACTGGAAGGAATACCTTTTAGGCCTTTGTGATGAAGCTGGACTCGAGCGTAAAGCGATCCGCGAAAGACTCGAGGCGAACGGAGATTACGAAGGCGTGATGAACGAAATTGTAAGCAGCCTGTCGGTGAACCGTTTTGAGCGTGACTTTGAGATGAACTTTCAGGTTCCGGATGTGATTTCGGGAGCGATCACTTTGTTGCCAAGCCTTTTCGACAGTTCGGCAATAACTACGAACTTCGATAGGGTGCTTGAACGTGTCTACGAAATGGAAGGCCAAGCCTTTGTAGAAAAGGTAACGGGCCGCGGAAATTGCGCAGCATTCTTTCGTGCAATCCCTGCTGGAGAGCGTTATCTCCTTAAATTGCACGGGAACCTTAATAGCGCCGGGGAAAGGGTGCTGAGTAGGGATGAGTACAACCAGGCATACGGAATTGATGACATTAATATCAGCTATCCCTTGCCGAAAACATTGAGACGTCTTTTTACGAGCTACAGCTTTTTGTTTATCGGATGCAGCTTATCTGCCGATCGTACGATTCAAACGTTCATGCGGATTGCTGAGATCGAAGGGGGAGATAGCTTGCCACACCATTATGCGATTCTTTCCTGTCCGTCTGATCTGAGTCAGAAACGACTCATCGATCAAAGGCTCGCCGACGCCCATATTAAACCACTATGGTACCCACAAGACGAACATGAAACAGTGGAAGCAATCCTCGGCCTTTTAAGCGATTGATAGCTCGTTGAGTACTCGTACAGGGCGTCATGAGGGCCGGAGACGAGCCCGACTGCCCGTCACCCCCTTAGAGCCGTGGATCGATCGGTTCACTTTCCAGTGCGAGGACTCCGAAGACACATTCATGAGTAAGGCGCAGCGGTTCCTTGCGAACGAATCGCTCCAGTGCCTCAATGCCAAGCGCAAACTCTCGACTTGCCAGAGAGCGCTTAGCTCCTACGTTGCGCGAACGCAGCCGTTCAAGGTTCTCCGGGAGGAGGTACTCCGGGCCGTAGATAATGCGGAGGTACTCAGCACCTCTGCACTTTATCGCTGGCTGGGTAATTCCACGCTTACCTTCTGCGATGAAGTCAATGGGCTTGACCACCATACCTTCTCGTCCTTGAGATGTCATCTCCGTCCACCAAGTAACTGCGTCTGCGATGCTTGCCTCACTTTGAAGATCGACGATCTTGAATGGGGTTGCGACTAATATCTCGGTATCCGCGCTGCAAAGCTTGGAGATCATCTCCATGTGCCAGGTGTGCGGCTTGTCCGTGTGGACAGCGCCTTCGCTTGCCAAGAGATGAAACGGAGCAAGTTTGAGATCGGCCAACGAACTTACCGGCCAGCAGTATTGGCGATAGGCTTGCGTGTAATGTTCCACAGCGCCGAGCCGTTCAGCAGTGCGCATCGAGAGGTTTTCCAAACCGGGGACGCGAGGCATAGCTCTTGCGATGAGATCTTTCTCAGCTTGCAATGCAAGAACGCCAGCATTGCCGACAGGCGCATACTGGTTCTGGAGCAATTCCTGTGCCTTCGCAGACCAGGGCATCAGCTCGCAATCAAGGCAAAGCCAATCGGTCCCAAGTTCATCCCAAAGCCCCGACTTCGCCACCGCCAATTGCAGGCGAATGAGGAACTGCCGTTCCAATGCTTCATCTGTGAAGAACGGGCGACCAGTGCGGGTATACACCATTCCGAGTGACGCTTGGACAACGCCGAAGCGTTTCTGAGACACAGCCTCGTCTTTGCAGAGAACAACGACAGCGCGCGAGCCCATGTGTTTCTGTTCGCAAAGAACGGTAGCGATCCCTTCCTTGCGGTAGAAAGCGAATGCCTCGTCCGGATGTTCCAGCAGGTTCTCGTGCTTGCTTGTCTCGGTGGGTGACATCGTAGGAGGAAGATAGATGAGCCATTTAGGGTCACTCGCGAACCGGCTCATGACTTCAAGCGCGGCGATAGCGTTCTCTTCTCGAATCGTGATCTTCGGCTTCAATCGTGTGTCGATGAGGCGTTTACCGACTACATCGGCAAGATCGAGCACATCGTCTTGCGCATGTTGCAAATTCCGTATAGCCTCCGTCTTTTCAGGCAGGAAGGGACTGGCAGGTTCGTAGTATGTCTGGTGTGCATTGACGGACACGATCTCGCGCTCGGGATAACGCAGGGCCGTGAGTTGCCCGCCAAAGACGCAGCCGGTATCGAGGTTGATCGTATTGTTCAGGAAGAGCGGCTCGGGCACGGGCGTGTGTCCATAGACGACCAGAGCTTTACCACGATAGTCCGCAGCCCAGTTGTAGCGAACGGGTAAACCGAACTCGTCCGTCTCTCCCGTAGTCTCTCCGAAGAGGGCAAACTCCCGCACCGCACCTGACCCTCGACCGTGCATAGATTCCTTCAGGCCAGCGTGGGCGACGACCAGTTTCCCGTCGTCGAAGACATAGTGACTGACAAGGCCATCGAGAAACTTGGCGACTTCGACGCAGAACTCATTTGACTCCTCGCCGAGTTGTTCCATCGTCTCTGCAAGACCGTGCGTGCGCTTCACATCCCGGCCTCGCAAAGCTCTCACGAGCTTCATATCATGATTGCCGGGAACGCAGAATGCTTGGCCGGATTGCACCATGCTTGAGACGAGGCGAAGAACCCGCACCGTTCCTGGGCCACGATCAACAAGATCGCCTACAAAAACCAGCTTGCGGTCACCGGAGGACGAAACCGAATAAATACCCCCGGTTTGATTCACCGTGTAGCCGAGCTGCGCCATAAGCTCGACTAGCTCATCAAAGCACCCATGAACGTCTCCGATGATGTCGAAGGGGCCGTGCTCGGTCTTCTTGTTATTCCAGAGTGGGTGACGTTCGATGGTTACGGCATCCACTTCCTCGGGGCTTGAGAGTTTGAAGACGTGACGGATGCCTTCGCGTTCCAGCCCGCGCAGAGAACGGCGGAGTTGCTGCGACTGGTTGCGAATGACGTGCGGCCCGAACTGCCGGTCAGGACGAAGCACATTGCGGTCCTGGCACACGCGCTCCGAGAGGTCAAAGACAATCGCCTCTGCAAAGAGATGAAATTCCTTTGCCAGCGCGATCAGAGACTTTCGTGCCTCTGGCTGCACATTGGTTGCATCGACTACCGTGAGGTGGCCGCGAGCGAGCCGCTTGCGAACAATCTCATGCAGTAGATCGAAAGCATCTCCGGTGGCAGACTGATCGTTTTCGTTATCAGAAACGAGCGCGCGGCAGAAGTCGGAGGACACAACCTCGGTGGGTAGGAAGTGCTTACGCGCGAACGAAGACTTGCCAGAGCCCGAGGGCCCAACCAGGAGGACAAGCGACAATTCCGGAATGCTGATCTTCATGCCGCCACCTCCTTCTGAGTAAAGACTGCCATCTGCGTTGGCGCACCTTTTTCCATATCGACCGGCCCTACCGGCTCGAATCGAACTCCATAGCCGAAGCGCTCTGCAACTCGATTTGCCCAGCCTTCAAACTCAGCTCGTTTCCACTCGAAACGGTGGTCGCCATGACGGAATTCGCCTGCCGGAAGCGTCTCAAAGATCGTGTTGTACTCTGCGTTCGGAGTGGTCAAAACGACGTGCATCGGTCGAGCAAATTCGAAGACGATGCGCTCGAAAGTCGCCAGTCGCGTCACATCCAGATGCTCTATGACTTCCACAATGGCGGCTGCTTCAAACCCGTTCAGTCGCTGGTCCCGGTAGGTTAGTGATCCTTGGATCAGCTCGATTCGACTGCGTTGGCGTTCCTGTAGTTCGTCGAGTCGCAAGCGCTCCTTCGCGATCTCCAGCAAACGCCAGGAGACATCCATGCCGAGGATCGTCTCGAACTGCTTTTCCGATAGGAGCAACTTCAATAGCTTGCCTTCGCCGCAACCGAGATCGACAACGCGCTTCGCCCCCGTATCCCGGATGGCTGAAAGCACTGTTTGCAGACGCTGATCGTGCAGGGAAGGTGTGCGTTCCGTCACAGGCGACACCTCCGAGGGTATCTCATCGCTTGGTGTGTCCTCTGCCAATAAGCGGCTCAACGCTTCTCGCGTAAGACTTCTCTGGCGCTTCAGGTAGCGCGAGACAATCAGGTCTTTCTCTGGATGAGCACCAAGCCAGCCCTCGCCACGCTTCAGTAGCTTTTCGATCTCGTCGTTAGTGACCCAGTAGTGCTTTTCATTGTCGAGAACCGGAATCAGCACATAGAGGTGGGTGAGAAGATCTTGCAGCCGCACTGTACCCGCGATAGTGAGCCCGACATAGGGGGAC
>Ga0210386_10003899_pt1 | contig 12419 bp, 5 predicted proteins | sample IncBWH32OmetaG_FD_160091 | JGI IMG/M metagenome (GOLD analysis project Ga0210386, IMG submission 160091) | Forest soil microbial communities from Barre Woods Harvard Forest LTER site, Petersham, Massachusetts, United States - Inc-BW-H-32-O ... | reverse complement strand
CGCATCCAGGACGTGCCGGTCTATCTCGAAGGCGTCGGCGCCGTACGCGCGCTGAACAACGTGTTGGTGCGCTCCCAGGTCGATGGCAAGCTGGTCTCGATCAATTTTGTGGAGGGACAAGACGTCAAGAAGGGCGATATTCTCGGCGAGATCGATCCCGCGATCTACAAGGCGCAGTTCGATCAGGCCGTTGCCAAGAAGGCCCAGGATGAGGCGCTACTTATAAATCAACGCCTCGATCTCATACGCTATCAGCAGCTTGCCGCCACCAATGCTGGTTCCAAGCAACAGTACGATACGCAGCGTGCCGTAATCGCCCAACAGGAAGCGCTGGTGAACGCCGATCAGGCCGCGATCGACAATGCCCAGGCGACGCTCGGCTACACCAAGATCATTGCGCCGTTATCGGGTCGCACCGGTCTGCGTCAGGTCGATCAGGGTAACATCGTTCACGCCGCCGACGCCACCGGCATCGCCATCATCACTCAGCTTCAGCCGATCGCAGTGCTGTTCAGTCTTCCGCAGCAGCAAATCATGCGCGTCAATGCGGCCTCAGCAAAGGGAGCGCTCGCGGTCGATGTTTTCGGCAATGATGGGACGACGGTAGTCGACACCGGGAAACTCGCCGGCATCGATAACCAGGTCGATCCGACTACCGGGACCCTGAAGCTCAAGGCGGAGTTTCCGAACACCAATCTTCAATTGTGGCCGGGACAATTCGTCAATGTGCGTCTCAGAGTCGAAACACTCGCGCAGGCGATGGTGGTAGCGACTTCAGCTGTTCAGCGCGGGCCCGCGGGGACGTTCAGCTACGTCATTGGCGACGATGACATCGTGAGCGCAAAGCCGGTTGTCGTGACCCAACAGAACGAAACCGAAGCGGTGATAGCGAGCGGACTGTCGACTTCCGACCGCGTGGTGACGACCGGCTTTGCCAGCCTGTCCGACGGGGCAAAAGTTATCGTCGGCAAGGACGATCAGACGCCGACGGCCGATCTCGCGCCGCGCAAACGGAGCAGGGGCGGTCGGGATGGCAGGGAAGCCAGGGGCGGTCAGGGCAGCAAGGACTGGCAAGGCGAACGCCGCGGCAAGAAAGGTGAGCGTCATCAGGGCGATGGTGATCAAAAGGGTCAAATCGGACTTGTGCAAGGAAGCGAGCAGCCGGGCAGCGCCGCGAAGTCGCAGCCATGACTACGGAATTTATCAGGTGAATGCCTGAATTCGCAAACGTGGGCATGTATCCATGAGCGTCTCTGAACCGTTCATTCGTCGTCCGATCGCGACTTCGCTCCTCGGAATAGCGCTGTTGATCGGTGGTGCGCTGGGGTACTGGGCGTTGCCCGTATCGGCGCTGCCGCAGGTCGACTTCCCGACGGTGCAGGTGACGACGCAATTGCCAGGCGCCAGTCCGGATGTGATCGCTTCGCTGATCACGGCACCGCTTGAGCGTCAGCTCGGGCAGATTCCGTCGTTGTCGTTGATGACGTCTACGAGTTCTTTCGGCGTCAGTCAGATTGCCCTGCAATTCGATCTCAACCGCGACATCGACGGCGCCACTCAGGATGTACAGGCTGCAATCAACGCCGCCGCTGGTATCTTGCCGAAGACTCTGCCGTATCCGCCGACCTACGCCAAGGTGAACCCTGCAGACACGCCTGTCATGACGCTGGCGTTGACGTCGGAAACGGTTTCGCTGCGGTCGATGAGCGACCTCGCCGATACCATCCTCGGGCAGCGCCTCAGCCAGATTTCAGGAGTCGGACGGGTCGTCGTGCTCGGGGGGCTCAAGCCGGCGGTACGGGTTCAGGCCGATCTGACGCGGCTTGCGGCCTACGGAATTGCGATGGAGGATTTGCGCAACGCCATCGCGGGCGCCAACGTCTCTGGACCGAAGGGATCGCTCGACGGCGCCCAGCAGGCTTACACGATCGCCGCCAACGACCAGATTGTGGCGGCCGACGCTTACAAGCCCATCATCATCGCCTACCGTAACGGCTCGCCAGTCACCATCGGGGATGTCGCACAGATCGTCGATGGGCTGGAGAATAACCGCACCGGAGGTTGGTACCAGGGAACGCCTGCGGTCATCATCGACATTCAGCGCCAGCCCGGTGCCAACGTCATCGAGGTGATCCGCCAGATCCGCGCCGAAATTCCCAAACTGCAGCGCGCCATTCCGGCCGGCATTAGTCTCACCGTGGTCAGCGACCGCACCGTCACCATCAGTGCTTCGATTCATGACGTGCAATTCACGCTGGTGCTGAGCGTCGTATTGGTGACGCTTGTGGTGCTGCTGTTTCTTCGCTCGTTGCGCGCGACGCTGATTGCCGGCGTGGCGCTGCCGCTGTCGCTGATCACGAGCTTTGGCATCATGTATTTTTCCGGCTTCAGCCTCGACAATCTGTCCTTGATGGCGTTGACGATCGGAACCGGCTTTGTGATCGACGACGCCATCGTAATGATCGAAAACGTCGTCCGCCACATGGAGAACGGCGAAACTGCAATGCAGGCGTCGCTCAGGGGTGCGAGCGAAATCGGCTTTACCGTGATCGCGCTGACGATGTCCTTGATCGCCGTGTTCATTCCGCTCTTATTCATGTCGGGGCTGGTCGGACGCATGTTCCGCGAATTTGCGCTTACGCTGACGATCGCGGTCGTCACCTCGGCAATCGTCTCGCTGACTCTGACGCCGATGATGTGCTCGCGGCTAATGAAGCATGTCGGCGAGGAATTTGCGGTTCCCGGTCTCGGCGCGGTCAGCCGTGGTATCGACCACATCGTCGATTTCTATCGTCGCACGTTATTGTGGGTGCTCGAGCGTCAGCGCATGATGATGGTCGTCACCTTCGCAACCATTGTCGCGACGCTGATTCTCTATGTCGTCGCGCCCAAGGGCTTTCTGCCCTTGCAGGATACCGCATCCATTACCGCGGTGAGCGAGGCCGGTCCCGACGTCTCCTTTACCGAAATGCAAAGCCGCCAGGCCGCCGCCGCCGATGCGATCAAGGCCGATCCGGACGTGATCGGCGTTGTCTCCGTGATCGGCGCGGGTTCGGTCAACTCGACGACGAACGTTGGCCGTCTGGTGATGACGTTGAAACCGCGCGGAGAACGGCGCGATGACGTTTCCGCCGTGGTTGCGCGCCTGAAGGCGCGTGTGGCGTCGATCCCGGGCATGACTATTTATTTTCAGCCGGTACAGGACGTGCAAATCAGCACCCAATCCAGCCGTTCGCAATATCAGTACACGCTGACCGGGACCGACCCCGCGCTGGTGACGCTCTGGGCCAACAATCTGGTTGCCGAACTGCGCCGTGACCCGCTGTTCCGAGACGTCTCTTCGGAAGCGCAGGAAGGTGGGCTCCGTGCCGCGCTTGATATCGATCGCCTGCGCGCCGGCCAACTCGGCGTCAGCCTGCAGGCCATTACCGACACCCTGAACGACGCCTTCGCGCAACGCCAGATTTCGACCATCTACGGACAGGCCAACCAGTACCGCGTCGTGCTCGAAGCCCTGCCGATGTATCAGCGGGATCCTTCGATTCTATCGAAGCTCTACTTGCCAGGCGCGCTCGATGTGCAAGTGCCGCTGTCGGCGATCGCGACGTTGAAGCGGACGACGGTGCCGCTGGTGATTTCACATCAGGCCCAGTTCCCGGCGGTTTCGCTCAGTTTCAACCTTGCACCTGCTGCGGCGCTGGGCGACGCTGTGGAGGAGGTCAAGGCCATCGAAACACGGATCGGCATGCCCACCAGTATCGTCGGACTGTTCGCCGGCGACGCCGCCGAATTCTCGAAATCGCTGGCCGGGCAGCCGTGGCTGATCCTTGCGGCGCTCGTCACCATCTACATCGTGCTCGGCGTGCTCTATGAGAGTTACATTCACCCGATCACCATTCTCTCGACGCTGCCGTCGGCCGGCGTCGGCGCCATTCTTGCGCTGATGCTGTTCGGGCAGGATCTGTCGGTGATCGGCTTGATCGGCATCATCCTGTTGATGGGCATCGTCAAGAAAAACGCGATCATGATGATCGACTTCGCGCTGGAGGCGGAACGGCATCAGGGTATGTCGGCGCCCGAGGCGATTGTACAGGCCTGCCTGTTGCGTTTCCGGCCGATTATGATGACCACGCTGGCGGCGCTGTTCGGTGCGCTGCCGTTGGCGGTGGAAAGCGGCACCGGCGCCGAGTTACGGTTTCCGCTGGGCATTTCGATCATCGGCGGATTGCTGCTCAGTCAGTTGCTGACGCTCTATACAACGCCCGTGATCTACTTGGCACTCGATCGGCTCATCCGCCGGATCGAAAAGGCGGCGCCGCCGGCGGGACCTGAACGGCCGGTGCCGCCGGCCGCGGGGGCGGCCGAGGGGATGCCGTAATGGTATCGATCTCGGAGCCTTTCGTCCGCCGGCCGGTCGGAACCACGTTGCTGGCGATCGGGCTTTTTTTGGTCGGCGGGGTGGCCTACGAATTCCTGCCAGTCGCATCGGTTCCTAACGTGGATTTTCCGTCGATCCGGGTTTCCGCGTCGCGTCCGGGCGCCGATCCTTCCGTGATGGCGGCGACCGTCGCCGCGCCGCTGGAGCGGCGACTCGGCGAGATCGCGGGCATCGACCAGATCACGTCCACGAGTTCGCTGGGCTCGACCAGCATTCAGCTGCAATTCGCAATCGGCCGTGACATCGATCGCGCTGCGCGCGATGTCCAGGCCGCGATCAACGCATCGCTCGCCGATCTGCCGAGCGATTTGCCGACGCTGCCTCACTTTCGCAAATCCAATCCTGCTGCAGCTCCGGTGTTTATTCTGGCACTGACATCAAAGACCCTTCCCTCAAGCGCGATCTATGACGTGGCCGATACGGTCATCGCGCAGCGCATCTCGCAAGTGCCGGGCGTCGGCGAAGTGACCGTTAGCGGCGCCGATCAGCCGGCGGTCCGCATCGCGCTCAATCCGGTGGCGCTATCGAATGCCGGGGTGTCGACCGATGACGTCAGAAACGCGATCGTCAACGCCAATCCGCTTGGCCCGGTCGGCATTTTCAACGGTGGCCGCCAGAGCGAGACGCTGTCAATCAACCGGCAGATGCGAACCGCTGCGGAATTTCGCGATGTCATCATCAAAAGTGCGAACGGCAATTTCTGCCGGCTCTCCGATATCGCGGACGTCGAAGATTCCGTCCGGAACGTCCGCTCGATAGCCTGGTTCAACAAGCAGTCTGCGGTACTAGTTCAAATTACCAAACAGGGCGATGCCAACGTCATCGATACCGTTGATCGTATCAGGGAGCTGATACCCGAATTGAAGCGGTGGATACCGGCCGGCGTCGAGATTTCAATCCTGGTCGACCGCACCGGAACTATCCGCGCCAGTGTGGAGGACATGCAGCTCACGCTGTTGGCGACGGCAATACTGGTAATGGTCGTCGTGTTCGCGTTCCTGCGCCGGATTTCGCCAACTGTCGCCGCCGGGGTATCGGTGCCGCTGGCCTTGGCCGGAACCTGCGCGGGCATGTGGCTGGCCGGATTCTCGATCGACAATCTTTCGCTGATGGCGCTGGCGATATCGGTCGGCTTTGTGGTCGACGACGCCATCGTCATGATCGAGAACATGTACCGCAACCTCGAGCATGGCATGCGGCCCTACCAGGCGGCGCTCGAAGGCGCCAGGCGGATCGGGTTCACGGTGTTGTCGATCAGCCTGTCGCTGATCGCCGCATTCATACCGCTGATTTTCATGGACGGGATCGTTGGCCGGTTATTGCGCGAATTTTCCCTGACGATGACTTTCGCCATCGTGGTTTCCACCGTGGTTTCACTCACTATCACGCCGATGATTTGTGCGCATTACATCAAGCAAACAACATCGGATGACGCGACCTGGCTTGACCGGATTGTCGAAGGGGTGCTCTCGCGTGTAGTGGAATTTTATGCACGAACGCTGCGCGTTGTGTTGAATTTCCCGTATTCGACGTTGATAGTGTTTGCCGCCACGATAGCGCTCACGGTGACGTTGTACGTCAAAACCCCAAAAGGATATTTTCCGATCGACGACAGTGGCTTTGTGGTCGGCTCGACGCGGGCCTCCGCTGATATCTCATTCCAGTCCATGCGCGGGCTACAGCAACGCATCGCCGATATCGTGATGGCCGATCCGGCGGTAGCGGGTGTCGGATCGATCCTTGGCGGTAGCTCCAATCGCGGTACCATGTACATCAGTCTCAAGCCGATTGCAGAGCGGCCAGGATTGACCACGCAACTGGCGATCGATCGTCTGCGCCAAAATCTGGCAGCGGTGGTGGGTATCAGGCTGTTCATGTACCCGGCGCAGGATATTCGCGCCGGCGGGCGTCAGAGCGACTCCAATTTCCAATATACGCTGTCGAGCACCAATCTGGATCTGCTGCAGAAATGGGCGCCGCTGGTTGCCAAGCGCATGGAAACCGTCGAAGGGATTGCGGACGTGTCGAGCGATCGAGATCCCGGCGGACTTCAGCTTACCTTGCTGATCGACAGAAAAGCCGCGGCCAGCGTTGGGGCACAGGTGCAGGATATCGACAATGCCCTTAACAACGCCTTCTCCCAGCGCCAGATATCGACGATCTATACCCAGCGCAACCAGTATCAGGTGGTGCTGGAAATCGATCCGAAATACCAGAACGATCCGGCCGACCTTGAGCATATTTTCGTAGCCGGCGCCAACGACACGCAAATCCCGCTATCGGCGCTGGTGCACTACCGCCGCGACCTGGCGGCGTTGGCGGTGACCCACACGCAATCATTTCCTTCAACCACGGTGTCCTTCAACACTTTGCCGGATGTACCGCTGGAGGTCGCCACGTCAAACATCCAACGCGCGGTCGATGAACTGCACATGCCGGAAGGCATTCGCGGCAGCTTCGACGGCAACGCCGGCGACTTCAACAGGACCGCGGGCCGCCAGCCGCTGCTGATCCTGGGCGCGCTGATCGCGATGTATATCGTACTGGGCGTACTCTATGAGAGCCTCGTCCATCCGTTGACGATCATTTCCACACTGCCTTCGGCGGGTCTCGGGGCGTTGCTGGCGCTTCAGATCACTCACACGCCACTGACCATCATTGCGTTCGTCGGCATCATTCTCTTGATCGGTATCGTCAAAAAGAACGGCATCATGATCGTGGATTTTGCGCTCGATGCCGAACGCGACCGCGGATTGTCGCCTGCCGACGCGATTTTCGAGGCGTGCAGTGCCAGGTTTCGTCCTATTTTAATGACGACGATGGCTGCGCTATTTGCCGGCATACCGCTGGTTCTGGCCGTCGGCCCCGGCACCGAGCTGCGCCGGCCGCTCGGCATCACCATCATCGGCGGATTGTTGGTATCGCAGATCTTGACGCTTTATACGACGCCGGTGATCTATCTCCTAATCGACCGGCTGCGGGCGCGATCCGAGACCGGCGCGATCGGGGCGCCAGCGGAATAACTCGGGATCGGTCTTGAGTTATTGAAGGGCCGCGGCCGCTAAGCTTATAGCGGACCGAGTTCAAAACAATCAGAGGCTTAGTCTGGCGCCGCCGCGGGGGAGGCGATACCGGACTGTCCGCGCAGCCGCAAGCCTTTCCCGCTGAGCATTTGCGACAGCATTACCCCGATCGAAAGCCGCATTTCGCTACTGATCGGGCAGCCCCGCAGACCGCGCGAATGAAGTTGCACGAAGTTGAAGACATAAATCAGCGGTGGGTGGCCTATTGCCACATCCAGTTGTGACCCCAGTCGCCCTTCCAACCGGCCAGTTTGCCGTTGCGGAACTGCAGATAAAGCCGGTCGTTGTGATCGAACAATCCGCTGCCGCCAAGGTTGCGGATGGCGAGATAGATTTCACTACCCGGGGGACCGCTGACATAGCGCAGCTGTTGGCCAAGCGCCCGTGAGGCGCCTTCGACACCCATCCCGGACACAAGGGGCGTATTGTTCGACAATGTCGCGGTGAAAGGTGGCGAATGCGGAGTATCCGCTAGCGCCGATTGCTGGGCGCTTGCAGGCCCAAGCCACATGGCAAGCCACCCGACCGAAACCGCCACAAGCAGTAATCTATTGTTCGTCAGACGACTCATGACTGGGCCACCACTTTTGCTTCCCATACCTCATCCTCTTATTCTAGCGCGATTCAGTCGCCCGTGGGAATGGTGTCTCCACGCTCATCATTTCAACGAAGTTTACGTGCGTTGTTTCCGCGCGCGCGAGAGAGAGTTTTGTCCTTTCGCGGCGCTGGTTAATCGGTGCGTGCGCGCTGTTCCACATGCGGAAGCCGCCGATGAAAGCATAGGCATTGTTGCCGGCCCGGCATCCCTTCGGTAGTTTCTTCAGGTGCATGAGATTTCCGCCTCAAGGTTCGCGTTCGTCATGCTCCCGTCCTTCTGCAACTGGACGAGAATGTTAACGTCGATCCTATCAGGCAGTCCGGCGCTTAGAGATAGTGCCGCTGATACTTGCAGAAAGGCCTGCCAATGGCGGGCTTCTGTGAATTGGGCGCCAGTTGCCAGCGAGTCGTGCATAAATATCGACGGTGAACGAGGAGATAAGCCCGCGCGCAACTTCGAATACATGCTGGAAAAGCTCGATGGAATTGGCGTCAAAAAGGAAAAGATCCTCCATACCGCCGAAAGCGTGTTCCACGATCATAAGCCCGCCAACGATTTCGGGCTGAAGTCATGCTGGGTCTGCCGGCGCCACGCGCAGCAGGGTTTCGGTGCGACCATGAATCCGGGCCAGTTGCCTCGCGTCGACTTCAAGTTCAACAGCATGCACGAACTCGTAAAGACGTATCAAGAGCAGTTGCGCGTCAAGTGATTTGTCGGCTGTGGGACCTCCACAAATGGGAACTGCGGACATCCACAAGCCTCGCACGCTTGCAGAAGGATCATGGCCGCGCCGCTGAGGTCCGCGGTTTTCTGCAGCCGGTGTACGATCGCTTCCGCGAGGGCTTTGAAACTGCCGACTTGAAGACCGCGAAGGCGTATCTCGACTCTTGACAGTAGAAAATTCTGATGTTAGCTCGCGCGAGACGCCACGACAATTCCTCGATTGTCTGTGCGAAAGAACCGGTCTGCCGGGCGCCGCGGGTGAGCCATTCGAGGACGGTCCCGCGCTGCCGTAAGTCATATGACAATGGTATGACTTAAGCCCCGGTGTGCCGGTGGAGCAGTTTGCGGACCGGGGGGCTGCGGCTCGGCTTTGAACTTCGCTCGCCAGTAAAGCCTTCAGCGGAATCCCGTGTGCCTCGCGTGCTCGCGCTGATTCAACGCGCGCTGCTGCCAGGCCTCATGATGCGCCCGCCAAACACCTGCCGAGCTGATGCCATTTCGTCCTCCACCTGAAAATTTATCGGCGAGAACAGATCGCGTCCGAACATCCAGGAAAACTCCCGTTTTCTGGAGACTCGCCCTGGAGGAAGAATAAATACGCTGCATGCCAGCCATTGCAGTGTTTTCCGGTCTCGGGCCGGTCATTGTTTTTGTCGGGTCCATGTCAAGTTGGTGAAACACACGCCACCTTCGAGCTTGAGTCCGGCCGCCAGATAGGTCGCCCTATCGTAGGGCATCTACAGAAATAAATCTCCAGGTCGTTGCATTTTTGAGATGAACAAAAAGTCAGAATCGCCGGGCGATGATTCGCAGACCGGCGAGGGGTTGACGTCTTCCAATGGCTTTGCAAAGCATCGGCCAATAAAATCCGACTGCGATGTGCGCCATCATCGTTGGGCCGTTCGTGGCTGAAACACAGTCTCGACCATGAGCGGCAAGGGGTCCCGTCAATGCAATACAACGACCACGCACCTGCGTTTAGGCCGGGTATACTTTGTTTGGCAGCCAGTATAGTGGAAGCGCGGGTTCGGCCTGAAGATTCAGGGCCGGTTCGTGCTGCTCTACCCGCTGCGGCGGCCGCGCCAAGCGGGGCGCTTCGACATATCGTCGTTAGCGTTAATAAACGGTGCGATCTTCAAATTCAGGGCTCTGGCTTATGAGTGCTATCGTTCGGTTAGCTCTTGCGCGTCCCTACACCTTCGTCGTCATGGCGATCTTGATCGCGATTTTTGGCGTGCGCTCGATGTTTGGCACGCCGACCGATATTTTTCCGAATATTAACATCCCGGTCATCTCCGTAATATGGAGCTATACCGGCTTGCCGCCGGACGATATGGCGAACCGCGTCGTCGCGATCTACGAACGGTCGCTATCGACGACCGTCAATGACATCGAGCATATCGAGTCGCAGTCGCTTCCTGGCTACGGCGTCGTTAAAGTCTTCTTCCAGCCGACAGTGAATATCAGCGCCGCCCAGGCGCAGGTCACATCCATATCGCAAACCGTCTTGAAGCAACTTCCTCTCGGCATCACCCCGCCGTTCTTGCTGGTTTACGACGCTTCAAGCGTTCCGATCATCCAACTGGCGTTGTCGAGCGACACTCTTTCCCAGACGGCGCTCAACGATCTTGCCGTGAATTTCATCAGGCCCGCGCTCGCGACGATCGCAGGCGTCCAGTTGCCAAACGCCTACGGCGGCGCCGCCCGGCAGGTGCAGATCGACCTCGACCAAAACGCGCTGCGCGCCCACAGCCTCTCGGCGACCGACATCGGTAACGCCCTCGCCCGGCAGAACCTGATCACGCCGGTCGGCACCGAAAAGATCGGTTCCTACGAATACACGATCGACCTCAACGATTCTCCAAAAGTCATTGAAGATTTCGATAATCTGCCGATTAAAGTGGTCAACGGCGTGGTCGTCTTCATGCGCGATGTCGCCCATGTCCACAACGGTTCGCCGCCGCAGACCAATGTCGTGCAGTCGGATGGCCGCAAGGGCGTCCTGATGTCGGTGCTGAAGATCGGCTCCGCCTCGACCCTCGACATCATCGCCGCCGTAAAAGCGCGCTTGCCGGCCATTCAGGCTACGCTTCCGGACGGGGTCAATCTCAAATATGTCGCCGATCAGTCGGGCTTCGTCAGATCCTCCGTCGCTGCAGTCATTCGCGAAGGACTTATTGCGGCCGCGCTGACGGGCTTCATGATCCTGGTCTTTCTCGGCAGTTGGCGCTCGACCTTCATCATCACCATTTCGATACCGCTGGCGGTGCTTAGCTCGCTGATCGCACTTTCGGCGCTTGGCCAGACGATCAATGTGATGACGCTCGGCGGTTTGGCGCTCGCGGTCGGTATTCTGGTCGACGATGCGACGGTCACCATCGAAAACATCAATCGCCACATGGAGGAGCAGGGCGAAGACATCCTGACGGCCATCACCCACGGCGCTCAGGAAATCATGGCCCCAGCGACGATCGCGCTGTTTTGCATCTGCATCGCTTTCGTACCACTGCTTTCGCTTGGCGGGGTCGCCGGTTATCTGTTCCGGCCGTTGGCGATGGCGGTCGTCTTCGCGATGATCGCCTCTTACATTTTGACCTATACGCTGGTGCCGACAATGGCGCATTTTCTCCTGCGCAACCAGCACCATCATTCGACTCGTTCGGAAGATGGCGGACCGTCGCCGAAAGGCTTTTTCGCCCGCTTCCAACACGGGTTCGAACATTATTTCGAACGATTGCGGCAAGGCTATCTGGGCTTGCTGCAATTGGCGCTGCAGCATCGTTTCTGGTTCGCCGGCGGCTTCCTCTGCGTAGCCTTGGTGTCTCTCGGTCTCGCCCCGTTCCTTGGACAGGATTTCTTCCCCTCGATCGATGCCGGAGCGATCAGAATTCACATGCGCGCACCAACCGGAACGAGAATCGAGGAAACGACGCGCTTGACCGATCAGGTCGAACAGAAAATCCGCGCCCTGCTGCCGCCTGATCGGATAGCGAGCATCGTCGACAATATTGGTTTGCCGAACAGCGGCATCAACATTTCATATGGAAGTTCCGGCACGATCGGCGTCTTCGATGCCGACATATCGGTCAGCTTGAATGAAGGGGAGACCGCCACGGACGTCTATGTGAAGACTCTACGCGAGAAGCTGCCGGCGGCTTTTCCTGGCACAACTTTCTCATTCCTTCCCGCGGATATCGTCACCCAGATCCTCAATTTCGGCTCGCCGGCGCCCCTCGATGTTCAGATCGCCGGCGCCAACCTCAACGCCAGCCGCGCCTTCGCGAACAAGCTGCTTGCGAAGATCCGCTACGTCCCGGGCGTTGCGGATCCCCGCATCCAGGAGCAATTCCAGGACCCCGCGCTGAAAGTCGATTTCAATCGCGAACTTGCCGGCGTCGTCGGGTTGACGGAAAGCGATGCCGCTACGAGCATTCAGGCGACGCTGTCGGGCAGCACGCAGACGGCGCCGACCTATTGGCTGAACCCGACAAATGGCGTGTCCTATCCGGTTTCCGTCCAAACGCCGCAACATGGCATAGATACGCTTGGAGAACTCAAAAACCTGCCATTGACCGCC
>Ga0210386_10003898_pt1 | contig 12419 bp, 10 predicted proteins | sample IncBWH32OmetaG_FD_160091 | JGI IMG/M metagenome (GOLD analysis project Ga0210386, IMG submission 160091) | Forest soil microbial communities from Barre Woods Harvard Forest LTER site, Petersham, Massachusetts, United States - Inc-BW-H-32-O ... | reverse complement strand
AAACGTGCGCCAGCCACGGTGCGCGCTGTGGTGGCAAGGAATCTCCGTCGTGTGATCATCGGATCTCTCAATTCGTTAACTGCTGGGCGTAGAGCAGCTGCCGTTTTCGGTAGCGTAAGAATACGACACGTTGCAGTAGTAGTAACGGGATAGGCAACGACACGTCCCTGAGAACCGGTTGCAGCCACTCCCCCGATAACGGGCAAAGCGTGGTGATCGGGGGTTTCTGATCGGAAGGCGACGACAACGCCAGAAATCCGTTTTGCTTAATGTCGGCACTCGTATTTATATGCTGACTTATTGTCAAAACTGTCCAGGCAATAAGACTCTGAGACTCTTCGGTCGGACGATGGCAGATCTTGCTTTTGCGCCGATAGGGTCAGAATGTCAGCTTCGCGCCCAACTGGACCGAGCGATTTCCTCCAAAAGGAGCCGTGCGCGTGCTGGTCACCAGGCCAAAGCTGCTCGAATTGAAGTTTGTCACCGGATTGCTGAACTGGGGCGTGTTCGTTATGCTGAAAGCGTCCGCGCGAAATTCCAAGCCCACTCGCTCCTTGATGGGGAACCTGCGAAACAGCGACGCATCGAAGTCAAACAGTCCCGGGCCACTGAACGCGATGCGCGGAGCCGTCCCCAAAGCGTTGTCGGGGCCTTTGGCAAAGTCGCTGGTTTCGAACCAGGACGTCGCAATATGGTGCAGTATTTTGAAGGTTCCATTGAAGTTGGGCACTTGCTGATTCCCAGGGGCGTTTAGTGTTCCGCCACCGCTTAAGACCAAGGGTAGCCCGCTCATCATCGTTAATATCGTGCTGACCTGCCATCCGCCAAGAAGCTGACTGCCAATGCCCGAAGCCACGAACGGTTTGGATTTTCCAAAGGGAAGCTCATAAACCAAGCTATTCACGAAAGTGTGGCGGCGGTCGTATTCCAATGGAGCATAGTTCCTACGAATGTCTCCGCCGATGTAGTCAGCAAGACCTCCAACGGTACTATTAATCGTGACCGAGCCACCGTCGGACTTATATCCGAGAGCTTTGCTGTATGTATAAGCAGTGCTCATCAGAAAGCCGTTCGAAAACTTCCGGTCGAACTTTACCTGGAGAGAATGATAGCTCGAACTTGTGCCCACGAACTTAAGCGGTACATCGCCACTCGGGCCGTCGATGCCAAAGCGCTGCACGAGAGGCCGGCCCGCTTGACCTGATCCGGCAACGGTTGCCGCGTTGAGGTTAAACACCGTGGGCAAATCTACGCCGTGATTGCCGACGTAGGCCGCTTCCACGACGAACTTTCCCGGCAGAGCGCGTTGCACGGCCAAGTTCCAAGATTCTACGTAAGGTTCACGAAACTTCAAGTTGACATCGACATAGCTCGAGTTCGCGAGCGCTCCCGTAATCGGGATAATCCCGCTTGCAGGAATCGCTGTGACGATCGGCGGTGGAAATCCAGTTGCCATCGAGGGAGAGGCGGCCCTGAAGCTGTTTGGTGCATTGAACACATTGTTCTGTAACACAGGAAAGTTAAAGGCGTAATCGTTATCAGGAAAAGGTGCGTAGCTTAACGCATAACCTGCGCGTACGACAGTCTGCTCGGTCAAGCGATAAGCAATTCCGAACCGCGGCGCGAAATCCTTGTAGTTTGTTTGCCGGCCCAGATTGAGCGGGTGTCCCCCAACTCCAGCGATGATCAGCTGATTGGTAGTCGGATCATAATTCGAGAAGCGCCCCGCCGCCGCGGGCGTGAATGGGGGATAAAACTCCCAGCGCAGACCCGGACTCAACGTCAGCTTCCTGGTGATCTGCCAGGTATCCTGCACATATGTGAAGAATTCTGTGCCTCGAAACGTTTTGGAGTTGATGGGTACATCTCTGCCGACTGAATTGGGCATATCCAACAAGAAGTCAGCAAATCCATTGACTTGGTCGCTGGTTTTAGGTCCACCTTTGAGTCCGGTAACCGAGTCGCTAAAGTTGAAGATCCCGCGAGGATTCTGCGACTGCCACTGCGCCAGATCGTCCCGCACCCGCCGAACGTCGACGCCCCACTTCAAGGTGTGATTGCTGCGCGTCATGGTCCAACTGTTGACGGCATCAATATTCGTTTCGCCGCGTACCCAAGGCAAGCTTCCAGAATAACCGACCAGGCAGCCAGCAGTTCCCCCACCGGCTGCACCCGGAACGTTGGCGCATGCCATCCCGCTGGAATTGAGATCTCCGAGGTTCGCGCCAGGAATGTTCACGCCGATCTCGTTCTGAATGGTTGCTCCGCGGTCGGTATTGTTGGCCACATTGCGATAGTGATTCACGCCCAAGCGCGCTTCAGTCACCAACCGAGGCGAAAATATATGGTCGAAATTCGCTGCGGTATTCCAAATGCGTTGCGTGCCGGTTCCCGAGAAGTTCCCATTCGAGGGTCCACCCACTTCGCCATAAATCGGTGTTTGAAGCAGGCTTTGATTTTGAAAACTGAAACGACCGGAAATGCGGCTGTTTTGGGTGGCGTTGTGGTCCACTTTCGCGTCAAACGACGTGCCGTCTTTCGCGAATTTCGTCGTCCCTTGAAAATTGTTGGCGGCGTTCACATTCGGCAAGGGAACCTTGGCCAGGATCGCTTGCACGACAGGGTCGATTCTTGTCGTATCGATCGTGTTGAGAGTTCCTGCCGGGTAAAGCGTGCCCGTTGCTGGATTGATGGGGCATGCCGTGCTGCAAGAGATCTGTGTTCTGCCAGTCCCATCTGGATTCCCTGTGGACGGGTCAAAGATCGGAGTAGACGTGCTTGTGAAATCCCCGTTCCGGAAGGCCTGCGGCGATACAACACCCGCAAAGAATTGGCCCTGGTGATCGTCGACACGCAAGAAGTCGCCAAAGAAAAAAGTCTTGTTCTTGATGATTGGCCCGCCGATGTTTGCCCCATAGTAGTTGTAAACGCTGGGCGTCTTGGGCGTGGTTGTCTGGAAATAGGGAAGGGCAGCCAGTGCGCTGATGCGATTAATCTCGTAAGCGGCACCATGAAACTCATTCGTCCCTGACTTTAGAATCACATTTGTGACTGCCCCGTCGGCTCGGCCTAACTCAGCATCGAAATTGCTGGTTGTGACGTCCACGGTTTGGATCGCCTCTATTGGTGGAATGTAGACCTGCAGTAGGCCCGTGCGTTCGTTATCATCCACTCCCTCAAATTGCAGGTTGTTGGCGAGCCCGGACTGCCCGTTTACCTCTGTTCTCAGGCTATCTTGCGCGTTGAAGAAGGACGAATGCTCGCGATGCGCCCGAGTCGTTCCCGGCACCAAATTCAGTAGGCCTTGGAAATTGCGGTTGTAGGTCAAGGGAAGATCTTCGACCTGCCGGGTTTCGATCTTTCGGCCGATGTCCGCGCGGTCTGTTTGCAGAATCGGAGGTTCCCCGGTGACCACAACTGTTTCGCTCGCAGAGCCAGGTTGAAGCACCAGATCGACGCGGACGTCGCTGTTCACCAAGACATCGATAGAGCTGCGAACCGCTCGACGAAATCCTTCATGATCTACGGCAACTTCATATTGACCAGGAGGGAGATCGGCGAATAGATAGTTTCCACTGCTGTTCGTGGAAGCTACGCGCCGGAATGCGGTCTTTATTTCCGTGACCGTGACTTTTGCTCCGCTTACCACAGCGCCACTGGAGTCTGAAACAGTACCAAGCAGGGCTGCATTCACAGCTTGGCCGACCATGTGCGGGGGGAGCAAGACGAGTATTGCGCCGAGCAGGACGGCGATGGGGAGCTGCGACCGTTTGAATGAACATCCCGTGGCGCCTGTCACACGATCTCGGACGTTCGCGTGATGGGGACAATTGCCGATAAAACTCGAAAGCGGAAGTGACCAATGCCTGACTGTATTCATCACCCACCCCACTCGCTTTGCGAAACTGGCGATTTGTGTGGAACCGGTTCCAAACCCTATCCCGGTCTGACCAACGTGTCAAGCGCAAACATTCGCCGGATCCATCGTTGGATTTCTGTGCCCGCCACCAACAAGCTCGGCTTGAAATGACCATATGACACGGTGGCCTCGTGGATGCTAGACTCGCCATCTATCGACGGCACAGTCGCGGGTAGTTCCTCAGAGGGGCCGCACGAAAACGAGAGGTCCGGAGAAGAAAACGCCACTATGGTGGAAGCGGTTCCAGATAAAAAAGCCACGATTCGCGATGTTGCGCGCGCCGCGGGGGTGGGCATCGGGACCATTTCGCGCGTCCTCAATTCCAGCTCTCAGGTAAGCCGAAAGACACGTGTGCGAGTCCTCGAGGCGATCTCCCGTCTGAGGTTTCGTCCCAATGCTCAGGCACGCCGCATGCTACGGAAACGGGCGGAGATGGTCTGCTTTTTGCTAAGCAACCGAGATTTTTTGCACCCGTTTCATGCACGCATCCTGCAAGGCGTCGAATCCTACGCCACTCGCGTCAAACAGCACGTGTTATTTGCGGCGCTACACTATTCACCTAGAACGCCGCCCGATCGGATCGACTTGCCCCCCGTTCTCCAGGAGCACGGCTTGATTGACGGAGTGATTCTCGCGGGAACGACTTATCCGAATTTGCTCCATAGGATCCAGAGCATTCATATGCCCTTCGTTGCATTCAGCAACAACGTGTTGGGATTGGAAGAAACGCTGCAGTTCGATGAAGTAGGCTTCGACGATCTGAACGGAGCCCTGCAGGCGACGCGCTACCTGATCAGCAATGGTCACCGCCGAATTGCCTTCGTCGGCGACACCTTCAGCTATCCATGGCTTTATCGGCGGTTTAAGGGCTACGAGCAGGGGATGCGCGAGAACAAGCTGAGACCTGTCCTCATCGCGTCCCAAAACTCCCAGAGTTTCGTCGATTTTGGGCAAGATAGCACACAGCGAATCCTGGCCCGCGAGTCACGACCCACAGCGGTGGTTGCCGGCAACGACGAAATCGCCTTCGGGCTCTGGCGAGCATTGTCCCGGCACAACCTAAAAGTGCCGGACCACATCAGTTTGGTCGGGTTTGACGATCGGGAAGAAGCCGTTCTGATGGACCCGCCGCTTTCTACAGTTCGGGTTAACAAGGAGGCGATCGGCGAGAACTGCATGAAAATGCTTCTCGAGCGTCTGCACGACTCTCGGATGGCTTTCAGCCGACGAATTCTGCCAACGGAATTCGTAATCCGTGGAACGGTACGCAAGATCTGAAAAAAGTCTTAACTATGAGAGCAGCGCAGACAGGCTCGTCGTTAACTGTAACGCCAAGAGATAATCTCGTTCGAGTCGACACTCTCCCCGGAATAATCTTCGCCACTGGTCTAAGACGTGGTTGCTCTGCACGCCTCACTCGCCGACGCATTCGCTCCTCGAGCTCGTTAATTGTCAACAGCGCCACAAATCGCATCGGACCGGTGCCGGTGCGTCAGGACCTGCATCTTCTCTGGCAACAATCCAACCGAATTAGTTGAAGGAGGGTGATTATGGAGATATTCAGGTGGCATCGGGGACGTATTCCCCTGCTTGTCTTGAGTGCTGTAACGATTGCGGCTCTTGTGCCCGCGTTCTTCTCGCTGCCTCTCGTTGCTACTGAGTCGTTCACATTCCATTCCAGCAGCGGCGTCATAGCCGCAGTGGCCGGCGCGAAGGCGTCGTCCCGAAAACCCGACTTCGGTGCGAATGTCTACATCTTCGATCCCACCATGCCGCTGACCCAAATCCAGGCGACCGTCGATGCGGTGGCAAACCAACAAGTTTCCAATCAGTTCGGGACGCAACGGTATGCGCTGTTGTTCGAGCCGGGCACCTATGGATCCAGTGCAGCGCCGCTCAATTTCCAAGTCGGCTACTACACTGCGGTGGCGGGCCTAGGCCTTTCTCCGAGCGACGTCGTGATCAATGGTTCCGTCAACGTGTACAACCAGTGCCTCGGCGCCAACAACTGCATTGCTCTGGTGAACTTCTGGCGGTCGTTGTCGAATCTGACCATCAACGTGACCAACCCCACGTTTGGCTGCCACACGGGGGAGTTCTGGGCGGTCTCGCAGGCCTCCCCGATGCGCCGGGTCCAGGTCAATGGGCTGACCACGCTTATGGACTATTGCACGTCTCCATCGTTCGCGAGCGGCGGCTTCATCGCCGATTCCGAATTCGACAACAGCACGGTGATCAACGGTTCGCAGCAGCAGTGGATCGTCAGGAACAGCAAGCTCGATGGCTGGACCAACGGCGTGTGGAACCAGGTCTTTTCAGGTGTTGTGGGCGCTCCCGCACAGTGTTTTCCCGGCCAGGCGTCATGCGGTGGCCCCTATACAACGGTGGCGAGCAGCCCAGTAACACGGGAGGCGCCATACCTGTACCTCGACTCCAACGGACAGTACAACGTCTTCATCCCCGCCGTGCAACGCAATTCCGCAGGCACGACATGGGGTGGCGGCGCGACGCCGGGTTCATCGATCCGAATCGACAAGTTCTTCGTTGCCAAACCCACCGACACAGTAGAAACAATGAATGCTGCCTTGGGTTCAGGCAGAAACCTTATCCTTACTCCGGGTATCTATCAGCTGGATCAGAGTATTCAGGTCACGCGCCCCGATACCGTGGTGATCGGTCTGGGCTTCCCGACATTGGTGCCCGAAAATGGGATCGTGTCGATGACTGTCGCCAATGCGAAAGGGATCCTGATTTCGGGGATGATCTTCGACGCGGGCGCAACCAACTCTCCCGCATTGCTTCAAGTCGGAAGCGGCCACCCGCGTAGTGACAATGACGCCTCCGATCCTACAGCGCTCCACGACGTGTTTTTCCGAATCGGAGGCGCGACGGCGGGCAGCGCCACCACCAGCCTGGTGGTGAACAGCAAGAACGTCATTCTTGACGATATCTGGGCGTGGAGAGCCGATCACGGCAACGGAGTCGGCTGGACCAGCAATACCGCGGACACCGGTGTCATCGTTAACGGTGACAACGCGACCGCTTACGGCCTTTTCGTCGAGCACTACCAGAAGTACGAGGTGATCTGGAACGGCAACAACGGCACAGACATCTTCTTCCAGAACGAGATGCCCTACGACCCGCCCAGCCAGGCAGCTTGGATGGAGGCGGCAGGCGTTGACGGCTGGGCAGCATTCAAAGTTGCCGACACGGTCAGCAGCTTTACGGGGTACGGCATGGGTAGTTACAGCTTCTTCAATCAGGGTGTGAACATTTACGCGGCGAACGCGTTTGAAGTTCCAACCACGCTCCCAGCAGCAAGCTTTCACGATTTGTTGACCATCTTCCTCTCTACTGGTGGGTCGGGAGGCATTCTGAATGTGATCAACGGCACCGGTGGGTCTTCGACCATCGCCAACCCTGATAAGCCGGTGACGGTGGTTAGCTACCCTTAATACGTGATGCGCTGGCAGGTTGCGCGAGGGTTGTCGAGCCGTACTCGGTGGTGGGGCACGATGGCACTCGCGCACTTGTTTGCTCCGGAAGCGATCGAGACACCGCTCACAGGTCTCGCCGAACTCCTGCAGAGGGGTTGGGTGCGTCTTATTTCCATGCCTGGACAAAAAACCGCTCCTCTGCGCCCGATGTCCCCTTGAGGAAAAAAGGTGTAGCCAAGTCGGCGGTGAGACGAATGGCCTGCTGCGTAGTCGCGGCGAGCGGGACACCACACCGCCGCGGCATGCGAGTTCATGGAAACCACGTCACACTTGTTACTCCCAATCGCATCGGTTCCTGCATCAGTATTCGTACATGGCCACAAAACAACTGGTCATGAAAAGGGAAACCGAATGATCGTCGAGAGGCGACCGAGAAGAGGAAGGTGGCGACACGCACGGCACACTAAACTGGAAACGGAGAAGCGTGGCTCGTTCGCGGCGCGATCTTTTCGGGCGTGCGCATTTCGCCGAGCGCGTTAAGAAATCTAGCACTGTTTCAGACAGCAAAGGAGAAAGGATATGGCAAGCAAAGACAGAAACGAGGAGCGCCCGACAGGGCAGGTCGCGATGAAGACACGCCCGATCGTTTCGCAGCAGGAGTGGGAGGCTGCGCGGGAGCAGCTCCTCATGAACGAGAAGGCCTTGACCCGTTCCCGAGATGCGCTAGCCGCCGAGCGTCGACGGATGCCGTGGACTGTGGTTGAGAAGAAGTACGAGTTCGACGGACCGAAGGGCAAGGTAAACCTGCTCGATTTGTTTGAGGGCCGCCCTCAGTTGATCGTCTATCGCGCCTTCTTCGAACCTGGAGTGTTCGGTTGGCCCGAGCACGCCTGTCGCGGCTGCTCCTTCGGCGCCGATCAGGTCGCGCATCTGGCCCATCTGAACTCTCGCGACACCACCCTCGTCTACGCCTCACGCGCACCGCAGGCGGACATTGCACGCCTGAAGGCGCGGATGGGTTGGGAGATGCCCTGGTACACCATCACCGATAGCTTCGACAAGGACTTCGGCGTCGATGAATGGCACGGCCACAACGTGTTTTTCCGTGATGGCGAGCGGGTGTTCCGTACGTACTTCATCAACAGTCGCGGCGACGAAGCGATGGGGAGCACATGGAGCTACCTCGACATAACGCCGCTCGGCCGTCAGGAGACCTGGGAGGAGTCGCCAGAGGGCTACCCGCAGACCCCGCCATACAAGTGGTGGAACTGGCATGACAACTACGACGCCGAGGCCTCGCCTCATCCGAAGTGGGTCGAGGTCTCCGACGCTGGAGAAGCCGCCTTTCGAAAGCGTGACGAAGAAGCCAAAGCGAGCTAAAGAAGGGTGACCACTTCGTCGCCTTCGAGCCGGCCAGCTCTTTCAGTCGTCCGCCAGCCATGAGGAAAGAGATTGGTATCTATCTTGGGAGGTGGTGTTCGCACAGTGCAGTGCCACGAGGCCCACCTTCCCGGCGGGAGGCGTCAGTCTACGAAGGAGTCTCCATACCACACAGAAGTCGGAGCCCCAGCGCTTACCATTTTGCCTTCTTCGCTAATCCTCGCAAAGGCTGAAACGACCGGGGTGTGTTGCAGGAACTATCGACGGAGTAGCTCTCACTGCTGCTGGCGGAAGCGAATCTAAGCGAGCTTGTCACGCTCACAGCTGGCAGCACCGTCGCGCCCAAGTTTAGCCAGTTTATGGCGTCGAGCAACGAGGGGAAGACCTGGAACTGATCGCCTCCACCAATCGATTGATAGCTTTTAACTGTTCCGAGCGTACCCCCGGGGTCTGAAACCACAAACGCACGCCGCGATTGGCTCGAGAACGGGTCGTAGATCTCACGAATCGAACGCATATCTTCGTCGTTCAGGTTCAGCTGCGATACCTGTGATAAGTCCGCAAGTTGGCGGTAGTCTGGCCGGAAGTCGTGGTCCCGGCCGAGCTTCGTACAGGCTGCCGCGATTTCATCGAGCGTTACTTGCCCGGAGAACGTCGTGACAACAAGATGATGGGAACTGTCTACCACGTGGAGTACTGACATGTGCAAAGCCCAACCTGAGTGGAAAGTAGGTAAGCTCACAGTCGCAAGCCGCAGTCAGGAGACCGGTTTTGGGGCTGGTTTAAGCGAACGGCGCAACCCGCTCTCGAAACCTCTCTACATCCTGAGTGATTGGACAGATCCGGCCGCCTCCAAGGCTGATGGTCCTGAGATCCTCCGCTCAGTCGCGACGTAATCCACCTCGTATTCTCGAGCGCGGATGTTGGGCCGGCTACCCTCAGTGCTGGTGCTCCGACATAGCGCCGCCGCTTGGCATCGCTCCGCCGCATGGCCCCAACTCTTTCTCGGGAACTTTCGAGGGATGGCTTGCCTTTTCCTTATCCCGCTCCGCTTGGCATGCCTTGAACGCGGTCAGTTCCTTTTCCGGGATGATCTTCGCGATCTCGGCGTCGGTCTGCTGGTGAATCTCGTGGATCTTGGCGAGTCTCTGCTCGGCGCTCAGAGACGTATCGGTGCAGACCGCGCTGATCTTCCCCTTGGCGTTGTCTTCAATCTGCCAGCGCTGATTGACCATCTCGGGAGTGATGCCTGCCTCCTTCCAGCAGGGCGGTTGTCTGCGTGATCGATAGTGGCCGCCACCTGCAGGCGCCGCAGGCTCCGTCTGTCCTTGCTCTGGAGCAGGTTGTTGCGTATCCCCGGACTGAGCTAACAGCGGAAGGGAAAAAACCAGCAGGAAAAAGGCAAATGCTAGATTTCGCGTACTCATACTTCCGAACCTCCCTGACACACCAGATCGAAAAATGTGCGATTCGACTGCGTGAGAACTCGCTGGTCGCTCGCCGGGGGATTCCGCGTAGTATGAAGGATCGGGATTCCTTTTGCCAATAGCACGGGCAACCCATTCGTAACCATCTGATTCGCATGAGGGCGGGGCGGCATTTCGCCTTCACGATCAGCCCGCTTAGGGCTGCACTTCCGAGTCAGGCAGCGCCACCAGCATCAGCACAATTCCGATCACAGTAAACATGCGGAAGGCCGCATCCTGTCCATTCCAGGTGCGCGATTGCCACATCAGGAACCATTCGCCTCCCACGCTCAAAAACGCCAACAGCCACATAAGGAGAGCTGTCGTGAGGGCCAGAACCGCAACGCTTTTCGACCGATGAAATTCGATAGCCCCAGCGGAAAACGAGCGTATCAGCCGGAATCCTCCCGCCCATGCGAGCAACATGGTGATCGACTCCCAGGCGATGATCGACACGTAAAAAGCGGTGTGAATCGCGCGTGAGTTGATCGCGCGCCACATGCCGTGGTTCGCCGGGAAGGTGGAATCCATCATCAGCACATGACGGACGAACTGGTAGTTGGAATCGTAGTCCGTCACATTGTTCAGAACGACGAATGTGTAAAACAAAGCCACAGCGAAGATCAGGGCGATCTTCGCGACGCGCAGGATCATGGCTTCTCCGCGGGCGCGAACGTTCGGAAGTAGGCGATCAGCGCCTGTAGCGTGGCATCGTCGTAGGTGGGATTTGCTGTCATCTGGGCGCGCGGGTTTTGCGCCTGCGGATTTCGAACGTAGCCCGCGAAATAATCCGGGGACGATTCCGCCCAGGCGGCAAGGACAAGCCAGGGACGATGGGCCTTGCGCCCGCCCTCGACATTCATGTTGTGACAGCGAAAGCAATTTTGCTGCGCGATCCGATATCCGTCTTGCGCCTTTCCCACGCTGTCTCCTGATCCCTGAGGCGCGATCGCGCTCAACACCTTCTTTTCGTCGCGAAATTCCATCCGAACCACGCCCCACGGGATCTGCGGTTCGTCCTCGTGCGCAAGTACGCGGAAGGCGGGTTTGAAGTCCTGATGCGAAATCATGTATGGCCCCATTTCGAGGCCATGGCCTTCCGAATCTTTGGACCAGCGATCCGGAGGTTGCCCGTTCACTTTCAGTACCAGCACGGGATGATGTTCCTGACGATAAGCACGAGGATAATGCCCTCGGTATTGATCGGAACTGATGGCGATCGCGAGGTCAGCGTCAGGCGAACCGGAAATCTCGCTTACAAGAGTCTCGACCAGAACTCCGCTGACCTCGGTCGGCTTGGTGAAGTTCGGATCGTTCGTTGCGGTGAATGTGACTTGCGGCAACCGCAGCAGGTCTTCCCGCGATAAATAGCGCGTGCTTCCCGCCGGAAGCGAAGCCAGATCGCCGCCGATTTCGAGGTCCGTTGGGGCGGCACGCTGAACGGCAGCTTTGGAAATCAGGCTTGAAGGAGCCGAGCGAGCGTTACCCGAGAAGGCAGTCAGGACGAATGCGATTAAAAAAAATCCTGGAAGAATAAAGGAGAATTGGCCCGAACGCATGGCACATGTTAGCGAAGCGCGCGTGAGTGAGGCAAGAAAAGAAAAGCGGTGTGCTACAGTGATTCACTTTCTTCACGGGGCAGGACGCGTCAATGGCTGGCGGTGTGGAAGCGCGACTGAAGGAGTTGGGTATCGTCTTGCCCTCCCCGCCCGTCTCGGGCGGAAACTATTTGCCCGCTAAAACGGTCGGGCGCGTCGTGTATCTCGCTGGCGTGATCTCCAGCAATTCGGATGGCGTGATCGCGGGGACAGTTGGCCTCGACCGTAGCACTGATGATGGATATGCGGCGGCGCGTGCCTGCGCGCTCACGCAGCTATCCGTCCTGCGTCAGCATCTCGGTTCGCTCGAAGTGGTGCGCGGCGTGATCGGCGTCAGTGGATATGTCAATGCCGTCGCCGGCTTCGCCGATTCTCCCAAGGTGATCAACGGTGCGTCAGATCTTTTGGTCGAACTGTGGGGCGAAGCCGGCCGGCACGTGCGCGCCGCCATCGGGGTTTCCGCCCTCCCGAAGAACGCGCTCGTCGAAGTCCAGATGACGGTTGAGGTTGAGTAGATGGCTGAGCATTCTCTCTCGGCCGAGCCCACGCATTCGCGGTGGAATCGTGCGCTGAAGCCCAGATTGACGATCGTACCCGGCGACATTGTGCACTTCGAGTG
>Ga0210386_10003897_pt1 | contig 12421 bp, 14 predicted proteins | sample IncBWH32OmetaG_FD_160091 | JGI IMG/M metagenome (GOLD analysis project Ga0210386, IMG submission 160091) | Forest soil microbial communities from Barre Woods Harvard Forest LTER site, Petersham, Massachusetts, United States - Inc-BW-H-32-O ... | reverse complement strand
GTGGCCCAGGGTGTGCGCTTCGAAGACGAGCCGCATGTAATCGCGAGAATGCCCGACCACGATTTATGGATGACCTTCTTTCGCGACTCGGAGCAGAATCTGCTCGCGCTGATGAGCGAGGTGGCCAGTGCGGCGTAATATCGGGCCGTGGGGGAATCGAAAAATGAACAAGGCGTCTGAATGAAGAAATAGAGATGAAAGAATGAAATTACGACGCCTTGTTCTTGATAATAACTATTCGGTCGTCATCGACAAATTAGAAGCGATACACCACCCCGGCCGAAGGTTCCGCGGTGTGTTGCCATGAGCCGGTCGAATAACCGAAGATGTTGAAGTCAGGCGCCCGATAAAGAAGCCCGCGATACTGCAGACGCAGCGCGACGTTGCGTAACAGTCTGTAGTCCGCGCCGCCGCCATACACAAAAACTCCTTTGGCTTCCGTCGCCGCTCCCGAAGCTGTGTTGATGGAATTACTAACTGGACTAAATATCAACGCTCCGCCACCGGCAAGCAGAAACGGACACAGTCTGGCTGATTTCCTCGGAGTGAAGACATAGTCGGCGCTCGCTTCGTGGACGCTCGAGCGAATACTGTTCGAGGACTGATTACCCGAAAGATCAGTCACGGTGTAATTTTGAGAATTGCGGGAGAAGGCATAGTTCAGCTCCACCGCGTGTCGCTGCTTGAGCGCGTGGCGATAGGTCGCTAGAAATCCCGCCGAGGTGGTCGGCGCTAGCGTGACCTGCTGGCCGCTGGATTGAGTCACGAAACTACCGAAGGCATTTATGCTGACGTCCGAACGACTCTGAGCCAACACAACGGACGCGAAGAAGAGCACAACCGCGACGACTGTGGCGAATCCTCTCAACATTAATTTGCCTCGGATGATTTATTTTCTGGAGGGAGATCCGATGCGAATCAGCCGAACCGATTCAACTGAGCGATCGAATCTCCCAATCTGCGAGGTGAGATGCCAGCGCTGAAGAATTCCGCGGTAAAGATTGCGTCAAGCGGAGTAAAACTTTGTAAATGGTTTTGTGCCGGCCTCGGAAGCGGACGACGCGATCAGCAAACGTCGCGCCGTCCCGGTTCAGGATTTTTCCGAGACCCTCGTGCTTAGAGCTAAGCTCGAGAAGACCACGGATACTTACTAAGGTTGACTTGGACCGTTGCCCGGAGGTCGGCCGTTCCCAGGGCCACGGCCTCCCATATGTTCGCGCCTTTCCGCTTGCATCTTGTCAAACTGCTTCTGCTGATCGTCGTTCAAGAGTGCTTTGATTTGAGAAGCACTACTCTCGTGAACGCTCTTCATCTTGCTGAACCGGTCCTCGCGGGACAACGACGAGTCATCGCGAATCTGCTCCATCTGCTTGCGCTGGTCTTCGATGATGGGTTTCAGCTTTGCCTGTTGGTCGTCGCTCAAGCTCAATTTCTTAGCCATGTGCTTAACTTGATCGTCGACGCTGGGCATGGCGTGCCGGCCCATACGTCCGTCCATCCCAGCACCTTGACCGGATTGATCGGGAGCAGCTTGACCTTGGGCGTTTTGACCGAAAGCGATTCCTAGTCCAAGGCTGAGAACTAGCGCAACTAGGATCGTTGCGGCAGGCAACGCCTTACGCTCATATCGCGAGCTCGCAGCATTTTTTGTGGGTAAGTTTAGCATTTGAATCTCCAATTCCGACCTGAACAATCTGGGTGTCTTGCTCCTGAGATTGAGGTCTATTCATAGGAACACCCTTGTCGTGTTCGACCGCGTAAAGAGTCAGTAAAGTTGACGTAAAAATTCGTAAATCAAATTGCCAACGCTTAGATAGCCGTTCCGAACCCCGCCATGCGGCACGAGCTTTACAACTCTTTACTCACCTTGACCGATTCTTTACGCAAGATCAGCAACAGATGACTGGTGCCACGCATCTCTGCTTTTGGAGTTGTCTGCCTACCTATTTCTCAGCGTCTTATTCTTCTCGGGAGGAAAGTATCGTGAGCCGCTTCTGGAAGCTGCTGTCATCTGGCATTGGTTTGCTGTCGCTCGGGGTGGTCCTGCTGAGCCTGGGTTGCGGCGGATCCAATAGCACGAAGCTCAGGGTGATGAATGCAGTCCCCGACCAAAGCCTGCTGACTTTTCTGCTGAACGGCAATAGTTTCGCCGCGAATGTGGCCTATCAAACAGCCACCAGCTATCAGACTGTGAATTCCGGCTCCCCGCAGCTCCAGATCGAGCCCTCCGGTTCATCAACCGCAATCGTTACCCAGTCACTGAGCCTCAGTGGCGGGAACAACTACACCGTCATGGCTGTGAATTTTTCGGCAGCCCACCAGGCGCCAATGGTACTGATTGACCAGAATACTGCTCCGGCGTCGGGCGACGTAAGCATTCGCGTAGTCAACGCATCGCCCAGCCTGGGGACCGCTGATGTGTATATAGTCAGCCCTCCGGGCACATCTATCGATGCTCTCACGCCTACCATCAGCGGCTTGGCCTTCGCGGCGGCGTCGAGCTACCAGTCACTCAGCGCCTCCGCCAACTATGAGGTGATCTTTGCTCCGACAAATACAAAATTCACTGTCATCGACAGTGGACCGCTCGGTCTCACCTCTGGCCAGGTTCGGACCGTAGTCGGACTAAACAGTCAGGGAGGAGGATTTACCGACGCCGTGCTCCCTGATTTGAACTAAGCTGGGTCTACTTCGAGTCTCCATCGTGGTCGGCATCACGCCTACTTTTCAGAGTAACGGAATCTTGCGCCTTCGCAGGCTGGTTCTTCGCAGCGGCGTTCCCTGCCACTGGTTTAGCGGCCGCCTGAGATACTTCGGTTTGGTGGATTGCATTCGAAGAAGCGACTGGGTTAACCATAAGAAATTCCCTCCATCACTCCTATCGGCAGATGGACGCAACCCATGAATCCAATCCCGATGAACCAGCCTCCGGAAAGCCTGGCCGCTTCACCTCGCCACTCTAAGCGTTCTGTTATCATCGATTTTCTGCCGGGATTTTTTCGCTCCGATGGACGACGACATTCCCAGCATTTCGGTTTGGAGGGAGGCATTCATGGAGGAGACACCCGCTCTCGCGATGGGATCACGCCGCAATGAGGACATTGCGCTCGATCTCATGAAGTTTATCGCTATGACCACAGGCTACGGCCGGACCAGCACTTCGGGAGTGGGGTTCCAGGGAAGCGGCACCGCCGCGAAGCCCGAAGACTATGCCGCCCACCTGCTTGAGCTTTACGGAAAGTGCCTGGCCGCCGTCGGGAAGAAGTAAGGAGTGTGGTAGGTCTAACCGGCGACGGAAATCGAAAACCGTCCTTCTCGCCTACGGTTTGATTCACCTGCAAAAGCAAAGCCGCGACGCAAGGCCGCAGTCACGGGCTGAGCTGAAGCTCCCCTCACTAAACTCAGATTTTCGATCCGCTGCGTCAGCGACGGCGGCGTCCGCCTCGCCTGGCGGGCTTCTTTGATCTTCGTGCCGGCTTTCTCTTGGCAGGCCGCTTTGCTGGTCTCCGCGCGGGCTTCTTCTTGGCTGGCTTCTTCTTCCGAGCCGGCTTTTTCTTCGCGGGCTTTTTCTTTGCGGCTGGTTTTTTCTTCGCCGGCTTTGGGGCGCCTCCGCCTCCGCCGGCGGGTCTGGGCGCGGGTGGAGGAACAATAGGCTCGGGTTGCGGCTCACTCATCCCCGGCACTTCGGCTTCCTCTTCCTCTTCTTCTTCCTCGTAATCTTCCTCCAGCGCATCACCATAAGCGCCGCTGTCACCAAATTCGTCTGCTTCGTCGTCACGTCCGTAGAGGGTTTCGTCGAAACTCATTTCTCCTCCTGATTTTTTCCGGGCTGCGCTCTGCGCTGGACGCTGCGCCGCTCCTGTCTCTTTGGGAAATAGTAAAGACAACTGTAAGACTGCTTTGTTTTGGCTGAACGGCGCGTGATTATAGCACAGCAGTTTTGCCCGTCAGTCACCGGCACTTTGCATATTACACCGGATTGGGAATTCGGGCATCGGACCTCAAACCGCAGGAATCCGATCTGAGAATCCCTGATCCTAACGGTCCTTGATCACCAGAATCATACCCGGGCGCAGAATCGCCAGATCACCGTTATCGCGTCTTAGAGCATCTACGGTCGTGTGATGGGTGGAGGCGATGGAGGTCAGGGTCTCCCCGGGTTTGACCGTGTGGCGCGTCGCGCTGATCGGGCTGTCAGTCCGTAAAATCTTAGCAGGTTTCGACTTAGATGCTACCGAGGCCCGGATTTCGTTCGTGCTTGGCGTGAGGGGAAGATGCACATACACAACCCGGCGACCATGTAGGCTATCGCCCTTCAGATGGTTCCAGCGTCGTACCATGGTGGCGGGGACGCCAAAATTGTCGGCAACTGTCTGCACTGTGTCTCCCTTGTGGACCGTATAGCGAGTAGCTCGGCGCGAGAATGTCGCGCCATCTTCCGTCGATGCATGCTTACCCGGTGCAATGGGGATGATGAGCTTGCTCTCCGGTTGAAGATCCTCCTCACTCTCGAGATGATTTACTTGGGAGATTGACCTCGGGGTCGTGCGGTAGATGCGCGCCAGCGAGGCCAGGGTGTCGCCGGAGGCAACTTTGTGATAGCGCCACCACACCCGCATGTCGCGCGGAATCGTTTCTACAGCTGTCAGATAGAGATCCCTGGTTCCAGTCGGCAGGTGCAGATCGAATGACGAATCCTTGGGTGTCGTAAAACGCAGCAAGCGGGGATTAAGATCCTGCAAAGTCGCGGGCGAAGCATCCACGCATTCGGCCACCAGCCGTAGGTCGACCGGATAATCGATTTTTACCGTCTCATACGGGACCGGTTTCTCCGCTACTACTTCGTCAAGCCCGTACTGCGCCGGATTCTTAGCCATGATAGTCACGGCCAAAATAATGGGCACGTAGTTCCGGGTCTCTTTGGGCAGGACGTTGCGCTTGTAAAGCTGCCAGAAATCAGCATAGCCGGTTCGGCGGACCGCCTGTTGCACGGTTCCAGGACCGGAGTTGTAGGCAGCCATGGCCAGGTACCAGTCGCCAAACTGGTTGTATAAGTCTTTCAGATGCCGAGCGGCGGCGCGCGTCGATTTCTCGGGGTCCTGGCGATCGTCTATCCATAAATTGTGCTCCAAACCATATCCTCGGCCGCGGCTTGCCATGAACTGCCAGATGCCGCGGGCCCCGGCGTGCGACACTGCCAAAGGATGAAAGCCAGACTCGGCCTGCGCCAGATAAATCAGATCTTGCGGAACTCCCTCGTTTCTCAGGACACTCTGAATCATGTCATGGTAGCGACCGCCGCGAACCAGAGCCCGCTCCAGGACGCCGCGTCCGCGGGTGGAGAAGTAATTGATGTAGCCGGCTACCGGGTCGGTCAACATGAGAGGCAGATCGCTGTGCGTGGCCTTTATTTCGGCTTCCGCCTTGGCCTTGATGTTCGGGTCGACAGGAAAAGTTACTTCGTTGGCTTCGTCGATCGGAGCGGGCTCGGACTTCTGCGCGCTGGAATCGTCTTCTGTCGGCTGCAGCCCCGGACTGTTTAGAGCCTCCAGCACTCGGTCGAACTCCGGCTCCAAACGATTGTCGGACAGCGCATATTCCGGGCTACCCAGCAAGGAAAGGGCGTGTTCAAAATTCTGCTTTGCCGCTCCCAGACGGCCAGCTTTGTAATTGTCTTGCCCCGCCTGATATTCCTTTTCGACCTGCGCGATCAGATCAGCGACTGGATCAGTCTTAGGCTTTGTTTCTGATTTCGTCTGCTGAACCGGAGCGGGGCTGGGATGAGGAGCTTTGGCGGTGCTGGCGGGAACTGGTGCGGTGGAGACCGCCTTTGGGGCTGGCGCATTAGCCTGTGCCGGTGGCAGCAGAGCCACGGGTCGCTGGGCCGTCTGACAGGCAGCCCCTGCGAGTAACAGCGCGGAAAGTAGTGCCGTCAGAAGATAGAGTTTTGCAATCTTCATATTCATCTATCACTTACAGCAACTGTCCTGTAAACCCGCCGGTTATGAGATCGTACTATCCTCTAATTTGATGGGTCAACGAAGAACCGGGTTTGCTCCCGTTACTTTAGGAACAGGCCGCGCATATTACTCCCAGACGTAAGGCGTGGCAACTGGAGATTTGGATGGCAGGCCCGGTGCCCCAGGTTCGCGCACCCTGCGAAAGGGTGGGTAATAGGAATCATTGACGCCTCATCGCGGTCTCTCTTTGTGACAGTGAACTACCCCCGGCCTTCACAACAAACGCGAAAGGCCGGGCCACCCGCCTTCTGTGTTCTTGCTCGGCAAGCAGGCAGCGCATCCAGCGCTTGACTTGCGGGTGGACTAACCGCAGAATCTCCGAATGGCGAAATCTGGCCGACAGGCCCCGGTGCCAACCCGTGGAGAGCTCAGGCTCCTCAAAATCTTGTGGCGCTTGGGCGAAGGCACGATCGAGGATGTATTGCAAGCGTCCCATGAGAATCCTTTGCCAAACTACAAGACAGTCCAGACTCTCCTACGAATCATGGAGAACAAGAAAATGGTGACTCATCGCTTGCTGGGTCGGGCCTTTGTGTATAGACCACGAGTTCAGCAGGATGAGGTGAATCGACTCTCCATACGGTCGTTACTGCAACGGCATTTTGAGGGCTCGCGAAGCGAACTCCTATTGAATCTACTTGATGACGAACACATCGAAGCTGCCGAGTTAGACGAACTGGGCGAGCTGATTCGTCGTCGTCGGGCAATGAAGTCACCTCGTCAGGGTTAGAATTGGTGAGGTTGAGCCATGACATTCAATAGTTCGTTGTCTGCTGAGAGTGCGTGGATGACGTATTTCGTCCGGATCGCCTTGGGCTATCTCGTCACCTGGGCTCTGTGTGCCGTAGTTCAAAGGCCCGCGGTTTGCTCGCGTCTGTGGCGCTGTTTTCTCCTTCTAACGGTTGCCGGCTGGCTGGTTTTGCTAGCGCCTGCACCAGATCGAGCTAGGGGATCCATCACGATTTCTTCCACTATTTCTTCCACTGTCGCAGGAGGTGGTTCCGCGCTACGTTGGTCATTGCCAGTGGCGGGGGCGTGGGCGCACCGACTGGACTCGTTGTGGATATGGGCCACACGATTTTATCTCGTGATCTTGGCGCTTTCTCTGCTGCAAATGTTCTTGAGGTGGTTACGACTTGAGGCCTTCCGGCAGAGCGGCCAGTTGCCCTCGCCGGAACTGAGTCTCGTGTTCCACAGACTTCGCCGAGAGATGGATGTGGGTGGCTGCCAGCTGATCGTAGCCAAACAGTTGCGTTCTCCCGGCACGGCGGGCTGGTATCGACCTCACATCTTCTTGCCAACGGAAATGGTGCCCGGACTCAGCGGCAGTCAACTTCTCGACATTCTGCGGCACGAGCTCATTCATGTCAGGCGTCGTGATTACCTGTCGGACCAGTTAGCGGCGCTTGCGTGTCGACTGGTTTGTTTCCATCCGGCAGCCTGGCTCGCTCATCGACAGTTGCGCTGGGAAACGGAATTGGCTTGCGATCAGGAAGTGGTGGCGGGGCGTACGGAAAGCCGGCTACTGTACGCTGAGTGTCTTACAAACATGGCCAGGTGGCAGCTCTCGGGCCAAGCTGGGTCCGTTAAAGGAATTGGGTTCGCCTCCTCCGCGTCTTTGCTCGCTACCCGAGTGCGTGCTCTGTTGCGTGAGCCCTGTCCGCACTCTCTATTTCAACAAGTTTGTCGAACTGGCGCTGTCGCGCTAATGGTCTTGCCAGTTGTGTTCTTGCTGCCTGGCGTAGGACTGACCATGTACTGGTCGGTTCCGCATGCATTTGTAAATCGGCCCTCGGGTCCTCAGCGACACCCGGCACCTCGTCTCCGTGCCGCCGGCCAAAGCTTTCGGACACGAACGCAGAGGGCACTATCGGTACAGCCAGCAGAGATGCGAGGTGTAGACGCAGCCCCAAATCAGCTGTCGAGCCTTTTTGCAAATATGAATGCTCCGCCTATGCCGGTGCTCGCAAACTCATCAATGTCCGGCGGTGACGGCGCAAGGTCGGCGTCCGCGCCGAATGAGAATGGCGAGACGGGATCTCGGGACTCGGATCCGATCTGGAATCAATCCTCATCAACTGATGCTGCACCAAGTTGGGGAGACGTTGCGAACACTGCGGTCAGGGTTGGAGTTTCGCTCACGCCGGGAGGAGGAGGGTCGCATAGCGGCCGACCCGACCGCGATCCCGACCCCCGAAGATTCCCCTGAAAACCGTCCGAAGGGTCTATTGCAGAGGATTGAGTATCCCCTAACGCCGACGGTCGAAAACCAACGAGGCAACCCGAATACAATTGAAACAACAGCTCATACTCCACTTAAGTTGAGCGTCCCGCCATTGGACTAAGACGAGCGCCGCGGCAAAATTAAGACCTACGCCCCGACCTTCCTAAAAGAGTTGAGAGCCCATGTATACGCTTTGGGCTTCCCGGCTTTGGGCTTGACAAATAAATCTTAAGTCGTTAAGACTTGTGTTGCGCCCGGCCCATTCCATCCACGAGCGCGTGAACGTCTTTGGAGTCGCCGCAGCCGTGCTCAGGAAAACAAATGGCCTTGGGTCAGCTCAAGTACGCCGTTAACTACATACTCGGACTCGATCGTGTCGGGAGAGGCTTTACCACCTTTGAAGATGACATGTTTCTTGTGTCATATCCGAGATCGGGCAACACATGGGTTCGTTTCCTTCTTGCGAATCTGCGATATAATCAGAGTGTCGGGTTTGCCAATATCAACCGACTGCTTGCCGATCCCGCAGTTTCAACGAGTCGGTTCCTGGAAAAGCTTCCACGACCGCGCATACTGAAGAGTCACGAACCCTTTGACGTCCGTTTTCGGAAGGTGGTCTACTTGGTTCGCGATCCGCGCGACGTGGTGCTTTCGGAGTACTACTTCAATCTCAAAAAAATGTATATCAACCGGAGCGTTTCTCTGGACCAATTCGTGGCGCGCTTCATCGCGGGTGAGACCTCGGCGTACGGCTCGTGGTGGGAGAACGTGGCAAGCTGGATTGCGGCACGGCAGGGGAATCCGGCGTTCTTGTTGGTTCGATATGAAGACCTATTGTCCGATCCGATCATCACACTTGCCAAAGTCGCCGAATTCCTGGCCATTCAGGCTGACGAAGAAAGAATGAAAGCTGCTGTCGAGCGAAGTTCAGCCGAAAGTATGCGGATGCTCGAACAGGAGCAATTTGACCAGTGGACAGGAACAAAGAACACCGACAAGGACATCCCGTTTGTGCGCGAGGCGAAATCTGGAGGATGGAAGCAGAGTCTGGCTCGCCACCTGGCCGACAAAATAGAGATCGAGTGGTTTCCGCTCATGAATTTTCTCGGATACGAAGTTACGGGCTCGGCACCGTAACAAATGCGCAAAGACGCAACTACCTGAAAGACCTTGGGCATCAGGTCCATGATGGGCTTCGGACGGGCAATGGCCAAGGGTTCTTCGTCAACAGTGCCGAACGAGTCTTCTGTGTCTGAACGAGAGGGGATTGAGAATGGATAACCGGAACCCAACGTTGCCGGCGCTGGTTCGGGCGAGGATATGGTCTGCACAGCGCGAGCGCTGGTTCAGGATCATGGTGCGGTGCAAGAAGAAGCCCCCTGTTGCGGGTTTCTTCGATGCGTACCCGCGCTTCTTCTCCACAAGCTCAACGGCCTCGGAACGAGACCGACTCAACCGGCGCTACTCTGCCTTGATTCGATCCAATACCGACATTATCGCTGATCGACGCATCTTGGACATAGCCTCACATGACGGGCGTTGGAGCTTGGCCGCATACAAGACAGGCGCGGAGTATGTGCTTGGCATCGAGGCCCGGCGGCACTTGATCGAGGCAGCACGCAGCAACATGCTGGAATACCAGGTGCCGGACGGCAAAGTCCAATTCTTGCAGGGCGATGTTCTGGTCGAACTGGACCATCTCGAAGCCGGAAGATTTGACACGGTATTTTGTTTCGGATTCCTCTACCACACCATCGACCACATGGCTTTATTCCGAAAGATTGCACGCCTCAATCCGACCAGCCTCGTGATTGACACTGCGATTTCTATCCAGCCTGGAAGCATCGTTGAAGTTCGGGACGAGGAAATTGGGCATGAAAGTACCGGAGCTGTTGGTGAGCCCGGCACTCCGATACGCTCAGTGGTGGGGAAACCTAGCAGAGAAGCGTTGGAACTAATGCTGAGAGCAGCTGGATTCCCTATTTTACGTTATTTCGACTGGCTGAGTACGGACATCAAGCGCTGGGACGATCTGAAGGCCTATTATATGCGAAAACGTATCTCCCTGACTGCGATGGTTTGTGCGCAAAAAAGCTGATGGAGACCCCGGACTTATCGCTATGATTGAATTGGACACAAAGAAAGATGCAACACCGACTGCCGCGACCACGATGGTGTAACGAATCCATTGCCGTTCCCACCATCTGATAGTGTCCCAAGTTTCACTGGTCACGCTGGTAAGATAAATCGCCCACGCGAACTTCAAAAGCAGCGAAAGTAACCGACGCTATAGTCAACAATCTGTTGACCATGTCAGGTTCCTTTGGGAAAAATCCCCGGATCGCTGTTGTAACATCGCGTCTCCACTGATTGACCCAGCCGCGACAGCCAAGCTCCGTCGATAATCGTCAATAACCCGTTATCCGATAGAAGCGTTGCCGCTTCAGAATACTCAGTACAAAATCGTCGTTCACTACCAATTGATTCTAGCAAGGGCTGGCCCACGGATCACCTCCGTCATGCCGCCTTGGGGTCGAACCCAAGATTTTTGATTGCATCGTCGCTTTCTAAGGTCAGAGGAAAACTGATTTCTTCGCCCCTTTCGTAGGCGGCAAAACGCTCGTGTAATTGTTCGTGTGTAACTCCCGCTTCACGTTTGAGCAAAACTGCAACTTCACGGAACTCACTCAAATAACGCGGAAGGCCGTACTCTTTGCCGTCTGCATTCAAGAGAGACAGAGATGCGTAAAACGCTTTGTCCTTCGGTTTCCTCGGATCAATCTTGGTCTCTTTCTTGATTAGTGCCGTCGCTTTGATGCTCATATGTGCCTCCCAGTCTTTGACGTGAGCCACGGTCATCGAGCGTGAAAACCGTCGCTCACTCGGTTCGATTTCACTGCACGATTTACTGCACGATAGCCTACAGACGGGGTCAAATGCGGTCAACGCAGGTCAATTGCCAAACGGCAACGAGGCGTATTTTTTGGGGACCATGGACTGAACCGTTCCAATTTGCGGATACATCCAGTCGCCATTTGGTCAAGCGACGCTAGACTTGGCGGAACGCGAAGGGGGCCCCAGGCCGAAACCGGCCCCCGGAGGGGTCGGTTGAGGCCGGTTTAGGGGTCTGGGAGGGGGAGGGAGCATTTTGCCGTCGCCTTTATACCACCCCCCTTCAACGTTGACTTCGCAACAAGCCTTGCCTAACATGCGCTGTGCCTGAAAACGTCACCATTCCTGACAGCAATGTCTCGCACTACCGCATCGTGGAGAAGTTGGGCGGCGGCGGGATGGGCGTCGTCTACAAGGCCGAAGACCTGAAACTCGGCCGTTTTGTGGCCCTCAAGTTCCTTCCTGAAGAATTCGCCAAAGATCCCCAGGCTTTGGAGCGCTTTCAGCGTGAAGCGCGCATGGCATCGGCGCTCGATCATCCCAACATCTGCACCACCTACGAAATCGGCGAGCACGATGGGAAATCCTATATCGCCATGCAGTATCTGGAAGGCGTGACGCTGAAACACCGCATCAGTGGGCGCCCGCTCGAGCTGGGAGCCGCGCTCGATCTCGCGATCCAGATCGCCGATGCTCTGGACGCTGCGCATGCCAAGGGCATCATCCACCGCGACATCAAACCGGCAAATATCTTCGTGACCACGCGTGGGCAAGCGAAGATTCTCGACTTCGGACTGGCCAAAGTTGCAACCTCGGCACACTCCTCAGGACTCACGTCCGCCCTGACCGCCACTGGGGATCACCTGACCAATCCGGGGACCGCCATAGGCACTGTGGCCTACATGTCTCCGGAGCAGACCTTGGGCAAGGAACTGGACGCCCGCAGTGACCTCTTTTCTTTTGGCGCTGTGCTCTACGAGATGGTTACTGGCAGCACACCCTTCAAGGGTGACAACTCGGCAGCGATCTTTGATTCCATTCTGCACAATGCTCCTGTTGCGCCGGTGCGGCTGAACAGCCAGGCTCCGGCGGAATTGGAACACATCATCAGCAAGGCGCTGGAAAAGGACCGCAACCTGCGCTATCAGCATGCAGCGGACATCCGCACCGACCTGCAGCGGCTGAAGCGGGACACCGAGTCCGGACACACAGCGGCTACGATCACGGACTCCAAAGGGACGAAGGCAATCGTCGGCCTCAGCCGGACGCGAGTCGGCCTGAAGAT
>Ga0210386_10003894_pt1 | contig 12422 bp, 10 predicted proteins | sample IncBWH32OmetaG_FD_160091 | JGI IMG/M metagenome (GOLD analysis project Ga0210386, IMG submission 160091) | Forest soil microbial communities from Barre Woods Harvard Forest LTER site, Petersham, Massachusetts, United States - Inc-BW-H-32-O ... | reverse complement strand
TCCAGAACGATCCTGTCGCCGCCTCTTTCTAGGGAGCCCGAAGGGGCGGGGCGATCGGGAGGGGCCGATGATCCAAGATGGCGGAAGGGCGACGAGCAACGGCGAAGACTGCTGGCCAGGGTGGGCGTGGCTTAGCTGCCGTCCCCCTTGAGGCGGCGCTTTGACTGGCTAGTCCAAAATCAAGATCAATGGACATTGAGCGATGACAAACAGGCAATCGACAACTCGGAAGATACTAGCCTTTCCGGCAAGGACTTTTTCCGTATTGCGTGACCAAATCCGGGGAGTGACGGGTGTTGGCGCGGCTCCGCCGGCTCATCCCCCACACGAAGATGATGCTTCTTACAAGCCCGGCGAGCGGACGCTTCCGGCAAATCGGCAGTGGCGGGTCGTTGGCGCCATGGGCGGTGCCGCGCTTATCGTAGTGACGATTATATTTGGTGTTGCCGCGCTCCTGGCCTCGCGTGCAGTTGGACTGGCCAAAGATGACAGTCCGAGCTCGACTGGCTCGACGTTCCTGCCTACCCCCGATCAGCTGGCCAGTATCACTATCGCTCCGGTTCGCTCTAGGGTGTTTCCCGCCATAACGTCCACCGACGGTTACATCGCCAGCGACGATGATCTGACCACACCGGTTTTTTCTCCCTTCTCCGGTCGCGTCACGCGCCTGATCACCAAGCTGGGCGATACCGTCAAGAAGGGCCAGCCACTCCTGGTCGTGCAAGGTTCGGAATTTGTTCAGGCACAAAATGATCTGGTGACGGCGCGCGCCCAGTTCAACCTGGCCCAGACCAATGAAAAGCGGCAGCACGAACTTTATGAGTCGCGCGGGGCGGCTCTCAAGGATTGGCAGCAGAGCCAGGTAGATCTTGCGACTGCAACCGCGACCCTCGCTGCGGTTCGCAACAGGTTGCGGATTGTCGGGAAGAGCGATGGGGAGATTGACGCGATGGAACGGGCGCCAGTTGGGCGCCAGACCGGTCCCGACGTGGTGGTTTCCGCCCCGATCGACGGCACCGTCATTCAGCGGCAGGTCGGTGTGGGCCAATATATCCAGGCCGCCGCCAGTACGCCCGTCTTTTCGATTTCCAATCTATCCACCGTCTGGCTGATCGCCAACGTGCGTGAAGACGATGCGCCTTTTGTGCGGATCGGAGACGCCGTCAATGTCCGCCTGCATGCGTTCCCGGGGCGCATATTCAAGGCCAGGATCAGCTATATCGCACCGATGATCGATCCCAACACGCACAGGCTGCAGGTCAGGGCCGATGTCGATAATTCGGACGGCAGCCTCAAGCCACAGATGTTTGCATCTTTCGGCATAGTCACCGGCCGGGATGAAACCGCACCAGCAATTCCCCAGAGTGCCATCATCTATGAGGGTGATGCGGCACGCGTCTGGGTCCAGGACAAAAGCGGACAGCTGGGCCTGCGTCAATTGCGGGTGGGGCGAACCGATGGCGACACCATCGAGGCGCTGGCCGGCGTTCATGCGGGAGAAAGGATTGTGACTGGCGGCGCAATCTTCATCGACAGAGCCGCCACGTCCGGCTCCGAGTGATCAAGCCAAAACACCCATCGCGGTAGATTTCATTTCATGAATGGCATCGTAACCTTTGCGCTGAAACAGCGCGTTCTTATTGTCGTACTGCTGGTTGTGTTGCTGGTGGGGGGCGTCGTTTGCTTCGTCAATCTGAATATAGAGGCCTATCCCGATCCGGTGCCACCCCTGGTCGATGTGGTGACCCAGTCGCCCGGCCAGTCTGCCGAAGAGATGGAGCGCTACATAACTATCCCGCTGGAAGTCCAGATGGCGGGTATTCCCAACGTCACGGCGCTCAGAACCGTATCCCTGTTCGGACTTTCGGACGTGAAAGTCCAATTCACATACGACTTCACCTACCAGCAGGCCGAGCAGTGGGTGACGAACAGGCTCTCGCAACTCTCACCGCTTCCAAACAGCGCCCAACCTCAGATTTCTCCGGAAAGTCCAATCGGCGAGATATTTCGATATCGCGTCGTCGGTCCGCCGAACTATTCCGTCACCGACCTCAAGACGATTGAGGATTGGATGCTGGAACGCCGGTTCAAGGCCGTTCCCGGCGTCATTGATGTGAGTGGCTGGGGCGGCAAGACAAAGACCTATGACGTCTCTGTCGACCAGGGGCGCCTGGTGAACTACGGGCTGACCATTCCCCAGGTCATGGGGGTCCTCAACAACAGCAATGTCAATGTCGGAGCCCAGACGGTCGATATCGGTCCGCAGTCCGCAGTTATACGCGGCCTTGGACTGATCCACTCCATGGACCAGCTCCGTGACACAATGCTCACAAACGTGAACGGCGCGCCGGTTCTTCTGAAAGACATTGCTACGGTTCAGGTCGGAAACCAGCCCCGGCTCGGTATCGCGGGCCAAGACAATGACAACGATATCGTCCAGGGCATTGTGTTGATGCGCCGCGGCGCCGAAAGCGGGCCCACCATCGCCGGTGTGCAGAACGAGGTGAAGAAGATCAACGAGTCCGGGATACTTCCGCCGGGCGTTCATATCCAGCGAATCTATGACCGTTCCGACCTGATCAGCGTCACAACCCACACTGTGCTGCACAACATGATTGTGGGCATTATCTTGATCTTCTTCATTCAATGGGTATTCCTGGGCGATCTTCGGTCCGCGCTGATCGTGGCGACCACCATTCCATTCGCCCTTTTCTTTGCTGTCATCGTGATGGTGATAAGGGGGGAGTCGGCCAACCTGCTTTCGGTTGGGGCCATCGACTTTGGCCTGATTGTCGATGCCACCGTGATTATGGTGGAGAATATCTTCCGACACCTGAGCGAGACACGTGAGCGGCGAGCCGAGGGGCATGCCTTGCTGCACCGTTCACGCAGAAGTATTGAATTGCGCGGCAAGTTCGCCACCATCGCGAATGCTGCCGCGCAAGTGAACAAGGGCATATTTTTCTCGGCAGCGATCATCATCGCCGGTTTTGTGCCGTTGTTCACAATGAGTGGCGTGGAGGGACATATCTTTGGCCCGATGGCCAGAACTTATGCCTATGCGATCGCCGGCGGGTTGATTGCGACATTCACTGTCTCCCCTGCGCTTGCCAGTCTCTTGCTGCCTGAAAAGACATCAGAGGTTGAGACGGCCATCGTCCGGTTCATCCGCCGCCTCTATATGCCGGTGCTGGAATTCGCACTCGACAACAAGATCGTGACGCTTGGGTCCGCTTGTGTCTTAGGCGTTCTGGCGCTTGTCGCGCTTCACGGGTTGGGTTCGGAATTTCTGCCCCACCTGGAAGAAGGAAATCTCTGGATCAGAGCTTCGATGCCGCCGTCGATTTCGCTGGCGGAAGGCGAAGACAACGTCGATCGCATACGCAGAATCATCAAAAGCTATCCGGAAACCAGAACCGTGATATCCCAGCATGGCAGGCCCGATGATGGCACTGACGCAACTGGCTTTTTCAATGCGGAATTCTTTGTCCCCCTGAAACCGTTCGACACATGGCCGTCGGGAATGGATAAGGAAAAACTAACAGATGAACTCACCAAACGGCTTCAGGCTGAATTTCCCGGCGTCGAATTCAATTTCTCCCAATACATCGAAGACAATGTGGAGGAGGCAGCATCCGGGGTCAAAGGCGCAAATTCCGTCAAGCTCTATGGCAACGATCTGGTGGCGCTGGAAAGGACCGCAAATAAATTAAAAGGGGTCATGGCAACTGTTCCGGGTGTCACCGATCTCTCCATTTTCAATTCGCTCGGTCAGCCAACGGTCCGGATCGACATCGATCGGGCGAGAGCGGCGCGTTATAACCTCGCACCGGGCGATATCAATTCGACAATTCAGGCCGCGATCGGCGGACAAGCTGCCGGCAATCTTTACGAAGATGGCAGCGACCGGAATTTCCCGATCGTGGTGCGTCTAGCCCCGAAGTACCGCCAGAGCCTGGATGCGATCCGGCACATAACCATCGGCGCGCCCAATCCAGGCGGTTCCGGTACGGTCCAGATCCCGCTCACAGACGTGGCCGATGTCAGGCTGACATCCGGAGCCTCCTTCGTCTATCGCGAAGGCCAGGAACGCTATATTCCCATCAAATTCAGCGTGCGCGACAGGGATCTGGGCGGAGCGGTTCAGGAGGCGCAAAGCAAGATTGCGAAGCAGGTTCAACTACCGCCAGGCATGCGACTGGAGTGGGTTGGCGAGTTTGGCGAACTCCAGGACGCCATAAAGCGGCTTGCGATTGCGGTGCCGGTCAGTATCGGCCTGATTGGACTACTTCTGTACATCAATTTCGGCTCGGTCCGCGACATGCTGCTTGCTGGCAGCGTCATTCCCATGGCGCTTGTCGGCGGCATCTTCGCGCTTTTCATCACGGGAACGGCATTCAGTGTGTCGGCCGCTATCGGATTTGTGGCCTTGTTCGGCATAGCGGCCATGGACGGGATTCTGGTCCTGACCTACTTCAACGAAAAGATCGAGGAGGGGATCGAGCGGACCGCTGCAATAATCCGTACCTGCCAAACCCAGATGCGGCCGGTGGTGATGACCTGCATCGCGGCCTGTGTCGGTCTGCTGCCTGCGGCCATGTCCACCGGCATCGGCTCCCAGGTGCAGAAGCCGCTGGCGCTCGTCGTTGTGGGCGGCATCCTACTCGCGCCGGCTTTGATCCTCGTGATCCTGCCGGTCTTGATCGACCTGTTCTCGACCAGGGGCACGGAGGTGCAGTCATGAGCCCACGGTCTGTCGGGAAACGCCTGGTATGGCTGGGGACCACCGCAGTCCTGCTGGCAGGCTGTGCGGTCGGCCCGGATTATTCCAGGCCGCAAATCCCCGATACCGATGCCTATCAGGCAGAACCCATCCCGGATGTGACGGCTTCGGCCGATACCGTGGGAGGGCAGGAGCAGAAAATTCGCCAAGGCTCCGACATCCCCGGTGAATGGTGGAAACTCTTTGAAAGCGCGTCCTTGAACGATCTGGTCGCCGATGCTCTGAAGAACAATCCGGATATCACATCGGCGCACGCCGCCCTCGCCGTGGCCATGGACAATGTCCGGGCCCAGCAGGCCCTCTATTTCCCCAGTATCAGCGCCAACTTCACCGCCAGCCGCAACAGTAATGGCGCCACCCTCTCGCCCACGCTCGCCTCTGGACAGCTGCTGTTCAACCTCTACCAGGCCCAGCTCAATGCCAACTGGACGATTGACCTGTGGGGCGGGAACCGGCGCGCCGTCGAAGCCCTCAGGGCCCAGGCCACTGCAGAACGCTTCCAGCTGGAGTCGGCCTATCTCGCTCTCGCCGCCAATGTCGTGGCGGCTGCTGTACAGGAGGCATCGCTGCGCGAGCAGATCGCCGCGGCGGAAGACATTGTCAGGGTCGAAAGCGAGTCCCTGGATATCCTCAAGCACCAGAACCAGTCTGGCCAGGTCGCCGGCGCCGACGTGGCCGCCCAGGAAGCGGCCCTGGCCCAGGCCCAGCAAGCCCTATTGCCCCTGCAGAAACTGCTGGCCCAGCAGAGGGACCTCCTCGCCAATCTGGCGGGCCGCACTCCTGCAAATCCGATCAGCCAGACCTTCGACCTCGACGCCATCCATGTGCCGCAGGAGGTGCCGATCAGCGTGCCCTCAAAACTGGTCGAGCAGCGGCCCGACATCAGGATCGCGGAGGAGAATGTTCATTCCGCCAGTGCCCAGATCGGTGTAGCCATCGCTAACATGCTGCCCAACATCGCCATCACGGCGAACGGAGGTAGTGCCGGAACCGGGGCGGGGCAGCTGTTCACGGCCGGGTCGGGCTTCTGGACTATTGCCGGAGGGGTCACGCAGCCGCTTTTCGATGGTGGCGCCCTCTATGCCAGGACGCGGGCTGCCCGCGACGCCTATTCCCAGACCGTTGCGCAGTATAAGGGCACCGTCGACACCGCCTTCCAGAATGTCGCCGACGCGCTCTACGCCCTGCAATACGACGCCAAAATCCTGAAGGCCGCGGCCGCGTCGGAGCGCGCGGCGGCGGACAGCCTTTCGATTACCCGAACCCAGTTGCGGCTCGGCGCTGTGAACTATGTGGCGCTGCTTGCCAGTCAGCAGGCCTATCAGCAGGCGGTGATCAACCGGGTTCAGGCCCAGGCCGCCCGGCTGTCGGATACGGCCGCCCTGTTTCAGGCCATCGGAGGCGGCTGGTGGAACAGGTCCGAAATCACCGCCGAGCGCGTAGCGGATGAAAATGAACCGAGGAAATGAGCCCGTCTATATGCCGGCCAATGACGATCGCCCACAGGTAAATGGCGCAGGAATAGTCAAGGTCGTCATCCTGGCTTTGCTGTTTCTGTTGATTGGCAGGAAATTCGGCGTGCCGGTATCGCTAATCAACTTTTCCTGCAGCCTCGTCGCGGCGGCAGTGGCTTGGTTTCTCTGGCGCGGATTGACCCGACTCCTGTCAAGCCGGCGCTGAGGTCGACGGTTCCTGGGCAGTGGCGCTGAGCGGCGTCACCAGCCGGTAACCGATGCCTGCGATCGTGTGGATCAGTTTCGCGCTTGGATCGTCGGCTTCGATCTTGTTGCGAAGAGCCCGGATATAGACGCGCAGGTATTGGGAATCGCTGAGCTGATAACGGCCCCGGATGTTGCGCAGGATGAATTCATGCGTAAGGACCTTGTCGCGATGTTCCAGAAACAGCCGAAGCAACGTCAGTTCTGTCCGCGTCAGCTGGATTTCCGCGCCTTTCCGGCTGACGCGGTAGTTGACCAGATCAATCTCCAGGTCGCCCAGCTTGATGAGAGCCTGCGTTCCGGCCGACTGAAAGCGGTGCCGGATGGCCGTCTGGATACGGGCCAGAAGTTCGGCCATGCCGAACGGCTTCGTGATGTAGTCGTCGGCTCCGAGATTGAACGCCTTGACCTTACCGGCCTCGTCATTGCGGACGGACAGGACAATGATCGGTATCCTGGAAATCTTGCGGACCTCCTCCAGGATTTCGAGGCCGTCACGGTCCGGCAGGCCAACATCGAGTATCATCAACTCGAATTCCTGTTCGGCAAGCAGCGTCAATGCGGCCGCGCCGGTCCTGGCTTCGGTCACCTTAAAATTTCCCGTTGCAAGTCCGACCTTCAGGAAGCGGCGGATCTGGATATCGTCATCGATCAGCAAGATGGGTTGTTGGATAGCCATGGGTCTACTGTTGGTTTATCGACGCTTGGGCATCGATCGGGTTGTCGGATGCTTCGTAACGTGTGGCTGGAAGCCGGATCGAAAATGCCGCGCCTGTATGACCTTTCCTGTTGGTGGCGGAAACTGAGCCGCCCATGGCATCCACAAATCCCTTGACGATGACCAATCCCAGCCCAGTACCGGATGGACCGGTGTCTCCCTGGGGTGCGCGGGCGAATTTCTGAAACAGGTTTCCAGCCAACTCCCATGAAATTCCAGGACCCTGGTCCGCGATTTCGATGACAACGAAACCTTTATCGAGAGAGGCATGGATTTCGATTTCTGTCAGAAGGGGCGAATACCGGCCCGCATTGTCGACCAGGTTGAAAATCGCTTGTTCCAGCAGATCGAAATTCGCCGCGACGGGAGGCAGCTCATCCTGGACGCGGACGGACAGGACATGATTTTGCAGCATCAGCTGGCCGCGCTGGACGACCGATGCGATGACATCATCGATGACGATCGGAGATAGAGATACCTTCAAATCGCCCAACTCTATCCGTGTCATGTCGAGCAAGTTGCCGATGAATCGGTCGAGCCGCTGTGCTTCGGTTAAGGCGATGGAGGCAAGTTCGTGGCGACCTCCGTCATTGTCATCAAGTTGGGGCAGCTCCATTGTCGACAGCGATCCAATGATTGTCGTAAGAGGGGTCCTCAAATCATGAGACACCGACAACAGTAGAGCATTTCGCATGCGCTCGGTTTCCGCCGCCAAGTTGGCGGTCTTATGCTCTTCCGACAGCCAGATACGCTCGATAGCAACGGCGACCTGACTCAACATGGCCGACAGTTGCACTTCTTCCTGCCCGGATAGCGGCTTTTCCATGATCCCCCTGAGTCTGACAGCTCCAACACGTCCACGAAGGGCGATGAGCGGCAGGAAGAGCGCATCTCTGGTTACGCGGGACTGGGACATCTCGTTGAGGAGCAACGATGCGGAAAGTTCTGAAGCACTCATTGACGCGCTGTCAGTTTCGTTCCCTGAAAACACCACCAGGTTGCCCGACCCGCCACGATCGGCCAGGGCTATGGCCGTCTCTCTTGAAAGCAGCGTTGAAATGCGATCGATCGTGAAGCCCGCGATCTCCTCGACACGGTTTATGGACGCCAGGTCCCTGGCGAAGTCGTAAAGATTTTGGTTTCTGTTCGCGAGCAGAGCGAGTTGTTTGTTTTGGTGCTTCACGACGGCGGTCATTCCGCTCATGATCAAGGCGGCCAGCATAAAAAAAATGAGCGTAAAGACGTCGCGCTCGCTCGCCAGCTCCAGGCTGAAATAGGGCTGGGTGAAGAAGAAGTCCCAGGCCAATATGCCGAGTATCGAGGAGAGGATCGCAGGCCACAGCCCATAGAGTTGGGCACTGATCATCACCGCAACCAGATAGATAAGAGACAGGCTGGCCGCTGGAACCAGGTTGAATGCCGTCATCCCCAGAAATGTCGCGGCGGCAACTAGCGAAATGCTAATCAGATAGGCTTCCAAACGTGTCCGGCGGATCGCGGATCTCAACCTGCGAAGCGGCACCTCGGCGCGCGCACGGGCGGAAGCTGCGTGGACTTCATAAATGCTCAAAACCGGTATCTCGCTTCGCAGACGGTAGAAACTTCAATCAGAGGATTATCCTCGACAACGCGATTGCAACAGAATTCTTTCGTCACATGGAACAAAGCAAATCCGGAATATAAAAACGAAATAAAAATAGCCGGTCTAAATATAAATCCGCTGTATCAGCATCAGAGCTGCGATTTAACGAGACGGCGAACTAACCTCATTTAATCACTATCAAAATCGAAGTGGCTCATCATCGCTTTGATATCGCGAATGCCCCTACGCTTGGTCATTCGCGAGGGGCAGAGTTTCACGGATTCCGTGGGCTGTCCGTTGCTCCTTCCGGAACGTGACCTGACCAAGGAGTATTGCCATGATTCCGATCTCCATCGATCTCAACCAGGCCCGGTCGATCCGAGCTGCTTTCGCGGGCCTGCGGGTGCGAGCCGTTGCCGCATCCATCTCGGCATGTGCGTTGCTTGCTGGCTGTGCGCCCGACATGCACGCGGCCAGCGATGCTTCGCCTTGGGCGGCTGTTGGTAACAATGGCGGCAAGGACCGCTATGCGGTCGGCCGCGCCGCGACTTCGGACGCCTCGGTGCAGGTCGCTTCGGCTCCCGCTAAGGCCGCCAAGTCTCAGTAACAGCATTGACACAGGCGCGGAGATTGCGGGCCTTATCACGAAACCAAGTTCATGAAAGTGCGAAAAGAGGACGTCTGCATTTGGCGCAAAACGGACATTTTTCAAGGTCGCAGCGACGCTAAGTATTGGTTCATTCTTTCCGATCCCGGTTGCCCCAATGCAAGCGCGCATAGCCTCGCAACTAGGGCATAGTGGTCCGTCTATTGTTCTGTCGGGGGCCGGGCAATGGGCGAACCGGCAGCGACACGACCACGCCTGAAATCCAGCGTCTACGGTACACTAGTCCATCAACTTGTGATCGCCGTTGCGCTGTGGCACTGTTTTGCGAGCTCGCAGAGGTGGAAAATGCGCAGATCTATCCTAACTTGCGCATTGATCCTTGACGCCGCAGTGCTCTTATTAGGAACTTGCGCGAGCTTGGCCGCGGTTCGTGGCGATGTCATGGCCGGCGCGTACAGGTGCGCAGTTGTCGCCGATTCAAGACAATGGCTGGATTGCATTTATGGCGCCGCGCAGCAAGTACGGGCTCGGTTGGCGCTCACACCCGCAACGACCGCCCAAATCCGTTTGGCGTCCTCTCCCCCTGCCGGCGGCGAGGTGAAGGATCAGGCACTGCGCGATCAAGCGCTCGCCCAAGCTGCATCCTGCAGCCGGCTTCTCACCGAAAGAGAGTGGTTGGATTGCTACTACAAATCCACCCAGGTGGTGCGCGCGTCGCTGAATCTTCCGCCCGTTGCAGGTCCTACTGCAATCGATCATTCGGCTGACAATGTCATGAGGTCCGCCGATCAGGCAAGCAACCGCTTCGGCTTGCCTGACGCGCCTGCGGCCGGCCTGCAAAATCGCATTTCCGCGCGAATGGCATCCTACACTTTCGATCAATTTGGAATGTTCACTGTCGAGCTGTCCAATGGACAGGTCTGGCAGCAGCTCAAGGGCGACACCAGCAATGCGCATTGGCGCAAGTCGGCGGCAGGCTATTTCGTGAGCATTTCGCGGGGGGCATTTGGCAGTTATAATCTCCGGGTCGCGCTGGAAACCTCGGTATTCAAGGTGAAACGCATAAAGTAGATCGTCGTGCAAACGAAGGCGACGGTCGCTGATATCGCGCTAGCCCTTGGTAAGGTCTCCAAGCACGCGCGCTCTCGCGTTATCGATATGAGTCCGCATTGCGTTCCGGGCGGCTTCGGCATCTCCGGCGCGAATGGCGATACCGATGGTTTCGTGCTCGCTTTGAACGGCCTCCAGCCGTTTTGCGCTATGTTTCAGCGAGAGGCTGCGGCCCACCGTCACGCCCATGTGAATGCGGGACGATAGGGTTTCCAGGCTGCTGTAAAACAACTCATTGCGACTGGCTCGCGCGATCACCAAATGGAATTCGTGGTCGGCCTCCGCCCCAAGCTCCTTCCTCCGAATGGCGCGTTCCAGATTTTTCAAAGCGGCGTCGATCTCGGCCAGATTTTCCCGCGTTCGCCGTTGGGCCGCGAGATAGGCCGATTCACCTTCCAGGGCTATGCGAAATTCAAAGCACCGCATGAGGTCTGCCATCCCGCCGATTGGGGCGAGATTCAGCAGGTCATCCTTGGGCCGGATCGCCACAAAGGTGCCAGCTCCGTGCTTGGTCACGACAAGGCCGTCCGCCTGGAGACGGCAGATCGCTTCGCGCACGATGGGACGGGAAACATTGAAAATATCGCAAAGCCGGCTTTCCGAAGGCAGTCTCTCGCCAGTCGGCAGGCTGCCTCGCACGATCTGATTTACGATTTGTTCATACAGCTGATCGGCGAGCCGTGCCGATCGTTGCAGAGGTGCAAAACCTTCCGGTTGCTCCCCGATAGCCTGCGCTGGATTCGCATTGCGCGCCAAGTTAATTCCCGCCCCAAAACCGAATGACGTCCGGATATTCAATCATGGTTGGAATGCCTACAAACTATCGCGTCCTTTGATTTTATGCCAACCAAAAGTCGCCGGTCCGCCACCCTCAAACGCCCTTATCTTTTCGCCAGGAAGCAAAGTCAATGCGAGCCTGTTCATCCGTTGCCGGGTACAGGCCTTGGATGGATCGGCCCTTGCGCACTTCCTGAAGGACGAACTCCTCATAAGCGGTCATTTCAAGGCCTTCACCGACGATATCGTCAACCAGCTTCAACGGGATTACGACGACTCCATCGCCATCCCCCACCACGACATCACCTGGAAAGACCGGGACATCGCCACAGCCAATTGGGACGTTTATATCCACAGCCTGATGCAGCACCAAATTCGTCGGCGCCGAGGGACGATTGTGGTAGCTCGGAAAGTCCAGAGAAGCTATTTCAGGTGAGTCCCGAAAGCCTCCGTCGGTAACCACTCCCGCTGCGCCTCTGACCATTAGCCGCGTAATCAGGATGGAGCCGGCTGAGGCGGCCCGAGGGTTCTTTCTACTGTCTATCACCAGGACCGAACCTGGCGGACACTCTTCGACCGCCTTTCGCTGGGGATGTTTGTGGTCTTCAAACACATTGATCGGGTTCAAGTCTTCCCGGGCGGGGATGTAGCGCAGCGTATAGGCTTGTCCCACCATTTGCCTGCTGGGACGGCCGAGCAGATAAACATCCTGCATGAATTGGTTCCGCAGGCCGCGCTTGAAGAGAGCCGTCGTCAACGTGGCCGTGCTGATGTTCGTCAGCTTTTCGCGCATCGCGGACGTCAAGTTAGACATCACATTCTCCAAGGCGTGGCCGGAGAGGGGCGGGCTGATCGGCAGGGGCTTCCGTAATGCGAACTTTCACGAGCGCGAAATATAGAACGGCGGATATGAGTGCGATTCCCGAGCTCATGATCAAAGCGCTCTTGAAGGACCCGGTTTGCTGGAGCAGGAATCCGGTCATGATGGGGGCGAGCGAACCGGCGAAATAGCCGGCAAAATTCTGCAATGAACCTACAGTTGCAATACGGCTCCTGGGTGTGACGACATTGAGCAACGCCCATGCGCCCGCGCTGGCGATATAGAGAAAGAGCATCACGAAACAGAG
>Ga0210386_10003892_pt1 | contig 12425 bp, 10 predicted proteins | sample IncBWH32OmetaG_FD_160091 | JGI IMG/M metagenome (GOLD analysis project Ga0210386, IMG submission 160091) | Forest soil microbial communities from Barre Woods Harvard Forest LTER site, Petersham, Massachusetts, United States - Inc-BW-H-32-O ... | reverse complement strand
GTTCGCCACGCGACGCCGCCCATACTCTGCAAGCAACAGTGTTCCCGCGGGTAACGCGGGCACAATGTAGCCCGGCAGCTTCGATTGGGAGAGCGAAAAGAACGCGACCGGCACGGCCAGCCAGATCACAAGGAACACATCGAGGGCAGGTTCCGAATCAAGAATCTGCCGTCGCGCCGTCCACCAAACGCGAACCCTTTCTGCCAGGGATGCCACCACGAACACGGTCCACGGAATCAGGCCAAGCAACGTAACCGGAACGTAATACCAGAATGGCTCGGGGTGGTGATACAGATTCGTCCCGAAGCGCGCGAGATTGTGCTGAAGAACAAAGATCCGAAAGAACTCAGGATTTTTGATCTGGACAGCGATGTGCCAGGGAAACGCCAAAAGACAGAACAACAGAATTCCTGGAACCCAGAGCGTTCTCCCAAGCAAACGGTAATCCCTCGTCGCGGCGGCAAAGATCACGATGATTACGGCCGCGAACAAGGGTGCGACCGGTCCCTTGGCGAGCATTCCTAGAGCTAGAAAACAATAGAAGAGTGCCAGGAACCGAGGAGACTCGCTCTCGTACCATGCAAACCAGGCGAGCAGCGCTATCGTGAACGTGGCCGCCAGCGGCATATCGGTCGAAGCGGCCCGGGCGAAGCCGATGATTCCAGCCGCAGAGGCAGTCATAAGAGCGCCATCAAGCTGGAAGCCGGGACGAAAGCGTTGCAGAAAAAGATAGGTCGCGACCACCATCAGGGTCGCGTCCACTGCCGAAGGCAAGCGCGCAGCCCAATCGCTCACACCGAAGAGGCCGTAAGCCAGCATGGCCTGCCAGTAGTAGAGTGGCGGTTTCTCCAGCCACGGTTTGCCTCCGAGCGTGGGCGTAATCCAATCATGACGAGCCAGCATTTCGCGGGCGACTTGCGCGTAGCGAGGCTCATCCGCTCCGATCAGTCCAAAAAACGCGAGTCCGAAGAAAAAAAAGAAACCGCAGAATCCGGCGAGCAGGAGCCAATCGGCCGAGGCGCGGGAAATCCTCACTCATTTCCCCTTGGCCTTGCCAGCGCATACACGCTGATCAAAACCCAGACCACTTCCAGCAAAACGAAGCCGACCTGAAAACGATGAAAGGCAATGTAGGCAAGAATGGCGGAGCCGACGGCATTCAGCACGTTGTACCCGGCCTTGCGGGAATCCATCCCAACCCATCTGGTGGCCAACATGAGCCACCAGAATGAGGAGCGCGCCGACAAACGAAGCGATCTGCCGCGGCAGCGAAATATCCATAGAGAGCTATTGTACGGATGGATTGGTTCGAAGTTGCGCCATGATCCTTGCCACCGCGATTGACAAGGGACCGTCGAGCGAACAGCCACTGGCACAAGCGTGGCCGCCGCCGCCGAACTCCTCGGCTACCGCAGCCACGTTCAGTTGTCCTTTGCTGCGCAGGCTTACGCGGAATCGACCGTCGGGAAGCTCGCGGAAAAACACGGCCACCTCAACGTCCTGGATCGACAGCGCGTAGTTCACCAGCCCTTCGCAGTCTTCTTCCTTGGCTCCCAGCCGCTCCATTTGGTGACTGGTGACCCAGATCCAGGCCAGCGGTCCTTCGCGGTGCAGGTTCGAAAGCGCCGCCCCCAACAGACGCATTTTCGCAGTGGAATGTCCAAAATACACATTGCGGGCGCAATGCGCAGGATCGGCGCCGGCCAGCACCAGTTCCCGTGCCAGAGCGAAAGTACGCTCGTTTGTGCCTTCAAACATGAACGAACCAGTGTCAGTGAGCACAGCGGTGTACAGGCAGGTGGCGATCTCGGGGGAAATCGTCACGCCAGCTTCTCGCGCCAGACCATACACCATCTCCGCCGTCGCCACTGCTTTCGGATCGATCCAGTTGACGTGCGCAAAAGGTCGGCCGCTCACGTGATGATCGATGCTTATTAGAAAACGGTTTTCCAGGCCCTCCAGCCGGGTGCGTTGAATGCTGTCGCATTCGAGAATAATGGCGGCATCGTAATTCCCGTTCACGCGCTCGGCGCGCACCACCGTGTCGGCAAAAGGCAATGGCTGATAGATGCGAGGGACCCCATCGTGCAGTACTACGTCGGCTTGCTTGCCCATGGAGCGCAGGATCTGGCAGCACGCGAGCGCTGAACCAACCGCGTCTCCATCTGGACGGGCGTGCGAAGTCAGCAGGAAACGGTCGCGCTGCTCGATGTGTTTGAGAACCTCGTTCAACATATCTGCCGTTCACTCCCACGATTCGATGGCGGAGGCCGGGCGTCCTCGCCCGGCGTGACAGGCGGGGACGTCCTTCTTCCATCGTCGAACTAGCGGCTCCTTTTCTGGTTGCGTTTCAAAAGCTCATCGATTCTGGCTGCGTAGGTCTGCGAGCGGTCCAACTGAAAATACAATTCGGGTGGACGGCGCAGGTGCAAACGCTCAGCCACTTCACGGCGAATGAAACCCACCGCCGCCGTCAGTCCCTCCAACGTGCGTTCCGCTTCCTCATCGTCACCTTGGACGACCACGAAAATCCGGGCAGAGCGCGAATCGCTTCCGAGCATCACACTGCTCACGCTGGCCAGTCCGATGCGAGGGTCGCCGAGTTCGCCCTCCACGATGGTCTCAATCTCCTCACGCAGGGCCTCGCCCAGTCTTTCCCGATGATATTTGACCCCACGCTTTTCCACCGCTTTGGCCTCAGAGTAAAACGAATGAGAATATCAGAAAATCATGCTCGTGGCTGCAATATTGGCAAGCCTCTTCGGGTACTTTCGTGTCAAGCTGAAAGCGCCATGAATGGAATGGATTACGATCGCTGCGGGTTACAGGTATTCTACAAAGGAATCGGCGACATCAGCGCCGCCGTTATTCGCGATGCGCGTCGCCTGACGCTCCACGTTCTTCATGAGGCCGTCCAGGTAATCACGGGAGTCGGAAATGCTGACCACTCCCAACGTCGCGCGGTTCCACAATCCGCTCGCATCCAATTCGGCCACCGCCACATTGAAATGGGCGCGCAGCCTGTCTTTCAGGCTACGCACGACTTGCCGCTTATCTTTGAGCGACTGCGCTGCTTCGATACGCAGTTCGAGGGTGAGAAAGGCGATCATGTGGTCGTTGGCCGTTGGTCTTTGGTCCGTTGGCAAAGACAAATCTTCGGTGGGCCAACGACCAACGGCTAACGACCAACGACGTTCTATGCTATCGCTTCCGCCGCAACTTTTTCGGTCGCGAAGGCTTCGATCACGTCGCCGACCTTGATATCTCCGTAGTTGGCGATCGAGATGCCGCACTCCATGCCATTGGTAACCTGGCTGGCGTCGTCCTTGAATCGGCGAAGCGATCCGACCTTGCCCTTGAAGACAACCACGTTGTCGCGGAGCAGACGGACTTCGGAATCGCGCTTGACCAAGCCATCGATCACCGTGCAACCAGCCACGGTGCCAACCTTCGGGATGCGGAACGTCTCTCGAACTTCAGCCCGGCCTTGATAGGTTTCCTTAATAGTTGGCTCAAGCAGACCCGTCATAGCGCGCTTGATCTCATCCTGAAGTTCGTAAATGATCGAGTGCAGTCGAATGTCGACTTTCTCCTGCTCCGCCAGTTCCTGCGCCTTGCGTTCTGGGCGTACATTGAATCCAATGATGATGGCGTTCGAAGCCGAGGCCAGCAGCACGTCGGTTTCGGTGATGGCGCCCACGCCAGAATGCAGTACCTTCAAGCGAACCTTTTCGTTCGAAAGTTTTGAAAGCAGATCGGTGAGCACTTCCACCGAGCCGCCCACGTCAGCCTTCAGAATGATATTGAGCTCTTTGGTGCCTGCCGTCTTGAGCTGTTCCGCCAAACCTTCAAGCGATACTCGCGAGCTCTTGGCCAGCGTCGCTTCGCGAGTCTTTTGTTCGCGGTACTCGGAAATGCCGCGCGCCTTGTCGCGATCGGCCACGACTACGAATTGATCGCCTGCCTGGGGCAATCCTTCCATGCCGAGGATTTCGACCGGCGTCGAAGGCGGCGCTTCTTCAAGCGCATTCCCACGATCGTCGAACATGGCGCGAACCTTTCCGTACACATTACCGACGACGAAATTGTCACTGTCGCGCAGCGTGCCATTTTGCACGAGCACCGTGGCTACCGGTCCACGGCCCCGATCCAGTTTGGCTTCGAGCACCACACCTTGCGCCGGACGCTCCGGCGTGGCTTTGAGTTCCTGCAGATCCGCCACCAGGCAAATCATTTCCATCAACAGATTCAAATTCGTTTTCTGTTTTGCCGAGACGTCGACGAATACGGTCGTTCCGCCCCATTCTTCAGGCATCAATCCGCGATCCCCCAATTGCTTCTTTACTCGATCGGGCAACGCCCCCGGCTTGTCAATCTTGTTTACTGCAACAATGATCGGCACTTCCGCCGCGTGCGCGTGATCAATCGCCTCAAGGGTCTGGGGCATGACGCCATCATCAGCGGCCACGACCAGCACGACGATATCGGTGGCCTTCGCCCCGCGGGAACGCATTCGCGTAAACGCTTCGTGACCGGGAGTGTCCAGGAACACAATCTGGCGGCCATAGGCAGGAGACTGCTTGTCCTGAACCGTGACTTTATACGCGCCGATATGCTGGGTGATGCCCCCCGCTTCGCCTCCGGCCACGTCGGTGGAGCGAATCGAGTCGAGCAGGGTGGTCTTACCGTGATCCACGTGGCCCATAATTGTGACTACGGGCGGACGCGGCACACCTTCGCTGGCTACGCCTTCCTCACCCGCGGCCGCGTCGGAAACTTCCTTGGCGGCTTGCTCTTCGAAAGTGATTACATTCGTATCTGCCCCGAAGAACCGTGCCATCTCGCTGGCCAGCTCGGCGTCGAGTGTCTGGTTGATGGTGGCAAAGACTCCGCGAGCCAGTAAGCGGGCGATCAAATCCTTGGCGCGGATTCCAAGCTTCTCGGCCAGGTCCTTGACGCTGATTCCTTCCGTGATCGTGATGCTGCGCGAGATCGGTTGCGGCTCGTTCGAAAGCGACAAGCGCGGCGGCGGAACGAAGCCCTTCATCGGGCCTTCTTTGACGCCTCGCGGAACGTAGCGCTGACCGGGCCGGCGCGCGGGCGCGCCCGGACGGCTACCCGGACGAGTCGAGCCCGGCGGAGGCAATCCTGGTCCCACCCCGAGCGGACGCGTACCTGTGGGCGACTGCCGGGTTGGATGCATCGGTCTACGTTCTCCTGGGCGCAACGGAGGACGCGTACCCGGAGCCGCAGTACCACCCGGACGCGGGCGCTGGAAAATTGGCTGTCCTGGCACCGGACGTCCAGGAACGGGGCGCGTAGTCGCTCCCTGAGCACTCGGCACAGCAGGCCTGACAGGTGCCTGGTACACCGGACGAGGTCCCGTATGGGGGACGATCATGCGCGGCGACGGGGCTTGCGGACGCTGCGCAATCGGAGCCGCCGGTTTCGCTGTCGCCGGTGCCGCCGGCGGGGTAGCAGGTGGCGCCGTCACAGAAATTGGAACCGCAGCTTGTGCCACAGGAGGCGTCGCCGTCGGCGCTTGCGCGGGTGGTCCAGGCACTGGGATCGCTGGGGGCGTTGCAGCAGACACAGGCGGCTGGAGAACGGGCGGCGCCGGAGCGGAAAACGTCGGCCTTACGGTAGGCTGCGGAACGACGACCCGCGGCGGCGGAGGCGCGGCAGACGTGGGCGGTGGCGCCGGAGCTCTCACCGTTGAAACAGATGGTGCTGGTGAAGCTGTAGCGGACGGACGGGCAGGAGGAGCAGCCACATTCACAGGAGCCTGCTGCTTGCGAATGGCATTCAGAACGTCGCCCGGCCTGGAAATATTGGAGAGATCGATCTTGGTCTTAATCTCATCGCTATCGGCGCGGCTGGGGCGGGATGGCCTCGTGGCCGTCTGCGCTTCGCTGGCAGCGCGCAAGTAGGCGCGCACCTTCTCCGCCTCATGCTCTTCCACGGAACTGGAGTGCGTCTTCTTCTCAGTGACCCCTACTTGAGGAAGTGCGTCGAGAATCGCTTTGCTTTTGACTTCTAGCTCCCTGGCCAGATCGTTAATTCGAATCTTGCTCATCCGCCCTTTCTTTCCTCCGGACTATCCCGCTAAGTCTTCATATCAACCTCACGGTGTCGGTTTTTCGGTTGCTCGCTTCCGTGTTCACGGAGACCGCGTAATGTTCTCATTGCTCTTTGTCTTTGCCTTCGGAAGAAGCAGGCGCTTCCGCCGGCTCTTGCGACTGCTCTACGGTTTCTGTTTCTGCCGGTTCGGTCGCGACGGCAATTTCAGCCGTTTCGTCCCCTGCCAAGTCTTCCCCGCCTACTTCTTCCGGAGAAGCCTCCTGACCCTCAGCGGCTTCCACCGCCTCGCCTTCAGGCGCTGCCGCCTCCCCAGCTTCAAGACTGGAAAAATAATTATTAACCGCCAAGCTGATTTTTTCCACCGTCTTCGGACCAATGCCCTCGATGGCCTCGAGTTGCTCAGGCGTCATGTCAGCCAAGGCCTCCACGGTGGTTACGCCAGCCGCACTCAACTTCTCGATCAAGCCTTCGCCCAGCCCGGGCACTTCTGCCAACGGAGTCGACGCCGGCGCAACCAACTGCGACATTTGCTGTTCGACTTCCTGGCGTTTTTCTTCCTCACTCTTGATGTCAATCTTCCAACCCAGCAGCTTCGCCGCCAGGCGGACGTTTTGCCCCTTCTTGCCAATGGCAAGGGAAAGCTGACTGTCGTCCACCACAACCTCAAGATGTTTCTCGCTGCCTTCGAGCACACTCACACGGCTCACCTTCGCAGGCTGCAACGCCTTCTCGGCGAAGGTCACCGCGTCTTCGTGGTACTCGATAATGTCGATCTTCTCGCCGCGCAGTTCGCGAATGATCGACTGCACCCGCATGCCCTTCATGCCAACGCAGGCACCGACTGCGTCCACATCTTTGTCTTTCGACATGACGGCAATCTTTGTGCGCTCGCCGGCTTCGCGAGCAATCGCCCGGATGACCACGGTTCCGTCGTAAATTTCCGGCACTTCTGTCTGGAAGAGATGCTGTACCAGTTCCGGTGCGGCACGCGAGACCACGACGGCAGGGCCTTTCGAAGCTCTCTCGACTCGCGCAATCACCACCCGCACGCGCTCTCCGATGGCGAAAGACTCGAGCCGCGACTGTTCCTTGCGCGGCATGCGCGATTCCGCTTTGCCCAGATCGAAGATCACGTCCGGACCCTCAATGCGCTTTACCGTGGCGTTGACAATCTCGCCGACGCGTCCGATGTATTCGTTGTAGACCGTATCGCGCTCGGCCTCGCGCACTTTCTGGAAAATCACCTGCTTTGCCAGTTGCGCCGCGATGCGCCCGAGAATCCCTTCCGTCACTTTAGGAATCTGCAGTTCACCGCCGATTTCCACGTTGGGATCAACTTTCCGGGCGTCATCGAGCGTGACTTGCAGAAGCGGATCTTCCACCTGCTCGGGAGCTTCGACCACCGTCTTAACCGCAAACGCACGAATCTTGCCCGTATCCTTGTCGAGTTGGGCACGCAAATTCTCCTGCGTCTTGTAATACTTGCGCGTAGCGACCACAATGGCATCTTCCACCGCAGTGACCACAATCTGCGGATCAATACCCTTTTCCCTGCTGAGCGCGTCGATCGTGTTGTAAAGCTCGCTTGCCATAAATCAATCCGATATAAAGTCCTTGTAGCGCCGGCATCCTGCCGGCGGTCGCGAGAGTACCTTGCCCTCGCTACCGCAAATCAGTGCTTCTAAATTTCCGGCACCAGATTCGCCTTCTCCACGTTCGCCAACTCAATTTCCAAAGTTTGCGGCGATGCGTGCTTTGCCGCCTCATGCGGACGCGCCTTTTTCCGCGTCGCGCCCACTTCCAAAGTCAAACGGCCATCGTGAAAACTTTGCAACCGTCCCTCGAAGTGCTGGTTTCCGTTCACCGGAGTTCGCGTCTTTAGCTTCACCTGGCTGCCGGTGAAGCGCGCATAGTCGGCCGCTCGCACCAGTTTGCGATCCAACCCCGGAGAGGAAACCTCCAGCAAATACGAATTGCCAGGAATCACGTCCTCCACATCAAGGAGGGTCCCAACCTCCCGGCTCAGATTCGCGCAATCCTGGTGCGTCACACCGACAAGCTTGTCGGCACCACTTGCGTCGGGCTCGGGAACCTTATCAATCACAATGCGGAGCATCCGCGCCTTACCCGACCCGCACAACTCCACTTCAACCACCTCTAGCCCGCTGCCGGTGGCCACCCGCTCCACAATCTCGCGCACCTGATCGATCTCAAATCCCATGAAACCAATAAGTTATCGGGCTGTTGGGAAGTTTCGAAAGGAGCGTAAACTAAAAAGTGGGCTTGCGCCCACTGGTGTGCTCCGCCAAAATCTGGTACTACACAACAGTTTCCAAACACCAATATACGCCGCTCAGGGCCAAAAGACAAACGCCGGAGCGCCAACTTTCACCACCGAACCGCCCCTCTCAAGACAGTCACCGACGCCTTCGGCAACGTATACTCCACGCCCTTGCCCCCACTCTGATCAGAGATTACCGCCGGACCATCCGGACGAGCGTACCCGTTCTGCCCTTTCGCATGCCAGACATAATTGTCCGCGCCAAAGCTCACTTGCCTCACGGTCCCCTGGAAATAGTGATTGCTGTGCTTCGCGGAGTCATGAAACTCAACCACCACGGAATGCGGATTTGCTTGATCCTTATTCACCAGCAGCAATGACCATCGCTTGTCCGGCCGCCGCACCGAATACACCGTCACCAGGAGATGACCGTGACTATCCTTAAGGTCAGTCGACGCGGGATACACGAAATGCAACTCGTCCACGGGATCGACCCACTCTTGAGTTAACATCTGCGCCGAGAAAAACTGCGCCGTGTCCTGCGTGACGTTGTAGTTCCCATCCACGTTGAACATGCCAAACGTGCCCCACCCTCCGCAGCCGCGATACATGGGTAGCGGCTCCCACTGGTAATAAAAAATCGCCTTCCCGCCCACCGTCAAAAAGGACCCTGCATAATCCGCCAGCCATAAAGCCCCGAACGGCTGCATATACTGCATGGCCGTGTCGTAAGCCAGGTTCGATTCCGTAATCTGCATGGGAACATCCTTGGGCAATCCATCGTCCCGCCAAGTTTTCACGATGCCCCGCACCAGCGCTGGCTCGTCATACAGATCGTTCCAACTGAGGTTGCAAGGGTCAAACGGATAGTGCTCGAAGGTCATCACATTCAAATCGCCGAGATGACCGTGGCTCCTCAGGTAATTCAGGAAGCGATTGAACCACGACACATTGCCATGCGAATCCCGCCACACCTGAATATCGCTGTTCACGCCTTCAAACACAGGTCCAGCCAGCTTGATCTTCGGATCAACTTTGTGGATCGCGTCCGCCCACTGCACATATAACGCCGCATCGTCCTCCGGCGTCCCAAACTGCCCGTCAGGTTCTTCGCCCATTTCCACATAATTAATGGCGTAACCGCGGCTCTCGATATAAGCGATCTCATTCGCCGCGTTATCCGGATTGTCATAGAGCATCGCGACCGGAACCGTCATCGGCAGGCCCTGGGTCAGGCCGCTTTTGTAGACGAGATCGAAGCCGGGCTGTTCTCCATCGTCGGTGGCGATGCCTTTTGGATCGTGCCAGGAATCCACCGACGATCCGTAAGTCAGCGTCTGATTGGGGCTGGGGCGGTGACGCATCAGGTCAGTGAACGTACCGCCCGAATCGAATCCTAGATAGACCTCGCGAACTGCAAAGCCCACGCAGTTGCGTCGATCGGAAGATCCATGAGAGTCACAAGTGTTCGAGGACGCCGTCATCAGCACGCGCACAAATTCAACTTTGAAAGGCTTCTGTGCGAACTTCACCTTGGCTAGGCCACCCTTTCCATTGGTAACGGTTCCATCGGGAAAATTCCTCCAGTCGCCATGACCCTGATCGCCGATTGCGTCATCGCCCGTCCAATATTGCACTTGATAGCTGGTGGCGTAGGGATCGCTCCAGGCAATCTGGATCGCATTCACACTCACCTTGCTGCCCAGATCCACGATGAACCACCCCGGGTGGAGGGTATTGCTCTCGCCCGTATAGGTCTCGTCGAGATAAGGATCGGTCTTCCAATAAGTCGCGGTGTTGCCGTCATCCAGCATGGAATAGCCGCCGCTGGTGCCGTAGTTGCTTGTCGTCCCGCGGTGCGGAAGGTTGTATCCAAACGAGCGTCTGATGTCGGCAGAACTGTTGGCATCGCCCACAAAATATCCGCGTCCCCCCGGATCGCTCCACCTGCCCGTCGGATTCCAGTGCCAAGCCTGAATGCTCAGTTCCGTATTGAGTCGGTAGCTGATCGGCCCCCACCCGGCCGTGTGCATGGTCGCAACGTGACCCGGATCGTAAAGAATGTGAACCGAGTTCAGCGGATCGCGATCGATGCCCGCCCCGAGCGCATACAACGGGCTGAATTTATTGGTCGAGTGCCCCGGCGTAATGTCGACTGTAACCCGCTGGGCAAAAACAGGCCCAGCGAGCATCAGCAGCGCGATGCTCATATTTAATCGTTTCAATAGAGCAGCGCAACAAAGACTCAACGGATTGAAAATCGTGTATTTCATGGCGACAGAACTCCGGCAGGAGGAGGTCAACCATTCTACCTCCGCGCGTCAAGTCCTGGGTCAAGAACGTTAGTTAGGAACAGCCGCCCCGGCCGACTTCACGCGGGGCGAGGCATCGCAGGAAAACGGGAATCTTAGAGAATCAGCTACAAGGACTGCTTCCACAACTTCGACAACGCCGCCGCTGCATCTTCCAACACTCGCCTTTCCCGGCATTCAGCTGTCTCGGTTCGAGCCCGCAATGGCATCCTGCGTTCCAAGAGAGTCTTGGCTCGTGTACAGCGTTTTGAAGACTGATCTCCCTGTAAGACGGTGATCGCCGCCGCGAAGACCTGCTGAGCATCTGGTACGTTTTGTCGGGAACTCATGGAGCGTATTAAAGCCGACAGGTCATTCCATCGCCATACAGGCAGTTGCTGATATCGGCATGTATAAGCCCCTAATTTCCAGGGGTCTGTCAGTATGGAATGAAAGATATGACACTAGTCTAGGTCGGAAGGCTTAGTCTTAGTGGACTGAGTTAAAGAAGCTATCGGAAGTGTAATGGCGATGTCAGAGCCATCAATCTGTTGGGCTGCCAACTGCTGGACCTCGGCGTCGGTTCTCCTCTACCGTCAGAAAGGCAGTCAGCCGTCAGTGGAGGTTCCTCCCGACGGCTGATGACTAGTGGCTGATGGCTAACAGCGGAAGGCTCTTATCGGCCCCCCCTGGCCGCCTCGATCGCGTCGTGCAGTTCATGCTCTGCCTTCCGCAAATCCTCTTCCGCCCTGGCGCCATGTCCAGCCATGTCGTAGTGATTGGCTGCGCGGGCATTTTCCATCTCGTGGATCGATTCCTGCACGTGGTTATGGACTTCTTCCAAATCGTGCCAGTCGTGAACCTTGTCGGCAACCGCGATTCCGGCAGCAAACGACAGACAGACAGAAAGAGCAGCAACTCCAATTGCTTTCGTCATAGATTTCCTCCCAAAGTTGTGGACTATTCCGGTCACGTACGAACACTCGCTATCCTCGCCGACCGCGACCGTCACGTCAAAATGAAATAAGGGCATGTACGTTAGTAACTTGTGGAGAAGCTGCTAGACACAACTGACGACAATTGGGCACTTGCCAAACGTCGGACGAGAGTTCTGGCCCCGTTGCCCCAGCGCAAGATTCCGGACTTGTAGATTTTAGACCGGCCGCGCCAAGGAAGTGGACTGTCGGTCCACAGCAATGCGCTTATTGTTTCACATGGACCATCCCCATACGAAGCCGAGCGGAGTTGTAATACGTAGTTGTAATAAAGGATGATGTATCCGAACGCCGCAGAGCGTAAGGCTGTGTACCGCGCCGAACGTCAACAGCTGATCTAGACGAAAGGAATCCTATGATTCCAATTGCTCGCTCTCGCTCGGAGCGGCGATGCCCAAGAAGACGAGAACGGCACGATTCAGCCGCACTATGTCTTCGTCAGTAAGGCGGCCGACACGTTCGCCGATTTTTGATTTCGGAACGGTCGCGATCTTATCCACCTTTAGCCGGCAAACAGCACGAAGCCCGTTGGTTTCGTTTGGTTCGACCGGCAACCGAAACAGAGGAGCATCCGTTGGGTCGGTCGGGAAGGCGCATAGCGTGATCGAATCCGTCATGTCGAAACGGTCGTCTTGAAGAATAACAACTGGACGGGGCTTTCCAGCATAGTCCTTGCCGCCTGCAGCGGTCCAGACTTCGCCGCGCTTCACACCGCGCGCCAATCAGAGACACCGTCGATGAAGTCTTGGTCCTCCTGGCGTGAGGACCCTTGGCGAC
>Ga0210386_10003887_pt1 | contig 12438 bp, 8 predicted proteins | sample IncBWH32OmetaG_FD_160091 | JGI IMG/M metagenome (GOLD analysis project Ga0210386, IMG submission 160091) | Forest soil microbial communities from Barre Woods Harvard Forest LTER site, Petersham, Massachusetts, United States - Inc-BW-H-32-O ... | reverse complement strand
TCGTATGCCGCAAATGCCTCTGGGATCGTGGGAGCTTGAGAGAACTGGTCGCCAAGAACGACGGCGTCCTCGATCGCCATGCAGGCGCCCTGGGCCAGATAAGGCAGCATCGGATGGGCGGCGTCGCCGAGGAGGGTAGCACGTCCCTCGCTCCAACCCGGCTCAGGGTCGCGATCGTACAGCACCCAGACCTTCCAGTCCCGGATCTGCATCAGCAGTTCGCTGACCTTTGCTGAAACGCCCGCGAATTCGGCCATCAGTTCCGACTGGGAGCCTGTTGCGTCCCAGCCGGTGCCGGTCCGAGCGGAGCGAAAGATGGCGACGAGATTGAAGAGTTGGCCGCGCCTCAACTTGTAGCAGACCAGGTGATGATACGGCCCGACCCAGACCTGCACGTCATCGGTGAGCAAGTGTTCAGGTATTTCGGCGACCGGAAGCACAGCGCGATAGGCGATGTAGCCCGAAGCGAGCGGCGGCGCCTCGCTGAGCACCTGACCTCTGACGCGCGAGTGAATTCCGTCGGCCCCTATCAGGGCTGTCCCCTGAACGGTCGCACCGCTGTCCAAGAGGACGGCGACACCGACCGGGTCCTGCTCGAATGATGTGAATCCATCGCCGAGCGTGATCTCGATCAGGTCCGGAAGCGCTAGCGCCGCCTGTAGCAGGACCCGCTGGACGTCGGCGCGGAACGCCACTCTGTAGGGATATTCGAAGCGCGCCTCGAAGGCCTGGCCGAGCGTCTGGCACGACAGCTCCTGGTCGGTCAGGCTGTCGAGCAGCCTTATGGCACCGGGGCGAAAGCCGATCGCCTCCATTTGATCACCCACGCCCAGGCGGGCGAAGGCGCGAAACGCGTTGGGCCCGGTCTGGATCCCTGCGCCCGCCTCGCGGATCTCACTGGCGCGCTCGATGACGCGCACCCGGACGCCCTGCCTCGCTAGCGCCAGCGCAGCGGCCAAGCCGCCGATCCCCGCGCCGATCACGATGACCTGTTGCGTCATCGCTCTTCCCAACTCCCAATTGTCAATACATCATCCCGTCCGAAGCCCTGCCAGACGAAAAAACTGGCGATAGCTTGATCCAGCAAAAAGGGTGGATGGGGGCGAAGCTCTTTCGACACTTACTTCGTCTTTCTGAATCCGACGCGTTCCCCATGCGGGTCGTCAACTTCGATTGTCGAGCCGCGCCGTCAGTCGATAGTCTCGGTCGCGACCGTAGCCGACGATCGCTAGAATCGCAGCATTCGTTTCGATACGACATGCGAAACTTTGCATCTCGCTTGTGCAGGAATATTCCTTGGCCCCTTTCGCACTCCTCTTTAGATGTCGGCCCACTGCAGGACCAATCGCGACAGAACGACGAGCAACGAACGGCCGTCAGTTCAATCGATGGCAAGGAGGCGCCTCAATGACGAACGCGGTTACGGCCATCGATCGCGATCAGATCATGCTCGATGTCGTCAAGCAGTACTTCATCAGGGCCGACGCGGGCGGCCCGACGTCCTCGATCTCTTCACCGATGACGTGCAGCTCTATTTTCCAAAATTCGGGATCACGAAAGGCAAGGCGGGCTTTGGGGAGCTGGCTACGGGACTCCTGGAACAGCTGAAAACCATCGCCCATCATGTTTCGGACTTCAACTACATCATGGGAACGGACGCGGTGGTCGTGGAAGGCACGACGTATGGGACAGATCGCGCGGGCGCGGAATGGAGCGGGGGAAAGACCGCGGGCGGAAGGTTCTGCAGCGTATTCGAGTTTCGGGGTCTGCTAATCGCACGGATGCACATCTATCTTGATCCCGACTACACGAGTCGCGACGAAGGCAGATTTCTCTGGGGCCACGACAGGCATTGGTAGTCCGCGGACAACTTGCGATGTCCGCTGGACTCTATTCAGGGAACAACACTGTCGTTGTGACAAACCAAGCGTGCCCCGTCTGTCGGAGAATAGGGCGAGAAGAAATGGGTTTCCACCGAAGCCCTCCGGGTCGCTGCGGCTCTGGGCGTGAGCGGGGTCACCGGTTCGGAAGCTCTCGACGGATCGGCGCTCGGCGGATCAAAGTGCAAGCTGTCGACGGGGTGACCAGCCCCAGCTCAAAGCGAGGGCGGTCACGGTCAAGACACTTCGGCGAGCCACGATGACGCCGAGGCCGCCTGGTCCAAACATCGCCGGCGCAAGGCCGTCCTTCGGTTCAAGGCCGACGTAAGTGCCGATGCGGAAACAGCCCTGACGAGGTCGCAGTGACGTCCGGCAACGTCAACACTGCCGGGCCAGTCTTGAGGGGCTACCGAAGTCTCCCGGCGACGTCTAGGCCGCGATGGGATCGCGGCCCTTTCGTATCATGGCAAACCCTTCGCGCGCTGTGAATCGAAACAAAGTGAACGGTGCCGGCTCATCGCAATGTTATGCCGTTACCGCGCACGGCTCTCGTAAATCGTTGATCTACGTGAAGTCGAATTTTTTCATGCCAAGAAATGGCTTCCACTTCGCCAGGTAATCGCTCGAGCCGGAGTGTCGTGGTGCTGGCGTGGACGCAGCCATTGGTTCTTCTTACGCGCCGCCTAAAATAACAACATCACATATTAGGGTAAGTCGGCCCGCCGCCGCCTTCTGGAACCGTCCAGACGATGTTCTGCGCGGGGTCCTTAATGTCGCAAGTCTTGCAGTGGACGCAATTCTGGGCGTTGATCACGAAACGAGGATTCGAAGCGGTTTTTTCGTCGCCATAGACCACTTCATAGACGCCAGCAGGGCAGTAAAGCCGCGCCGGCTCGCCATATTGGGGCAAATTGACTTTGGTCGGAATGCTTGGGTCCGTCAGGCGCAGGTGAATCAACTGATCTTCTTCGTGATTCGTGTTCGACAGGAAAACCGAGGACGTCTTGTCGAAAGAAATGAGTCCATCCGGTTTGGGATAGGCGATCGGTGTCACGTCGACGATTGGTTTCAACGTCGCGTAATCCGGCTTGCCATGCTTCAAAGTGCCGAAGGGCGAGCCGCCGAAGAGCTCGTTCATCCACATGTCGAGGCCGCCAAGGGTGACCCCGAGGATCAGGCCGAATTTCGTCCACAATGGCTTGACGTTGCGCACTTTAAAAAGATCGCGGCCGATCTCGCTAGCCCGCCAGCTCTCTTCGTAAGCGGTCAACTCGTCATGGGCGCGGCCGGCGCTCAAGGCCTGGTACCCTGTCTCGGCGGCGAGCATGCCAGATAGGATCGCGTTATGAGTGCCTTTGATTCGCGCGAAATTCACGAAGCCGGCTGAGCAGCCAATCAACGCGCCGCCGGGAAAGATCAGTTTCGGCGTCGATTGCCAGCCACCCGAACTGATCGCCCTTGCCCCATAAGCGATGCGCTTGCCGCCGGTAAATATGCCCGCGATTAGCGGATGAGTCTTGAAGCGCTGGAATTCATCGAAAGGCGACAGGGTTGGATTGACGTAATTGAGATGGACGACGAAGCCGACCGAAACCAGATTGTCGTCATAATGGTAAAGGAACGAGCCGCCGCTCGCGCCGCGGCCAAGCGGCCAGCCCATCGCATGCTGGACGAGACCGCGCTGGAATTTAGCCGGATCGACGGACCAGATTTCCTTGAGCCCGATGCCGAATTTTTGCGGCTCCCGGCCTTCCTCCAGTCGGTAACGGGCGAGCAGCTCCTTAGCCAGCGAGCCGCGCGCGCCTTCGGCGATGAACGTGTATTTGCCGCGAAGTTCCATGCCGCGGGCGAAGCTGGCCTTCGGCTTGCCGTCGCGGCCGATTCCCATATCGCCTGTGGCTACACCGAGCACCTCGCCGCTGCCGCCGTAGAGGACCTCGGCCCCAGCGAAGCCGGGATAGATTTCAACGCCAAGCGCTTCCGCTTTGGCGGCCATCCATTTCGTCGTTGCGCCGAGCGAGCCGATGAATTTTCCGTGGTTGCTCATCAGCCGCGGCATGGTCCAATTGGGCACCGCGAAGCCGCCGGACGGTCCAAGTACAAGAAATCGATCCTTGGTTACTTCCGTATTGAGCGGCCGATCTGGGTCCTCACGCCAGTCGGGAAGCAGGCGGTCCAAGCCGATCGGGTCGATGACCGCGCCCGAAAGGATATGCGCGCCGACTTCCGAGCCCTTTTCGACTACGACAACTGAAATATTGGGGTCGAGCTGCTTGAGCCGGATCGCTGCAGAGAGGCCGGCCGGCCCTGCGCCGACAATAACCACATCAAAGTTCATGGACTCCCGAGGCGAGGCAGAATCGTCAGCCATCTTTCCCCCACGAAGCCTCCCACCGCGGCGAGAAGCCGATAGATACTTTTGGAGCAGGCAAGCGGTTGCGAGAAGCCGCATGGCTTTGTGAGCCGCTCTTCGTTCCTCGCGTGCGAAGGTCCGCCCACTCGCGCCAGCTCCTCTTCCCAAGAGCTAACTTGGCTTGGATCAAGTCTTGCACGGCGACGTCTTTCTGTAAGGGATGTAAACCGAAGTCGGTCAACGCGACGGGGATTCCCCTGAGTCAATCTTGCTGCACAGTTTCATTCAAGTCGCGCAAATCAGACTGCGCTTCCGCAGCGCTCTCGAAGATATGCGGCGCGACGCCGCGCTTTTCCAGAGCCTCGCCGAGTTTGACGCGCAGGAAGCCGCTGGTCGTGTAGCGTGTTACACCCGAATAGAAACGGTCCACAACGCTTCGCACCGCCTCCGAATACTCGTCGAGCAGTTCAGGCAAGATTGAGAAGTTATCGTAATTGATGATCGCGTAGACACGATGCCCGAGTGGCGCGAGTTTGTCCTCCACCGCTTTGACGATGGCACGAATTTCCAACCGGCTGCGAATCGAGAAGCGCTCGAAATTGATGAAGAAGAGGTTTTGCTGTGGGTGGTACGTAAAGCGACTCTTGAGTGGAATGCTCAGCATGTCGTCGCGCAATCCCATAGGCTCGGAGTGAAAGATACGCGCATCCATCACCTCCAGCTCCTCAGGAACGATCGGCTTAAAATCCATGTGCGCGAGAATGTCGCGTTCGAGGTTGATGCCGGGTGCGACCTGCCTCAGTTCGAGTCCATGGGCGGTCAAGGCGAACACGCAGCGTTCGGTGACGTAGAGCACCGGCTGCCCACGCGAACTAGCAAACCGGCCGCTGAACGTGACCTGTTCAACCCGCTGAACGAATTTTTTTTCTCTACCCTCATTGAGGATAGAAAGTTTCCCGCCTTCTACCGCGAAGCGTAGGCCGCCAGCTTTAAAGGTGCCGACGAATACCACTTTTTTTGCATTCTGGCTGATATTAATGAATCCGCCAGCGCCCGCGAGCTTTGGACCGAACCTACTGACGTTGAGATTGCCTTCCGCATCGACCTGCGCGAGGCCCAAAAAAGCCACGTCTAATCCACCGCCATCGTAGAAGTCGAACTGGTAGGGCTGATCGATCACAGCCTGCGTGTTCGTGGCGGCGCCAAAGTTGAGGCCGCTCGCCGGTATCCCACCGATGACGCCCGGCTCCGCGGTCAACGTAATGAGATCGATGATTTTTTCCTCGTTGGCGACTGCAGCAATGGCTTCGGGCATACCAATGCCGAGATTGACGACGCTATTCGGCTTAAGCTCGAAGGCGGCGCGCCGCGCGATGATTTTGCGCTCGCTCATCTCAATCGGCGGCAGCGACCCGGTGCGGACTCTGATCTCGTTGGAGAACGCAGGATTATAGGGTGTCGCGAACGTCTGCCAATGATTCTCGGCTTTCGCGACCACCACGCAATCCACCATGATCCCCGGCACTGTGACCAGCCGAGGATTGAGGCTACCGTTTTCGACCACGCGCTCAACTTGCGCGATCACGATGCCATCGGAATTACGTGCCGCCATCGCGATCGCCAACGCCTCGAGCGTGAGCGCCTCGCGCTCCATGGTAAGATTGCCGTCCGCATCAGCGCTGGTGCCACGGATGATGCCGATGTGGATCGGAAACGTCTTGTAGAAAAGGCACTCGGTGCCACCAAGCGCCACCAGTTCGACCATGTCTTCGGTGGTTCGAGGATTGAGTTTGCCTCCGCCGTTGCGTGGATCGACAAAGGTGCCAATGCCGACCTTACTGATATGGCCCGGACGATGCGCGGCAATATCGCGGAACAGATGGGTGATAACGCCCTGCGGCAAGTTATACGCCTCGATCCGATTGGCGATTGCGAGTTGCTGCAACTTCGGCACCAGACCCCAGTGCCCGCCAATGACGCGTCTGACTAAGCCCTCATGGCCGAAACGATTGAGCCCGCGCTCATTCCCGTCGCCCTGGCCGGCCGCGTAGACTAGGGTGAGATTGCGCGGCTTGCCGGTACCGGATAGCGACTCGGTCGATAGATATAGCTCTTCGAGCGCCAGCGCGATCTCTTCGGCAAAGCCGATGCCCACAAATCCCCCGGTTGCGACCGTATCCCCGTCGCGGATTAGGCGGACAGCCTCGGCCGCCGTCACGACCTTTCCCTTCTCAGAGTCTCCGAGATACGGCAATGCAGGATGCTGTAGCATATCAGCTTTCCCATTCAGCTGGAGCAGAACCTGCCCGCGAAAAAAGCCGGTTGTGGAGACGATTGTCTGAACCGTTGCGCGTTATTGCCCCACTTCACCTCAACTCAGCGTCTCGTTCGGGCCGACAAACCTAAGGCAATCGTTCGGCTGCAACTCTGTTGGAACGTCGTCTACTGAACGACGCCGGTTGGACCAGCCTGAGCGGCAGGTCACCTGGCGTTCTCCACAAGGTGTTTTGTTGATCCTCGGCCCAAAAACGGCGGGCGCTCCGCGCACGAGGCGGGATGGTTCGGGCCGAAGATGCCCTGCCGAGGCCAATGCATCGACAATTGGCTTGACCATTACGATGACCCCGTCGGTAGCCGATGAACGGGCCGCTCACGCAGTGCGGCTAGCGAAAATGGCGAACAATCTTTAGAAACATGGCACGGCACGCGCACATGTGCGTCTCGCGTCGAAATGAGAGAATGAAGAGCTTTTGGAGCGAGAAGGTACGACAAGGCCTGTCTGATTTATCTATTTGCAACGCTGCGGGCCGTTGAATTTCATCGGAATCTATGGGGGTTCGCACGCCGTTCGAGGGTCCAGGTGACCCCCGCCTGTTCCGCTTCGCCTCAGAATCTCCAGCAGCCGATCAAGCGCTTTCGAAGGCAGCCGCACCACGCCGGTATAAGGGGAGATGAGTTCTAGGATGAGGAAGATCGCGCTGCCAACTCCGAGCGCGCCGATCAGGTGCGCGCCGACGGCGATCGGGTTCTGCTTCGCGATAAGTCCGTTGCCCAGAAAGATTGCGGACGCCCACAGAACGACAATGACCAGCAGGAACGGAGGGAGCGGATTATGAAGCTGCCGCGCCATCAGCACCTGCGTGTCAGCGAACTGCTTGGCGAAGATTCGCGCGGACTGGAGCAAGTGTTTCTGTCGGTCCGTCGTGGGTTGGAGGCTATCGAAAAACCTGTCCATCTCGGCCATCGTCTCCCACGTCTCCTCGAAGGTGAAGGCTTGTGGCCCATGCGCTCGGGTGCCGAAGAAGCGGATGCGCGCCCGTTCCAGCGCCACGATCATGCCCGGGCGTCCGGCTGTGCCTTCCGGACCATATTCCGACATTGCGCGATCAAGCTCGGCCACGATGGGGATGAGCGACAATGCCTCCGTCTGCTGCGTCGTGTAAACGGAGAAGGCCGTCCAGATGAGGAGGCCAAGCACCAGCGCCAGCAGCAGGGTGAAAAGCCCAAGCATTGCGCCGACCGGCCCTTTGGCATCACTAAGGATCGGCTCCGGTACGACGCGCTGCAAGATCATGCCCACGGCGCTCGCGGCGAAAGCGATCACGGCGGTCCCAACTGATTGTTTCAAGGAATGCATCGCCTTTGGCCAGCCTCCAATTGCCAACACATCATCGTGTCGTGGGCGCTGCCAGACGAAAGGCCAATCAAGCTCCTCAACTTCGATTGCCGATGCGTGCCGTCCTCGACAGCCTCGGTCGTGATCGTTGTCGACGATCGCTTGAATCGCAGCGTTCTCTCGCTTGAATCGCAGCATTCTTTTCGATGCGACATGTGGAACTTTGCATCTCCCTTGTGCAGGAATATTCCTTGGCCCCTTTCGCGCCGTTCGTAAGATATCCTCAGCTCTGTCGGATCAATGCAGACAGAGTGGCGGAGCAGCGAGCGGCCATCAATTTGATCGACAGGGTATCGATCGAGAGGGTGCCCCCAGTGACGAACGCGGCCTCGGCCGTCACGAAACACCGGATCGAAAGGATCGTTTGCGATCTGCAGGTGCGAATTCTCGAGGGCACGAAGGACGTCATACGGCGGATCATCGCTCGTGGACTCGTCGATCGGGCGCACTGATAATTTGCTGCAAGGCGACCGGCCTTTACGCCTGCCGGAGGCCTGCCATTCGAGCCAACCGGTAACTCCCGACGAGGGCCTTGTGCAGAATCCGTGAGCGACATGCAGACTTCGGGGCAGTTCGATTTTGATCCCAACGTTCTGGCGGGATTCTTGCGGGCGCGACTGGCGGACGTGGGGGATCCCGGATTTAGCGTTGAGCGGATATCGGGCGGGCAGTCCAATCCGACATACTTTGTCACAGTGGGCGGACGCCGTCTGGTAATGCGGAAGAAGCCTCCGGGGGCGGTTCTGCCTTCGGCTCACGCGGTTGACCGCGAGTATCGAGTGCTAAAGGCGCTGGTCGCGACGGACGTGCCGGTGCCGACCGCCGTGCTTTACTGCGACGATTCTCAGGTCGTCGGCACGCCGTTCTATGTGATGGACCGTCTTGAGGGCCGGGTGTTCCCGGATGCGTCTCTGCCCGGAGTTTCGCCGGCCGACCGGAGCGGGATGTATTTCGCAATGGCGGAGACGCTCGCCAAGCTTCACGACGTCGACCCGGCGGCAGTTGGCCTGAGCAACTACGGCGCGGCGGGGAACTACTTCCAGCGGCAGATTGGGCGATGGACCAAGCAGTACCATCAGGCGCGCTGGCGCGATCTGCCGGACCTGGAGCGGCTGATCGAATGGCTGCCGAACCACCTGCCGCCCGAAGACGATACTCGCCTTTGTCACGGCGACTACCGCATCGGAAACCTTTTCTTTCATACCGCGGAGCCGAGAGTGATCGGTGTTCTCGATTGGGAGCTGAGTACGCTCGGCCAACCGCTGGCCGATCTGGCTTACAGCGCGCTCGGCCAGATCACGGCGCCCGAAGAATACGGCGGTCTGCGCGGCCTGGACTTGAAGTCGCTCGGCATTCCGAGCCGGGACGCCTACTTGGAGCGTTATTTCGCGAGCCGCAGGACCCCGCTCCGGCAACAGCTATTTCCGTTCCACACAATCTTCGCCCTGTTCCGCCTGGCGGTCATCTTCGAGGGTATTGCGGCGCGCGCCCGCTCCGGCAACGCGGCTTCGGCCGACGCGGCGGAAGTCGGAGAGCTCTCCAAAGTGTTCGCTCGCAGAGCCATCGAATGCGTCGAGGGTCGAACCGATTCCCCGGGCCTGTGAGACACCGCGATGGACTTCGAATACGCGGCCCACACTCAAGAGCTCTCCAAGCGCGTTAGCGCCTTCATGAGCGAACATGTCGCGCCGCGCGACGCGGAGTGGCGGTCGATCGCGCATAGAGGAATGTACCCACTCGCTCTCGTCGACGAGCTCAAGGCGCGATCGCGTAAGGAGGGGTTGTGGAATCTCTTCCTGCCGAGCCTACGCGGGGACCAGCCCGGCACGCGGTTGACCAATCTAGAATATGCGCCTCTCGCGGAAATTACTGGCCGCGTCCCTTGGTCACCGGAGGTGTTCAACTGCAGTTCTCCCGACAGTGGCAACATGGAGATTCTGCAACTCACCGCGACGCCTGAGCAGCGGGAGCGCTGGCTCAACCCGCTGCTTGACGGCTCGATCCGCTCCTGCTTTTCCATGACCGAGCCGGCGACGGCCAGCTCGGATCCGACGACCTTGAGGACCACGATTGAGCGCGACGGCGATCATTATCGGGTCCGCGGCCGAAAGTGGTTCTCAACAGGCGCGAAACATCCGAACTGCCGGTTATCGATCGTCATGGCGCGTTCGGACCCCAACGGGGTTCGCAATCCGCACGAGCGCTATTCGATGATCATCGTGCCCCTTGACACGCCCGGACTGACGATCGTGCGCGACGTCTCGATCATGAACCACCATTCTCCGGAGGGTCACTGCGAGATCGACTTCGACGTCCGTGTTCCGGCCGCCAACCTTCTGGGCAAGGAGGGCGACGGCTTCGCGGTCGCCCAGGCCCGGCTTGGGCCAGGACGCATTCACCATTGCATGCGCACCATCGGCCAGTGCGAACTTGCGCTCGAGCTGATGGTCGCGCGCGCCAAGAGCCGCATCGCCTTCGGTTCTGCGTTAGCGGAATACGCCAACATCCAGGATTGGATTGCAGAGTCACGCATAGAGATTGACCAGGCCCGGCTGCTTGTCTTGCGGGCCGCGTGGCTCATGGACAAAGCGGGCAACAAGGCCGCGCGCGTCGACGTCTCCGCGATCAAGATCGTCGCAGCGCGGCTTCAGACGCGGGTCCTCGATCGGGCCATTCAGGTGTTCGGCGCCGCCGGCCTGACCGAGGACACGCCGCTCGCCTATCTTTGGACGTGGGGCCGCGCGCTGCGCTTCATCGATGGCCCCGACGAAGTCCATTTGCGAACTGTCGCCCGCGCCGAAATGAAGAAGGTCGGCGCGGCGGTTCCTTGAACCAGGCAAGCAGCGAACCGAACGGGGAGTTCCCAATATTTGGCTCAGCTTTCATCGGCGGCTACGTCCGGGCCCACTTCACTTTCGCGAAGAAGGTCGCGCTGGCGAGCGTGCGGCCCGACGAGCTCGGCGCCCCCTGCGATCCGCTCGCTGCTCGAACGCACCGGCGTCCTGGGCGAGGAGGTCGGGGACATGATGGCGGGGTGCGCCTCTCCGGAGGCGCAGCCGCGGGGAAGCTCGTCGACGAGATCGCCCCGGTCAAGGGCGAGAACGCGCTTGTCGCCGTGGAGGGCTGTGTGCACGAAACGTCGCCCCAGAAACTTGTCGATCTCAAGCTTCCGTTCAAGGCGGGCGGAACGGTGCCGGCCGGGACTTCGTCTCCACTGACCGACGGCACGACGGGGGTGTTCGTGTGCAGCGAATCCTATGTCGAAGAGCGAGGCTTCGCCCCGCTCGCCCGGACTCGCAGCTTCGCGATGTCGGGCCGCGCAGTGAGCGTCACGGCTCTCGGGTCGATTGGATCCACGTGCGAGGTGCTTACGCGCGCAAAACTCATGCTGGACGACATCAACATCGTCAAGATCATCGAGGCCTTCGTGCCGCCGCGACCTCGAGACCCCCGAGGGAAAGGTCACCATCGACGGCGACGCGATCGCGCTCGAACATCCACTCGGCGCGCCCTTTGGCGTCTCGTCGGTAAGGTCTCACCGCTGCTCAAGCTCGAGAAGGACGCTATGCGCTGGGCAAGGCAAAGCATGGACGGCGGCATGGGCATCGCGTTGGAGCTTGTTACGGTATGACGGGAAAATTGTGGGAAACAAAAAAGATGGTGTCGACCGTGAAAAAAGCCGTCGTTTTCGGCGCGGGCTCGATGGGTGCCGGAATAGCCGCGCAATTCGCGAACGCTGGCGTCCCGGTCCTCTTGCTCGATGTTGCGAGCGACGAGGGTCGCCGCAGCGCAGCTGCGGAAGCCGGCGTCGCGCGACAGCTGAAGGCCGGCGGCTTCATGCACCCGTCACGCGCCGAACTCGTCAAGGCTGGCAACATAGAGGACGATCTGTCGGGACTTTCCGAGGCGGACTGGATCGTCGAGGCGGTTATCGAGGACCTGGCGATCAAACGCGATCTCTTCACCCGCATCGATGCGGCCCGCAAGCCCGACTCCATCATCTCCTCCAACACATCCACGATTCCGCTCGAGCGGCTTGTCGACGGCCAGAGCAAGACTTTCGGCGAGAGCTTCGCTATCACCCATTTCTTCAATCCGCCACGAGTGATGGCCCTTGTAGAGGTCGTGGCGGGGCGGGCGACCACGGATCGCACGCAGCGGCTCATCCGTGAAGCCGGCGAAGAGATACTCGGCAAGACGCTCCTCGACTGCCGAGACACGCCGGGCTTCGTCGCCAACCGCATCGGCTGCTTCTGGATCGCGATGGCGATCATCGAGGCGCTGAAGGCGGGCCTGCCGATCGAGGAGGCCGATGCGATCGCAGGCCGCCCGTTCCGCATTCCCGCCAGCGGCGCTTTTGCGCTTCTCGATCTCATTGGCGTCGATCTAGTGCCGCATGTCTGGGGCAGCCTGCAGAGGCAGCTGCCGCAGACGGACCTGCTGTGGTCTTACGATCTCAACGCTCAACCGCTTATCCAACGGATGACCCGGGAGAACAGGATCGGGCGGAAGGGCGACGGTGGATTCTA
>Ga0210386_10003886_pt1 | contig 12439 bp, 14 predicted proteins | sample IncBWH32OmetaG_FD_160091 | JGI IMG/M metagenome (GOLD analysis project Ga0210386, IMG submission 160091) | Forest soil microbial communities from Barre Woods Harvard Forest LTER site, Petersham, Massachusetts, United States - Inc-BW-H-32-O ... | reverse complement strand
CCGGAAGCTGACAGATGCCCGCACCCCAAATCACCGCCGGCGCACGATACGTAGCACTTGGCAGCTCGTTCGCGGCTGGCCCCGGCATCAGCCCGCGCGTGCCGGACAGCCCGCGCAAAGCCGGCCGGTCCGCCGCCAACTACGCGCACCTGATCGCGCAGCGGTTCGGCCTGGCCCTCGAGGACGTCACGTACTCGGGAGCGACCACCCACGACATCTTGACCGCGCGGGAGGACGGCTGGCCCGCCCAGGTCGACGCGGTGACCGCGGGTACTCAGCTTGCCACCATCACCTGCGGCGGCAACGATCTCGGCTACGTGCCCCGGCTCCTGCTGTCGAGCCTGCCGTGGCCGCTCCGGGCGCTGCCGCCCATCCGGCGCCGGGCTGACGCCTTCGCCGGCCCCGAGGCGACCGAGACGAGCCTGGCTGAGCTCGCCGGGCGCCTGGCGCAGATAGCCGAACAGGTCCACCGCCGGGCGCCGGACTGCCACCTGATCTTCGTGGACTATCTCACCCTGGTCCCGTCCGACGCGGCCACCGCCACCGGTGCGCTGCCCGCCGAGGTCGCGGCGTGGGGCCGCGAGGTGGCCCGCAGGCTATCGGAGGTCACCCGCGCCGCCGCCGAAGGACACGATGGCTGCGATTTTGCGCCCGCTGGCGCGGCGAGCATGAACCATCACGCCTGGTCCGCGGTCCCGTGGACCAGGCGGTTCCACTTCGGCCTGCGCGGCGGAGCGCCGTATCACCCCAACGCGGCCGGCATGGCCGCCGTCGCCGACCTGGTCGCCGACATCCTTACCGGGTCAGCCGCGCCGGGCCGATCGTCCCGCTGAAGAAAGCAGCCAGCAGCTCGGACAGTTCGCCCGGCCGCTCCAGCGTGGGCAGATGCCCGGCCCAGTGCAGCTCGGTCCACCGCGCCGCGGGCAGCAGCCCAGCCAGCCGAGCCGCGATCTGCCGGAAATCCGGCAGGTCGCTCGCCCCGGAAGCGATGAGGCAAGGCGCCGCGACAGCACCCAGCTCCGCCAACACCGCCTCCTCCGCCAACACTGCCTCCTCTACCACCACCACCCCCTCTTCTTCCCCCGCCCCGAGCGCCGTCTCAGCCCCGGCCGCCCCGCCAGCCGGCTCAGCCTCGTCCATCGGCTCAGCCTCGTCCATCGGCTCGGCTCCGCCCGCCTCCCGTTCCGCGGCCAGCAGGACATCAAAGGCGTGCCGCTGCATCAGCCGTACCTGCTTCCGGGTGGCTTCGCTCGCCTCGGCGCCCAGAAAGGTGGCCACGTTCAGCTCGGTGGCGCCGGCTACATCGCCCGCCTCGAGCAGGGCTTCCTCACGCCGCCAGAAATCGCGTAGCGTCTCGGTCGGCTCGTGTCCTGGCATGCCCGGACAGATCAAGGCCAGCGCCGTGACCCGCTCGGGGGAGCGTGCCGCGATCTGCAGCGCGACTTTCCCGCCGTAAGATGCCCCCGCCAGCGCCATCGTCCCGGCGCCGAGTCAAGCCATCCCAGACTGCTCAGCCCGCGTCGTCCCGACCTCATGAGCAACACTCGTCCACCAGGTAACGTACCCGAATCATTGTGCGAAAAAAACTACCCGATCAGGTGGTCCCTGGCACACGATGATGAAGGGCACCTACCTCAGGTGACTGATGTTACAGGCGAGACTCGCTGCCGAGTGGCCCGATGCTCATCCGCCAAATCGGCCGCAAGCAACGCGGCGTTGTCCCGAAGCAAGGCACCCCGAAGCCGCGGCGCCCGACCCCTCACGCCTGCGCCGTCGGCCGGATCACGATCTCGTTCACGTCGACGTCGGGGGGCTGCTCGATGGCGAACGCCATGGCCCGGGCGACCGCTTCCGGCGCGATCGCGATCTTGTCCCGCCGCGCGAGGAGCTCGGCGCGCGCGGCCGGGTCGACCGTCCCGGCCGCGAAGTCGGTCCCGATGAACCCTGGCGAGACGGTCGTCACGCGTATCGACTCGCCCGCTTCCTGGCGCAGCCCCTCGGAAATGGCGCGCGCGGCGTTCTTGCTGGCGGCGTAGATGACCTGGTTCGGCACGATGCGAAGCCCGGACGTCGACAGCGTGTTGACGAAATGCCCGGACCCCTGCGCCCGGAACAGCGGCAGCGCCGCCGCGATCCCGTACAGCAGGCCCTTGACGTTGCTGTCGAGCATCTCCTCCCAGTCCGCCACCCGCAGGTCGTCGAGCGGTGAGTTCAGCCCGACGCCGGCGTTGCTGATCAGCACGTCGAGCCGCCCGAACCGTTCGCGCGCCAGTGCGGTAAGCCCGGCCACGTCATCTCGTCGCCGCACGTCCACCTGCATAAACGCTGCCACGCCATACCCGCCCGCGCCCGCGCCGCCCGCGCCCGCGCCCGCGCCGCGTCCAACCACGTCCGCGATCCGCCCGGCCAGCGCCTCGAGCCGGTCAACCCGCCGTGCCCCGAGCACCACTCGTGCGCCCCGCTCGGCCAGCAGCAGAGCCGTCGCCTCGCCGATCCCGCTGCTCGCGCCGGTGATCGCGACGACCTTACCCTGAATCCCTGTCATCAAAGTCCCTGCCCTATGCTTAAAACGGATAGTTGTCCGCTTAAGCCGAACCATACCGGACACATGTCCGCTTAGCAAAAATCAGCCAAAGACCAGCGAAGACCATCCAGAGGCCAGCCGAAGGAGGCAGCGACGGAACGGGCACCGCGCTCCGACGCCGAACACAACCGGGCCCGCATCCTCGAGGTCGCCCGCGTCGCCCTGGCTGCCTCCGGCGACGTCGCGCTGAGCTCGATCGCCAAGCAGGCCGGCGTCGGCCAGGGGACCATGTACCGGCACTTCCCGAACCGGGAGGCGCTGCTGCTCGCGGTCTACCGCCAGGACGTCGAGGCGCTGGTCGACGCCGCCCCCGTCCTGCTCCAGGCGCACCCGCCGCTGCAGGCCCTGCGGCTATGGTTCGACCGGCTCGCCACCTACGGCCGGGTCAAGTACGGCCTGGCGGACGCGTTCGAGGCCGCCACCAGGGCCGGGCTGTCCAGCGAGTACTACGGCCAGGTCACCGCGGCCATCGCGCTGCTGATCGGCGCGTGCCAGCGAACCGGCGAGGTGCGGCCCGACGTCGACGCCGACGAGGTCCTGCTCCTGGTCAGCTTCCTGTGGCGGATGGGCAACGAGGACGCGCAGCAGCGGACCAGGCACCTGCTCGCCCTGGTCCTCGACGGCCTGCGACCGCCGCCAGAGGGCCTGCGACCGCCAAGACACGACGCCGGACCCCGCTGATCACAGAAAAGACACCGAACAGGAGAGCGCCCATGACCGACCGGCCGCCGCTGCCGCCGTTTGACGCCGATTCCGCCGCCGCCAAGGTGCAGGCCGCCGAGGACGCCTGGAACACCCGCGATCCCGAGCGCGTCGCCGGCGCCTACACCGCCAGTTCGGTCTGGCGGAACCGCGACACCTTCGTGACCGGCCGGGCCGCGATCATCGAGTTCCTCACCGCCAAGTGGGATCGCGAGCTCGACTACGCGCTGCGCAAGAACCTGTGGGCCTTCGCCGGGAACCGGATCGCGGTGCGGTTCCAGTACGAATGCCACGACGCGGCCGGGCAGTGGTGGCGCAGCTACGGCAACGAACTATGGGAGTTCGACGACCACGGCTTCATGGCGCGCCGGGAAGCCAGCATCAACGACCTCGCGATCGACGAGTCGCAGCGGCGGATCTTCGGCTCCCGCCCGCTCGCCGAACGCGGCACCGACTTCCCGGTTCAATAACTGAGATAATCGATCACCCGCCGGCCGGCCGAGGCAGGGCCGCCCGGATTCCCGAGGCCAGCGTCGTCACCGGCCGCCCGAGCAGGCGGGCCAGGTCGTCGCCCTCGACGTGCAGGGCGCCCTTGGCGGCCGCCCGGTCCGAGTCGGCCAGGACGGCGGCCATCTGCTCAGGCAGTCCCGCCGCGATGAGCGCCTCGGTGTACGCCTCTTCGGACAGGTCCGTATAGCTGACCTGCCGGCCCGATGCACGGGAGATCTCCGCGGCCAGCCCGGCCAGTGTGTGCGATTCGCCGCCCAGCTCGTACACCTGGTACTCATGACCGTCGCCGGCCACCACCGCGGCGGCCGCCTCGGCCAGCTCGGCTCGTGCGGCCATGCTGATCAGGCCGTCGCCGGCGGCACCGATCAGGCCGTGCTCCAAGATCACCGGCAGCCTGGCGGTGTAGTTCTCGATGTACCAGCCGTTCCGCAGGAACACATGCGGCAGGCCCGAGTCGGCCAGCGCGTGCTCGGTCGCCCGGTGTTCCTCGGCCAGCACCATGTCGGAGGTCTCGGCCTTGGGTGCGCTGGTGTAGGCAACCAGGCTGAGCCCGGCGTCGCGTGCCGCCCGGACGACCGCCTCATGCTGGCCGGTCCGCCGGCCGACTTCGCTGCCCGAGACGAACAGCAGCCGGCTCGCGCCCTTGAACGCCGTGCGCAGCGAAGCGGGGTCGTCGTAATCCGCGCGCCGGACCGTGACGCCTTGCTCAGCTAGCTCTGTCAGCCGGCCGGTGTTCCGGCCCGCGGCGATAATCTCCGCCGCGGGCACGCCGCGGCGCAGCAGCGCTTCGATGGCCAGCCGGCCGAAGCCGCCAGTTGCCCCGGTGACGACAATGGACATGAGATCTCCTCGGTAGTTTCGTGCCCGTCCCTCGCACTAACCGCGCAGCTCATCTCATACTTCCGTTTAGATAGTAGGCACCTTGAAGTGCCGTACTAACCTGTGAGAAAGTATCCAGGTGATCACGGATATCTACGATCCAGATTGTCCGGGGCGGCAGATCCTCGACCGGATCGGCGACACCTGGAGCGTGCTGATCCTGCTGGCCCTGGCCGGCGGTCCCCGGCGCCATTCGCAGCTGGCCGCCAGGATCGGGGGCATCAGCCCGAAGATGCTCACTCAGACCCTGCGCGGCCTCGAGCGCGACGGGATGATCAGCCGCACCGTCTTCGCCGTGGTGCCGCCCCGGGTCGACTATGCCCTGACCGAACTCGGCCGCGGCCTGCTCGCCCCCCTGGGCGCGCTCGAGACCTGGGCGCAGGCGCATATTGCCGATGTCGCCTCAGCCCGCACCGCCTACGACACCGCGACGGCCAGTCAGTAATCTCTCTTTCGGTCCGAACGAGCCGGATGCGTGCCCCCGTCCCCGCTCACGCCGTACGGCCCACGCCCGCCACGATCATGACGCCTCGTTCGGTCTCCGTGGCCTTACGGCCGCCTCGTCCACGTCCACGTAGGCCGCCAGCGCGCGTGGCTGGACGGCCCGGGCTGCCTCGTGGGTAGCCAGCCAGAGCGGCGCGTCGCCGGCCGACCGTACCGGTGAGGTGGCGTACCTCGCGCACGGCATCGTCATGGTGCAGCCCGGATAGCGGTCCGCCGCTCCTCAGGTGCAGCGCAGCAGGCAGGCGTAAAGCGTCAGCCCCGGGCCGAACGCCATCGCCACCACCGGCGCCCCGGGCGGCAGCGCGCGCCGCCGGAGCTCGGCCAGCACGAGCAGCAAGGTGGCCGATGAGCAGTTGCCGTGCTCGGCCAGCACGTGCCGGGACGCGGCGAGATCGTCGTCGGGCAGCCCGAGCCGGTCGGCGACCACGTCCAGGATGCGCGGCCCGCCGGGATGGACGGCCCACGCCGCCACATCGCCCCGCCCGAGCTGGTTCCTGGTCAGCAGGTCGTCTATGGCCGGCCCGACGTGCGCGGCCAGCACGTCGGGGACATGGCGGTCCAGCGTCATCCGGAACCCGTGGTCAGTGACCGACCAGGTCATCAGCGACGCGGCGTCCGCCACCGTGCAGGCGGCCACGTCGACCAGCGCCAGGCCTCCGGCCTGGGCCTCCGCCGCAGGTTCCATCACCACGGCCGAGGCGGCGTCGCTGAACAGCGCGTGCGCGACCACCTGCTCCATATCGGAGGTCGGCGGCTGGACGTGCAGGCTGGGTAGTTCCACGCACGCCAGGATGGCGGGCTGCCGCCTGGCCGTCACGAAGTCGGCCACCGCGCCGAGCCCGGGAACCGCCCCGTAACAGCCCATGTGACCGATGACCAGCCGCTGCAGGGAGGGCGCGAATCCGAGCTTGGCCGCTACCAACTGGTCGACACCCGGGGTGGCGTAGCCGGTGCAGGAAACCACGGCCAGCAGCCCGATGTCGGCGGGCTTGCGATCCGCCGCGGCCAGTGCCCGGGCCACCGCGTCGGTGGCGAGCGGGACGCTCTCGTCGACGTACCGCTCCATCCGCTGTCCGGTCGTCCAGCCGGACACGTCCTCCTGGGTGGGATCGACGGCAGAATGACGGCGGCGGACCCCGGCCGCCATGAACACCCGCCGGGCCCAGCGGCTCTGCCCGAAGTGCTGAGCGAAGAAGCCGTCCCAGAGTTCTTCCTGTGTCCGTGACGGCGGGCACGCACTCGCCGCTCCGGTGATCACGGGAAAGGACCCGCGCGTGGTATTGATCATGATCTGACCATTCTCGCTACCCCCACCCGATCACGGCAATCACGGCAATCACGACATTTAGGGGAACGGGCCGGCCCTGCCGTCCGGTTCACGCCGCGCTCACCCGGCGGGGCGCGACGTTCACAGGCGGCTGCCGCGGGCCACCAGCCCGGCGACATCGATGGCGGCGGCGACCAGGACGGCGCGGAACAGCCAGCGCGATCCCGGCCGCCGCGCCAGCACGATCCCGGCCGTTATCGCGGCGGCCACCGCGATCACCGCCGTCACCGCCCACCAGCCCGGGTGGCCGGGGCCGAAGGACTCGACCACCGTGGCCGCCATCAGCAGCGCCACCGTAGCCGACACGCTGCGCGACCGGCCGAGCCGGTGGGGGAGGCCCCGCACGCCGGCCGCCAGGTCATCGGCCAGGTCGGGCACGACGTTGACGAGGTGGGCGCTGCAGCCGAGCAGCGCCGCAGTGACCAGGGCCCACCACGGCGGCCACGACGCGTGCGGAGCACCCAGGGTGACGAACGCGACCAGCAGCGGGAAGGACACCGCGTACGGCACGAACGAGACCAGGGTCGCCTTCAGCCGGGCGTTATAGGCCCACGCCAGCGCGATGGCCACCAGGTGAGCCAGGCCCGGCCGCCACCCCGAGGCCAGCGACAGCGGCACCGCCGCGATCAGCGCGGTCAGCGCGGCCCGCCCTACGGTCCGCCGGGCGATAGCCCCGGCCGCGACGGGCTTGTCCGGCCGCCCGGCCGCCACGTCACGTGCCGCGTCCAGCCAGTCGTTGTGCCAGCCCACCGAGAGCTGACCGGCCAGCACCGCGGCCCCGACGGCCAGCACGCCGATCCCGCTGCGTCCGGTTCCGACGGCGAGCGCCATGGCCAGCGCCGTGACCATGACCGTCGGCTCCGGGTGAGACGCACGGATCAGCGCGATAACCGGCCGCATCGCGCCGATGCCTGTCTCGCCGATGCGAGCCCCGTCCGCGCCCGTCCCGTCCGCGCCCGTCCCGCCGGCGCCCGTCCCGTCCGCGCCAGTTTCCGCGCTCTGCCGTACCCCGTCCATGGCGCCAACCTATGTCCTTGCGGGTGCTATGTGTGCGTTCGGCCTGTGCCGGGTGAGCCTGCTCAGCATGCGCGATGCGAGGATCGTGGCATGGCACCGGTACCGACGCGGGTCCGCAACGACCCGGCCCAGTATGACGACCTGGCCAGCCAGTGGTGGGATCCCCGGGGCACGTTCGCGATGCTGCACTGGCTGGCGCGCGCGCGGGCCGGCCTGGTCCCGCAGGCCACCAGGCCGGGCGCGGTCCTGGTGGACATGGGCTGCGGGGGAGGCCTGCTCGCCCCGCACGTCGCCCGGCTCGGCTACCGGCTGGCCGGCATTGACCTGACCAGATCCGCCCTGCTGCAGGCGGCCGGGCACGGCGTGACCGCGATCCAGGGTGACGCCACCGCACTGCCGCTGGCAGACGGCTGCGCCGACGTCGTCTGCGCCGGGGAGATCCTCGAGCACGTCACCGACCTGCGCGCCGCGGTGCGCGAAGCCTGCCGGGTGCTGCGGCCGGGGGGCACCCTGGTCATCGACACCATCGCTGCCACCGCCCTGGCTAAGTTCCTGGTTATCACGGTGGCCGAGCGGATCCCCGGGGCGGCGCCGCCGGGGCTGCACGATCCGGCGCTGTTCGTCGACCGCAAGCTGCTGGTCGCCGAATGCGCCCGCCACGGGGTGACGCTCCGGCTGACCGGGCTGCGCCCATCGGCATGGTCGCTGCTGCGCTGGCAGCTGGGTAAGCGCCCGGCCGCGGCGATGGTCCGCACGTTCTCCACCGCCGTCCTCTTCCAAGGAAGCGGGACGAAGCACACACTGGGGGAGGCAGCGCGCCCGGGTGACTGAGGAGAGACGATGGGCTTCAGGGTCGAGAAGGACATCATGGTGCCGATGCGAGACGGCGTCGGGCTGGCCACGGACGTGTGGATCCCGGACGCTGACGCGCCGGCCCCGACCTTGCTGGTGCGCCTGCCGTACGGCAAGGACATGATCAGCCTGTACGCCTACGGCATGGTCCCGAGCGTCTTCGCGCTGGTCGAAGCCGGCTACGTCGTGGTCTACCAGGACTGCCGCGGCACCTTCAGGTCCGGCGGGGAGTTCACCCCGATGGTCAACGAGGCCAGCGACGGCGCCGACACGGTCGCCTGGCTGCTCGCCCAGCCCTGGTGCGACGGCAACATCGGCACCTTCGGGGCTTCCTACCTGGGTTTCGTCCAGTGGGCCGCCGCGTCGGCCGGGGCCGACCTGAAGGCGATCGCGCCCGCCGTGACCACGACGGAGTATTACTCCACGCCCTGGTACTCGGAGGGCGGCGCGCTGTCCCTGCACGCCATTCACAGCTGGACGACGCTGATGGCGATGGCCGACGTGCAGCGGGCCATGGGGGCCGGCGGCGACCCGCACGCGCTGATGGACCTGATGGGCATGGCCGCCCAGCCCGAGGCCCACCTCGCCGCGCTTCCGGTCCGCGTCCGGCCGCCGCTGGAGAAGCAGTTCCCGTGGTGGGCCGAGATACTCGGCCATCCGGCCCGCGATCAGTACTGGCAGGACCTGTCCGTCGCCGACCACTTCGATGAGATCACCGTGCCCGCCCTGAATATCGGCGGCTGGTTCGACATCTTCGTCAACAGCACGGTGCGCACCTTCACCGGACTTAAGCAGCGAGGCGGCAGTGAGCAGGCCCGCGAGGGCCAGCGGCTGATCATCGGTCCCTGGGACCACCTCAACAGCACCGGCAGCTATCCGGACCGGCAATTCGGGATGCTGGCTGACGCGCTGACCGCGGACATCACCGGTGCGCATCAGCGGTTCTTCGACCGCTGGCTGCGCGGGCAGGCCGACGCCCTAGCCGGATCCGCACCCGTCCGGATTTTCGTCATGGGCATCGACCAGTGGCGTGATGAGCAGGACTGGCCGCTGCCCGGTACCTCCTACGACGCCTACTACCTGCACAGCTCCGGCCGGGCCAACACCGCGGCAGGCGACGGGAAGCTGGTCGCCGAGCCGGCCGGCGACGAGCACGCCGACATCTACCTGTACGACCCGCTGCGTCCCGTGCCCACCCTGGGCGGCCGGGTGATGAGCCCGTCCACCGCGAACGCGGCCGGCCCGGTGGACCAGCGGCGGGCCGAGGCACGCGACGACGTGCTGTGCTACTCGACCCGCGTCCTCGACCACCCGGTCGAGGTCACCGGCCACGTGTCGCTCACCCTGTTCGTCTCGTCCTCGGCCCGCGATACCGACTTCACCGGCAAGCTGGTCGACGTCTTCCCCGACGGCCGCGCTATCTTCCTGACCGACGGGATCCTGCGAGCGCGGTACCGCCGTTCGCTCGCCGAGCCCGAGCTGCTTACCCCGGAGCAGGTCTACGAGATCATCATCGACATGTCGGTGACCTCCAACGTGTTCCTGCCCGGCCACCGGATCCGGCTCGAGGTTTCCAGCAGCAACTTCCCGCGCTTTGATCGCAACACCAACACCGGCGGCACCATCACCGAGGACAGCGAGGCGGACGTGCAGGTCGCGGTGAACCGCGTGCTGCACAGCCCGGCCCACCCCAGCAGGCTCGTCCTGCCGGTCATCAACCGCTAGCTCGGCGCGTTCAGCCCGAGGCGGCGCTGCTCGATGACCAGGCAGCGGTCTTCCACGTACAGCAGCCCCGCGCCCTCCGCGATGGCCCGGGCCTTCGCCGAGGCGATCCCCAGCTGCAGCCACAAGGCCGTGGCGCCGGCCGCCACCGCCTGCAGAGCGATGTCCGGCGCCTGCCATGACGGGCGGAATACGTCCACCAGCCCCACCGGGCCTGGGACGTCCGCGAGGGTGCGGTAGACCGGTTCGCCGAGGATCTCGCTCGCGTGCGGGTTAACCGGGACGATCCGCCAGCCGTGCTGCTGCATATAGGCCGGCACTGACTGTGCCGCCTTGCTGGCGTGGACGCTGGCGCCGACCACGGTGATGCTGGCGTAGCTGGTCAGGATGTGTTCGACAATGGCGTCCGTGTCCGTCACGTCATAACCCTAACCTGGCGAGTTCGTCCGGGGCCCGCATCCGCCAGGCGTCCGTCACGAGCTCCGCCAGGCGGCCGCCGTCTACCTTCTCCAGCCGCAGCATCACCAGCGGCCAGCCGTCGTAGCCGGAGGTAGTGAAGAACAGGTCCGGCTCGCCGAGCAGCAGCGCCTGCTTTTCCGCCTCGTCGCCGACGTACAGCACCGCGATGTCGGTCCGGATGCGCCGGGGCTGGCCAGGGGCACGTTCCGGGTAGGACCAGACGAATCCCCTGCCGCCGACCCGGAAGTCGAAGCCGTCGCTGTCGATCTCCTGGGCGCCGGGCAGCGCCAGCGCGAGACGTCGCACATCGTCAGCGTCGGCCATCGAACTTCCTCCCGGATCACGCCAGCTGCCTAGCGATAGGGTAGTGCCGGGGTCGGACATATCTGCTGCGCGGCAGCGGCTGCTACGCTCCGGTAATGAGACCAGCGGAGATGGAGATTTGCGCGCCATGATCGATTACCTCGGCTCGGGCGTCATCGTCATCCTCATCATCGTGGTCCTGGTCTGGCTCAGGCGGCGTGAGACCCGCGAGAAGCTCGCAGCTGCGGCCCAGGCGACTGAGGTGGCGACGGAGAACAAGGCCGCCCCGGCAGCCCAGAACCAGCCCGCCTCAGCAAGTCACGACCAGCCCGCCTCAGCAAGCCACGACCAGCCCGCGTCAGTGAACCAGCTCGCCGCTGACGGCAAGCAACGCGACGGCCGGCCGAGCTAAGACAGTCAGTACTGCCAAGCCGAGCGCAGCTAGCCAACCCCCGCTACCGCTTAACTCTCGTCCTGGCGCCTGATCAGGATCTCGTTCAGCAGCAGCCGGATAGCCGCGGCGACCGGGATGGCCACCAGGGCTCCGATGATGCCCAGCAGCACGCCCCCGATCAGCACCGCCACCAGGCTGACGATCGCGGGTACCTGGACGGTGCGGCCCATGATCCGGGGCACGATCAGGTAGTCCTCGGCGAGTTTGTAGATGATGTAGAACGCCAGCGTCGCGATGGCGACGGGCAGCGAGACGGTCAGCGCGACGAGGGTTACCACCGTCCCGCCGACGTAGGACCCGATCACCGGGATCAGGTCGAGGATCGCGACGAACATGCCGAGCAGCAGCGGATATGGGATGCCGAAGGCCAGCATCCAGAAGTAGGTGCCCGCGCCGGCGATCACCGAGGTAAGGACGTTGCCTAGGACGTAGCCGCCGACCTTGGCGAGAATCTCGTCGCCGATCAGGATGGTCCGGGGCCGGCGCGAATGTGGCACGAGCCGGTAGGCGAAGACCTTGATCCGCGGCAGTCCGGCCAGGAAGTAAATGCTGAGCACGATGATCGCCAGGATGGAGGACGCCGTGCTGAGCACCAGCTCTCCGGCTCCCAGGACCCCGCCGACCACCGAGCTTCCCCCGCTGCTGAGCAGCGACTGCAGGTGCTGCTGGATCTTGAACCTCGTGTTGAGCTTGCCCAGCTCGGAGTTCTTGTCCTGCATGCTGTGGATGTAGTTCGGGATCTGGTGGGCGAGCGCGGTGGCCTCGTTGGCCAGCGGCGGGATCGCGGCCGCCAGGAACCCGCCCACGACGGCCAGGAGGACCGCGATGACGGTCAGCACGGCCGCCCAGCGCGGGAAGCGGTGCCGTACCAGCCAGCCCACCACCGGGTCGAGCCCGGCCGCAATGAACATGGCGAGGCCAATGATGATGAGTACCGCGCGGGCCCGGATGAACAGCTCGACCAGCCCGTACGTCACCGCGACGCCGAACGCCCCGGCCAATCCGATCATGAAGGGCGAGCGCCGGTTAACCGGCCGCCCGGGAATCCCGAGGCCGCCGGTCTCCTCGGCGATGTCCGCCGCCGTCTCGAGAGCTTCCTGAATCCGGTCGTCGCCCTGCTGCGACT